>Ga0209491_10000266_pt1 | contig 103156 bp, 88 predicted proteins | sample BON02_FD_187213 | JGI IMG/M metagenome (GOLD analysis project Ga0209491, IMG submission 187213) | Freshwater microbial communities from Lake Bonney liftoff mats and glacier meltwater in Antarctica - BON-02 (SPAdes) (version 2) | ecosystem: Environmental > Aquatic > Freshwater > Ice > Glacier... | reverse complement strand
CGATGCCATTGGCGGCGGCAACCTGCTCATCGGGTTCAGCAGCACCGCGAACGAAGCCGCCACCGTGAGACTGCTCGCAGACAATCAGATCAACGATGCCACCAACGTCACTGTGCGATCCGTGGCTACGGGAGCGGCCGGCACCTTTGACCTGAACGGCTATGCGGAAACGATCGGCTCGCTCACCATGAGCGCCATCACTGGGTCCGGAGCCCTCGTCCGCACCGGAGCGGGCGGCGTCCTTACTCTCAACGGCAACATCACCCTGAGCAATGACCGGAACACCAACGACACCGGCACCAATGCCCGCGGCATCCTCATCACCGGCACCGGCACCGTCGGGGTTGCGGCACCGAACTCGGGCACCCTTGATCTCGGCGGCGGCAACCGCACCATCACGGTCGAACCGAATAGCCTGACCGTAGCCACCACCGTGGGTCGGCCCGATGCCACGATCGAGACCGTCATCCGGAACGGCGCCATCACCAAAGAGGGCTCCCGCGTCCTCTTCCTCAGCGCGAACAACACCTACGGGGGTTCCACGACCATCAACAATGGCACCATCAGCATCAGCAGTTCCGCCAACCTCGGCGACGGCTCCGCCACCAATACGCTGGCGATCAACAATGGCGGCATTCTCCAGAACACCGGCGCAAATGTCGATCTGGGCGTAACCCGCGCCGTTTCTCTCGGTGGTAGCGCCGCTTTCCTCGAGTCGACCGGTTCCAATGTTTTGACGATCTCCGGAATCATTTCCGGCACGGATTGCGCCGCCCTTACCGTTATGGGAACAGGAACCGTCGTCCTCTCGGGAACGAATACCTATCTCGGGTCGACGAACATCCTCGCAGGGACACTCTCCATCTCATCAGAGGAGAATCTCGGCACGAACCCGCTTATCCCGAACGCCGCTCAACTCAGCATCAACGGTGGCAGGCTGCTAACCACCGCCGACGTGATCCTCGATGACACGAATCGGGGAATCTCCGTGGGAGCGGGCAACGGGACGATCGAGACGGCTGCGGCAACGACTCTTACGGTCGAGAACGACCTCGCACTGGCTGGTAACCTCACCAAAGCAGGCCCCGGAAGACTCATTCTGAATGGAACGACTACCGGAGCAGGGACGTTCACCGCCAGTGCCGGCATCCTTCAGTTCGGCACCCGGGCATCGCTCTACAACAATACTCCCGCCAGTTGGACTGCCGCGAACATCACTGCAAATACCGGTGCGACCGTCGCCTTCAATGTGGGGGGAACGAACGAGCTCACTGCGGGAAATGTAACGACACTTCTGACAAACCTCTCCACCGTAAACAACAACGGCCTTCAAAGCGGATCTTCGATTGGCTTTGATACCGGCAATGCATCGGGCGGAAACTTTACCATAGCCGATACCATCACCAATAGCACCGGAACGGGTGGCGGTGCGGTGGGTGTCACCAAACTCGGTGCGAATACGCTCACACTCTCGGCGGACAACACCTACACCAGTGCGACCAATGTGGATGCCGGCATGCTCATGATCAACGGTGACCAGTCCGCTGCGACCGGAGCCGTCACCGTGGCGTCCGGCGCCACCCTCGGTGGTTCCGGCACGATCGGCGGAATATCCTCCACCGCGACCATCGCCAGCGGAGGCACTCTCACCGGCGGCAACGACGGCAGCAGCATGACCGTCGGTGTCCTCGATCCGTTCGTCACCGACGCCGTCGGCACGCTCTCCTTCGGTGGTGACCTCACCGCCGCCACCGGCAGCATCTGGCTTGTCGATCTCGTTCAGGGCGTCAGCGGCACGAGTGATCTTATCAATGTCGGCGGTGCCCTCGGCATCGGCGGTGCCAATCTGGCGATCAACTTCGGCGGGGCCTTCGTGGAACATCAGGTCTACACCATCGCCAATTATGGCACCGGTCTCACCGGCACCTTCGGCACCCTTGCTGAAGGGGCCTTCGTTGACCCGGGCAACCTCTACCGGATCAGCTACGGCACGGGGATCGGCAGCGGCGCGATCACCCTGACCGCCGTTCCCGAGCCCGGAACCCTCGGCTTCCTCGGTCTCGCCCTCGCCGGATTCCTCACCCGCCGCATCCGCAAGCGCCGCGCTGCGGTCGCGCAGGTCGCCGCTGCTTCGCAGGAGTGAGAGGGGACAAGAGACATGGGTCATGAGTGGCACCGGGGAAGCCAGTCCCCGTAGAAAGGGTCTCCAGGCCCGTTCAGGATTTGGTCTCTGCTCGAGGAACGGGCCTGGAGACCCGTTCTACTTTTGGGTTTCCGCAGCTCTGACGCTTTCCCCCGTTCAAAAAACGCGTCACATCTCAGTTGATCCCGTGCCGTCCTCCGCTAGACTCCACTTCGCTACGGGCCTGTAGCTCAGCGGTTAGAGCAGGGGACTCATAATCCCTTGGTCCAGGGTTCAAATCCCTGCGGGCCCACCTTCCGCCGCCCTTCACCCCGCTCCCGCACCCGATCTCTGCCGGTCACCGCCTCGGCGAGGAGGATGAGGGCGAAGGCGAGGAGGAAGCCATAGAGAAAGTGGACGAGACGGTCGAAGTGATTGCGCCCGGCGCCGTCTCCGGTCGCCAGTCCGAGCGAGGCGAGCCACTCACGGTAGGGCACCTCGGAGTAGGTGTAGGCCGGAGGCTTTTATCGGAGCAGATCCGGGGTCGGTCGGGGCTTATCTGTGTAAATCCGTGTCATCTGTGGTCCAGACTCTTTGAGCCACAGATGACACGGACGGGTACGGATGTCGGAGGTCTTCAGCGGAGTCTGTCGGGGAGGAAATCCTTGGCATCGGTTGGGTGGTCTGTTTCCAAATATCAGGATTTCGGATGGAATCAATTCTCCCCGATCGCTAACCCGTATTAGGTCGCCCCTTCATGGCTCCCAGCTCTGCATCGCGGCCGATGGTCCATCGTAATCGCTGCATGGAACGGATCAAAACAAAATTTGTCTTCGTGTTACAAATACACTTACATAAGTGACTTTCCGATGGCCTACACTTACAAATATGCCCGACCGGCTCTGACCGTCGATTGTGTCGTCTTCGGGTTCGGAGGCGGCGGGCTGCAGATCCTTTTGATTCAGCGTGGGGTGGCCCCCTTCATGGGATCATGGGCGCTGCCCGGTGGATTCGTGCTCATGGATGAGGACCTTGATGCTGCTGCGCGGCGAGAACTGAAGGAGGAGACCGGTTTGGAGGGAGTCTTCCTGGAGCAGCTCGCCACCTTTGGGGCTCCCGCGCGGGACCCTCGCGGACGGGTGGTGAGTGTCGCCTACTACGCTCTGGTTCGACCTGACTTGCATCCTGCAAAAGGCGATACCGATGCGAGCGACGCGGCTTGGTTCGATGCCGACGAACTGCCTCCGCTGGCTTTTGATCACGCGGCGATCCTGGGTGCGGCGCTGGAGCGCTTGCGCGGGAAGATTCGCTACGAGCCGGTGGGATTCGAGTTGCTGCCGGCGCACTTCACTCTGGCGCAGTTGCAGGCACTCTACGAAGCGATCCTCGGCCGCCCCTTGGACAAACGAAATTTTCGCAAAAGGCTGCTCGCCTTCGATTTCCTGATCCCGCTCGACGAATACGCCGGCGGCGCACATCGACCAGCCCGCCTTCATCGCTTCGACCGCCGGAAGTATGAAGGCCTCGTCAGTAAAGGTTACCTTTTCGAGTTATGATCTCTAACAGCCCGCTTCAAACAGATCTCTACCAGCTCACGATGGCCGCCGCCTATTGGCAGGCAGGCAAGGCGGAGCAGGAGAGTGTTTTCCAACTCTACTTTCGGCGACTCCCCTTCTGCGGGGGCTATGCGATTGCGGCGGGGCTGGAGCAGGCGCTGGAGTGGCTGGATGCATTCCGCTTCGGGAAGGAGGAACTCCATTATCTCGCGGGTCTGCGGACCCGGGTGGGGACGCCGCTGTTTCAGAGAGACTTTCTCGACTACCTCGGTGACCTGCGCCTGAAGCTGGATATCGATGCGATCCCCGAAGGCGATGCGGTCTTCGCTCACGAGCCGCTCCTGCGTGTCCAGGGACCCATCCTGCACGCGCAACTGGTCGAGACGGCGCTGCTCAACATCCTGAATTTCCAGACCCTGGTGGCCACGAAGGCGGCAAGGATCTGCGGAGCGGCTGCGGATGGAGCGGTAGTCGAGTTCGGTTATCGCCGGGCGCAGGGTCCGGATGGTGGACTTTCGGCAAGTCGTGCGGCCTACATCGGAGGCTGCAAAGGGACCTCGAACGTGATGGCAGGCTATCGATACGGCATTCCGGTGCTCGGCACCCACGCGCACTCGTGGGTGATGTCCTTCGATGAGGAGAGCGAGGCCTTCGACCGTTATGCCGAGGCGATGCCCGATAACTCGACCTTGCTGGTGGATACTTACGACACGGTGGGCGGGGTGAACCACGCCATCGGAACGGCGCGCAAGCTGCGAGAGCGCGGTCACGAGCTGAGCGGGATCCGGCTCGACTCGGGCGACCTCGCCTGGCTGAGCCGCAAAGCTCGGACGATGCTGGATGCGGCGGGTTTCCCGCAGGTGAAGATCGTGGCGAGCAACGATCTCGACGAGCACATCATCGAGACCCTGCGTCATCAGGGGGCGCAGATCGACATCTGGGGTGTCGGCACGAATCTGGTGACGGCGGCGGACCAGCCCGCCCTCGGTGGCGTCTACAAATTGGTCGCACTACGGCGCGAAGACGGCACCTGGCAAGCGCGGATCAAGCGGAGCGAGCAATCAGCCAAGAGCTCCATCCCCGGACGTTTGCAGATCCGGCGGTACGAGCAGGACGGAATGATCCTGGCGGATGCGATCTACGATTTGGATCGCGGCATTCCGGATGGGGATGTGGAGATCATCGATCCGGGGGATCCGATCCGCCGCAAGCAGATCCCGCCAGGCACGACGTTTCACGATGTGTTGCGACCGGTGATGAAAAACGGATTGAGGCTTGCCGCCTCCGAGTCGCTCGAGGCGATTCGCAGCCGCTGCAGGGAAACGATGGAGAAAGTGCATCCCGGGATCGCTCGCCTCGTGAATCCCCACACTTACCCGGCGGGCCTCGAGCAGGGATTGCATCGAGAGAGGGAACGGCTCCTGGCCGAGTTCCGCTAACGAATAGAAGAAAGTTAGTGAAATGAATTTGAAAAGCGAATCTGGCGGGAAATGAACCCGGAAAACGTAAGAACAAAAATCTTTAGATGACCGACCGAGCCCTGATTCTTATCGACTTACAGAACGATTTCCTTTCCGGCGGAGCACTGGCGGTGCCGGACGGTGATCAGGTCATTCCGGTGGTGAACCTCTTGATGGAGGGATTTGAGATGATCGTCGCCACCCGGGACTGGCATCCGCCCGATCATGGCAGCTTCGCCGCAAATCATCCGGAAAATCAGCTCTTCGAGGTGATTGATCTCAACGGACTGCCGCAGGTGTTGTGGCCGGTGCATTGTGTGCAGGGTTCTGTCGGGGCGGACTTTGCACCGGGATTGAAGACCGAACGGATCACGAAGATTTTCCGCAAGGGGACCGACTCGGAGGTAGATAGCTACAGCGGCTTTTTCGACAACGGGCACCGCAAGTCCACGGGCCTCGGGGAGTGGTTGCGCGAGCAGGGCGTGCAGCGTCTTACCCTTTGCGGTCTGGCCACGGACTACTGCGTGAAGTTCACCGCCCTGGATGCACTGGCGGCTGGTTTTGAGGTGGCTCTTCATCTCCCTGCCAGCAGGGGCGTGAATTTGGCACCCGGCGATGTGGACAGGGCGGTAGAGGAGATGCGAATAAAGGGCGTGACGATGGAGGAATAAGATGGCGGAAGATCCCTACATCCTGCGCGGGGAAAACATCGCCGCACGGCGTGCCGGGCAAACACCGGATATCGTGCTGGTGCCCGTGCTGTCGGGCTTGCTCCTGATCAGTGCCTGGCAGGAGTGGCTGCCGATCCATTTGACAGAAGCGTGGGGCTTCGCAACGGGAGCCGTCTGCGTTTGGCTGGTGACGAAGGAAAATATCTGGAACTGACCGATCGGGCTGGCGAACAACGTCGCTTTTGCGATTCTTTTCTGGAATGCACGGCTATACGCGGACTTCGGGCTTCAGTGGATCTATTTCGGCTTTGGCATCTGGGGCTGGTGGGTGTGGTTGCACGGTGGCAAGAATCGCTCTCCGTTGAAGGTCTCACGCGCCTCGCGGGCCGAGTGGCGGGTGATCGCGATTTTTCTCATTCTGGGGACCTGGGGGCTACGCGAGTTCTTGTTGATGGTGAATGGCTCAGCCCCGTTCTGGGATGCACTGAGCACGGTGATCTGCCTGGCGGCGCAGTACTTGCTCTGCAAGAAGAAGATCGAAAACTGGTGGCTCTGGATCACCGCCGACCTGATCTACGTTCCGCTCTATGCTTCAAAGGGGCTGCCTCTCACCTCGGCTCTCTACGCGGGCTTTGTTGTTCTTTGCATTCTTGGTATCATGCGATGGAGAAAGGAATTGCCGAAATGAATGCAGAGCGATTCGGACTGGGCGTGGTGGTGGGCAAGTTCCTGCCGCCACACCGCGGGCATCGATTCGTGATCGAAAGGGCTCTTTCGCAGTGTGACCGGGTGGTGGTGATCGTCTGCGGAAAGCCGGACGATCCTATCCCGCCGGAGTTGAGGGTAGCATGGCTGAGGGAAATGCTGCCCGAAGCCGAGATCATGTTGATCGATGACCGCTATGATGAGCATGACACCGCAGTGTGGGCGGCTAACACGGTCGGATGGCTCGGCCGTGCGCCGGACGTGGTTTTTACTTCCGAGGATTACGGCGAGCGATATGCGGCTATGATGGGGGCTCACCATGTGATGGTGGACCGAGCACGCGCGAGGGTCCCATGCAGCGCGACGGCGGTGCGAAGTGATCCGTTCGTGATGTGGGATTTCCTTGATCCTCCTTTGCGGGAATGGTTTGCGAAAAGAATCGTGATTGTGGGAGCGGAATCCACCGGAACGACTACTCTGGCGACTGATCTCGCAGGGGCGTTGCGCACCAACTGGGTCTCGGAATATGGACGCGAATACAGCTCGATCAAACAGGGCCAGGGCGAGGCCGCGTGGAACTCCGCAGAGTTCATGGATATCGCCCGCGAGCAAACCCGACGTGAGGATGCGGCGGCCCGCGAGGCGAACCGTTTTTTGATTTGTGACACAAATGCCTTCGCCACTGTGCAGTGGCACCGCCGATACATGGGCTCCCCGATGCCGCACCTAGAAAAATTTGCCGCTGCGTGTCGTGCCGATCTCTATGTTTTAACAGGTGATGAGATTCCTTTCGTGCAGGACGGACTGCGCGACGGTGAGCACTTGCGCCATGTCATGCACTGTTGGTTTGAAAAAGCGTTGGCTGCTCAAGGAGTGCCGTGGTTCCTAGTGAGAGGAGGGCGGGAATTCAGGGTATTGCAAGTCCTCGCTCAGATCCGCGAACGTTGGCCGCAAGTTTATCCGGAATCGGATAATCGGAAATCCGGAATCGGATCTGCTTGTGTAAAGCCGAAGAACTCCCGGCCTCCCCTTTAGAAATGATTTTTTGAACTACAGATGACACGGATGGGCACGGATGGGCACGGATGACACAGATGTCGGAGAGATGGGGCGTGGGAGCGGAGCTGCAAAAACGGGTTGCCCGTCGGCGGGTGCCGTCCTTACACTCGAGTGTCATGATGTTTGAACGATCCCGGATCTCGATCCTCACGCGGCGGCTCTATGAGGACCACGGTGTTTCCCTCGGCACTTCGTCGTGGCGATATCAGGGCTGGTGCGGGCTGCTCTACGACGAGGATCGCTACCTCTGGGGGACGCACTTTTCAAAAAAGCGATTCCACGAGCACTGTCTCGAGGAGTATGCGGAGACATTTCGTTCTGTCTGTGTCGATTCGACCTACTACGCACTGCCGAAGAAAAAATTCCTCGAGGGTCTCACCGGGGCGGTGCCGGACGACTTTGTCTTTTCCTTCAAGGTGCCGGATGAGATCACGATCAGGACTTTTCCACAGGTTGAGAGTTTCGGGGAGCGGGCGGGGAAGGAGAACGATCTCTTTCTCAGCGCGGGGCTTCTCGAGATGGGATTCCTACGCCGGCTCGAACCGATCCGGGAAAAGGTCGGGGTGCTGATCTTCGAGTTTTCGCATTTTCTCCCGGGTGACTTTGAACATGGACGCGACTTCGTCGAGGCGCTCGACGGATTTTTTTCGCGGGTGCCTGCGGGCTGGCGCTACGCGGTGGAGATACGGAACCAGAACTGGCTGCATCCGGAGTATTTTGCGATGCTGGCGCGGCACGGGGTGGCGCATGTCTACAATCAATGGACGCGCATGCCGTCGATCCTGGAACAGATGACGCTGCATCCGCTCGAGGCGAATCCCTTTGTCGTGGCGCGATACCTCCTGACGCCGGGGCGCAGTCACGAGTGGGCGCAGGATCAGTTCGAACCCTACCACCAGATCAAGGAGATCGATCCCGAGGCGCGGGCCTCGATGCGGCGTATCCTCGCCCATGCGCAGCAAAGCGGCCCGGAGTCGCCGACCTATCTCTACGTAGGGAACGAGCTCGAGGGAAATGCCCTGCACACGATCTCGGACGTCCTCGGGCTGATGCTGGACGACGAAAAAGGCGGCCTCTCCGCCGAGTGAGGGAGGGCCGCCGGGATTCGGGGTCGAGACCTTGGACGAATGCAGCGGGATAGGACCATGCTTCGAGATTGCCGGGGTCTCACGATTTGTCCCGGCGCGAAGCGCGGGAGGGACGGTTCGCTGAACCGTCCGCCGTTGAATCCCGGGCGCTCGAGGCGGACGCCCCGGCGGTGCGTCCCGGCGGGGAACCCGTTACATAGACCGCGGCGGGGACTTACCCTGTCAGGTCACTGGGTTGACCCTCTTTTGTCCTTTTTCTTTCCGCCTTCGTGGCGTTTCCGGAGTTCTTCGTGGAGCTTTGCGACTTCGGCGCGGAGCTCTTCGTGCTGTTGGCGGATCTCTTTAAGTTGTTCTCCGAGACGCTGGTCACCCCGGGGATGGTGGGAACGGCCCTGCCCGCCGCGCTGCTGGAGGTGGCGCTTCACGCCCTCGGCACGTGCGCGGACATGGCCCGCTTCGTCGTGGAGTCCGGCTGCCTCGAGGTGCTCGGCGGCGGCCATCAGGTGAGGTAAGGCGGCCTCGGGCTGAACTCCTTCGCCGCGATGGGGAGATGTCGCGGGACGATTTCCGTCGGCGTGCGGTTTTTCGCAACGTGCCATTCCTTCGCGTGGCATGTCACGGCGCGGGCCGCCGTCGAGCGGAGGCGAGGGACGCTCCCGCTCCCGATCGGGAGCGTCGGCCTGGCGGGGTTTTCCTTCGGGCTGCTCGGGACGCCCTTCCGGACGACCTTCGTGGGGCGGGCCGGGTTTTTCACCCCGGAGTTCGGGCTTGTCACCGGCTCCCCGTTCTTCCGGGCGGGGTTCGGGACGGGGGTTTTCCTCCTGAGCGCGACCGGGGATGGTGGCCAGCCCGAGGGCGGAGGCGAGGGCGGCTCCGAGGAGGGTGCGGCGGAGGTTGACTGAGCGGGGGATGATCATGTCTTTTAAAAACTGGATTTTTTCGCCAAAGTCAGGAATCTGGATGACTCTCGACCCGGACGGTTCGACCTTGTTTAACCCCGTGTCGCGGAACCCGTTGCAATCGCTCTCATGAAAAAATCCACCTCTCACCCGAACTCACCGACTCCTCACCGCTGCCGCATCGCCGTCACGGGTGGGCCGGGCGGGGGGAAGACGACTGCGGTGGATCTCTTCCGCCGTGAGATGGGCGAGGGCGTCGTGGTCGTGCCTGAGGCGGCGACGATGATGTTCATGGGCGGGTTTCCCCGCTACCCCGAGACGGACGCGGTGCGCTCGGCCCAGCTCGCGATCTACCATGTGCAGCGCAATCTCGAGGACATCCAGGCGGCACGATACCCGGACCGCATTCTCCTCTGCGATCGCGGCACAATCGACGGGGCAGCCTATTGGCCCGAGGACCATGGTGACTATTTTGAATCGTTGGCGACTTCGCTCGACGCGGAGCTGGCGCGCTATGACGGGGTCATCTTTTTCGAAAGCGCGGCCGTCGGCGGTCTCGGAATCGAGGGAGGGAATCCCATGCGACGAGAGAGCCTCGCCGAAGCGGTCGTGCTCGACACGAAGCTGCGGGGTTACTGGTCGCAGCACGGGAACTTCATCGTGGTTCATAACAACGAGAGCTTTTTCAAAAAGATCTCCTACGGCCTCGCGATCCTCGACGAGATGGTCTCGGACCTCAGGAAGCGCGGCCTCGCGGAGGAGGATTGACTTGAAGAAGGCCGCGAAAGTGATTGACCGGCTCGGAGGCGAGGGCCTTTACTTTGCTGATCCCCCGAAATGAAAAATGCCTCTCTCTTTTCTCTCCTCGCGTTCGTGCTGTCTTCAAGCCCGCTTGTTGCTGCAGACCCGCCTAACATTGTCTTTTTCTTCACCGACGATCAGACGACGAACACGATCGGGTGTTACGGCAATGCCATCGTGCAGACGCCGAACATCGACGGTCTCGCGGCCCGCGGGGTGCGTTTTGAAAATGCTTTTGCGAGCCAGGCGATCTGCTGGGTAAGCCGCACGACGATCCTGACCGGGCTCACCGGGCGCAGCTACGGCACGCCCGCAGATCCCGATACCACGAGGATCGACGCGGCGAAGACGCTCTACCCCGACCTCCTCCGCGAGAGCGGTTACCGCACCGGCTTTTATGGGAAGTGGCATGTGAAAATGGCCGATCCAAAGTACAACGGCGCGGATCACTTCGACGAGTTCGAGGCGATCGGGCGCAATCCCTATTATAAAAAGCAGCCCGACGGTTCGCTCCGTCACGAGACCGAGCTGATCGTTGATCGCGGCATCGCCTTCGTCAAAAACCAGCCGGTGGACAAGCCCTTTGCCCTGAATCTCTGGTTCAATGCCTGCCATGCCGAGGACAGTGATCGGCGCCCCGGGATAGGCTTTTACCCCTGGCCCCGCTCGGTCGACGGCATGTACGACGATATCGAGATCTACCCGCCGAAGCTGAACGACCCCGCCATCTTCGAGGCTCTCCCGGACTTTTACCAGACTTCGCTCTCCCGCGAGCGTTTTTTCTGGGGGCTGAATACGCCGGAGAAATACCAGACCAACCTGCGGGCCTACTACCGCATGGTCAGTGGGATCGACAAGGAGATCGGCCGCTTCATCGCCGCGCTGGAGGAAGCGGGCCTCGCCGACAATACCATCATCGTCTACTCGGCCGACAATGGTTACCTCATGGGCAATCGCGGGCTCAGCGGGAAATGGTCGCATTTTGACGAGTCCATCCGCGTGCCGCTCATCATCGCCGACCCGCGCGTCCCCGAATCAGAGCGCGGCAAAGTGACCGGCGCCCCGGCCCTCAATCTCGATCTGCCCTCGACATTCCTTGACTGGGCCGGGGTGCCGGTGCCCGAGCGCTATCAGGGGCACAGTCTCGAGCCCCTCGTCGCCGGACCGCCGCCCGCCGACTGGCGCACCGAGACCTTTCACGAGCATTTCGCGGTGCGGAATCGCATCCCCGCGTGGGAAGGCCTGCGGAATGGGAACTTCAAGTATGCCCGCTACTTTGACGAGGGGAACTACGAGTTCCTCTACGACATGGAGAGCGATCCCGACGAGCTCGTCAATCTCGCGGCCGATCCCGCCCATGCGACGATGCTGCGGGAGATGCGCGATCGCACCACGGCGGTGGTCGCGGATCTGGGGGGCCCGCTCGATCCGATGTCCGGCCCCTTCGTTTCCTCGACCGAGGCCCATCCCGCAGCCTCGGCGGCGGTCGGCACAAAGCCGGACAAGGAGGGGTTTGTCAGGGTCTTCGACGGCAAAACGCTGCGCGGCTGGGATGGGAACAAGGCCTACTGGTCGGTCGAAGACGGCGCCCTCACCGGGGTGACGGACGGCTCGCTGAAGATGAACCGCTTTCTCACCTGGACGCACTCGACGGTGCAGAACTTCGACCTCCGCGTGAAGGTGAAAGTCACCGCCGGGGGCAACAGCGGCATCCAGTACCGCGGTGCTTCCCGGCCCGAGATCGATCTCGACATTGTCTCCGGCTACCAGTGCGACGTCGTCGCGAACACTCCCGACTACAACGGCATGCTCTACGAAGAGCGCGGCCGCCGCATCCTCGCCCACACCGGGGAAAAAGTCATCGTCGCCCCGGATGGGCAACCCTGGGTCGTCGGCAGGATGGAGGTGAAGAGCTTCGCCCCCGACGAGTGGCACGACTACCGGGTCCTCGTGCAGGGCAATCACCATCAGCACTGGATCGACGGGCATCCCACTGCCGACTTGATCGATCTCGACGAAAAGGGCCGCGCCCTCGAGGGTGTCCTCGCCGTCCAGGTCCATGTGGGACCGGCCATGAAGATCCAATACAAGGATTTCAAAATCAAACATCTGCCCGACGACATGCCATTGCTGATGCCCGCCGATCACCCCATCCCGCCCGACGCCTACGGCGTGAAACCCCAGGGCAAAGTCCCGGCCGGCTGGAAAGCACCGATCTATGGGGAGAAATGACGGGCAGGGGAACTTCGACAATGAAAAAACGGCATTGCGTGATTGTATACAATTTACTTGCAAGTGCCTCGCGGGGCGCTTTTCTTCCCGCTTGATGATTCGAACTCTTTTCATTTTCCGTTCTTTGGTCGCGGGCGCCCTGCTTTCGCTTGCCCTGAGTGGTGAGGTCCGCAGCGAGATCGACTTTGAAAACGAGATCGTCCCCCTTTTCGAAGAAAACTGCGCCGACTGCCATGGAGAGGACAAGCAGAAGGGGCAATTCCGACTCGACCGTCTCGCGAACCTGCTGAGGGGTGGAAACTCGGGCGAGGCGGCGGTCGTTCCGGGCGATCCGGCAGGGAGCTTCCTCGTCAAAGTGATCCGGCACAAAGAGCCCGAGCTGGAAATGCCGCCGAAGGGGGATGCTCTCGCCCCGGCAGACATCGCTCTGATCGAGCAATGGATCACGGAAGGGGCGAAGACACCCGACTCCTATGGCCCGGCCGAGGAAAAAGTCGCTCTGACCCACTGGTCCTTTGTCCCCGTGCAGCGACCGGAGGCGGCGGGCGGGATCGACGGTCTCATCGAAGCGACCCTGCGCGACAACGGGCTCGCGATGTCGCCGACGGCTGACCAGCGCACCCTCATCCGGCGGCTCTATCTTGTCATGACCGGGCTGGCGCCATCGCCGGAACGGACCGACGCCTTTGTCGCCGATACCCGGGCAGATGCCTGGGAACGGCTCGTCGAGGAAGTCCTCGCCAGTCCCGCTTATGGCGAACGCATGGCGACTTTCTGGCTCGACCTCGTGCGCTTCGGCGAGACGAACGGCTTCGAGACCAATCGCGAACGGCCCAACGCCTGGCGCTTCCGCGACTGGGTCATCGATTCCTTTCACCATGACAAGCCCTACGACGCGTTCGTGCGCGAGCAGATCGCGGGCGACACCGCCGGCAACCGTCTCGCGACCGGCTTCCTCGTCGCCGGTCCCTACGACGTCGTGAAGGGGCAGGATCCCAAGCTTGGCATCATGCAGCGGATGAACGAGCTCGATGACATGATCAATACCACCGGGACCGCCTTTCTCGGGCTCACGACCGGCTGCGCCCGCTGTCATAATCACAAGTTCGACCCCATCTCGCAGAAGGACTACTATGCGATGCAGGCGGTCTTCGCGGGGGTGCAGCACGGGGACACCGACCTGCCACCCGCTCCGGAGACAGCGGAAAAGATCGCAGCGCTCGACGAACAGATCGCGACCCTGACAAAACAACTCGCGCCTTTCCTCCCGAAAGCCCGCTACGCCGCGATCAGTCTCGATGAGAGCGAGGCGACCGCACTTTCTCCGAAAAAAGGGGAGGGGACCGATCCCGAAGGTGCGCCGACCGGTCCGGGAAAAGGCTACACCTGGTGGGAGAATGAGCCGGGCAAAGACACTCTCGCCTACGAACCAAGAGTTCGGGGTAAGCACCGCATCTGGCTGAGCTGGGGTGCGGGCTTCGCGAGTCACACGCCTTCAGCCCGCTACCAGCTCGAGACGGCCTCGGGTCGCCGTGAGGTCGCGGCGATCGACCAGCGGCGCGTTGCCGGAGGCACGGAAGAACTTGCCAGTCGGAAACGCTGGAGCGGCTGGTTCGACGCCGGCGTTCACGATCTCAGTCCCGCAGACAAGCTCATCCTCATTGGAGGTGAATCGGGCACCGCCGTGACCGCCGACCGCGTGATCTTCGAACCGGTAGACGACCCGTCGAAAAAAAGCGACGCTCCCGCCTACCGCCCGGCGGTCGATCCGCTTCGCAATATCGAGGACATCGTTTCGCGTCCGGCACGCTTCATTCGCTTCACGATCGAGGAGTCGAGCTCGGGCCAGCCGTGTCTCGACGAACTCGAGATTTACTCTGGAGGGAAAAACGTCGCCCTTGCCAGCAACGGGGCAAAGGCCAGCTCGTCAGGTGACTTTGAGCACCCCTCGCACAAGCTCTCGCACATCAACGATGGCCAGTATGGCAACGCCCGCAGTTGGATCTCTGCTCAGGCCAAAGGCGGGTGGGTTCAGATCGAGCTTCCAGCGGCAATGCCGATCGAGCACATCGAATGGAGCCGCGACCGTGAGGGGAAATACAAAGACCGTCTTGCAACCCGCTACCGCCTCGAGGTCGCCCTCGAACCCGGGCTATGGGAACTCGTCGCCCACTCCGGCGATAGGCTCCCATCCGGCTCGGGACCGCTCCCGACCGGCAAATATGACTTCACCGGCCAACCCGAAGCCGTGACCAAAGAGGGTCAGGTGCGTGAGCAGACTCTCTTGGGTCTGCGGGCCGAGCGCGAGGTGCTGGCAACACCGGCACAGGCCTACGCGGGCCGCTTCCAGCAACCCGCCGCGATGCATCGGCTCTACCGCGGAGAGCCCGATCTGAAACGGGAAGAGGTCGGACCCGGGGCGATCGACGTTTTTACCAACCTCGATCTCGCTCCCGACGCCCCCGAGGCACAGCGACGCCGCGCCTTTGCCGAATGGGTCGTGAAACCGGATAATCCGCTCACGGCGCGGGTCATGGCGAACCGGATCTGGCAGTTCCACTTCGGCACGGGCATCGTGGATACGCCAAGCGATTTGGGTAAAAACGGCACCGCACCGACTCATCCTAAACTACTCGACTGGCTCGCCGGGGAGCTCGTCTCGGGCGAATGGTCACTAAAACATCTCCATCGACTCGTCCTGACCTCGAAGACCTGGCAGCAGGACAACAAACCGCGATCCGACGGGATGGAAAAGGACGCCGCCTCGCGGCTGCTCTGGCGATTCCCCGCGCGACGGCTCGAAGCCGAGGGCATCCGCGACGCGATCCTGACCGCAAGCGGCAAGCTAGACCTCGAGGCGAGGGGAGGACCGGGCTTCAGCGCCTTCGAAGTCATCGCGGAGAATGTGCGGCACTATTATCCGAAGAAGGAATACAGCGCCGCCGATTGGCGTCGCATGATCTACATGACGAAGGTGCGGCAGGAAAAAGACCACGTCTTCGGCGCCTTTGACTGTCCCGACGCGAGTCAGGCCGTGCCAAAACGCAGCCGCTCGACGACCCCGCTGCAGGCCCTCAATCTGCTAAACAGCGTCTTTGTCATGGAGCAGGCCGGTCATTTCGCGAAACGGCTCGAGACCGAAGCGGCGACGACAGGGGACAGGATCGAGCGCGCCTTTGCCCTCTGCTTCCAGCGCGAGCCCTCCCCCGAAGACCTCGCCGATGCGACCGCCTTCATCGAGCAGGAAGGCCTCGTCCAGTTCACCCGCGCGATGCTCAACGCGAATGAGTTTGTATTTATTCCATGAACACCTTCCTCAATCGACGCCACTTTCTCGGCAACACGGCCCGCGGGCTGGGCGGGATCGCGCTTGCGAGCCTTTTGCATGAGGAAAAACTCCTCGCCGCTGCGGGGGGTGGTCCGATCCGCCCGGTGATCGATCCGGGACAGCCCTTTGCGTCGCGGCCGGAGCATCATCCCGCAAAGGCGAAGAAGGTCCTCGTGATTTTCTGCGCGGGTGCGTGCAGCCAGATCGACACGTTTGACTACAAGCCCGAGCTGATCAAACGCCACGGCCAGGCCATGCCGGGAGCGGACAAGATCATCACCTTTCAGGGCGAGCAGGGGATGCTGACGAAAAGCCCGTGGGAGTTCAAGCCGCGCGGACAGTCGGGCAAGATGGTCTCGGAACTGGTTCCGCATCTCGCCGAGCTCGCGGATGAGATGTGCTTCATCCACTCGATGACGGGCAAGACGAACACGCACGGTCCCGGCGAGAACTTCATGTCGACGGGCTATACGCTCGACGGCTTTCCCTCGATGGGTGCATGGACGACCTGGGCGCTGGGCACTTCGAACGAGAATCTGCCGGCCTACGTGGCGATCGCCGATCCACGCGGGACGCCGCAGTCGAGCGTGAACAACTGGGGCCCCGGCTTTCTCCCCGCCGCCTACCAGGGCACGGAGTTCACCGCCCTGAAACCGCTCGGCAATCTCGAGATCCCGAAAGGCACCACCGGCAAAACCGACGTGGCGACGCGGGATTTTCTGAAACGGCTCAACGAACGGCATCTCGCGCATTTCCCCGGCGACTCCGAGCTCGCGGCACGCATCTCGAGCTACGAACTGGCCGCCCGCATGCAACTGAGCGTGCCCGAGGTGACCGATCTCTCGACGGAACCGGCGAGCCTCCTCAAGGAATACGGGGCTGACGACACGGGCAATCCGCTGAAGGCGAGCTTCGCGAAGAACTGCATCCTCGCGCGGCGTCTCATCGAGAAAGGGGTGCGTTTTGTGCAGCTCTTCAATGGTGCCTACCAGACCGGCGGCGAGGGCGTGAGCAACTGGGATGGTCACAAGCATCTCGTCGATCAATACAGCAAACACGGCCCCGTCCTCGACCAGCCCTGCGCGGCGCTGCTCAAGGACATGAAACAGCGCGGACTCCTCGAGGACACCCTCGTCGTCTGGACGACCGAGTTCGGCCGCATGCCCACGTTCCAGAAAGGGGCGAGCGGACGCGATCACAATCCTGACGGGTTCACCACCTGGATGATGGGGGCCGGAGTGAAAAAGGGCTACAGTTATGGCGAGACCGACGAGTTCAGCTACCGGGCGGTCAAAGACGTCGCCACGGTCCACGATTTCCACGCCACGATCCTGCATCTCCTCGGACTCGATCACGAGCGGCTGACCTACTACCACAACGGATTCGAGCGCCGCCTCACCGATGTCCACGGCCATGTCATCAAAGACGTGCTTGCCTGAAACGGGGGAATCTGTCATCAACTGGCTCTCTTTACCAATCCAATGAAACCCACCCCGCTCACTGTCTTGCTCCTGGCGCTGAACCTCGCCGCCCCGGCCTACGCGGACAAACCGCTCCTGCTCGCGGAGTCGCCCGCCCTCGTCGCCGAGCCGGATTTCAAGAGTCCTCTCGACGAGAGCTTCCGCATTTCGAAAGGCGAATGGACGCCTCTCGACGGGGAGATCACGGTCGTCAATCTGCCCGAAGAGAAGCACATCCCCGTGCTCCACCATCAGGTCGGTCTGGAGAGCGCGGTCATCGAGTTGGAATTCCAGTTCACCGGTCCCGGAAGCATCCTCGTCGGCTGCGACTCTGACAAACACATCGGTCGTGTCGTCATCAATGCGGCGGGGATGAGCATCGCGGAAGATTCCGTGAAACCCTCGCACACGATAGAGACGCTCAAGGTCGAGGCGAAGCCGGGCAAGTGGCACAAACTCCGCGTTGAATGGACCGGTGACAAGATGGCGGCGAGCCTGAACGGCAAAGAACTCAGCGCCCAACACCCCTACCTAGCGACGGCCAAAAGCCGAAGCTGGCTCGCTGCCGGTGACGGGGTGAAAATCCGGAATCTGCGCATCAGGGGGGTCAAAGCTGGAAGCTGAAGCTGCCAACGCACGATTCCCCATGAGATACGCCCCTTTGCTCTTCTGCGCTCTCGCGACCGTCGCGGGTCACGCGGATCCTGCCCCGAAAGCAGAGACACTGATCGTCGAGACGCCCTTTAAGATCGACACCCCGCCGACCCGCAAGGGGCAGATCAATGGCTGGCAGGCGGCCATCGGCGAATGGACCGTCAAAGATGGCGCTCTCCACGGGGATGAGTTACCCGAGGACAAGCACGCCTCATCCTGCACCTACCGCATCGACGCAACCGACCTCGTTATCACCGCGCAATTCCGGCTCGGCGAGGCCGGTCATGTCGCCTTCGGCTGCCGCGACACGATCGCCCCGCATCATCATCTCGCGCGAACCTTCATCAGCAAAGACGCGATCTGGATCCAGCACATGTCGGGCATTGCGAAGACGACCAAGGCCGTGAAAATGACGGAGTTGAAAACCGCCATTGATCCCGAAACCTGGCAAGACCTCACTATCGAGATCATCGGCGATCACTACCGGGCGACGATAGGGGGTCATATCGTCGAGGGGCGCCACGAGCGATTTGCAGATGCCAAGGGCATCGTCGCCCTGATCGTGAAAGGGCAGGGGGCTCAGTTCAGGAATGTGACGCTCCGCCATGCGGACAGAAAGAGCGTCGCCCCATGAAACTCTTTTCCCTGATCGGCTCGTTGGCTCTCCTCTTCGCTGTCTCGGATCGAGTTCCGGACTCTCCCCATCACCGCTCCTGACGGTCTCTGAATTTTCAAATAGCTTCACCCCTCTGATGAAACGTCTCTTTGCCCTACTCCTTACCTTCTCGACCGCGCTCGCCCAGGATCCCGCGCCGGTTAAACCGCCCTCGACCAAACTCCCCGCAGCTCTCGTCGCCAGTCTCGCGTCCCATCCGAACCTCGTCTACGCCCGCTACGGAGATCGCGAGCTGACTCTCGATCTCTACCAGCCGAAGACGGCGGGACCACCGCGCCCGGCGATCGTCTGCATCCATGGCGGCGGGTGGTTCAAGGGCGATCGTTCTTCGATGAGCAATCTCGCGATGGCGTTTGCCTCACGTGGCTACGTGGCAGTGACGATCAGCTACCGGCTCAGCGGCGAGGCGATCTTCCCCGCCGCGATTCAGGACGCCAAGGCGGCGGTGCGCTGGCTGCGGGCCGAGGCGAAGACCTACGGGATCGACTCGGAGAAAATCGGCGTGGCGGGTCTCTCCGCCGGCGGGCATCTCGCCGCGCTCCTCGCCACGAGCGGGGGCGTCGCGGAACTGGAGGGCGGGGGTGGTCACGCAGATCAGTCCAGTGCGGTGCAGGCCTGCCTCGCGATGGGAGCGCAGAGCGATCTCGAGTCAGATCGCATCGCCGACCTCAGCAGCCAGGCCGACGACCCTTTTTACCGAACCTTTCTGGGGGATTCACAGGCTGCGATCCCCGCGACTTATGCACTGGCCTCGCCGCGGCATCACCTCGACAAGGCGGACCCGCCGATCCTGTTCATGGCAGGAGAACTCGATGACCCGGGCACCCACGCCGATGAGACCCGAGCCAATCTGGAAAAACTGGGCATTCCCACCGGCCTCGCCCTCATCCCGGGCGCGCCCCATGCCTTTCTCGGTCAGCAAAAGGCATTCAATCTCTGCGTCGAGACGGCCGATGATTTCTTTGCCGAGCATCTGAAAGGCCCGGCGGTTTCGGCGATCAGCGAGTCCTTCGGCGACGATTTCGAGGCGAAACGTTTCAGCACGTTTATCCCCAACAAAAACACCGAGGTCCGCGACGGCGCGATGTGGACCCGCGGGGCGAGCGGGGGCAAATACCCGCCCATGGTCTACCTGCCGGTGGACGGAGACGATCTCGAGATTTCCTTCCGCTACCGCCATCTCGGAGCGGGTGGCTGGCTCTGGTTTTTCGTCGATGGGGACGATGGCTACGGCAGCGTCGACCACATATTGCGGGTGAAATTGCTGCGCGAGGGCGTTCAGCTCCAGGTCGACGGGCACTCGCTCGATCCCGATCATCCGCTGCGCCAGAAGGTGGGGCGCGAGGCCGATCCGCTCAGTGGTGCCTATCGGCTCAATGAGGTGCTGCCTCTGGAAAAGCTCGAGCTCTCGGCGAATGATTGGCGCGAGGTCAAACTCACGTTTAAGGGCGAAGAAGTGGCTCTTTCCCTCGACGGAACCGTCTCGACCGAAACGCTCAGCCGGCCCGGATTCAAGTCGGGCAAACGAAAGCTGCTCTGGATGCAGAACGGCGGCGAGGCGGGGATCGAAATCGACGATATTGTCGTAAAGCGGATCGAACCTTGACAATCGGGTCATTGAAAAGGACGACTCATAAGGATGTTGTCTTTGCACCGAACCTACCTGCCGTTATTGCTCTGGAGTTTCCTGTTTTTCTCAGGATTCCCCGCGACGGCGGCGCGGGCCGATGACTGCGCGGAGTGCGATAAGTTGCAGAGCCTGCTCGTGAGACGTCCCTGCGGCCCTGATTCGATCAATGGCCCGCTGCGATACCTCTTTTTCCAGGGCTGCGCCGGGGCCGACTTCCGCGCGGCCTGCCGCCAGCACGATGCCTGCTATGACAGGATCGGGTCCTGTCAGGCGGACTGTGACCTGCAGTTCCTGAACGCCCTCCTCGCCGAGTGTCACAAGTCGAAGTTCCCCGCGCACGCCCGATTCCGCGCCCACATGTCCTACTGGGCGGTGAGCGTGGCCGGTCTTCCGGCGTGGGAGGCGGCGCAGTTCCTGGCGGGCAGCAAGGCGAACGGCACCTATATCGCTCCACTCCCCAAACCCGCTCCTGAGCAGTTCACGGGGGTCTTCGCCGGCTTTGCAAAATTGCCGCTCTTTGCGAAATAGTCGTGACTGGCCCCCGGCAGCACCTCCGTGATCTCCCGATTCCTTCTTTTCCCCGGCGCGCTCTCGCTCGCCGTGGTTGCCCCGATCTCTGCGGAGATCAGCTCGGCGGCATTTCCTTGAATCGCTAATTTTCATGAGATTAACTTCACTTTTCCTCTCATTGACCCTGGTCACCCTGTGCGGCACGGCCCGCTCGGCGGAGAAACCCAATGTCATCTTCCTCCTCGCCGACGATCTCGGCTGGAGCGATACGACGCTGTATGGCACCACGAAGCTCTATGAGACGCCGAACATCGAGCGCCTCGCGCAGCGCGGCATGACCTTCACGCGGGCATACTCCGCCAGTCCGCTGTCGGCACGCCCCTCGCCGGGCTGGGACTCGAGGCGGAGAAGGAGCAGGTCTTTGACGGCGGCGATCTGCTCCCGGCGCTGAAGGGCGGCAAACTGGAGCGGGAAGCGATTTTCCAGTATTTCTCATGATCCCGGAGTGCCCGACTGGCTCCCGCCCTCGGTGTCGGTGCATCGCGATCTTCCGGACGAAAGAGAAGCCTCATCGGGCCACGTTGAGCGTGAGCCGTCAGGCGCGACTCACTTGCCTCCGCCCGAGATGAGCAGGGTGAGATGACTGACGAGAAAGTCGAGTCTATCATTCACGTCACTCATCTCAAGCAGTAGCTGCCGATCCGCGGGGTCGCTCACGAAACTCTGCCCCACGACGTCGGCGATCGCAGTGGGATCTTTCACGCTGCGGAGATGCTCGCGGAGTTGTTCCGAAATGCCCTGCCCATCTCCGCAGAGACGGCTGCTCATGTCGACGAGCTCGAGCGCGGCCGAGGCTGCCGCCGGTGGATCACCGAGATAGGAGGGCAGGGGCATAATGGAGGCGATCCGGAAAGGGGTGTGCTGCTCCCACCCTAGGATCTCGACCCTCTGGATCCCGGATAGCATCAGGTGCGAAGTGCCATCGGGGTGGGTCACACAGGCGCGAACAAGCCCCACCGTGGTCACATGATGGACCGGGTCGGTGCTCAATTCGACGTCAATCCCGGTCCGGGCGTGGCCGATGCAGAACATGCGGTCGCGCTCAAGGGCGTGGCTCAACAGCTCCCGATACCGCATCTCGAAGAGGAAAAGCGGCATGTAACCGTGAGGGAATAATGTCGCCCCTCCCAGCACCATGACCGGAACCGTCTCCGGAATTTTTATCTCTTCACTAGCCATCATAAGTTATTACGAACACGACAGACACGGCGTCCGGGTTTTTACTGGAAAACTGACATTTATGGCATCTTTTCCTTTGCATCGGTAATGAAATGTGATTCCGTTCGGACCCTGAATTAAGGAAAAACAACACGGCGTCAAGGCGATGCCAAAACTGAGAGCAAATGAGTGAATTAAGCAACAAGACAGTGGAGCTCCAACTCCATGATCGTGATACGGGAAGCGCCGACGTGCAAATCGCACTGATGACCGAGCGCATCACCCACCTCACCGGCCACCTCACGGCCAACAAAAAAGACGTTTCTTCGCGGCGCGGACTTCTGCGCCTTGTCGCACGCCGCCGTAAACTTCTCGATTACCTTGCCCGCACCGATCCCGGGCGCTATCAGAAAGCGCTCGCGACCCTCGGCCTGCGCCGGTAACATTTTCTTTGAAAGCGTCGGTTCACCCCGGCGCTTTCTCCGTTTTGGGTAGTCCCGCGGCTTGCTGCCGTTGTTGGCACCGCCCGAAACCCTGTCTCCGCCCACGTCACGGGTGGAGCTCTCGGTCGCAGCAGCGGGGATCCCTCCTGCCTGTCTCACTGAAATCCCCGATTTTTTAGCAAAAAGGAAACATATGAGTATTGAAAAAATTACGTGCCAAGTCGGCACGCAGGAAATGACGATTGAAACCGGCAAGATGGGCAAGCTTGCCGATGGTGCCGTGACCCTTCAGGTCGGTGAAACGGTGGTCATCGTGACCGCCGTCTCGCAAACCAAGATGAAGGAGGGCCAGGACTGGTTCCCCCTCTCGGTCGAATACAAGGAAAAGGCCGCTGCTGCGGGCCGCTTCCCCGGTGGCTACTTCAAACGCGAGGGTCGCCCCACGGAAAAGGAGATCCTCACCTGCCGGATGACGGACCGCCCGCTTCGTCCGCTCTTTCCCAAGGGGTATCTGTATGACACCCAGATCGTCGCCCTTCTCCTCAGCGCCGACGGGGTCAACGATGCCGACATTCTCAGCATCAACGGCGCCTCCGCCGCCCTCTGTGTTTCCGACATTCCTTTCGCCGGACCCATTGGCGCCGTGCGTATCGGCTTGATCGGCGACGACTTCATCGTCAACCCGACCTTCGACGAACGCGAAGATAGCACCCTCGACCTCGTCTACGTCGGTCTTCGTGACAAGGTCATCATGATCGAAGGCGGCGCCAAAGAAGTGCCCGATGAGAAGTTCAAAGAGGCGCTCCTCTTCGCTCAGAAGGCGATCCAGCCGCTCCTTGATGCGCAGGAAGAACTTGCCCGCCGTGCCGGCAAGCCGAAGCGCACCGTCGCCCTCATGGAAGTGCAGGACGAACTCCTCGAAATCGCCTACGAAGTCGCCGGGAACCGCATCGAAGACGCCCTTTACAAAGCCTCCAAGATCGAGCGCGGTGCCGCCGTCTCCGGTCTCCGCAAGGAAGTCTCCGCGAAGATCCTCGAGAAATACCCCGATGCGAATGAGTTCGCGATCTCCCAGGCCTTCGACTACCTGCAGAAAAAGGCCTTCCGTATCAGCATCCTCGACAAAGGCCAGCGCTGCGACGGACGCGACATCGACACGATCCGTCCGCTCTCGGGCGAAATCGGCGTGCTCCCCCGCACCCACGGTTCCGCGCTCTTTGCCCGCGGCGAGACCCAGGCTCTCGCCATCGCAACGCTCGCTCCGGCTGATGAGAAGCAGTATTTCGACAACTACGCCGGTGGCGAAGACTCGAAGCGTTTCATCCTTCACTACAATTTCCCGCCCTTCAGCGTGGGTGAGACCGGCCGTATGGGCGGCATGAACCGCCGCGAGATCGGTCACGGCGCTCTCGCCGAGAAGTCGATCGAGCCGGTCATCCCCACCGAAGCCGACTTCCCGTATGCGATCCGCATTTCCAGCGAAGTAATGGAGTCGAACGGCTCCACCTCGATGGCCTCGGTTTGTTCGGGCGTGATGGCTCTCCTCGACGCCGGGGTTCCGCTCATCCGCCCCGTCGCGGGGATCTCCTGCGGTCTCGTGACCGAGTTCGAAGGTGATAGTATGAAGCGTTATGTCACGATGATCGACATCATCGGCAACGAGGACTTCATGGGCGACATGGACTTCAAACTTTGCGGCACCAGCGAGGGTGTGACGGGCTACCAGCTCGACCTCAAGCTCGCCGGCCTTTCCCTCGACATCCTCCTCGAAGGTGTCGACAAGGCCACGAAGGGCCGCTTCGAGGTCCTCGAGGTGATGAACAACATCATTTCCGCACCGAAGGCCCTCAGCCAGCACGCACCCCGCATCGAGACGATCAAGATCGATCCCCAGAAGATCGGTGAACTCATCGGGCCCGGCGGCAAGAACATCAAGGGCATCCAGGCCGAGACCGGCGCTGACATCAACATCTCTGATGACGGCACCGTGAGCATCTACGCTGCGCACCAGGAAGCCCTCAACCGTGCCATCGAACTCGTTCGCCGCACGACCGCCGAGATCGAAGTGGGAGCGACTTACTACGGTAAGGTCGTCAGCACGACGAACTTCGGTGCCTTCGTCGAAGTCCTCCCGGGCAAAGACGGCATGGTCCACATCTCCGAGCTTGCCGACTTCCGGGTCAACGAGGTCAACGATGTGGTCAAGGTCGGCGACATGGTTTACGCCAAGTGCATCGGTGTCGATGAGCGCGGCCGGGTCAAACTGAGCCGCAAGGCCGCCATGGCCGAGCGTGGTATCGAAGCAGCCGCCGAGCTCAATAAGGCTGACTGATTGTCAGACCCGCAACTCTTCTGAGTGAAAGCCCGCTTCCGGAGACGGAGGCGGGCTTTTTTTGTGCCAGCCCGCATTTGGGAAATCGTTGCGGGAAAATACTTGCAGGCGGTGGCTGCCGCCGTTTCAATCGTCACCTATGAAACCGCATCCCAACCGCAGGCGCGCCACGATCCACATTCTTTTTGCCGCCGCTTCTCTGTCCCTCACTCCCGCCCGCGCCGATGAGGCCGAAGCTAAGGTGAAGGATATCCGCGAACGCTACAACCGCACCGAGAGCACCAAACTCCGGGCGAAGGAGATGGAGTTCACCTCGAACAGTGACCCGATCTCAGGGACTTTTACCCGCTATTATCTGGGCGACACCCTCGTCAAAATCAAGCTCTCCTATGGAATGGGAGACCACGGAGGTTCGGAGGAGTATTACTACTACGATCACGGCGAACTCCTTTTTGCCTTCGCCACCGATTCCGCCTGGGGATTCACCGGCGAAACACTGCCGAACGGGGAGGGCGCCACGATAGATACCGCGATCGAACACCGGGCCTACTTCTTTGACGGAGCCCTCGTGCGCCATCTCTCCCGCGAGGCGAAGTCCAAAGATGCGGCGGCGATCCCTAAACTGCTCCAGAAGGCCCAAAACCAGGCAAGCAGCGATTCTGATCGCGCTACGCGGCTCTACTCCGTTGGCACCGGAGCTTACAATGCCAACGACGGTGCCGGAATCCTCGGGCTTCTCATCGATTGAGCGGGCGGGACGTGGCTTGCCGGCATTCCGAATACAAAGACAGATGTAGAGCCCGTCGCAGTGGCCTGGCGAGCCACATGAAGCCGGGGCCGAGTAGCAGCCATGCAAATCATGAGAGCAGGTTAGCAAGCAGGCTTGCATTTTCTAAGGCGGCAGTTATTTTATTAAAATTATAATATTAAATCCGATGTTATTTATGCATTTAATAAATTTATCTTAATTTTGAGAAAAGTGACTTGAAGGTTGAGAATTTTGTAAAAATTGAATATTGTCAGTGATTGATTTTACCCGTGCGGGATGAGGTTTCTTGTCATCATTATCCTTTTTATATTTGCCGTGATCGGCTCGGCGGTGCTCGCGAAGTTCACCCTCCGGGCAAATCTCGAGTCAGAGATGCAGGACCGTGCCCTCGCTGTGCTCGCGGAAGCCAGCTATGAGGGGGTGGAGGTGAAGTTCGACCACCTCACCGGCGCTCTAGGCGGGGTCGTCGAGAGCCCGGATGCCACGGAGAAAGTGGTGGCACTGCTGCGCGAGAAGCTGCCCACCGCCTACTGGCCGGAGATCGACGAAACCGCGATCACGATTCGTCCCACTTTGTCGCCCTGGCTCCTCGTGACGCGGAGCGCGGGAAGCGATACTGCGAAGATCGGGGGAGTCCTCGCCTCGTCGGATGAGGAAGGGCGCAGCCTCCTCGCTTCGCGCCTTCACGCGCTGCCGGGTATCGGCGAAATCGACAATAGTATTTCCTTTGACCCACGCCAGCTGCCCTTTCCGAAGATGGCCGAGTTCGCCTCACTCGCCGCCGGGCTCCTCGCTCATCCCGGGGTGGCTGAAGTTTCCCTGAAGGAGGGAAAGCTCACAATCAACGGCACCGTTCCCAACGATGGCATCCGTGCGAGCCTGCTGGACCTCGCAGGGGGGATCGCAGCAGGCGGAACCGTCGATCAGATCGTCGTGAAAGTTCCTGATACATTTCTCCGCAACGCCGAGTTGAAACTTACCCGCAATCGCTTCGGAGTTACCCTTAACGGCATACTGCCCGACGAGTCAGGCAAGGCGGCCGTGCTTGCCGCTCTTCGGGCCATCGAACCTGCTCCCGCGATCTCTGATCGGATCGAGGTTTCGGGGGGCACTGCCCCGGCACCCTGGCAGGGGGCGCTTCCCGCCGTGCTCCCGGTATTGCTCCGGGGGCTCACCGGCGAGATGACTGCTGACTTTTCCGAAAAGCAGATCCGTCTGCACGGCACCTCGCCTGATGAACCGACCTTTCAGGCGATGGAGGCCGGTCTCTCTCCGCTGGGCGAGATCGAACCCGCCATCGAGATCGTAGCCGATATCTCCATCGCGGCATCGGTGACGGGTTCGGGCGGGGGACAGAGCCTGCTCGCCGTTTTCGAGGGCGAGCTGCTGGTCCTCACGGGCAGGCTCTCTGACAAATCGCTGGCGACGAAGATCGAGGAAAAGCTGACCGTTCTGCACCCCGGACTGAGTGTGAAGAACGACATCGAGCCTATCTCTGGAGCGCCCGGATACGAGTGGATCTCCCGGCTGCCTGAGTTCTTTACCGAGGCCCTCAACCGGGTGGAGAATGGAAAATTCCGTTTCGAGGACAATCGTCTCACGATGGAGGGCCGGACTATCGCTCTCTCGGACAAGCAGATTCTCCAGAACATCGCAGTCAACACCGTGCCCACGAACTTCACGATTCAGAACGATCTGCTCCACATCGACGCTCCGGTGCCAAAGCCGCCTCTCACGCCCGAGTTGCGTGAGACCGTCACTGTCGCGCTCAAGGAATTTCCCGTCTATTTCGATGCCGGTAGCGAAATCATCAAGTCCGGGGAGGGAACCAAGGTGGCGGCTCTCGTCGAGACTCTAAAGAGAGTAAACGGGGAACTGTCCCTCATCGTCACCGGGGTTTCGGACCATAAGGGCAATCCGGAAAAGAATCGCGAGCTGAGCCTTAAACGGGCCCAGTCCGTAGTTGCCGAACTTGAGCGACTCGAACTCATGGTCGACTCCGTCGAAACGGCCGCCGTGGTCGAAAATGTTTCGAATGTCCCCCGCAGTCAGCAGTGGAAGGCCCGTCGCGTCGATGTCTCGCTGAAACCAGCCGACGAAGCCACTGCACCTGCCGCTGCGCCCTGAGCCTGTTCGCCTCCATGTCTCCCACTCTCACACCCTCTGCTGAAAGCTATCTCCTCGACTGGGGGATGACACTGCTGATCGGCGGGGGCGCCTGTCTTCTCCTCGGCTGTTTCATCGGCTGGATTATTTGGAAGAATACACGTAAATTCACCGAGAAGGTCGAGGAGGGGAACCGCGCCGCTTTAGCCGATTACGAAAAGACGAGCGACGAGATCTCCCGAATCAAGTCCGAGCTTTCCGGCGGAGCCGAGTAACTTCCCCCCTGACGATTTCTCCAAACACAGACCCACGATGCACGATCTCTCCTTTTTCCTTCTCAAAAACTGGCTCCCGGTAGGGGTGTCTGCAATAGTCTTTTTCAGCATCGGGCTGCTCCTCGCCAAGGTGACATGGGGTCGATTCACTCAGCGCCTCAGTTACGCGGTAGAGGAGAACATGAATCTCGCGAGCCAGTGGAGCGCCCTCGGGGCATCCCAGAGAGACCTCTTTAAGAAACTCCGGGTCCGCTGGCAAGCGGATCGCGACTCGTGGGAGGCGACACTCGCGGAAAAAGAGCAGCGCATCGAGGTCCTTTCCCGCCAGCTAACGTCGTCCGGCAAAGAGATCCCTGCGGAACTCCCCGTAGATCAGGGGCTCAAGGTCAGAGTCAAAGAGCTTGAGGCCGCGCTCGAGCGCGAAAAAGACGAGCATCGCCAGTGGCGGGAGGACGCCGGGAGGGCACCCGTCGTCGGACCCGTGGCTAAGGCCATGGCTGCCGCCGCACCGGTTGAGTCAGCAGAGGCAGTTGCCGCCACCGAGTTCCAGGCACGGATCCGTGATCTTGAGCAGGACCTCATCGACACCCACGACGAACTCCACGACGTGCGCGCCGAGTATCAGAAGCAGCTTGCCCTCGTCGAGGCGCTCGAAGCGAAACTCATTGAGAATCCCGCAAGCAAGTCCGCGGATGAACTCGCGCTCGCCGCAGAGAAGATCATCGCCCTTGAGGCAAAGCTCACTTCCGCCGAGGCGATCACCCTCGCACAGGCTGCCGAGGTGGCCCAGTGGAAAGCGCTCCTCCCCCAGCGAGGATGGGAGATGCGCGGCCTTCGCAGCCAGCTCCTTTCCTTTAAGCAAAAGGGCAGCGAATCCATCACTGAACTGAAGCGCGAGTTCTCCGCGCGGGAGGAAGTCGTCGCTTCCGAAAAAGAAGCGCTCCTCGCCGGCTTTGCCACGAGGGTCGAAGAATTCGGATCCGAAAAAGAAATGCTCCTCGCCGGCTTCGCCGCGAGGGTCGAGGAATTCGGATCCGAAAAAGAAGCGCTCCTCGCCGGCTTTGCCACGAGGGTCGAAGAATTCGGATCCGAAAAAGAAATGTTCCTCGCCGGCTTTGCCGCGAGGGTCGAAGAATTCGGATCCGAAAAAGAAATGCTCCTCGCCGAGTTTTCCGCAAAAGAGGATAGTCTTCTCACTGCTCACCTCGGAGAGAAGGACGACCTTGAGGGAAACATCACCGCGCTCACCGGTGAAGTCGCCCGCTACCGCGAAGAGATAGGCACTCTCGAAACCGACCTTCTTTCCAAATCCGCCGACCTCGACAAAGCCGGCGAGAAAATCGCCGAGCTCGAGATCCTGCAGCGCCGCAAGGCTTCACTCCAGTCCGATCTCAACGACGCATGCCACGAGATGTACGACGTCCGTCGTGCCCTCAATCTCCGCCTTGCCGAGATTTCGGATCTGGAGACGAGCCTTTCCGAACTCGAGACCGTGCAGTCATGCCGCGAGGAGCTTTCTCAACAACTCGAGACCACTCGTGAAGAACTCGCCGGGGCGCTCCAGACCGTCAGCCAGAGCGGCGAATCGATCACCGATCTCACCGAAGAACTCACCGACCTGCGCCATGCCTTCGCCGAACGCACTTTTGAGAGCGAAGCTCTCCAGAGCCAGCTCACGGATGCCCGCCACGAGCTCAGTGACGTTCGCATCGCCTACAATGCGAGCGTTGTTGAATTCCAGAAGGCCCGCGCCGAGATGGAAGAACTCGAAGCGATCATCGAAGACCGCAGCGCCGAGGTGAACGACCTTTCGACCGAACTCCGGACCCAGCGTGACCTCGTGCGCCAACTTAAGAACACTCTTGCCGAGACCGAAGGCGAACTCGAAGCGCTCAATGATGAATCCCGCGTTCTCAATGCCGGGGTCGCTGCGAAATCGGCGTTTGTCGAAGAACAGAGTCAACGCATAGCCGATCTCGAACTCGCTCTAAGCCAGCGTTACCATGAACTAAACGCCGCCCGCGCCGACGCCGACGAGACCTCCAAACACGCCCGCTACCACGAAGCCCAGGCCCGTCAACTCGAGGCCGAACTCGAGCGTCGTCGCGACGAGTTCGCCGCGTCTGTCAAGCGCATCGCCACCGCAGAAGAAGCGATCGAGGCGGCCCATGCGCAGATCGCCGCCCTAACCGAGCAGTTGGACCAGTCCGGCGCCTCCCTCGCCCTGTTGCAGGAAGACATGCGTCAGGTCTCACACGACAAGGACGACACGATACGCGAGCTTGATCGCGCCACCCGCCGTGTCGCCCAGCTTGAGGAAGCCGCCGCCCTGCGTGAAAACCAGCTCGCCGCGATCTCGCAAGAACTCACCGAGAGCACCCGCCAGGCCGGTGACCTCGATGTCAGACTCAACCGCATCAACACCGAGTTGGAGAGCGCCCGCGAAGAAAAAGAAGCCTCCCGTCTCAGTATCGTCGATCTGGAAGAGGCACTCCGGGCCAGTGACGAACGCACGCTGCAACTCTCAATTCGTCTCGAAGAGAAAGAGACCGAAGGCAGCGCATTGCTAGCCGAACTGGGGACTCTCCGCGTTTCAATCGAGGCCCGTGAAGCAAGCGAAGGGCAAACTAAGGCCCGCCTCGAAGAGAAAGAATCCGAACTCCGCAGCCTCTTCGTGGAATGGGAAAGTCTCAAAGCCTCGCTGGAAAGCAGTGTCGCCGGCGAAAGCGAGGCAAGGGCCCACATCGAAGAGAAAGAATCCGAACTCCGCAACCTGATCGGGGAATTGGAAAGTCTCAAGGCCTCGCTGGAAAGCAGTGTCGCCGGCGAAAGCGAGGCGAGGGCACACATCGAAGAGAAAGAATCCGAACTCGGCAACCTGATCGGGGAATTGGAAAGTCTCAAGGCCGCGCTCGAAACCAGTGTCGCCGGCGAAAGCGAGGCAAGGGCACACATCGAGACCCTCGGGGCACTCCAGGCCGACTACGAGAGCAAGCTCACTCTCACGGCTGAGGAGCATGAGGTAATGACCGCACAGCAGCGAGAGGAGGCAGCCCGCCTCACGAGCGAGATCGAAGCGCTTCGTGAGACGATTACGGAGCAGACCGCTACATTGGAGTCGGAGACCGAACAGCGTCTGCAAAGCCTCGACGAGGTGGAGAGCCTGCAGGAGAGGCTGGAGCAGCGCTCCGAGTCGATCCGCGAACTGCAGGATCAGCTGAGCGCAATAATCATGCAGCGCGCCTCGCGCGACGGCGAGATCTCCGTGTTGAAAGAAAAACTGCTCGCCGTCGAAGCGGAACTTTCCGACGCCCGCGAGGCCGAAGCGCTTCATTCAGAAGCTCTCTCTGCCATGTCTGCGGAGATGGTCTCACCGGAGGCCACACCGCTCCTGGATGAGGCGAGCCTCGCCGCCGCGATTCACCGATCTCTCACCGCCGAAGCTTCGGGGGAGGAGGAGGGGATCTCCCTTGACGAACTCGTCACCAAGACCACCCACCACAACCCGAAAAAGGCGGCCGAGCCTGCTCCTGCGCCGGTGGAGTCCGGCGGGAGAAAATCGGGCGCCGGCAGCGACGATGACCACACCGTGTATTTCACCGAAGGCACCGCCTCACTCAGCATCGCCGAGCTCGAGAAGATCGACCTCTGCGCCCGGGCCATCCGTCGTTTCGGCCGCAAGGTCGAGGTGACCGTGATTGGCTACGCCGGGAGCGAGGGGAATCCCGACCAAAACGAGCGACTCAGCGCCCGCCGGGGCGATGCGGTGCGGGAGCGACTTCTTGAAAAAGGGGTCTCCCAGAACCTCGTCACCGTCCGCGGGGCTGGCCAGGATCGCCGCTTCACTGACTGGAAAGCCCGCCGCGTCGAGATGATCGTCGTCCCCGTCGCCGTTGCCGAAGCCGTCAACTGAGAAGCCAACCATGGCCGATCTCACCGCTTTCACTTCCCTGTTCGCGGAGCTCTCGCCACCCGGCGGGATGTCGTTCCTCGAGGGGGATTTGACTGGCTGGCCCTACCTCGCGATCTGCGCTGTATTTTTCATGACGCTGGGCATCGTCACCGGCTACTTCATCTGGCGAAAAGGGCAGCTCCAGACCATCGACGCCGAAGCCGAGATCCGCAAAGCCGGGGACGATCTCGCCCACCTGCGCGATGACTTGCAGCTCGAGATCCTCGAGCTGGGTCCCGGGCCGATTAAGTCAGAGGAGAGCTAACAGGGTACGTTCAAAGAGCACACCCTCTCCGGCGTGCTCCCTGCCGTCAAGCCGCCTAGCCCGTATCAGGCGCCCAGCTTCCAGTCGCCGCGGTAGGGGAGAGCCATGAGTTGCTTCTGCGCCTCTTCATTGCCGACGACTTTCTCTGCCTTGGCATCCCACTGCACCGGACCGCCGATGGAGTGAGAGACAAAGGCGAGATGGCCGGGGGTAATCGAGCGGTGCGCGGTCTCCGCATTGGCGATGGTGTCCTCGCGGGAGAGGACGCAATCGATGAAGTTGCGCTGATGGCCGGGCGTCTTGTAGGTTTTCCACTCGCCGGCGACAAAGCCGGGCTCGAGCCAGGCGGGATTCGAGGCCTCGATCTTGCCGCGGGTGACATAGACCCAGCCATCTTCGCCGATCCACTTCGTGCCCATGGTCAGCCGCGAGGACATCACGACCTCGGTGCCTCCCTCGTATTTCGAGATCACGTCGTAGCTCATCGGCGCGTCATAGAGTTTCGTCGAAGGATAGATCCAGTCCTTCGCCTCGACGGAGACCGGGCCGCTCTTGTCCATGCCGAGCCCCCAGTGGGCGATGTCGTTGTGGTGACCGATCCAGTCCATGAGCTGGCCGCCGCCGAAGGTCTTTGTCCAACGCCAAGACCAGTGGTGGCAGGCCTCGCGGTAGGGGAGCATCTCGGCGGGACCGCACCACATGTCGTAGTTGAGGTCCGATGGCGGGGTTTTAATCGTAGCATCTCCCTCGGGCTGGTCGTGCCCGGTCGGCAGACCAACCTCGACTTTGGTGATTTTGCCAATGAGCCCGTTGCGGACGAGTTCGACGGCCTGCTGGAAAACCGCCTCCGAGCGCTGCTGTGAGCCGACCTGGAAAACGGCTTTCTGCTTCGCCGCTTCACGGTGGATGGCGTGTCCCTCGGCATACTTGTGCGTCACCGGCTTTTCGCAGTAGACATCCTTGCCGGCACGCAGGGCCTCCATGCAGATGACGCCATGCCAATGATCGGGAGTCGCCACCATGACCGCGTCGATATCGTCGCGGGCGATGAGTTCACGGAAATCTTCGTAGGCGTCGCAGCCTTTCCACGAGCCGACATCGGCGCGTTTTGCATGGGCTGCTTCGACCGCCGCCTTGCCGGGACTACGCCCATAGTCGCGGCTTTTCTTCTCTCCCTGCTGGCGGAAATGGAGGTCATCGACGTCGCATACCGCGACGCCCTGAACCTCAGCGTGGTTGAGGAAGGCCTCCATCACCCCGATGCCGCGGTTGCCCAGGCCGATGAAACCCATGTTGAAGCGTTTGCTCGGAGCATTCTGCCCGAAGATGGATGAGGGAAGAATGGTGGGAGCGGCAATGGCGGCGGCGGCATGGCCGAGGAATCGGCGGCGGGTGGAACTCATGGTAGTGGGGTATTTTTGGTTTGGGGAAAAGGATCAGATGTCGCAGAGCTGCGCGGCCTGGCGCAGAGCGAGGACGGGGTCGTCCCAGGTCGGGATGAACTCCTGGGCGACAAAGCCGGTATAGCCGGTCTCGAGAATGGCCTCGAGGATAGGCGGGTAATTGATCTCCTGCGTGTTGTCGAGCTCCGCCCGGCCGGGATTCCCGGCGGTGTGGTAGTGGCCGATGACGTCCTTATACTGGCGGATGCGGCGGATGATGTCGCCGTTCATGACCGAGACGTGGTAGATGTCGAAGAGGAGCTTGAAGTTCGGCGATCCCACCCGGTTGATCAGCTCCACACAAAAGTCGACGTCATCACCGAAGTAGCCCGGGTGCCCCTTCATCGGGTGAGTGTCGTCGCGGGAATTGAGATGCTCGAGGACGAGGGTGACCCCGGCTTTTTCGGCGTGGGAAAGGACAGACTTCCAGGTCTCGACGCAGTCGGTAGCGGCCTTCTCATCGTCCATGCCGTCGAAGCGCATCCCGGTAAAGGTGATGACACTCTTGCAGCCCACCCCGGCGGCGACGTCGATGCTTTCCTTGAGCTTCGACACGACCTCGTCGCGGAACTCGGGATTGCAGGGGCCCTTGGCAAAGCCGTGACTGCTCACGAGCGAGATCTCGAGACCGAGCTTTTTCACGGCGGCGTAGTCCTCGCGCGGGATACCCTCCATCGCGACGAGACCAATGTCTTTGCAATGCTGCGCCAGTTCGAGCGCTTTGAAATGCGAATTAAAACACCAGCCCATGATGGACTGGCGGATGCGCCCGTTTTTCACGACAAAGGCGGGATCGACATCGGCCCGTTTGAGCTGGGCGAGTAGATCGGGCGTGCCCCCGAGGGCACCTCCGGCGAGAAGGGAAGCGGTGGTGAGAAAGTGACGGCGGGATTTCATGGCGTTGCCAAACTACACGGAAAGGCCGCCCGATGACAAGTCTGCTGAAAGACGCAGTCAGGGGAGGGGAAACCAGAGCTCTCTGGGCAAAGATCAGTGACATTGTCGACCTGCCTGATGATTTGCCGTATGGGGTTCCGTTGGAGGAGGTTGCGATTTGATCATTTTTTGTCCGGGTTCATGAAGTCCCCAAACGCAGGTATCTGGAGGCCCTCGAGAGACTCCAGTCGGCCTACACTAAAGAGGGGAACCTCGATAAAGCGTTGCTCGTGAAGGAGGAAATCCAGTCAATCAGCGAAGCCGCAAGCGCTGCGCCCGAGATACAGTTGAACGAGCGCATCCTCTACGGCAGTGAATGGCTCTGGGGCTCGGGCGGGACCCTGACTCTGGAGAGAAATGGAGACGCCAGCCATACGGCCTGGTCCATTCCCGGATCGTGGAAGAAGATGCGAGACGGCACCCTGTCGCTGCAGCGTCCCGGAGGCGATCCTCCGATGTCCGTGAAGTTCTCCGATGAAAGCCTCACGAATGCAGTGGTGACTTCCCACCTCGGTACGACGACCACGATCAAACGAGTCATCACGGAGTAGGCCGGTAAAACAACATGAGCTGGACCTGCCAGGCTTTTGCCCACCCCGGCTTCACTCCCGGTCGTCGTGTGCGGCCACATATTCCAGAGCAGCGTGGGCCAGAAGACCGGATCGCGTGCCACCATGACGAGCCGCAAATGCATCGATCTGAACAAGGAGCCGTTCAGGCAGTGTGATGTTCACCCGCTTTGCCTTGCGCCGACCCTTGTCCCTCGACCTCCAACCGCTACGCAATCCCCGGCAAGGTATGCGAGATACGCTCGACCGCCCGCCGCCCTTCCTCAATGGCTTCTGCTGCGCTCTGAAAGTCGAGCAACCCGAGATCGCCGAGGCGCGGGGTGACGACGAGATCCGGAGGTTCGCCGGCGAGACGGCTGCGGGCGATCCTCACCTGCATGATGTAGACACTCGATGTCAGGACATCGAGTATCGAGGGCAGGCGGGGTTCGTCGGGCGACAGCGCGGGGATGAGATCGCCGAGGTAGTCGTGCAGCTTGCTGATCCATTCGCGAATTTCCCCCGTTTCGGGCTCCGGAGCGGGCTCCGCCGTTTCAGGCGGATGCCGACCCACGAGATCCGAGCATAGATCGACGGCGATGAGCACATCGGCACCCATCGCGCGCGCCAGGGAGACCGGAATCGGATTCACCAGTCCGCCGTCAACGAGGACAGCACCATCTAAAATCACCGGAGTGAACAGCCCCGGCACCGCGATCGAGGCACGCACCGCGTCGAGGGTTGATCCGTTGCGCAGCCAGATCTCGGCACCGGTGTCCAGAGATGTCGCGACAGCCCCGAAGGGCATTGCGAGATCTTCGATGTTGCGATCAACAAACTTGCTGCGAAAAAAGTCCATGAGCTTTTCGCCTTTGAAAAAGCCGCCACTCAGGCTGACATCCATGTGGGAGAGCACGTCGCGCAGCCCGAGGCTGAGCGCCCATTCTTCAAAGGCATCGAGCTCGCCCGCCGCATACGCCGCGCCGACGAGAGCTCCCATGGAGGTGCCGCAGACTACGTCGGGACGTATCCCCGCCTCCTCGAGGGCGCGAATCACACCGATGTGGGCCCAACCCCGCGCCGCGCCGCCACCGAGAGCGAGGCCCACGATCGGCTTTCGGGGAGGTGTATTCATGAGTCGAGTTCTCCCGCGCAGGAATTGACGGAGGAGGGACGGGGGGCATGGCAGTCGAGGTTACCCGTTGCGCCTGAAGTCAAATCCGGTCAATCGCGATTGCCTATCACTCATGGAATACCCTTGCCCTTACCAAACGGACGTGGTTTGAGGCGATTGTCGATTACACGGGATCTGATCGGCCTGCCGTTTTCGAAGGTGACGGAAGGGAGGAAGAGCAGCGCGAGGAGGAGCGGTTTTATGGTGCGGTTGGGTGAATTGGGGCCAGCCACGGCGACTCGTCGAACCTCATTTTTACCGTCCCAGTCGCACTCGCAAGGAAAACTCGCTTCGTGGTCCGCGATGCTGCCCGTCCCAAACTCGAGTTTGCAATCCCGTCCGTATTCCCGTACGCTCCATTTATGAAAACGGTCTCAGCCACCACCGCCCGAACGGAACTTTACCGCTTGATCGATGCGACCCTCGAGGAGCATGAGCCAGTCCAGATCACGGGCAAACGAGGGAATGCCGTCCTCGTCGCGGAGGAAGATTGGCGGTCCATCCAGGAGACCCTGCACCTGCTCGGCATCCCGGGGATGCGCGAATCGATCCGCGAAGGCATGGCCGAAGCCATCGAAGACTGTGCCGGGGAGATCGACCTGTGAGTTGGGGACTCGTTTACGCAAAGCAGGCGCGCAAGGACGCGAAGAAGCTGAAAGGCACACCGCTGGCGGAGCGGACGAAAGCGCTGCTCGAACTGATGCGCGAGGATCCCTTCACAACTCCGCCGCCGTTCGAGGCGCTGGTGGGGGATTTGAAAGGGGCCTACTCACGGCGGATCAACATCCAGCACCGCATCGTCTACGAGGTGTTTTTGGAGGCGCGCGTCGTGAAGGTGCTGCGGCTGTGGACGCATTATGAGTGAGGTCGGAAGGAGCAAGACATGCTTGCATCCCTGGGGGGCAGACCGGACGCTCATATCATAAATGATCAGGCCATAGCCAATCAGGACGGCGACTTGTCGATAGGCAGAAGACTGAGAGGACGAGTCTCCGGTGCGGCAGGGGCTTTGGCTAGGGCTGACGGCGTTGTTGGTTGCGGTGGTCGAGTCGGGCCTGCGTCATGCGCTCGCGAAGGCCACCTTTCTTTACGAAATCCTTCTCCAGCTTGCGGCGCTGCTGATCGAGGAGGTAGTTGGCCTGGTGGATGAGGCAAATGGCGATGTTGGCGAGGACTTCGGCGGGTCGGGTCTCCATCTCTCCCCTAGAGCTCAAGAATAAATCTCCGCCCCCTTCTCCGCGAACTCCTTCGCCTTCTCGGCCATGCCCTTTTCCAGCGCCGCCTTCTCTTCTAAGCCGAGCTTCTCGGCATACTCGCGCACTTCCTCCGTGATCTTCATCGAGCAGAAGGTCGGCCCACACATCGAGCAGAAGTGCGCGGTCTTGGCCCCGTCCATTGGCAGGGTCTCGTCGTGGAACGACCGGGCCTTGGTCGGGTCGAGACCGAGATTGAACTGGTCTTCCCAGCGGAATTCAAAGCGGGATTTGCTGAGTGCATTGTCGCGAACTTGCGCGGCGGGGTGACCTTTTGCGAGATCGGCGGCGTGGGCGGCGATCTTGTAGGTGACGACTCCTTCGCGGACATCTTCGCGATTGGGTAGACCGAGGTGTTCCTTGGGCGTGACGTAGCAGAGCATGGCGCAGCCGTACCAGCCGATCATCGCGGCACCAATACCGCTGGTGATGTGATCGTAGCCGGGAGCAATGTCGGTGGTGAGGGGCCCGAGGGTGTAAAAGGGCGCCTCGTGGCACCACTCGATCTGCTTTTGCATGTTCTCCTCGATGAGGTGCATGGGGACGTGGCCGGGGCCTTCGTTCATGACCTGGACGCCCTTGCTCCACGCGGTCGTGGTGAGTTCGCCCTGCACCTCGAGTTCGCCGAACTGAGCGGCGTCGTTGGCATCGGCGATGGACCCGGGACGCAATCCGTCCCCGATCGAGAAGCTGACATCGTAGTCGGCCATGATGTCACAGATGTCGGACCAGTGGGTGTAGAGGAAGTTTTCCTTGTGATGGGAGAGACACCATTTCGCCATGATCGATCCGCCGCGCGAGACGATCCCGGTCATGCGGGTCGCGGTGAGGGGAACAAAACGCAGGAGCACTCCGGCATGGATCGTAAAATAATCGACGCCCTGTTCCGCCTGCTCGATGAGGGTGTCGCGGAAGACTTCCCAGCAAAGGTCCTCGACGCGGCCGTTCACTTTTTCGAGAGCCTGGTAGATCGGGACCGTACCGATGGGGACGGGGGAGTTGCGCAGGATCCATTCGCGGGTGGCGTGGATGTTCTTCCCGGTGGAGAGATCCATGACGGTGTCGGCTCCCCAGAGAGTCGACCACTGGAGTTTCTCGACCTCTTCGTCGATCGTCGAGGCGACGGCGGAGTTCCCGATGTTGGCGTTGATCTTGACGAGGAAGTTCCGCCCGATGATCATGGGTTCGCTCTCGGGGTGATTCACATTCACGGGAATGATGGCCCGACCGCGGGCGACTTCGTCGCGGACGAATTCGGGAGTGATGTAGTCGGGGATCTTCGCGCCGAAAGGCTGACCGGGATGCTGGTGATGGAGCAGGTTGCGCGGTCCCTTGCTGTCAGTGATGGCCTTGAAAGCGGACTCGCGACCGAGGTTTTCGCGGATCGCGATATATTCCATTTCGGGCGTAATAATGCCCTGCTTCGCATACCACATCTGGGTCACGGGGTGTCCGGCCGAGGCGCGGAGAGGCTTGCGCATGAGACCGGGATATTCCTTGAGCCGATTGTGCCGCGCCTTTTTCTCGTTGTAGCGCGAGGCGTGTTCTTCGGAGAGGTAACCGTTGTCCTCGGGTTTCGTGTCGCGGCCTTCGTACTCGGCGACATCGCCGCGGGCGAGGATCCAGTCACGGCGCAGGGCGGGGAGCCCTTTTTTTACATTTCCCGTAAAAGCGGCATCGCCCCAGGGACCGCTCGTGTCATAGATGCGGACGGGTTCATTGACCTCGATGCGACCGTTCGGGTGCTTCGTCTCGGCGAGGACGACCTCGCGCAAGGGAACCTGCAACTCGGGATGGAGCGTTCCCTTGATATAAACCCGACGGCTGTTGGGGAAGACATCGGCGACGGTGCGGGGTTCGTTGGGGGCGGTGGATTCGTTCGGAGTGATCATGGTGGGGAGAGAGGGGTTCAGTCTTTGGGAGATAGAGGAGTTGAGGGCAAATCCGAGAGAGGCCATCCGGCCCCATAAAAAACCGCCCGAGGAAAAAACCGGGGGATCCGGTTTAAACTCGTGGCGGCTTTGGGGTGGAAAATGAAATTCATGTGGCGACTCCCTGCGGCAGCATTACCTGCATCAGGTTCGAAGGGTCTTGCCGGGCGGCAATCTCAGCGAACGTTACGCTCCCCTGTCAGAACTTATCTAGAGTAACTGATCGCGGAAGAAGGTCAAGGCTGAGCGACCCCCGAGGGCCTTTTCAGGGTTGCTGATATTCGCGGCATGGGGAAGATTGCCCCTCTTCGTCCCAAGAAAGCCGCACGCGGGACGTTTCAAGTTTGTCCATGAGGTTGCTCGACCGCTACATCGCCCGTCAGGTCTTTGTCTCCGCGCTTTACGCGGTGGCCGTCATTATCATCATCCTCGTCCTCGGCAATGTCTTCAAAGAGATCCTCCGGGAGCTGGCGAAGCGGCCCGATCTCAGTCTGGGCTTTGTCTTGAAATTCATCGTCCTCGTCATCCCGATCTCGTTGAGCCTGGCGATCCCGTTCTCGTTCCTCACCGCGATTCTCCTGACCTTTGGGCGTCTCTCGGCGGACAGTGAGTTCGTCTCGATGCGTATGGCCGGCCTCAGCATGTGGCGGATCTGTGTGCCGGTCGCGGTGGTCGCTTTCTTTTTCACGGGAGTGTGTGCCTGGGTGAATCTCTCGATCACGCCGGCGGCGAAGACGGCGATGGAGGGGATGAAAGACTCTCTCATCAACCGCATGAAACGCGAGCCCATGCTGCTCTTCCCGAATCAGCAGGTCATGACCGATCTGCCCGATCACCTCGTCTTTGCGAGGAAAGAGGACGGTATCCTCAAGGGACTGCAGCTCATCAAGATGGAAAATAATGTCCCCATCGCCATCGCGGTTGCCCGCGAGGCGCGGGTGCGCGTCGAACTGGAGGCCGAGAACCCGGAACTCGTCCTCGACATGACGGACGTGAACCTGATGGTCAAAGGCGACGAAGGGGACTTCATGGACACCTCCCAGCCGATGTTCATGACATCGGGAGCTGCGGGAGTATCGATCGAGGACTTTAAGGTGCGCGGCGAGAAGGCCATGACCAAGCCCGACAATGCCACCCTGCGCAGTCTCATTGAGAAAGCCAGCGATCCCGCACTCGCGTCGGAAGACCGCGCCAGGTACCGCACCGAGCTGAGCATGCGTTTCGCCTTCTCGGTCTCGTGCATCACATTCGGCCTCATCGGGGTGCCACTCGGGATCACGGCCCAGCGTCGCGAGAGCACCGCCGGCTTTGTCCTTAGCATGATCATCGCAGTGACCTACTACGTGATGCTGACGATGGCAAAAATCGTGCAGGACCGCGAAGATCTTTACCCGCACCTCCTCGTCTGGGTGCCCAACATTCTTTTCCTCGCTCTTGGAGTCTCGATGTTCCTGAAGCTGGCGAAAAAGTAAGGGCTCGCTCAGAGCGCTCCACCCGAGAGGAACTCGTAGGCTTTCAGCAGCAGGTTCGCGAGGATCACCCACGAGAGGATGTTGAGCACGAGGACCGTGCCGACCGTCCCGGCGATGAGCATGACGGGCCCCACCATCCACCCGCTTCCTCGGCCCCGTGGTCGCTCTCGAGGTAGGTGTTGAGGAGGCGGTAGTTCCGCGAGTTCGACTTGAACCAGAAGGAAAACAGATCGCCGACGACGGGGATGACGCCGAGCCCGGCATTCAGGAGCATATTGCCCCCCATGCGGACGAGAGTCTTGACCGGCAGACCCTTTTTGCCGGCCTCGCCGATGATGACGGTGCCTACGATGGTCGCGACCGTCTCCCCGCCGTAGGGCAAAAGACCGAGAAGAGGGTCAAGGCCGAAGCGAATCCCGGTCCCCGGGATGCGGATGCACTCGTCGAGGAGCCACGAAACCTTGCGCGAGGTCCTCGCCTTTTTCAGGATCACGTCGCGCACCTCCGCAGAGGAGATGTCGTCGCCCGGCTCACGGTCGTTCTGTTTTTCGGTCGGGTCGGCTGACATGTTTGAGGAGTCGGGGCGCTCAGGAAAGCGGCGGCGGTCCGTCGAGCGCCGGTGGGCCACCCATGATCACCGGGGCCGGTTTGCGAAACCGTTTCACGACCATCACGACGAGCAGCACGGTCACGGCAAGGATGGCGATCCCGAGGAGTGGGCGGTAAAAGATCCAGGCCACCGCTACGGTCATCGTCCAGAGAATCCCGGCGAGGAGGAAGGCAATGATCGTTGTTCCGGTGCCGACGAGGCGACCGAGGAAAGGGAGGGTGCTCGCGAGCACGGCGATGGGGCGGAAAATCATGCCGAAGCCCATCGCGAGGAGGAAAAATCCGCCCACGCGAATGGCCAGGGTCAGGAATTTGTTGCGCTCGTGAGCCATGCTGAACATCTCGTCCGCGCTCACGATTCCATTTTCGAGGAGATCCAGCGCGCCACCTGTGGCCGTAGTGAAACTGACAAAACTCTTGCCCGCCTGCTGCGCGACCACGCTGACCGGTCCCGTCGGCACACTGAGAAACGAGGCGCGCATATCGCCCACAGCGGGGGCACCGGGATTCCCACCGAGGTAGACGCCCCCCTCGTGCAACCGGGCGGAGGCTCTGACGTCGGAAGCCGCCTTGTCGAGACTCTCGACGCTAAGCGGTATCGCCCCGCCGATCTGGGAAACGAGAAAGGCCGGGAGGTCAAAGACACCCATCGTTACCCCTTCGGCCATGAGTGTGTTCGAGCGATACATCATCTCCCGCGGATTCTCGTAGCCGGAAGTTACCTTGAATTTGCTCGAGTCGACGGGGCTGTCCTTCCACTCCTTTTGGTAGGTGTAAGTCGTCGTCGTCTCGGTCGTGCCGCCCACGCTGGTCTTTTCCCCGGACTTTTCGATTTGGACCCACTGGTACATCTCGACCTCACGGATGAGCTTGATCGCGGTCGCGGCGATGCCGAACTCGGGGTCCTCGAGGAGCCGGGGAGTTTTCGTCTCGCCGGTGAGGTGGATGAGCTTGCCCTCCATCGCCGGATCGACCGTATCGGAGGAGACGGAGACCACGGAACCTGATCCCTCTTTGAGGTCTTTGGCCCGCTTCACTGCCCGTCCCTCGTTCCAGAAGAGGAGGATGACCGCGAGGACCACCATGATCAGCCCGACGAAGGCACCGCCGATAGAGTCTTTGCTGCGGCCGCCGATGCCCCGCCGCGTCACTTCAACGTAGTTGCTCATGAAACGTGTTTAACAGAGAAGCCACGCCGCCGCAACCGCTATGGACCGGGACGGCAAACAAATCACGGGGATATGTGACGGAAACGACGACCCTGATTACAGAGAAACGCCGCGTTTCCAGGGCTGGAAGTCCTCCTGCCCGAGGATCTGGGCTTTGGTCCGGACACGCCCCGAGGCGACCTCGATGACGAGGTCGAGGAGGCGGCTGCCGAGTTCGTCGATCGCGGCCTCGCCGCGGATGATGGACCCGGTGTCGAAGTCGATGAGATCAGGGAGTCGCTCGGCCAGTTCGGTGTTCGTGCTCACTTTGATGACGGGGCAGATGGGATTGCCGGTCGGGGTGCCGAGTCCGGTTGTGAAAATGATAACATTGGCGTGAGCGCCGGCCATCGCGGTGGTCGACTCGACGTCGCCTCCGGGAGTGCAGAGCAGGGTCAGGCCCGGCTTGGTCGCGACTTCGGGATAGTCGAGAGCCTCGACGATAGGGGAGCTACCGCCTTTTTTTGCCGCTCCGGCTGATTTGATCGCGTCGGTGATGAGCCCGTCGCGGATGTTCCCGGGGCTGGGATTCTGCGAGAAATCGCTTCCCACCGCCCGTGCGCGAGCGGCGTAGGCGGAGGTGAGCTCGGTGAAGCGTGCCGCGACCTCGTCGGAGACACAGCGGTCCACGAGTTCCTGCTCGACCCCGCAGAGCTCGGGGAACTCGGAGAGGATGACCCGCCCGCCCAGGGTCACGACCCGATCGGAGAGCGCGCCAAGGGTCGGATTCGCCGAGATACCGGAAAAGCCGTCGCTCCCGCCGCATTCCACTCCCACGCAGAGCTTGTCGAGGGGCGCAGGTTGGCGGGTCGCCTTGTTCGCCTCGATGAGTCCAAGGAAGGTGTCTTTAATCGCCGTTTCCAACAGGGTCTTCTCGTCGGGGTAACTCTGTTGCCTGAAGGTCAGAAGCGGTTTTTCAAAGTGCGGCGAGCGGGCGCGAATGGCCTCTTCGAGGATCTCGAGCTGGGCGTTCTCGCAGCCGAGGCTGAGGACGGTCGCGCCCGCGACATTCGGATGGGTGATGTAGCCGGCAAGGAGCCCGCAGAGAGCATTGGCGTCGTCGCGCGTGCCCCCGCAGCCGAGCGAGTGGGTGAGGAACTGGATCCCATCGACCTGCGGGAAAACGCGCGAGGCGGCGCTCTCGGTGAGATCATCGCAGGTGATCTCGAGGATGGCGTCAGCGTCGCCGCCGGCGCGGTAGCTCTCGACGAGGCGGGTCGCGAGCTGCTGGTAGTGAGTCGTCTTCTCGTAGCCGAGAGCCCGTTCGAAGGCGGCGCGGATCGCGTTCACATTGCGTGTCTCGCAGAAGACCATGGGGATCACGACCCAGTGATTTGCGGTCCCCACGGAGCCATCCTTACGATGGTATCCGTCGAAGTGTCGTGAACTCCACGCCGCGACATCGGGAGCCTGCCAGACGAAATCACCCTTCCTCGTTCGGGTAAAGCCGTCTGCGTCGTGCTTCAGATTGGCCGTCGTGACGAGGCCGCCCGAGGGGATAGTCTGCGTCGCGATGCCCACGGTGACGCCATACATGCGGGCGCGATCCCCGATCGCCATTTCCCGCAGGGTGAACTTCTGTTTCGGCGGGATCGTGGTCGTGATCTCGACGCGATGGTCTTCGAGGGTGATGATCTCCCCGGGTTCGAGGGAGCGCAGGGCCACCCCGAGATTGTCACTCGGGTCGATGAGGATGGATTCTTTCATGAAGGGTCAAGGTAAGTAGCCGGACTTGCGCAAACGGAGTCGCGGTGCATCGTCCATCATGCAATGCGATTTGTTTAATCTCAAGGGGCGGAGTGCACTTGTTACCGGCGGCAGCAGGGGGCTCGGAAAAGCGATGGCGCGCGGCTTCGCCGAGTGCGGGGCGAAGGTGATGATCTGCAGTCGGAATGAGGACGAGCTACAGACTGCCGTCCGCGAGATTTCCAAAGGGCTCGATGCCGACGTCCGCTATCTTGTGACGGACATGTCGAGACGCGACGAGGTGGATGCTCTTGCGGCGGCAGCCCTCGATGCCTTCGGCACGATCGACATTCTCGTCAACAACGCCGGGGTCAATACTCCGCAGCCCATCGATGAGATCACCGACGAGGCCTGGGACCGGGTCATCGAGATCAATCTCACCTCCATCATGCGACTGACTCGCGCCCTCGTCCCGGCGATGAAGGCGCAACGATGGGGACGTGTCATCCACATCTCCTCCGTGCTCGGGGTCGGCTCAAAGCCTGCCCGCAACGCCTACTCGGCCTCGAAAGCCGCCCTCATGGGACTGGCCAAAGCGAGCGCCCTCGATCTGGGCCCGCACGGGATCACCGTGAACTGTATCGGGCCGGGACCTTTTCTTACCGATATGCCGATGAGCCTTCTCAGCGAGGCGGAGAAAGAAGAGTTCTCCAACGTGACCGCGCTGAAGCGCTGGGGCCAGCCGCGCGAAATGGCCGGCCCGGCGCTGCTCCTTGCGAGCGAGGCGGGCAGCTACATCACCGGGGAGATGCTCCTCGTCGATGGCGGAGCCTTTGCCCGTGCTCTATAGAAAGAATTCGGTTTCCAACTACCTCTTTAACGACTATAATTGTAAAGATTTCCAAACTAAATGGCCATGAGTCGATTCCTTTTATTCTCTGCTTGCCTCGTCGGAACAGTCCAGATTTCCTTCTCTCAGGGAACTCCTGAAAAGATCGATCTGAAAGATCCTAATCTCCAATTCGTCGATGGATCCGTCATTCCCATCCCGCTTGAGATTTTTGCGTCACTCGACAAACTCGGGAAACAGGACTGGGCCAGGCAGGTCGAGAACCGCGAGATCCGACTCGACACGAATCGCTCACGAACTGCGATGCTCTTCGGTCTCACGGTTTCGGAAGGTTTCATCGCGGTCCAGGCAGAGGACAAAGAAGCCGTTCGTCGGATCGGTCGCGAGGTGCTACGCCTCGCTTCCTCACTCGGCGTCGCCGGGTCGGTGGAAGAGCATGCCAACTCCATCGTCAATGCTGCCGGCAAAAGCGAGTGGAGTGTGGTCCGGAGCGAACTCGACAAGACTCGCCAGACGGTCCTCAACAAGATGGCCGAACTCCGCGACGCTGAGCTTGTCGATCTCGTCAGCCTCGGTGGCTGGCTAGGTGGGACGAGGGCGCTTGCTTCCGTGCTCCAGGGGAATTACTCGCTCGAGGGTTCTGATCTCCTGAACCAACCCGAGCTCGTGAAGCAGCTCAAGGATGATTTCAATCGCATTCCGGTCAGGTCCAAACGAGGTAAGGTCTTCGGGCACGTCTCGAAAACCCTCGGTCATCTCGAATCCCTCATGCGCACGGATGCCTCCGGGGCGATCAGTGAGGGCAAAGTGATCGAGATCTCCCTCTCGACGAAAAATCTCGTCGAGGCTATTTATGAAAGTTAAGCCGCTTACTTTCCTCTCGCTTCTGGTCCTCGGCGGTCTCGTTTTTTCTCCACTCCACGCCCAGCAGGGCGGCGCTGCGGCGGCCGGTGGTGAGGAGGTAAAGCCTCCCGTAGTGGATGAGGTCAAGCTCATCGCGCAGCGGGCCGCGCTGTCCTCGCTCACTGGCGAGAATCCTTTCGTTCTGCGTGAGTCGTCCTGGAGCGGAGTGATCGATCCCGGCAAGGCCCGGCTCATTCAGTTGCAGCTCTTCAAGCGCAACGAGTATCATTTCTGGATGGCGGTGCCCGACCGCAAGGCGGGTGTCAATGTGAATGTCTACGATGGCAAAGGCGGACTCGTCGAGGCCGAGAACGTTACCTACGATGCCGGCAATGTCGCCAGCGTCATCGTGCGACCGCGCGAGACGGGAGTGTATTATCTCAGGATCTCCCTCCAGACCACGGTAGAAACGCCCCAGAAGTGGTCTGTCATTTATGCCTATCGCTGATTTCGCGACCCCGCCGTGAGGAGGTGGTTTGCAAAATCGCTCCGTGCGCGACTGTTACCCATGGCCTCTCCTCCCGCTGATTCGCCGACCTGCCTCTTCCCGGATTTCTCCGCGCGCAGCCCCGCCCGCCTCGTCTTCTCGATCGCGGTGGTGATCACCCTGGCCGGGGCCCTCGTCACCGTGCTCCGCAGTGGCGGGTCGGGGTGGAATGCCTGGCTCTTCCTCGATCAGGGGCTCTCCCATCGCGCCGCTTCTCAAACAGAACTGGCGCTCGTCGTCGTGACGCTGTGCTTTTCCCTCGCGGGCCTGTTTCTCCGCCGCTGGCGGTGGGGGACATGCCTGATGATCCCGGCTTTCGCTTTTCTCCTGACGGAATCATGCCTCATCGCGAAGATGGGTGGAGTGGGGCACGCCGAGTGGGCGCCGGCGGCCCATGCCCTGCGCTACGGCACCCCGCTCGCGCTCGCCCTACTCGCGATGAAGGAGCCCTTCGGCGAGGCTCAGGTGGTGATGCTGCTGCGGGTCTCGCTGGCGTTTGTCTTTGTGACGCACGGGGCCGAGGCCCTGATGCATTACCCGCGTTTCATCGATCTCATCATCGGGACCGGGGAGAATCTGCTCGGCTGGCGGGTGACGGAGTCGCAGGCAAAGTCGATCCTCACCGTGATCGGCTGGGTGGACGTCATCACCGGCGTCGCCATTCTGATCCGACCGCTCCCGGCACTGCTCTGGTGGATGGCGATCTGGGGGCTCGTAACCGCGCTCTCCCGTATGACGAGCCTGGGCTGGGATGCCTACCGGGACGTGCTGATGCGGACGACGCACTTTGTCGTGCCCTTTGTTCTGGTCTGGTTCCGGCGGCGGATTTAGACCCCCATTTCGGCGAAGGTTTTCAGTCGCCTGACCGCTTCGTCTTTTCCTAACAAGACAAGAACAGGAACGAGGTCGGCGCCGGTCGTGCTGCCCATCACCGCGACGCGGCAGGGGAGCATGAGGGCGCCCATTTTCATCCCGATCCCGGCAGCGGCATCGTTGATCGCGGCTTTGATGCCGTCGACGGACCAGTCGACGACTGCCCCGATGCCTTCGGCAAGGGCCGTGACGATCTGAGGGAGTTCCGCTTTTTCCCGCACCTTCGCCACGGATGCCTCGTCGTAGGTGACGGTGTCGGCAAAGATCGTTGCGATCACGGCGGGGATCTCGCTGAGCAACTGGGCGCGGTCGCGGGCCAGTTCGAGGGCGGCAGGGACGCGGGCGTCGGTCGCGTCGATACCGGCGCGGGTAAGGAAAGGGCCTGCGTTCGTGAGGAGATCGGCGGCGGAGAGGTGCTTGAGATGCTCGCCATTGACCCAGCGGCACTTGTCGTAGTCGAACTTCGAGTTCGAGCAGTTCACCCCGGGGAGGTCGAAGCGGGCCTTGAGTTCCTCGAGAGAAAATATCTCCTGATCGTCCTTCGCCGACCAGCCGAGCAGGGCCATGTAGTTGTTCACCGCAGCGGGCAGAAATCCGTTTTCCTGATACTCGTGAATGAGCGCCCCCTGATCGCGTTTGCTCATCTTCGTGCCGCTGGGATTGAGGTTCAGCGGGATGTGGGCGAAGACCGGAGGCGTCGCGCCGAATGCCTCGAAGAGCGCGAGGTGCTTCGGGGTGTTGGAAAGGTGATCTTCCCCGCGAATGACGTGGGTGATGGCCATCTCGATGTCATCGACGACATTGACGAAGTGGAAAATATAGCCGCCGTTCGGCCGCCTGATGACAATGTCAGGATTGGCCTCGACTTCCAGCTTTGCCTCGGCGTCATAGCGGCGCGAGCCGGCTTCCTTGAGATTCGTCGAAACCTCGCCGCAGATAACGTCGGAGACGGTGATCATTTTGTCCGGAACGCGGAAGCGGATCGCGCCCCCGTCTTCGTAGACGTGGCCCGAGGCTTCGAGTTTGGCGAGGTAGCGATCATAGACCTCGTTGCGCTCGCTCTGAAAATAGGGGCCGTATTCCCCTCCTGCTCCCGGACCTTCGTCCCAGTCGAGACCGAGCCACTTCAGCCCGTCGAGGATGATCTGCATGGACTCGGCCGTGCTGCGGTCGGCGTCGGTATCCTCGACCCGCAGGACGAAAGTGCCCCCGTGGTGACGGGCGTAGAGCCAGTTATAAAGCGCCGTGCGGGCTCCGCCAATGTGGAGGAAGCCGGTGGGCGAGGGGGCGAAGCGGGTGCGAACGGTCATCGCGGGGAACGTGCCGCAATGTGCGCGATGGTCAAGGCGGGGGTGTTCCTGGTTACTGGTTACTGGTTCTTCGATGCTACGCTGCGGGCGTAGCGGTCGCGAAGATTGATAGGGCCCATATTTTTGCGTGCATCTTCCTGTTTGACTGACTGAGGTGGGATCAGGTAGTGGAAGCGTTTCAATCGGGGCAGCGTGTGGTCGAGTTTCGGTTAAAAGAGCGAGTTTTTTGCCGGGGGAGAGCATCCCTTTACTCTCCCATCCCCGCCCGGATCTGCAGCTGCTTCTCGGGCCATTCCATTTTCTTCGCAAACTCCGTCAGGTAACTCCACTTTGCGGCATCGTCGGTGTAGATGCGCAACTGGCTCTTTTCCCCGGCGATCGCCGCGATCTGGGGGAGGTCGGTGAAGCGCAATACGTTCAGCAACTCGGGGCCCTCCTGATGACTCAACGGCAGGTTGTGAAGATCGAGGCGATGGACGTCTTTTTCAAAGATCGAGGCATAGAGCGCGTTGCCTGCCATCACGCCGTCGGCCTGAATCCAGAGCTTCGGCTTGTCGACCCCCTCTATGCCGCGCAGGGCTTGGATGCCTCTCCGAATGTCCCAGATCCGCATCGTGTCGAGGGTCTGTCCGAGGAGGGCGAAGCGGCGGCGGATGTGGGTGCGCTCCTTTTCGTCGCTAGTCCAGGCAGTCGGGCCGATCCCGCGAACGGGCAGATAGACCATGCCCCATTTCTGTGAGGCGTGCAGCGCTTTCTCGGATTCGTAGGCTTTCGTATCCTGCTCGGGCAGGGTGGCACCGGGGAAAGCGCCGGCGAATCTCTGCCCGAAGGTCTTGAGGAACCCGCTCCAGCCCTCCTCATCGAGGGCATTGACGACGACGAGATCGAGAGCGCCGGTCGCACTGCCCGCAGGCTGCACGAGGTAGAAGGGGAGCCGCACTCCGGCCTGGCTGTCAAAGGTCCAGCGACTCAAGGCCATGCCGTCCTTTTCCTCGCGGAACTCTTCGGTCAGGTTCAGATCCTCGCCTGCGGCCGGCCATCCGCGGAAACTGCGATTCTGGAGCCGGTTCAGGATGAGCGCTTTCTCAGCCGTCCAGTCCGCCGCAGTCTCCGGCAAAGGCAGGGTCTCGGGAACGCGCTTCGTGAAGTAGTCATCAATGAAAGTGTTGCGTTCGTTTTCCGGCAGGGTGCCGAAGACCTTCAACTCGGCTGGCTCGAAGATTTTGGGCGCACGAGTGTCCTCAATCTCGTCGCCTATCTCGATTCCCTTGAAATGTCGCTCAAACCAGTGGAAGGCCGGCACCCGGAGTGGCTGGGTGTCTTTGTGAGGGCCCTCATAAATGGCCAGGCCGATCTTGTCGAGCGCGCCCATCGCCTCGTAGACCTTCCGGGTTTTCTGGTAGACATCGACGACCCCGTCGACGGGGAAAATATTGTCCTTATCCGTGTTCAGAATCAGGAGCGGACGCGGGGCGATCAATGCCGTCACGAGCGGGAAATCCCAGCGGTAGGTGTTGACCATGAACATGCAGTCGCAATGTCCCTCGATGCAGCCGTCGACGACGTGGTTCTGCATCGAGGTGATCCCGGCCACGGGTGCGGCGACCTTGATTCGCTCGTCGAGGGCGGCGATCCAGAGGGTGTAGGCGCCACCTCCGGAGCGCCCCGTGACGCCGAACTTCTCCTTGTCGACCTCGGGGCGCGTCTCGAGGTAATCGAGGGCGCGGATTCCATTCCAGGCTTCGACCCCGGCGGGAGTGTAGCCGCGCGAGTTCCACCACCAGCGGCCGAGATTGTGGGTCCCGTGGTGTTTGCCCTCGATCTCGCCGAGCTGGAGGGTGTCTAGCGTGAGGCAGGTGTAGCCGTTTTTCGCGAACCAGGTTCCGTGGTGCTGGTAGGTCGTTTTATTTCCGTAACTGACGCCGTCGATCTTGACCCCGCCATGTCCGCAGACATAGAGGATCGTGGGGAGCGGACCATCCTGCTTCACGGGACGGTAAAAGTTGGCGGTCACGTAGAGCCCGGGGCGGGACTGGAAGGTGAGATTCTCGACGATGACGCCGTCCCGCTCGACACTGCCGGTGATCTCCGCCTTCAGATCCGAGCGGGCGGGGAGGGGTTGCAGGCCGAGCATTTCAAAAAGCTGGCGTCGCAGATCCGCCTGCGCGGCCGGCCAGTCTTTTGTGTTTTCGATGAAAGAGGCATTGCGCGTCGTGAGCCGGCGGGTCTCGCGCTCGAAATACGCGTCCAGCAGCCTGTCACCGTCGGTCGGTTCGGTGGGGATGGCGCGGTAGTCGGCGGAGTGGGTCGCCGTGAAGGCGCAGAGAAAGAGGGCGAGACAGGCGAGACGGGAGATCATGTCAGGAAGAATACGGGAATCGCCCGCCGTGGCTCAAGTCGAAAACCCGGCGCGATTCGGTGGGCATGTATCTTTGCATTTCCCGATTGTGAAGCGGCATGGCCGCCTTATCTTTGATGAATGCAGGAAAAGCAGTCTTTACAAGAACCGATAAAGAAACGTCTTGGCGGTAGTCTTTCCGTGAAGAGTCCTTTTGAGCGGCTCGCGATGCTGCAGCGAAACGCCGACGCCCTTCTGGGGACGTCATGGCGGGGAAAAGATGATGGAACCCTCATTCGAAAAGTTTTTGGTAAAGTTACTCAGCGATGAGGTGCGTTTCATCGTCGTGGGTGGCTTGGCCGTTACCCTCAACGGTTATGTCCGACTGACGGAAGATGTCGACATCCTCATCGACCTCGCCCCTGACAATGTGGGAAACCTGATCCGTTCTCTTTCCGGCTTTGGCGAGGGGTACGGAGGTCAATTGACCCCGCAAGATCTGGGCCCAGAGCCTGGTGCGGTCCGGATTATTGAAGAAACCGAGAGCCTCCAGGTTGATATTTTCGGCTGTCTATCGGGAATGACTTACGCGGACCTCGAGCTTTCCACCGAGAGCTCTTCTCTTCGCGGGATACCGTTTCGATATGCTTCAAAGACTCAGTTGATAGCGATCAAGTCTTCATCAGTTCGTGAGAAGGATCAGATCGATGTGAATGCGCTACGGCAACTGATCGTGAATCCGCGAGCATTCGATTGAGCCGCTTTATGACAAAGTGCGCGCTCGACGAAGGATCGGTCCCCGCCCAAACTGCCGGCACTGTCAATTCTCCATGAAAGCCCTCGTCAAAACGCATGATGCTCCCGGACTTTGGCTCGAGGATGTGCCCGAGCCAACAATCGGGATCAACGATGTCCTCATCAAGGTCGACCGCACCGGCATCTGCGGCACCGATGTCCACATCCATAACTGGGACGCCTGGGCCCGCATGACCGTCCCGGTGGGGCTCGTCGTGGGGCACGAGTTCGTCGGCGAGATCGTCGAGGTGGGCTCGAATGTCGCCGACTTCCGCCCCGGCGAGGTCGTCAGCGGCGAGGGCCACGTCGTCTGCGGGCGCTGTCGCAACTGCATGGCGGGGCGTCGTCATCTCTGCAAAGACACCAAGGGCATAGGGGTGAATCGTCCGGGTGCCTTTGCCGAATACATTTCCCTGCCCATGGCCAACGTCTGGCACCACGCCGACGACATCAACCGCGACATCGCCTCCATTTTTGATCCCTTCGGCAACGCCGTCCACACCGCCCTGACCTTCGAGATCCTCGGCGAAGATGTCCTCATCACCGGGGCCGGACCGATAGGCTGCATGGCCGCAGCGATCTGCCAGTATGCCGGGGCCCGCTACGTCGTCGTGACCGATGTGAACCCCTGGCGGCTCAAACTCGCGAAAAAGATGGGGGCGACCCGCGTCGTTGATGTCCGTAGCGAGAGGATCTCCGACGTGCAGAACGAGCTCGGCATGACCGAGGGCTTCGACGTCGGACTCGAGATGTCGGGCAATGCCAATGCCTTCCGCGAGATGATCGGCAACATGTGCCACGGAGGTAAGATCGCGATGCTCGGGATCCCGGCCGAGGATATCGCGATCGACTGGAACAAAGTCGTCTTTAACATGCTCACGATCTCGGGGATCTACGGTCGCCGCATGTATGAGACATGGTACAAAATGACCGTGATGCTTCAGGGCGGCCTCGATCTCCGCCCGGTCATCACTCATCATTTTGATTACACCGAGTTTGAGAAGGGATTTGAAGTGATGAAGAGCGGGCGATCGGGTAAGGTGATTTTGAAATGGTAAAATTCTGAGCATGGACTCCGCATTCCAATCCTATCTCGCCGGGACTCTCGCCTCGATCCATGACGCGGGGCTCTACAAGTCCGAGCGCATCATCACGACTTCACAATCCCACCGCATCGAAGTAAGCGGGGGCCCGGAGCTGATCAACCTCTGCGCCAACAATTACCTCGGTCTCTCCGACCATCCCGCCATCGTCGCGGCGGCGCACGAAGCGCTCGACCGCTGGGGCTTCGGTCTCTCGTCGGTGCGTTTCATCTGCGGGACCCAGTCCATTCACAAGGAGCTCGAGGAGCGGCTCAGCGCCTTCCTCGGGACCGATGACACGATCCTCTATTCCTCGTGTTTCGATGCAAACGGCGGACTTTTTGAAACGCTCCTCGGGGCCGAGGACGCCATTATCTCCGACTCACTCAACCACGCCTCCATCATCGACGGGGTGCGGCTCTGCAAGGCGCAGCGCTACCGTTATCAGAATGGCGACATGGACGAGCTTGAGACACGGCTCAAGGAAGCGCAGTCGGCGAGATTCCGGCTCATCGCGACCGACGGGGTCTTTTCCATGGACGGCTCCATTGCCGATCTGAAAACGATCTGCGACCTCGCGGACCGTTATGATGCCCTCGTCATGGTCGACGATTCCCATGCCGTCGGTGTCATCGGCGAGACGGGGAGGGGCACTCACGAGTATCACGAGGTCATCGGGAGGGTCGACATCATCACCGGCACCCTCGGCAAATCCCTCGGTGGTGCCAGTGGCGGCTACACGAGCGGACGAAAGGAGATCATCGATCTGCTGCGGCAGCGCTCCCGACCTTATCTCTTTTCCAACTCACTCGCCCCCGTCATCGTCGCGGCCTCGATCAAAGCCCTCGACCTGCTGACAGAGTCCGATGAGTTGCTACACCGGCTGCGCTCCAACACCGTCTTTTTCCGTTCCGAGATGGCAAAGACCGGATTGGTCCTCCTGCCGGGCGTGCATCCCATCGTGCCTGTGATGCTTGGCGACGCGAGGCTCGCTGCGCAAATGGCCGAGCGACTTCTCGAGCGCGGCGTTTATGTGATCGGCTTTTTCTTCCCGGTCGTGCCCGAGGGTAAGGCGCGGATACGCACGCAGGTTTCGGCGGCGCATACGCATGGCGATTTGGCGAGTGCGGCGGCGGCGTTCGAGGAGGTGTGGGGGGAGATCGATCCTCATTTGGGGGCGAAATAGGAACATTGGCATGTTCCGCTACCGGGAATCCGCGTAGTGGTGACCTCCAGGTCGCCATCGCCAAAGCGCTGGAGCCTTCGCCTTAAGGGGGAAGCGGGACAAATTGCGACTGCTGAGACCTCCATTGTGGGGCAGACATTCCTGTCTGCCATTTCCCCTTGGCGATGTGCCGACTCATCCCCCTCCCGACAGCATCATCTAACAGGGTATGCCCGAGCACTTGACCCTGTTGAGCGGCAGAAGAGCTTCAAGCCGTCTTCAGCTTCTCCTTCAGGGAGAGAATGCGGATGATGCTCTCGTCGAAGGCCTTTTTAAAATCGGGATCGGCGGCGCAGACTTTGTAGAGGTCGAGGTCTTTTTTCCGCTCCTTGTTCACCGCTTTTGAAATGAGGCTTTCCAGGGCGATGCGGCGGTTCTGCTCACCGGGATTGTCCACGACCCGGGTATGATAGTCGGGGCTTTTCTGGACGCAGGTCGAAGCGGGCGACGGTCTCGTCGATGATCGGGTGAAGCTGTTCGGCATCCACCCCTTTGAAGAAGAGTTCGTTGAACTTCTCGATGTCTTCCTCGCTGTAGAGTTCGGCACCGTCGAGAGCGTCCTTGAGGTCGTGGATGACATTGACGTCGGTCGGCTCGGTGAGCGAGGTGGCGGTGTAGAAGGGATCGAAAGCATCCTTGATCTCGGCGGCAGTATTGTAGAAATCCAGGATGAAGGTGTCCTGTTTCTGCATCTTCGCGTTGCAGCGGTTCAGGCGGTAGTTCGTTTCACCCGGGTTGATGTCTCCGGCGAGCTTGTCCGGGATGTCCTTGCTGGCGAATCCGTTGTTGAAATAGTGATGAAGAATAGATATATCTACAAGTAATTTGTTCGTTGTCTTAACTTTGATTCAACTCTCGCCGGCCCTTGGGTGGTAATTTTTCGTGCTGACGAGGTGAGGGGATGCGTTTTTGCGTCGCATTATTCTTAGGATGTCTTAAGCTTCTTCGTCATGGATCTCCTTGAATTGGAACATCTCACCCTGAAACGCCCGCGCCTGCGGCGGCGGTGGCGGTGGTTTCATCATGGGGTGGAGAGCGAGATTCTGATCGACGATCTCAGTCTCACACTGGAGGTCGGGAGCAGTCTCAGTCTTGTCGGTGCCGATGAGAGCGGATTGCTGGCGCTGACGTTCGCCATTCTCAGGCTCGAGGGCGTCTCGTCGGGCAGGGTCATCTTCGGTGGCATTGACCTCACGAGTCTTAATGATCGCCGTTTCCGCCCCGTGCGGCGGCGCATGCAGGCAGTCTTCCCTGACCGCCTTGGGCAATTGACGCCCGATCAGACCGTGGGCGAGGCCTTTCGCGAGGTCCTCGGGCTGTGGCACCGGCGCGAATCCCGTGACCGGTGGCATGAGAGAGTCGAAGCGGTCATGATCGCGTGCGGTCTCCCCGAAGCGGTGCGTGATCTCTACCCGGTCGAGCTCGATGCGGTCGAGCGGCAGCAGGTGGCGCTGGCGCGGGCCCTCCTCACGGATCCGGCGCTGCTGATTTGCCACGGGCTCAGCGCTGGTCTGGATGCGGTGCAGCAAGCCGAGTTGATCAATCTCGTGAGGCGCCTGCGCGAGGACTTTCGCCTCACCCTGCTCGTAATGACTGACGACCTTGCGGTGGCTCATCATCTGGGCGATGATATCGGGGTTCTCCATCAGGGGCGGCTGCTTGAACTGGGCAGGGCCGACCTCCTCGTCAGTCGACCGGAACACGATTACACCCGGCGTCTCGTGAGTTGCTCCGTGTGATGTATAGGCATAAAAGACCATGACTCCTCTCTTTCGAAAATTCCTCGGACTGAACTGGCTGCTCTTTGCCAACATCGTCGCCCTGATGATCTTCGGTGTTTTTGCGATCTACAGCGCTTGCTGGATGCGCGAACAGTCGGACCTATCCGACAAATGGCGGGACCAGGTCTACTGGATGCTCCTCGGCATGGTCTTCTTCTTCGCCGCGAGCCTCATTGATTACAAATGGGTGCGGTATCTCGGCGTTCCCTTTTACCTCGCCGCGACCGGGTTGCTCATTTTCACGACCTTTTTCGGCACGGAGATCAACGGCACACGGGCCTGGCTCGATCTCGGTCCGGTCCTTTTGCAGCCCTCACAGCTCGCCATCGCCGGCGGAGTCATCGCGCTCGCGCTGGCTCTCTGCACCCTGCACAAGTTGCATCCCGTCTTCCGCAGCTCCTTCGTGCGGCTTTTCGTTACCGGGCTCATTGCGGCTCTACCCTTCGTTTTTGTTCTCGTGCAGGGCGACTTCGGTTCGGCCCTCGTCTGGGTCCCGGTCTACGGAGCCATGGTCCTGGTCGGGAATATCCCGATCCGCTACCTCGTTGTCATCGTCCTCGCGGTGACGATGTTTCTCCCCTTTGCCTTCTTTTTCGGGTTGAAGGACTACCAGAAAAAGCGGATCACGACCCAGATCGAGATGCTTCAGGGCAAAAAGGTCAACATCCTCGCCGAAGCCTACAGCGCCTACAACAACCTGCTCGCGATTGGCAGCGGAGGCTGGGGTGGAAAGGGCTTCAAGAATCCCGACACCGTGAACAACAAGGGATTCATCTCGCCCGATACGGCGATCAATGACTTTATCTTCCCTGTCCTCGCCGAGGAGCACGGCTTCCGCGGCAGCCTTCTCATGCTCGGGGGCTTCATGCTGCTGCTTCTGCAATGCATCTATGTGGCGTTTTACAGTCGCGATCTCATGGGGCGATTGCTCGTCGTGGGGGTGGTGGGCCTGCTCTTTGCCCACATCTATCAGAATGTAGGCATGAATCTGCTCATCATGCCGATCACGGGGATTCCGCTGCCGCTCATCAGCTACGGGGGCACTTTCACGGTCGTGATTCTCTTCCTCCTCGGTCTCGTGCAGAGTGTCTGGGTTCACCGCATCGATCCAGAGGCGAAGGCGGCTCGTCCCGCTCTCCAGATCGAGCATCTCGATTGAGAGATGCGGAGGGGCAGGGTCTGTGGTGGATGCGTGAAATCCATTTGCAGGGTTGAAGTGCCCGCCTTGACCATGTATTCATAACCTTTCCCCGCAGATGATCGAAGCCAGAAACCTCACGAAACGATATGCCGGCCGCACCGCCGTCGATGCCGTCTCGTTTGAAGTCGGCAAAGGCGAGATCGTCGGCTTCCTCGGGCCGAATGGAGCGGGGAAAAGCACGACCCTGCGGATGCTGACGTGCTTTCTCTCCGCTTCGGAGGGCACGGCCACGGTCGCGGGATACGACATCTACGAGGACTCCATCGAGGTCCGTCGCCGGGTCGGCTACATGCCGGAGAATGTCCCGCTCTATCCCGACATGCGGGTCGATGAGTATCTGCGCTTCCGGGCCCGTATTAAGGGCCTCGGCTGGCGGGCGACGCGATTCGCGGTGGGCGAGGCGATGGACATCTGTAGCCTCGCCGAGGTCGAGAAGAAGATGATCTCGACTCTCTCGAAGGGATACAAACAGCGGGTCGGGCTCGCCGATGCTCTCGTCAACAAGCCCGAGTTGCTCATCCTCGACGAGCCGACGAACGGGCTCGATCCGAATCAGATCCGGCAGTCGCGCGAACTCATCAAGCGACTCGGCGAGAGACACACGATCCTCATTTCCACTCATATTCTCTCCGAGGTCGAGATGACCTGCGGGCGGGTCATCATCATCGATCGCGGACACATCCGCGCGTCGGATTCCCCGCAGAATCTCATCCGCCGACTGCGCAAGCCCGGCTCGGTCATCCTCGAGCTGAAAGGCAGCGTCGAGCCCGCCAAAGCGAAGATCGAGGGAATCGACGGGGTCAAAGAAGTCAGCGTGATCCACGAGCGGGGGGCCTGGGTCTCCTTCGCGATCACGACCGATCCGCTCGTCGATGTGCGGGAGGATCTCTTTGCTCTCGTGCAGCGGGAAAAGTGGAGCATCCGCGAACTGGCGAGCCGCGCCGCTTCGCTGGAGGATGCCTTCGTCGACATCCTCCAGCAGTCGCCCGCCACCACGCCCGGTGCTTCGGAAGAGTCGCCGGCGCTGAATCTCGAGGAGTCCATCACCGCGGAAGATCTCGACGAGTCCGCGCTGGTGGCCCGCGACGAGGAAGGCACAAAATCCAACCCTGTTGACCCTGCGGTCTGACCCTCCCGAGTCTTCTTCTTTCCCATGCGCGCCTTTTTCATCCTTTTCGGCAAAGAGCTGAGGTCTTTCTTCCTCTCGCCGCTGGCCTATGTGGTGATGGCGCTGTTCACCTTCCTGAACGGGTGGCTCTTCATCAGCATGGTGAAGGCGATGCAGTTGCAGGTGAGTTCGCGCAGCCTCATTTATAATCTATTTTCCTCCGGCTGGTTCTGGATGGGGTACTTCATCCTCTTCCCACTCATCACGATGCGGCTCTTTGCCGAAGAGCGGAAAATGGGCACGATCGAGGGACTGCTCACCGCGCCGGTCCGGACGGCGGAGGTCGTCCTCGCGAAATATGCCGCGACCGTCGTCGTCTACGTCGTGATCGTGGCCCCGGTCTTTCTCTTTTTCCCGCTCTTTCAGGCGGTCACCGGCGAGGAGGCGGCCTTCCACACCGGCGCCGTCTGGGGCAGTGCCATGGGCTTGTTCCTCGTCGGCCTTTTTAATGTAGCGATAGGGACCCTCGCGTCCGCCCTGACGACGAATCAGCTCATCGCCGCGATGCTCACCTTCGTTTTTGTGATGCTGCATTACTTCCTCGGATTTCTGCAAAACTTCGGCATGGTCCCGGGTTCGGCCTGGACCGCCGGCATGGCCTACTTTTCCACGACCGAGCACATCCAGTCGCTCAGCGAGGGGCTCATCGACAGTCGACCGGTGATTTATTATCTCAGCTTCAGCATCGTGCTGCTGGCTTTCACCCACCTCATCGTCGAGTCGAGGAAGTGGCGGGTTTGAGGCGGTGATGAGACAAGGGAATATCGAGCATGGCGAAGCAGGAAAAACAGTCTCCGAAACGTAAGGCCAGCCCTCCCGGCAAGGTGGGGAGCACCCTGCTGACCGCGACAGGCCGTCGTCTCCAACGCTATCGCACGGCGGCGCTCGTCGCGGTGCAGGCCGTGCTGATCTTCATCGTCTTCCTCCAGGTGAACTACCTCAGTTGTCGGCGGCACAGCACCTGGGACCTCACTCAGAACCGGCGTTTCACCGTGTCGGACACGACGAAGAACTACCTCGAGAGCCTCGGGGGCGAGGTAGGTCTCGTGATGGCGTTTCTAGGCACTTCTGACCTGCATTCCGAGGCCAAGGGACTCGTCGCCGAGTATGACCGCATCGGTGGTGACGCGGTCGCGGCGGAGTACCTCGACCTCAGCCGCAGCCGCTCGCGTATCGCTGAGTTGAAGGACAAACATCAGCTCCAGTTCAGCGGCGACCAGATCGTCGTTTTTGGCGAGTCGGGCCGCATCAAGACGATCAATGCCGAGGAACTCGTCAATCGCGATGCGAACTCGGGCCGGGTCATCGAGTTCAAGGGCGAAGAGGTGCTCACCGCCGCGATCCTCGAAGTCACCGAGCAAAAGCAGCGCAAGATCTACCTCATCACCGGGGATCGACGCGCCGACGAACTCGTCCCCATCGCCGCGCAGCTTCAGCCACTCGCCAACGCGCAGAATGCCCGTCTCGAGGGGCTCGTCCTCGAGGGGCGCGAAGAGATCCCTGAAGACGCGGATGCTCTCTTTTTTCCCGGCAATTCTGAAGACCTCACCGAGCGCGAGCTCGCCCTCGTGCGGACCTACTGGGAGAGCAGGAGCGGGGGATTGGTCCTCTTTCTCGATCCCACCGCCGAGACTCCGGTGCTGAACTCGATGCTCCGCGAGCATGGCGTCGCCCCGCAGACCGATCGCGTTCTCAGCGTCGTCAGTATCCCCGGGGTGGCGGCCCGCAAGACCTACGACGTGCCTGTCTCCCTCATGCCGGGGCCCGGGCCGACCCGCGACCTCCCTGCGCTCTCGACCCGCCTCCTCGGGCAGACGCAGTCCATCGAGGTGCTCTACGAGGATGACCTGCTCCTTTCGGAAAACATCCGTCCGCTCCCGCTTATGATCGCCGCGACGGGATTCTGGGGGGAGACCGATTACCAGGCCGACGAGATTTCTTTTACTCCCGGGGTGGATCGCGGGCAGCCCGATCCCGTCTTCACCGCCGCCTCGGTGGAAAAGGGCGTGCAGGGGGATGCGGCGCTTTCGCAAGGCTCGTCCCGGCTCGTCGTGGTGGGCAATGCCAACCTCATCTCGCCCGAGGGGAACTCGGCCAAGGTCGCGGTCGACTTCACGATGGCCTCGCTCAACTGGGTGATGAACCGCGAAGAACTGATGGGGATCTCGCCGCGTCGCCCGACTTTTTTTACCCTCAGCATCAGCCCGGACAAGGTCGCCTTTCTCCAGTCCCTCCTCATCATGGTCCTGCCCGGGGCGGCCCTGATCCTCGGAGGATTCGTCTGGATGCGTCGCCGTGCCTAGTATTGACATGAGAATCACCACGACAGCTATTCTGGCCGGGACCGTCATCGCCCTCGCGATCGTGACCCACTTCGTGGACCGCGAGCCTGCCTCCGGCGAGCGGGCGGCGGCGAGGGCCAATGTACTGCTGCGTCTCGATCCGGCCGGGCTCGATCGTGTCGTGATCGAAAAGGGGACTGCGAAGACCGTTCTCGCCAAGAGGGGAGACTTCTGGTTTTTCACCGAACCGCAGGAAGATCGCGTCGACGCCACCGTGATCCTCTCGCTCCTCGATAAACTCAATAACCTCAGTGTCGTCGATACGATCACCGGAGAAGAAAACGGGATGAGCGATGAGCAGATCGGGCTGAGCGGTGCCCCGGCGATACGCGTGACGCTCTCGGGTAAAGGCGGCGAGGGGGAGGGTGAAGTCGAGGAGGTCATCGTCCTCGGCTCGGAATCACCGCGCACCGATTCCATTTACGCCCGCCGCGAAGGCAGCGCGGGAGGCACCTTTGTTGTCGGCGGCAACCCCCGCGCCTGGCTCGAGAGCCCGCTCGAGTCGCTCCGTGATCGGCGTGTCCTCGGCGTCCCCGTAGAGGCGGTCGTGCAACTCGTCATCCGCCAGTCGACAGGCCAGATGGCCCTGCAGCGTCGCGTCACCCCGCCCCTACAGGATTGGGCCCTGATCGAACCTCTCCGCACCTGGGCTAACCGCGAAGCCCTCGACGAACTGCTCACCGACATCGGCGGGATGCGCATTGAGGAGGTCGTGCCTGGTGCTGTCGCGGGCGAAGCCGTTCCCAATCCGCTGCCCGAGAAGTCGGCAGTGTTTCAGTTTCAGGTCTACGGAGTGGAGCAGCCGCTCACCGTTTACCTGAAAGAGGTCGAGGCCGCCGGGGAGGGGCGCGCGGCACTGCTCGAGGCGCGCGTCTCGGATCGTCCTCTCGTGTATCGCCTGCGTTCCGACCTACTCACGAAGCTGCCCGATTCCGCCAACGATCTCCGCGACCGCACCCTCGCTCGCATCCCGATGCCGTATCTCGACACTATCACGGTGCAGAGCCGTATTGACCCGCTCGTGTATCTGAAAGCGGATCGCTCGGCTGAGAATCCTACCTGGACGGTGAAACTGAACAACAAACTCGTCCCTGCCAATTTTGCCGAAGTCTCGGCGCTCGTAAATGCGGTCAATGAGGCGGCGATCCGCGAGTTCACCTCGGACTCGGCGGAAAATCTCGCCGAATACGGGCTCAATCCCCCGGCCCGCCGCGTCATTTTCAATCTCGTCTTCCCCGGTGCCCCGCTCGAGGACGGTAGCCCCGGCCAGGTCCAGGAGATGTCGCGCGTGCTCAATCTCGGCTGGCGCGAGGGCGACGAGGAGCGCCTCTACGCGAACTTCGAGGGCGAGCCCTACGTCTACCAGCTCGACCCCACCTTTGTGACGCACATCCCGACGCATCCCATCAAGTGGCGCTCGCTGAGCGTGCTGACATTCAACCCGATGCACCTGAAGTCGATCACCCGTGAGATGCCGGAGAAGGAAAATCTGAAGCTCGACTACGACTACCGGCGTGACCAGTGGACCGCCGCCCGCAGCGGTGTCGATGTCACCCCCAGTCTCGACATTGCCTCTACGCGTCGGCTCAGGGACAGGCTCGGTTCTCTAACCGCGAGTGGCTGGTATCTCTCCCTCGGGCCGGCGTACCAGGCCTTGCAAACGCCCAGTGCGCAATTCAGCATCGTGACGATGGAGCTCGATCCGGCGATCAATGAACCCATCGAAGTGACGCAGATGCTGAAATTTGCGCCGGCTTCGGCGAACGTCTATTTTGGTCAGATCGAGGGATCTCCCGACGTCTTTTTCCTCGACCACGAGACCTACCGCGATCTTATCCGCCCTGTCACCACGGCACGACTTTCCAAGCCCTGATGTGTCATGGGCCGGGTCTCCCGCTATCTAGTTTCCGTAGTCGTTACTTCGCTCCTGCTGGGTTCCTGCGCGGACGAGGGAACCGCTCCCGCCGAGGTCGCGCCTGAGCCCGTCACCAGCATAGGCATCTACGCCCAAGTCTGTACCGCCTGTCACGGCGTGAACGGGGAGGGAAAAGAAGAGCTTTTCAGTCCCTCTATCGCCGGGCTGCCGGCCTGGTATGGGGAGGAGCAACTGCGCAAGTTTCGCGGCGGACAGCGCGGCTTCCATCCCGAGGATCTCCCCGGCCAGCAGATGCGGGCGATTTCCCTGACCCTAACCGACGGGCAGATCAGTGAAGCCGCCGCGCTCGTCGCTGCCATGCCGATGATCCTGACCGAGGCCCCGCCCGCCCAAGCCGATCTCGAGGGCGGGCGTTTCCACTTTGCCAACACCTGCATGGAATGCCATCGCTACAACGGCATGGGCGAAGTCGTTTTCCACAGCTCGCCGCTCGTTTCGCTGAACCGAAGCTACCTGAAGCGCCAGCTCATGAACTACCGAGCGGGCCGTCGCGGAGCCGATCCCGGTGATCTCTACGGGCAGAAAATGGTCGAGATCACCGCCCGTCTCAGCGACGAAGAAATCGGTCGCCTCGTCGACTACATCGGAGCCCTCGCCCACGGAGATGAGCCGCGAGGGGCGCGGGAGAAGTGAGGGAGGGGCGGTAGGACACTCGGGATATTCGCGTCAGTTCTCCATCGGAAGAAAAAGACCTTTTTCCGGTAAGAATTTTTGCTGAGGGGTTAAATCCGTTTCATGGAAAAACTCTCCTCAGTCTTTATGGTGGTCATTTTGACGGCTTTTACTTGTCGGCTCACTTCCTCTCTCAGTGCCGGCGAACTCTGGTTGAATCAATTGCCTGCTTTAATCGCTCTGGGGCAGCCGGACTTTGAGAGCGATCTCGCCATCGCCTCAAGTTCCGGGATGAATGAGCCATGGGATGTCGCGATCGATCCGACGAGCGGAAAAGTGTTCGTTGCCGATACGAATCACAACCGGATTCTCCGTTTTGACTCATTCCTGTCCCTGCAAAACGGGGTCGCGGCTGAAGCGGTTCTTGGCCAGTCAAACTTCACTATCGTTACAAGCGGGTTGTCGGACTCGACGCTGTCGGCGCCACGCGGCCTCGTGGTCGATGCGGCCGGAAGGCTCTGGGTTGCCGATTTTCGCAATCATCGTGTTCTTCGATTTGACGATGCTTCAGCAAAGCCCAACGGAGCGGCCGCTGACGGCGTTCTCGGGAAAGCGTCATTTACCGCGGGCAGTGCGGAACTTTCTCAGGTTGCCACCGGGTTCCCCTACGCGGTCGCGATCGACGGAGAAGGGAACCTCTTTGTGGGTTCCTCTGCGAATAACCGTGTTCTGATGTTTTCGGATGCGGCCAATCTCGCACCTGGAGCAGCCGCAAGTCTGGTCTTAGGGCAGGAGGATTTCAATTCAAATCCGTCTGCTACGACGAGTGACGGCATGAGTGCTCCGATAGGACTAACGGTTGATGCCTCGGGAAACCTTTTTGTCGCGGATACGGGAAATCATCGGGTTCTTCGCTTCGATGCCGCCGCAGCGAAATCGAATGGAGCGGATGCTGACGCGGTCCTCGGACAGTCAGGTTTTTTGACGGCAGATTTTGCCGCCGGAGCGACCGGAATGAATGCTCCCCGGGCGGTTAAAATCACCTCCGATGGCCTGCTCTGGGTTGCCGATACCGCCAATCATCGTTTGCTGGGTTTTCCTGACGTGCTTTTGGACGGGAACGGAACGGGCGCCTCATTCGTTCTCGGGCAGCCCGATTTTAATAGTAACGTGGCCGGACTTTCTCAACGCGGTCTGAACACTCCAAGGGGACTTGCTCTGGATTCCGCAGACCGGGTGTATACAGCTGACTCCAACAATCACCGGATCCTTGTCTTCGAAAAAGGCCGCTTCCAGCCCGATTCTCTGATCGGAGAGAAAGCGTCAAAGCTCAAAGGGAAAAATCTCTACAACTCATCAGGGGCGGGCCAGAAAGAGAGTATTACATCGGAGGGAAAAGAAGTGAAGTTGACGGTGAAAGTGGAGAACGATGGGAATGTCCCGGATGCCTTTTTGGTTCAAACCAAGGGGTCAAGTTCGCAATTTCGAATCAACGTGTTTATGAAAACGGGGGGACGGAGAAATATTTCGGCGAGTTCGAAATCAGGCAGTTACACCAGTCAATTCGTCGCCCCCGGAAGCGCTCTGATACTGGAGCACAAGACCAAACCAAAAGGCCGGTTTCGAAAGAATCGGGCCCAAATCAATTCATGGATCGACGCATCCTCCATCGCCGACGGGGAAAGAGACAGGGTCGTCGGAAAGATCAAGAATCGGCCGTAGATCGGCGGTGAATCGCAGCAAAGCGAAAAGGCCTGCCCGCCGTATCAGGGGGGAGTTCTGGGAGCTTGTCTACGCCCCCGCGTTGGCTCAAATACGGATCGATTTGTGCTTTGCTCTCCGCCCGGCATCGTTTAGAGTTTAAAGGTGTTTGTGAAAACCTAACCAGAACTATGCGAAAAACTATTCTCCTTGCCCCTCTCTTCGGTCTTCTTGTGCCGGCGCTTTCCGCCTCGGCTCAGGATAAAGTTGATTTTAAAACTCAGGTCTACCCGCTCATGAAAGCGAGCTGTGTTCAGTGCCATCGTCCCGAGCACGAAAACGCCGAGCGTCCCGGGCGCATGATCAAGCCCAAGGGTGGCCATGTATTCACCAACGCCGAGTCTCTCATCGCATCGGAAGGCGAAGAGGGAACCAAGTTCATCGTCCCCGGCAAGCCCGAAGATAGCCGCATCATTCAGGTGGTGAAGTTGCCCATCGACGATGACAACCACTACCCGCCGGAAGGCAAGGCTCCCCAGTGGACCAAAGCTGACATCGAACTGGTCTCGAAGTGGATCGCCGACGGTGCTGACTTCGGTGAGTGGAAAGAGGACGACAAACCTCTCGAGTATCCCGTGTGGGACGGAAAAGAGAAAGAGTGATCTTCTCGCCTTTTTGAAAAGCAGATTTTTAAAAGGCCGGGGCGTGAGCTCCGGCCTTTTTTTTGTGATTTACCCCGCCAGTTTTCCTGCAAAGGCGACGTATTTTCCAGCGAGAGTGCTGATCCGCTTTGACCACGCGGCGTCGGTGAGTCCATCGTGTTCATCGATGACCTCGTGGGCTGCCCCCATCGATAGCATCTCGGGGTAGACGGTCACCCGGATGTTCTGCAGGACGCTGCGCAGACCGGTAAGCCCCCGCAGACCGCCGAGGGCACCGGGGGAAGCGCTTATAAGGAGGGCGCTTTTGCCGGCGTAGGCGGAGAGAGGCGGCTCGTCGTCGGATTCCGCGCGGCTGCACCAGTCGAGGGAGTTCTTCAAGAGCGGGCTGAAGGCGCTGTTGTATTCGGGGCTTGCGAGGATGAATCCGTCGGCAGCGCGGAGCTTCGCCTTGAGACGTCTCGCCGCCCCGGGCATGCCGTCCGCAGACTCGAGGTCCTGACTAAAAAGCGGCAGGACAAAGTCGGTGAGATTGACATGGTCTACCGTCGCCCCGGCCGCGCGGGCGGCTGCCACGGCGACATCGAGGATGGCGCAGTTGTAGGAACCTTTGCGGGTGCTGCCGGAAAAGGCGACGAGGGAGGGAGGGCTCATGGAGGCGGGAGAGAGAACGCTTATTTGACAGGAGAATAGTCGGTCGGGTCGAGGATGGTGGAGGCAACGCCCTTTTCGATAAGGAGTTTGCCGTCCTTTTCCGAAGCGTCGCGGGCGGTGACCCAGTCAGGATCCTGGCGGAAGGCGTCGAAGCTGACGGTCATGGCCTCGGTCGAGGCATGGGCGAGAAAGTAAAGCAGGGTGACGTCGCTGCCGTCCTGACCTTCGTCGAGGTGAAAGTAGGGCAGATTGGTCATGCCGTGCCTGGCAAAGAGCGCGACGGTATGATCACGAAAGCGGGAATCGAGGGCGGCCAGCTTGCCGGGCAGGGTGGAGTAGCGGCGCATCTCGAGGATACGGGGCGCCTCACCGGCGGCGATGGGCAGGGTGGGGGAGAAGTCGGTCCTGGTGAGGAAGAGGCTCTCCACGCCGGCGACGAGTTTGCCGTCTTTTTCCGAGGCTGCTTTCACCGAGATCCACTCGGGATCTTCGAGGAAGGTCTTCCAGGAGGCTTCTCGTGCGGCTTTGTCAGGGTAGGCGAGCAGGTAGATGAGGGTGTCGTCGGTCTTCTCCCCCGCCTCGTTGCGGGGAGTTCCGTAGAGGACGTTGGCCATGCCGTGCTTTTTGAAAAGGGCGACGGTGTGATCGCGGAAGCGGGCATGGAGCGCGGCGGCCTTGCCGGGGGCGGCTTGGTAGGTCCGCAGTTCGAAGCAGGTGAAATCCTGAGCGTGGGCTGCGGGCGCGAGGGTGAGGACGAGGCAGGTGAGGGATAAGAGCAGGGATTTCATGGAGGGATGGGGTGAAAATTTCGGGGGCTGTATTAGGAAAAGAGATCAGGATTCAGCGTGCGGCGTGGAACGGTGGAAGATCCAGCGGGCCCAGCCGACGAGGAAGGAAATGCCACCGAGGGGCGTGATCGCACCCAGCTTCGTGATGTCGGTGAGGGCGAGGGCATACAGGCTACCGGAGAAGAGGATGATCCCGGCGAGGAACCAATAGTAGCCGAGCGGTCTCGCCGGGAGCAGCGCGAGGACAAAGAGGGTGAGTCCGTGGATGAGGTGATAAAAGGCGGCCGTTTCCCAGTTGTCGATTCGTCCGGTTGCCTCGAGCCGATCCGCGAGACCATGAGCCCCGAAGGCACCGAGAGCGATGCCGAGGAAGAGGACGAGAGCGGCGAGGCGGATGCGGGCGGCAGAGGACATGGGCTGCAAGCTAACACGCTTTTACCGCCGGGTTCAAGCCGGGAGGATGAATTCCGCCGGGGCGGCCGCTCCGATTACGGGCTTGACCGGAGGCCCGCGTCCGGCCTATTTTGCGGCCCAATGAAAAAACTGCTCCCCCTGCTTTTCCTCGTCGCCGGACTTCACGCCGGCGAGCCGGTTTCCTTGTTCGACGGAAAAACCTTTAGCGGTTGGACCGGCCAGGAAGGGAAGAGTCCAGGACCGGGCTGGAGTATCGCCGACGGCGTCCTGCAACTCGATGGCGAGGGCGGCAATCTCTATTCAGAGAAAGAATATTCGAACTTCGATCTCGAGTGGGAGTGGAAGCTCGCCGAGGCCGGGAACAATGGCGTCAAGTACTGGGTCACAAAGGTCGGCGGGAAGGAATGGCTCGGGGTCGAGTACCAGATGCTCGATGACGTGAAACACCCCGATTCCAAAAACGGGCCGAAGCGCCATACGGCCTCCTTTTACGACATCCAGGCTCCGTCAGTGAAGACGTCGGTAAAGGCCCCCGGCGAGTGGAACAAAAGCCGCGTCGTGGCAAAGGACGGCAGGCTGCAACACTGGCTCAACGGAGTCCTCGTCGGCGAGGCGGACACGACTTCACCCGAGTGGAAGGCCAACCTGGCCACGAGCAAGTTCAAGGACAAGGCTGGCTTTGCCCCGGGGAAGGGACACATCATGCTGACCGATCACAAGGACAAGACCTGGTACCGCAATATCCGCATCACGGAACTCTGATCCGGGCCTCAAGGGGTAATTCCCCGAGGCGAGGGATCGCTCCCGGCGGCGGGACTCTCCACCGAGAAACCTTCTCCGTTCAGCACGAGTTGATCCCCGGGAGCAAAGCGGGCGAGTTTTCCACCGCCGGTCTCGAAGGACTCGACGCCAGTGAGCACGATGGCCCCGGAGAGGGGGTCAAAGCGAAGGCTCTTCGCGTGCGCGACGCGGTGCGGAGATTCCTGCGTGACGGTGACGTTGCGGGCGAGGAGAGGGGAGGGCCCGCCGGTCTGCGCCCGGCCCGGGACGGGGACACTGACTTCGCTGGCCTCGATGCGGTAGAGGGCGTGCTCGACGACGACGCGTCCGTGATAGAGGCGGCGATCCGACGAGGCGAGGGATTCATCGGCGGTGATGCGGAAGTTCTCCTGTCGGCTGCCTGTGGCGGGCAGGGTCTCGAAGGACGGCCCCAGTGTGGTGATCAACTCATAGCCCGAGGAGGCGAGGACGGGATCGGCGCCGCTTGCCACGGAAGCGGGCGGGGAGGAAGGGGCGGAGAAGGAAATCGGTGCAGCGTAGCGCGCGGCGGCGAGTTGCGGAGCTTCGGCACTGACCGTGGCTTTGTCGGTAGGAACCGGCGTTTCGAGAAGGCGGACGGTGAAGTGCAACTCGTCGGAGGCGCGCTCCCGCAGGCCGGTGCCGGGGATCGAGAGCGCCACGGCGGTGAGAATGACGAGCGCCGCGGCCGCTGTGAGAGTGGCGGCGGTTCCGGTGAGCCAGCGATGCCGCCCGGCTTTGCGGACTCTGGCCGCCTCGACGGAGGCAGGCTGACGGTGGACAGTCTCGAGGAGGATGCGGTGAATCAGCTCCGCGTCCCGGGCGTCCCGGCCCAGTCGTGCATGTTCCGAGAGGGCCGCGTCGACGAAGCGTTCGCCTGCGGGGAGGTGGTCGTCGGGAGAGGAGGTGGCGTTCATGATTCCGGTGAAGAAAAGGTCTGGTCAGATTTCAGCTCGAGACATTGTTTCAGCAAGGTGCGCGCCCGCTGCAGTCTCTTGCGCACTGCGGCGGGGGCCACGTGGAGGAGTTCGGCGACTTCATCGCCGCTGCGCCCCTCGTAGTAAAAAGCCTCGACAACGGTGCGGAGATTTTCCGGGAGGCGCGCGAGACACTGCTCGAGGGCGTCGAAGAGCGAGTTGTCCTCCTGCACGCGGCGGTTCTGCCAGAGTGCGATGTCGGCGTCGATGCGGGCGAGCTCGTTCTCGTTGAGATCGTAACGTTTGTTTTTCCTCAGCCACTCCCGCCATTTGTTGCGGACGATGCCGCGCATCCAAGTGGCGAAGTCGCGGGTCACGTCGAAGAGATCCATCTTCTCGTAGGCGACGATGAAGGACTCTTGCACGACGTCGCGGGCGGTGGCGTCGTTGCGAGTCAGCGCGACGGCATAGACGAGGAGGTCACGGTGATGCCTCTCCACCAGTGCGGCGAAGTCTCCCGGGTGTCTCGGGTCGAGATCACCGCTCTGTGGCTGGTCATCGATAGTGAGAAGATGCATGTCCTACAGTGTTTTGACCAGAGCGGAGAGTTTTGTGACAATTTTTCCCGGCGGCTGCTCCGCTTTCGGGGGAGTGAGGTTGCGGGATAAGCTCCGCTAATCCTTCGTTGGGGAAAATGACCGATTTTTTGCTGAAAGATCCATTGTTCGGGGTTATTGATTAGCCCTTCTAATTTACGCGATTAATCCACAAATTCCTTTTGCACGGGGTAGCACACCCTCTATTTTCAGAATAAGCTGAAGAAGTCTCAGTGCAAACACCCCTATGACACTCACCTCACGAATTTGCAGCCTCATGTTGGCTTTCAGTGCTTCCGCCGTTGCGCAGGAAGCGGGTCTCCACCAGGGAAACTGGGCCTCGTGGCGCGGTCCCCTGCAGAACGGGGTCAGCCTCGAGAGCTACGAGGGCTACGAGTTCAACGCCGAACCGATCTGGACCGACGACATCGCCGGGCGGGGGACGCCGGTCATCTTCAACGGTCGCATCTACTCGTGGGGCTATCGCGGCACCGGAGCCGAGCTGATGGAGGTGCTCCAGGCCCGCGAGGAAAAGACAGGCAAGGTCATCTGGGAGCGCGAGACGCAGGACTTCATGTCAGACACCGCCTACAGCCGTTATACCGTCGGTGCACCGACGGTGGACGTGGCGACCGGCAATATTTTTCTCGCCAATACCTACGGGGAAGCGATGTGTTTTAATCCGGACGGTGACCTGCTCTGGTACCACTCGATGACCGAGCGCTTCGGTCGCCTCACCTTTCCCAACGGTCGTGCCGGTTGTATCGTTGTCGATGGCGATATCGCCATCGTTCGCGGGGTCACGAGCTACTGGGGTGCCGACGGGCCGGCTCGCGATCGCTTCTTCGGCTTCGACAAAAATACCGGCGAGTTGCTCTGGTCCTCGACTCCGGGAGTCGGGCCTCCTTACTTGAAAGATAGCTCCTTCAGCACTCCCGTCCTCGCCACCGTCGATGGTCGGCGTGTTTTCTATGCGGGAACCGGGTGCGGCAACGTCGTCTGCGTGAATGTCGGCGACGGCACCCCGATCTGGCGCTTCCAGCTCTCCAAGGGAGGGATCAATGCCACGCCGGTCATCGATGGTGATAATCTCATCGTGGTCCACGGAGCGGAAAACTGGGACACCACCGAGACCGGTCGACTCGTCGCGCTTCGCCTCCCCACCGATCTCGATGCTCCGGGAGGAGCCGTCGAGGAAGGGCAGGGCGGCGCGCCCAAGCTCGGGCCCGAGATGGAGGTCTGGCGTTTCCCCTTCGAGCAGTTTAATTGCTCGCCTCTCGTGCATGACGGCAAGGTCTATCAGATGGACAAGACCGGTCTCCTCGTCTGCGTGGATTCCACAACCGGCAAGCTCCTGTGGGAGTCCAAGCTCGCCAACGAGCAACTCCTGGCCTCGCCCCTCTATGCCGACGGCAAACTTTACATCACCACTTCGCCGGGAGACCTCATCATTCTCGACGTCACCGGCGACCAGCCCAAGGAAGTCGCCAAGGTGAAGCTCGAGGGCAACTGCTTCGGCTCCGCGATTATCTGCAGCGGTCGTCTCTACGTGAACACCTCCGAGAAGCTCTACGCTTTTGAAATCAAGAACACCGGCATCACGTGGGCGAAGGCTCCGGCTGACGAGCGGCCCACTCCGGGCACTCCGGCGAAGCTGCTCCCGGTCCCTTCCGATATCCTGCTCATGCCCGGGACTTCGCAAACCGTGACCTTGCGCACTCTCGACGCCGCCGGAAATCAGGTCGGCACTGTCGAGAGCGCCGAGTGGGCGAAGTTCATCCCCCCGACCGCCCGCGTGAAGTCCGAGATGGACGCCTCGTTCGAAGGCAACACGATCTCGGCCGGTGCCGAGGCAAAAGAGTCCGCCGGTGCCTGGAAGGCGACCTCTGGTGGGCTCAGCGGGATCCTCCGCGGGCGCGTCTCGAAGAATCTACCCTACGCGCAGGATTTCGAGGGCTTCGAGTTGCCCGAGACTCACCCCGTCGATAAGGTGAAGTTCGGCCATCCGCCCCTTCCGTGGATCGGCGCCCGCCTCAAGTGGGACATCCGTGAACTCGACGGAAACAAGGTCCTCGCCAAGACCCTTGACTCCGTCCTCTTCCAGCGCGGTCTCACCTTCATCGGTGAGCCTACTTCGAAGAACTACACCGTCCAGGCCGACGTCATGACCGACGGCAGCCGCCGGGTGAAGTCCGTCGTGGGGCTCATCAATCAGCGCTACATCATCGCGCTCGTGGGGAACTCCAATGTCGTCGAAGTCAGCTCCAATCACGAGCACCTGCGTGACAGTGCGCCCTTCCCAATCTCGGCCAACGTGTGGTACACGCTCAAAACCCGCGTCGATGTGGCAGAAGACGGATCGGGCGTGATCCGGGCGAAAGCCTGGAAAAAAGGCGATCCCGAGCCCGAGGCCTGGACGATCGAGACCGAGCACAAACATGCCCATCTCGAAGGCGCCCCCGGTGTCTACGGATTCTCGCCACAGGCACAGAAGAGTGTCTTTATCGACAACCTCACGGTAACCCCGAACGAATAATTTCCTGACCTTCCGCCAAAGTCCCGCTGACCCTCTCCACCCGACCCAACCCATGAAAAAAACAGATACCCTTATCGCCCTGGCTGCGGCCGGTTCCCTTTTCGCCGCATCCTGCGAACGGGCTTCCGAGCCCGTCGCTCCCGAGACCCCGGCCACCCCCGAGTCGCCAGCCGCTCCCGAAGCAGCCCCGGCTCCGACCCAGTCATCCGTCTCCCCCGACGGAGCCAAAGTCGAGGAGCGCACCTATGCGGTCGAGGACGATGCCAGCGGAGGCGAGTGGCCCCAGTGGGGACGGAACGGGTCGAAGAATATGTTCTCGCCCGCCAAAGACATCTCCATCGACATCACCTCGGGCGAAGTGGGTGAAGACGGCCAGGTCACGGGCGCCAAAGGGGCGAAGTGGGTAGTGCATCTCGGCTCCCAGGCCTATGGCACCCCCACGGTCTATCAGGGACAGGTCTTTGTCGGGACGAACAACGAAGAGCCGCGCATCGATGTCGTAAAGGGAGACTACGGCATCGTCATGGCCTTTGACGAAAAGAGTGGTGATCTCAATTGGCAGTTCAGCGTCCCCAAGCTGGAAGCGGGCAAGGTCTCCGATTGGGAATATCTCGGGATTTGTTCTTCGATCCTGCTCGACGACAAGCATGGCTACGTCATCTCGAACCGCGGAGAGGTCATCTGTCTCGATACCTACGGACTGAGCGACGGCAACGACGGGCCTTTCATGGACGAGGCAAAGTATGTCGTCGGCGGTCTCGAGAAACTCGATCAAGCCGAGCCCGTCGACAAGGGGCCAAAGGGTGGCGACATCATTTGGGGCTACGACATGAGGACCGAGCTGGGCGTCTTCCCGCACAATGTTACTTCCAGCTCTGCCGTGCTCGCCGGTGACTACATCTTTGCGAGCACCTCGAACGGAGTTGACTGGTCCCACATCAATATCCCCGCGCCCACCGCTCCGTGCCTCATCGCCGTCCACAAAGAGACCGGCAAACTCGTCGCGGAAGAGGCGAGCGGCATCGGTGAGAGAATCATGCACGCGAACTGGTCTTCGCCCTCCTACGCCGAGATCAATGGTGTCCCGACCGTGATCTTCGGTGCGGGCGACGGCTTCACCTACGGATTCCATGCGGCGGAGTTCGACGTCGAAGAAGACGGTGGCGAGAAGTTCAACCTGTTCAAAGAGCTCTGGAAGGTCGATACCTGCCCCAAAGAATATCGCTTCGACGACAAAGGCGAGGCGATCAAATATGCGACCTATCCCGGTCCCTCCGAGATCATCTCGACCCCGGTCGTTTACAACAACAAGGTCTATATAGCGATCGGTCAGGATCCCGAGCACGGCGAGGGCGTCGGCGCGATCACCTGTATCGATCCGTCGAAGGGCACCGGTGACGACGCCATCGTCTGGCAGTTCAAGGAGCTCGGCCGCACCATCTCGAGCCCCTCGGTTGCCGATGGTCTCGTCTACATCGCCGACTACTCGGGTCGTCTCTTCTGTCTCGATGCCGAGACCGGTGAGAAATACTGGGAGCATGATACCCTGTCCCACATCTGGAGTTCCACTCTCGTTGTGGATGGCAAAGTCTTCCTTGGTAACGAGGATGGCGAGCTCGTCGTGCTCAAGGCCGGCAAAGAATACGAAGAGATCGCCACGATCGGCTATCCCTCGCCCATCTACTCGACCTGCGTCGTGGCCAACGGAACCCTCTACGTGATGACCCAGACGCACCTCTACGCCTACGGAAAACCCTGAGCAGACTGCTTTGAGGGCATCGCCTCGGGCGGTGCCCTATCTTGCATCGACCTTTCCCTGACCGTTCCGCCCCTGCGCCCCAGACAATGAAGTCCAAAATCGTCATCGTTCTATTTTTTCTCTTCGCCATCCTCCATCACGACGTGTGGAACTGGGACAATCGGACTCTCTGGTTCGGCTTCCTGCCCGCCGGGCTCGGCTACCATGCCGCCTACTCCGTCGTCGCGGGTATCTTCTGGTACTTGGTGAGCCGCTTTGCCTGGCCCCACGAAACCGAAGCCTGGGCCGAAAAAGGTGCCGGCGAGTGAGTCTCGCCTCCCTGCGCTCTGCCGCGCCGTCCCTTTTGATTCTCTTTTGATTCTCTTTTGATTCCCGTTTATTCCTTTCACCTGACCTAACGTCTCCCTCTTCGACCCTTCATGACGACCTTTTACATTATCTTGGGCTACCTTTCGCTCCTCCTCGCCCTCGGTGTTCTCAGCAACCGTTTCTTCAAAGGGACGAGCGCCGATTTCTTCGTGGTGAGCCGATCAGTGGGTTCCTTCCTCCTCCTCATGTCCATCTTCGGGACGACGATGACAGGCTTCGCCCTCGTCGGTTCGACCGGCAAGTCCTTCACCAGCGGCATCGGGGTCTACGGGCTCATGGCCTCGTGGTCGGGGCTGATCCACTCGGCCGTGTTCTTCGCGGTCGGGATCAAGCTATGGGCCATGGGGAAACGCTACGGCTATGTCACTCAGTGCGAGTATTTCCGAGACCGCTTTGAGTCTGACCGGCTCGGGTATCTGCTTTTCCCGATTCTCGTCCTGCTCGTGATTCCCTACCTCCTCGTCGGGGTCATCGCCGCCGGTAAGTTCATCCAGCCGACCACGGCGGGTCTGTTCCCCGAGGCCTTCCCCATGCCCAATCTGCCCAACGGCAATCCGCATCCCCTCAGCGGCGGGATCCCCCCGGCACTGGGAAGCGCGGTGATCTGTTTCATCGTGCTATTTTATGTCTTTTTCGGCGGGCTGCGCGGGGCGGTCTGGGCGAATACCTTCCAGACCATCGTCTTCATGGTCACCGGGGTGATCGCCTTTTACATGATCTCGAAGAATCTCGGCGGCATCAAGGCCGCGAGCGAACTGGTCGCGGCCAGTGATTTCGCTTCGGAGCGACTTGGGCGGGAGGGCATGATCGGGCACCTGCAGTTCCTGAGTTACTGCTTCGTACCCTTATCCGTAGGCATGTTCCCGCACCTCTTCCAGCATTGGCTCACCGCGAAGAGCGCGAAGAGCTTCAAGCTCACGGTGGTCGCGCATCCCATCTTTATCATGATCGTCTGGCTGCCCTGTATCCTCATTGGGGTTTGGGCAGCGGCCTACCTTGGTCCCCTCAGCCCCGGACAATCAGCCAACTCGGTGCTCGGGCGTATGGTCGGGCAGTTGGTCCACTCCCCGGTACTTTCGGGTCTCGTCGGGGCAGGGGTCCTTGCGGCGATCATGTCGTCTCTCGATTCGCAGTTCATGTGTCTCGGGACCATGTTCACGCGGGATATCGTAGTGAAGAAGTTCGGTGAAAATCGTTTCTCTGACATGCAAAAAATCTGGATCGCCCGCGGCTTTATCCTTCTCGTGGTCGGGGTCACCTACCTGCTCTCCCTCGCTCTCATGGATAGCGCCCAGGTCTTCGACCTCGGGGTCTGGTGTTTCAGCGGTTTTGCCGGGCTTTTCCCGCTCGTTCTCGCCGCCGTCTACTGGAAACGGGTCACCCTCGCCGGTGCCTATGCCTGTATCATCTCCACGACCGTGGCGTGGGGCTTCCTTTTCTACCGGGACATGATCGCCGAGAAACCCGCTGGGATGGGCGACGACGAGCTACTCGTCTTCGGCCTGATGCCTGTCGCGATCATCATCGCGATCTCGGCGCTGTCACTCGTGGTAGTTTCTCTTCTTACGAAGAAACCGTCTGACGCGATCATACGTAAGTTCTTCGCCTGATCTGACCCTGTCAGCCCCGGCGATCAACCCTATTGACCCGCGCGACAGCATCACCCGCCTCCGATGCGGGTGGTTCCTCCGTTATCCAACACAACCGCTCTGACTTAAAAAGACCCATGACCGCTGACGAAGCAAAATCACAACTCGACGAACGTGTCCGCGAAATGATGGCCTGGCATTTCAGCGATGAAACCGGCTGCCCCTTCTGGCTCGATTGGAAAAAGAGCGTAGGCTGGGATCCCCGTGAAGAGGTCAAGACCTACGACGACATCATCAAGTTTCCGCATTTCCAGGACGAGTGGCTTCGCGACGAGAAGAACGAGCGTTTCGTCCCCAACGCCTACAAAGGGCGTCCTTTTAATGTCTTCGAAACCGGCGGCACGACCGGTCTTCCGAAGCAGCGGGTTGGCTGGGAGGACTACAAGCACGACTACGAGCAGTTCTCCCATCAGCTCAGTGACGAATATTTCCCCAAGGGCGGCAACTGGATCATGGTCGGGCCGACCGGTCCCCGCCGGCTCAGGCTTGCCGTCGAGCATCTTGCGAACTTCCGCGGCGGCAGTTGCTACCACGTCGATCTCGATCCCCGATGGGTGAAGAAGCTGATCCTGCGTAAAGAGATGGATCAGGTCGAGCGCTACCAGGCCCACGTCATGGAGCAGTCGGTCGAGATCATCAAACACCGCGACATTTCCTGTATCTTCACGACGCCGAAGCTGCTCGCCTCCATCGGCGAGCGCATCTCGATCTCCAGTCACGGGATCAAGGGCTGCTTCTGCGGTGGCACGTCGATGACTCCGGAATACGTCCGCTTCCTCCAGGAGGAAGTGCTCGAGAACAAGGCTCTCTTCGTGCCGACTTACGGAAACACCCTCATGGGACTCGCCGTTTCCATTCCCGAAGAGCTCAAGGATAACAACTACAGCGTTACCTACTACGCGCCTCAGCCTCGCGCCGTTCTCCGCATCGTCGATCCCGAGAAGACCGAGATCACGAAGGAATACGGCGAATACGGCCGGGTCGAGCTGACCACCCTTTCGCACGAATTTTTCATGCCCCGCTTCCTCGAGCGGGACGAAGCGATCCGCCGCAAGCCGCACGCGAAGTATGCGTGGGACGGCGTGGGGGATGTGCGGCCTTTCGGCGCGCTGAGCGGAAAGGTGATCGAGGGGGTCTATTGACGGCGCTTTAGTTGTGAATTTTTTTCGGGTGGTGGGGAGGCTAACGGCTCCCCTCCGTTCCAAGCTGTCCAGTGCTATCCTTGAGCAAGGTAGGGGAGCTCGGCCCGAGCGACCGGTTGGTCATGCAAGCCACTCTGAACTAACCAATCCGAGCCTGGGACGCCCGTGGCGATGAGTTTCCGGATTACGCCACCTCCGAGTCGGTGCGGTTACCTGAAGCACTTTCGGGACTGGAGGATCGGCCTCAGCGCCTCACCGATCGCTGGCGGTGGCCGGGTCTCACACCATTTCCAATCCCCGCATTGTCCCTGTTCCGCTGGAGAAGGTATCGGTCTCGATCCCGATTCGTTGCAAAAGGGAAACGTGTAGGTTTGTCAGGGGATAATTCTTCTTCGTGTCGAAAGCGAGATGAGTGCCGTGTCGAAATCCGCCGCCGGCGAGGAGGACGGGAAGATTGTCATTGGAGTGGGCATTGGCACTGCCCATGTTTGTGCCGTAGAGGACGGTGGTGCGGTCGAGGAGGCTGATCCCTTGCTCGGCGGTCGCGCTCAGACCGGTGAGGAAGGACGCGAGATCACGAAACTGCGCCTCCTCGATGCGGCGCAATTCGTCGAGTTTTTCCTCGCGATGACCGTGATGAGTGAGCTCGTGGGTGTTCGTGTTGACGCCGGGAATGGTTCGCGGCGTGATGCTGCCGGTGCTCGCCGCGACGGTGACGATGCGAGTGCTGTCCGTCTCAAGAGCGAGGCGGACGAGATCGAGCATGGCGCGGTTGTTTTTCGGAAGATCGTTGCGGTCCCCCAGCTCCTCGGGCTTTTCGGAGGCGACGGTCGGCTTGTGTTTTCCGAGCCAGCCCTCGGCGGTGGCGAGACGACGTTCGAGATCCCGGACGCTGGTGAGATATTGATCGAGCCGGTTGCGATCCTCGGTGCCAAGTTCACGCTCGAGCCGCCGAGTCCGTTCCAAAAGCCGGTCGAGGAGACTGCGGTCGTCTTTGAGACGCTGCTCGGCTGCCGCCCGTGCCTCGGCGGTGTCCTCGATGAAAAGCTGCTGATAAAGTTTCACCGGGCTGATCACCGGAGGAATCATCGAGCCGCTCCGGGTCCACGAGAGGCTCAGGTTTTCAGTCCCGATCATGATCGCGAGCGATGGCAGTCGGGTCTCTCCGCCGATCTTCTCGGCCATGACCTGGTCCAGCGAAATGCTGTTGCGGAAGGAACCTCGGCTGGCGCCGGGAGCTCCCGTAAGAAAAGACTTTTCCGCCGCGTGGCCACCGTCCACTCCCGGCAATGAAACACCGGAGAAGATCGTCATGTCAGTGCGGTGGTCCTTCAGCAGATCGAGGTAGGGAGAGCTTTCGTGATCGGAACCCGCCGACTTCGGGAAGAAATACTCGGGCAGGATCCCCATGTTTGTCATCATGCCGACGAATCGGCGGGGTGGCTCGGGACTCGTCGCCGCCCTCGCGGCGCGTGGCAGCATTGCCTCGAGAAAGGGAAGGGCGAGAGTAGCGCCGCCCGCCCGGAGGAAGGTGCGGCGGTCGAGAACTTGGCGGGAGAGAAAGGCGGGCGGAGTCATGGCATCATTTTTGGCGGAAGAGATTGCTTTGGACCACTTCGTGAAGGATCGCCCGCAGGCCGTGGCGATTGGATTCTGTCTTTGATAGGATCTCATCGATTGCCTTGCGATCGGAGAAGCGGATGGCGGATCCCGTCGCATAGGTGACGAGTTGTTCGGCAAAGGCCCGGGCAAGTCTCTCCGGATCAGCGGCGAGGAGATCCCGCAACTCATTCACTTCGGCGAAGCTCCGACCGTCGGGCATCACGCCCGAGCAATCGACGGCGGGGCCGGGATGGTGTTCGACGACACGACCGTGGAGAATCGCCCTCTCCGCCGGTGGTCCTGTCGCGCCGACCGCCCGGTAGTGGTCCCGCCATTGCCCGATCACGTCAAAACTCTCCAGAGCAAAACCGTAGCCATCCATTTTCAAATGGCATCCGGCACAGCTCGCGTTGTTTCGATGGGCGTCGAGTTGTTCACGAATCGTCGTCGTGCCACGAGTGTCGGGCTCGACACTGCCCACTCCCGGAGGAGGTGGAGTCGGGACGACGCCGAGGATTTTCTCCATCACGAAAACGCCGCGTTTCACCGGCGAGGTCGTCGTGCCGTTCGCCGTCGTTTTCAGGATTCCCGCCATCGTGAGGAAGCCGCCGCGTGGACACCCCTCGGGCAAGGAGACCCGTTGCAAATCCCAGCCGCGCACTCCTTCGATGCCATACAGTCGGGCGAGCGGTTCGTTGAGAAAGGCGAAGTCGGACTTCACGAGGTGGGTGATGCCGAGGTCGGTCGAGATCAGTTCCGTGAAATAGGCACGGGCCTCCATCACCATCGCATCTTGTAACCAGGGCATGTACTCGGGATACAGTTTGCGGTCGGGTTGCGTCGCGCCGATCTCGCGCAGCCCGAGCCATTGACCCGTGAAATTCTCCACGAATCGCGCCGATCCGGGATCACGCAAGAGACGCTCGGTCTGGGCGCGCAACACTTCCGGTCGCGTGATCTCGCCGGAATCGGCGAGGGCGGAAAGCTCGGCATCGGGGATCGAACTCCACAGGAAAAAACTCAGCCTCGCCGCGAGCGCGTGTGCGTCGAGCGGGCCGGGAGCTTCTCTCAAGAGCAGAAAATCCGGAGAGCTGAGCGCCTCGCGATAGGCGGATCGCATCGAGTCTTCAAAGGCCGCCCCCGACTGCATCCGCTCCGCGACGATGGTCTGATAGTCTGCGAGTTCGTCCTTGCTCACCGGACGCCGGAAGGCTCGCCGCAAAAAAGTCCGTAGGAGCCGTTCGGAATCTCTTGTCGCACCGTTCGTGGCGACATAGACAATGGGACGGTTCTGACCTCGCTCGCCGAAAGGATCCTTCGGCAAGGCGTGGGGATTTCCTCGCGGCCAAACCTGCTGGGTCGGTTGAGGCAGGCCAAGGTCAGCCGTCCAGACCTTCACAGGGAGATCCCCGAAGAGCGCGCGATGGCTCGCGGGCGGCCATTCCTCGTGGATGGGGCCGTCAATCTCGATCCACTCGACCGCGATCCCCGGAACCGGCCAGAGCGGACCGACGGCGCTCTTATTCGGTCCATTGGCATAGTCGCGGACATTCTCGAGCGAGGCCCCGATGATGCGGATGAAGTCGTCGTTGGGATGGTCCATGCCTCCGCCGCGCTCGAGCCAGGCGGTCACCTCCCGGGTGGCGGCTTTGTTAGGGGGCAGATCGACGGTGCCGTGATGTTCGCCCTTTTGGTAGACGCCCCAACCAAGAGCGCCGTGACGGTCGGTCGGCACAACTTCCTTCCCGTCCCATCCGAAGCTGTAACCCGAGACGCGGAGATGGTAAAAGCCGGTCACATAGGGCTGGATCGCCGTCATTTTGCAGCGGTAGTCCGCGTCCTCGTGCCGGAACAGTCCGAAGGCGGTCGCCTTCGGCTCGGCATCCTCGATGATGTGCGCCTTCTCGGCGAAAAAGGTTTCGTCCCGTTTCATCCCGATCAGACCGATCCCGGTTTTGTTTTGCACCGCCAGCCCTACCGATCCTTCGCTCTCCTTTGCATCTTTCCTGACGAGATCCCAAGGCCGATAGCGGAAGGTGAGGCGAGGCGGGGCCTCGGGGAGCGGACAGAGCGCCGCGTTGAGTGCCTTGTCGACGGCGGCGAGGTAGGACTCGATGTGGACGAACGACAGATCAAGGGCGTCGCCAAGCCGGTCGAACCCGTGCGACCTCCCGTCTGCCGGAAGGTCTTCCTTCAAACGCAAACCCGGCATCGAGAGGAGATCCCGGAGGGAGCTCTCGAACTCGACCCGGTTCAGACGTCGCAGCGGAGTGCGACCGTCTTTTTCGACTTTCATGGCGTCCACTTGTGTCAGTTCGTCGGCGATTGCGGCGACCGCGTTCGCGAGTTCCTCCGGGTTCGGGCGCGGTTTTTTCGCTGGCGGCATCTCGCCGGATCGGATGAGATCGTGAACCTTCGTCCACGTTTCGTAGGTATCCGGTTCGTTTGCTGTTCTCGCGAGCACCGTGAGATCTATCCCTCCTTTTTTGGCGTCGGCGTCGTGGCAATCGAGGCAATGGCTCTCGAGAAAAGGCTCGATGGTGATGATTCCGTTTTTAGCGCAAACGGGATTTCCGACGCAAAAGTATGCGGCAGCGAGAGCGAGGAGAAGATAGAGTCGGAGCATGGAGAGGCGACGGACTTACTCGACCAGTTTCATCGGCTCCCGGAAAAAGATCAAGGCCTGCTTCTGTGGCGTTACCTCGATGACCCCGGAATACGTTAGCTTACTGCTGGAGGAAGCGCCCAAGAACAAAGCCCAGTTCGTGCCGACCTACGGGAACACGCTCCCTAGAACACAGAGATCACGAAGGAGTAAGGCGAATACGGCCGCGTCGAACTGACCACACTTTAGCACGAGTTTTTCATGTCCCGCTTCCTTGAGCGTGATGAAGCGATCCGCCGCAAGCCGCCCGCGAAATAGGCGTGGGACGGGGTGGGGGATGTGCGGCCATTCGGCGCGCTGAGCGGGAAGGTGATCGAGGGGGTGTATTGATTTTGATCTGACAAAATAGCTCGCCCATGGCCTTCGCTCGGCAGCGCGGGCAGGGGCGACACTCTTGTCGCCCTCAATGCCCCCGGGTCTGATGAAACGAAGAGGGACAGGAGTGTCCCTCCTCCTTGTTTCGCCCAAGGAGGGGCGACACTCGTGTCGCCCTCAATGCCCCGGGCGTGATGAAACGAAGAGGCGATTTTTCAATTAAAGAAGCGTCGTGCCCACGCGGGGATGAGTTCATTCGTTCGCTGAACCATTCGACCATCGCGGAACTCTGCGAGGAACCGGTGCGGTGTCTCGAAGGAACTGTTGTCGTAAATCCGCACTCGGGGAAGTTGCGAGATCGCGCGTTCAAGATTGTCCAAGCTACGCTCATAGCGTGCCGCCAGCTTTTCCTCCGGAACATCATGCCCGCCCGCCGCAACCCGAGTCTTTACGCGCCGTCCCGACATACCCGCATCCATAATGCCGATGTAGATCAGCGTGACATCGAAGCCGAAGTCGACCGCTTCTGCAAGTACTCGAACCTTCTCGCCGACAGGATCGGAGAACACCGTCTCGGTCACAAAGCCTTCACCCCGGCGGATCATCTGATCACGAATCGCCGCAATCGTATCCGCAGCCGTGTAGGCGTCCATCCCGGCTTCGCGGGCGAGGACATCGGCATTCAGAAAGGGCAAGCCGAGCGCCTTGAGATGAGACTCGTAAAAAGTCGACTTCCCGGCTCCGTTGGGGCCGCCGAGCATGACCAGAAGCGGGGCCGCCATCGCATCCTCTCTATTCGGCGGATTCGATTCGCCCGGTCTTTTTTCGGACGATGGACCGGGTCCTTCGGACGCTGGTCCCGCTCTCCACCTTGTTCAGGATCGAGTCGAGATCCGAGCGGTCAGCCTGCTTCACCTTGACCTCGGCGGAGTAGGAAAGCGCGGGTTCCATGACCCGCCCGATTTGCGCCCAATGCTCGATCTGTTGGGGCGGCGAACGATGGGCAACGGCACCAGCAGCCTCCGCCTCCGCCGCCAACTCGTCACTGATACGGATCGATTTACTCATGAAAAAATATTGTGGCAATTTGCCACAATGTCAATTGAAACGAAGAGGGACAGGAGTGTCCCTCCTCCTTGTTTCTCCTATGGAGAGTTGCCCGTTCGGCCAGATGGGTGCGCGGGTTTCATTGGTCGCGCATTTCCCGACCGGGCCGGTCGGGGCTACCTCACGCAAGGCCCACTCGCAAGATTTCACTGCGATGACATCACTCCCGCCTCCCTCAACCGCTCCTCCGCCCAGACTTTGTCCTCTGCGGAAAGGGGCGGGTCGAGTTCTCTCGTGTAATCGAGTTTCCAGTAGCGGCCGCTCGTGTAGCAGCGATCCACGAGGGCCTGGATGTCGAGCGGGATGTCGGGTTCGTCGGCGCGCAGAGGGATGCGGATCACGGGAAGCCGCTCGCGCAAGGGGCAGGGGTAAACCTCTCGGCGTCCCTGGACGGCCCCCCGGCTGACGCAGACGAGGTAGTCCCCGCACCGGTCGCGGAGAGCGGAGAGCTCCTCCAGTGGACCGGCATCGACGACTCGCGTCCCGCCGCGCACGAGATCGATCTCGACCACGTTGACGCCCGCCGCGATGAAGCTGTCGCGCTTGATCTCGTAGGCGCCGCGGCCTTGTCGTTTGTTCGACGGGCTGACCACTTCGATCACGGTGATGAGTGTGCCTTCATCGCTACGAACCTCGACCCAACGGTGCCTGGGTTGGTCGATGGTCACGAGGGTCGGTTCCGAGACGATCAGACTTTGATACTCCGGCGCCGGGGTCCAGACGGGAGGCAGGCCATTTTTCCACTCTTCGCCCACGACGGCGACGTCGGGACGAGCGCGGAAACTGGCGTCACCGAAGACTTCCACGGCCATCTCGCCCTTGGCGAGGAGGTCATCAGGGAGTTCAGCCCCGAGCGCTTCCCTGATGTAGCCGATCAAGGCGACATGCACGTCGGGCCAGGTCAACTGCATGTAGGGATTCATTCCCGGGAAGGGATTGCGCTGCTCCATAGGAGAAGGATAGCGTCAGGAAAGCATTTCGCCAAGGATTTCAAGCCCGTTTACGCGTGGCTGGCGGACGTGATTTTTGATTGAGAAAACCGGGGAAAAGGGTTCGATTGAAAAAGGCGGACAGTGATCGCCCGGCAGACGTAATTTCCAAGGACATCTTTTATTCCTATGACCGCACCCCACATCCCCATCCTCAGACAAGGCCGCGTCTACAAGTCGCTCGACGTCCAGACCGTGCCCAAACTCGGCTCTGACGAGCCGGCCGCCGAGATCAGCTTCGCCTGTGCGGACATGATCAAGTACGACCTCTACAAGATGGGGACGGCGCGCGAAGCGCTCAAAAAGTTCTCGTGCGAGGAGCTGGTCGATATCACGAAGCGGGCAGGGGAGATCTTTCTCAGTGACGATCTCCCGGTCGGCACGGAGGGCGAGCTGCAGTCGCCCGAAGACTATGTGCTCTCGCTCGCCTCGACGAGCGGTCTGCCCCATGCTCTCATCCGCATGAACATGAAGCGCCTCGGCGGCATCTTTGCAGATATCGACGTTATCTTCCGCGGTCTCACCCGCGGTCTCGACTGGGCCGTGCTCGACAAAGGCTACGGGGAGCAGGGCGGGGCACCGGTGAGTTTCTCGGCGACGACGAGCGAGCTGGCGGTCATCCTGCCCAGCAACTCCCCGGCGGTGAATGCGCTCTGGATTCCCTCCATCGCGATGAAGGTGCCGGTCGTGCTAAAGCCCGGTCGCGAGGAGCCCTGGACGCCCTGGCGTATCATCCAGGCCTTCATCAAGGCGGGCTGTCCTCCCGAGGCTTTCAGCCTTTATCCCACTCAGCACGATGGATCGGGCGCGATCATCCGGCGCGCAGGGCGGGTCATGCTCTTCGGCGATGACTCGACGGTGAAGCAGTACGAGAACGACGAGCGGATCGAGGTGCATGGCACCGGCTATTCGAAGTTTCTCATCGGCGAGGACGAGATCGAGAACTGGGAAAAGTACATCGACTCGATCGTCGAGTCGGTCTCGGCGAACTCGGGTCGCAGCTGTATTTGCACCTCGACCATCGTCGTGCCGAAGTATGGGGACGAGATCGCCCGTGCCGTGGCGAAGCGCCTCGCCGAGATCAGGCCGCTCGCGCAGGATGATCCGGACGCGAAGCTTTCCGGTTTTGCCAACCCCATGTTCGCCGAGTGGATCAACGAAGCGGTGGAAAAAGGGCTGAAGTCCGGCGGCGCGACCGATGTGACGGCCGAGTTCCGCGAGGGGGAGCGTTTCCAGATGCGCGACGGGATGAATTACCTGCAGCCGACCCTGATCCGCGTCGATTCTTTCAAACAGGAGTTGGCGATCCGCGAGTTTCTTTTCCCCTTCGCCAGTGTCGTGGAGTGCCCGCAGGCGGAGATGCTCGGAAAGATCGGGTTCTCCCTTGTCGTGACGGCGGTGACACGGGACATGGTCTGGATCAATCAGCTCTTCGACTGTCCGCACATCGACCGTCTCAACATCGGCAATGTGCCGACCAACCGGATTAAGTGGGATCAACCGCACGAAGGCAACCTCTTTGAGTTCCTCTATACACGCCGTTCTTTCCAGATTGCGGAGATCGCGTGAGAAGCTACGGTCTCACCGATGCCGGCCGACCCCCTTTCGATTGAGTCTCTCTGCGATGGTCTCGATCTCCCCGCCGGGGTGATCGGGTTCGAACATGCGGCGGGTGGCCGTGTCGTCTTCGGCGCGGGGAAGCTCGAGATCGTGGGGGTGGAGGCTGCTGCCCTGGGGGCGCGGCGTGTCCTCATCGTCACGGACCCCGGGATCGCTAGAACCGGCGCGGTCTCGCGGGCGGTCGCGGCAATCGAGGCGGCCGGGCTCTCGGTGACGGTCTATGATGAGGTCAGGGAAAATCCCACGACCGAGGACGTCGATCGCTGTGTCGCGGTGGCGCGGGAGTCGGGCAGTGATCTCATCCTCGGACTGGGCGGCGGATCGAGCCTCGACACGGCCAAGGGCTGCAATTTTGTCCTGACCAACGGCGGTCGCATGCAGGACTACTGGGGCGTGGGCAAGGCGAAGCTCCCGATGCTGCCCTTCATCGCGATCCCGACGACTTCGGGGACGGGGAGTGAATGTCAGAGTTTTGCCCTCATCGCCGATGCGGAGACCCATGCCAAGATGGCCTGCGGTGATCCCAAGGCGGCGGCGGCACTGGCGATCCTCGATCCCGAGCTGACCCTGACAATGCCCTTTGCGGTGACGGCCCACACCGGGATCGATGCGCTCGCCCATGCGCTGGAGACGGCCGTCTGCAACAAACGCTCGCCGATCTCCTCGGCCTACTCGGCGGCGGCGTGGAGGCTCCTCGACGAGGGGCTCGAGCAGGTCCTCGCCGAACCCGGCAATATCGTGGCCCGCGCCCGCATGCTGCTGGGGGCGGCTTTTGCGGGCACCGCGATCGAGAATTCCATGCTCGGGATCGCCCATTCGTGCGCGAATCCGCTCACGGCCCGCTACGGGATCGTTCACGGGCAGGCCGTCGGGGCGATGCTGCCGCATGTCATCGAGTGCAATGAGCGCGATCCGGCTGCGGCTGCCGTCTACGCTTCTCTGGCCGGGGAGGGGCACCTCGCGGCGCGCGTCAGGTTCCATCTCGAGCGATGTTCGATGAATTTCCCGCTCTTCACCCTCGGGGTCGATGAGGCGATGCTCCCCCAGCTGGCCGGGGAGGCCGCCGCCCAGTGGACCGCGCAGTTCAATCCAGTTCCGGTGACTTCCGACCTTCTCGAAGAAGTTTACCGTGCGGCGTTCTGAAACACCGCTATCCTGCCGCGAGGAAAGCACCTTTTCCTGAAAGGTCGCGGTGACTTCGGCGGTTGGTAAACGTTTGGCATTCAAATTGCTATGATCGGTGCAGTGAAAAATCAGTTCGAAAATTATGCGGTGGAAGGCTTCTTCGATGAGGCCTTTTCGAGGGAGGACAGCGAGTGCCGTCCGATGTATGGCGATGCCGTAAAATATTTCTCAGGCCTCTCCGATGAGCGAATGAAATCGAGTCTGCGCTCGCTGGAGCGCACCTTCCTGAAGCAGGGGGTTACCTTCACGGTTTACTCGGACGGGCAGGGCACGGAGCGCATTTTTCCTTTTGATCCCTTTCCCCGCATCATCCCCGCCGACGAGTGGAGCATGATCGATCGAGGCCTGCGTCAGCGGATCAAGGCGCTCAACCTCTTCCTCAAGGACATCTATTCGGACCGCCGCATTCTCAAAGAGAAGATCATGCCCGAAGAGCTCGTGAAGACTTCGAAGCACAACCGGTCCGAGCTCGCCGGGGTGAAGCTGCCGCACGACACCTATATCCACATCTGCGGGACAGATCTGATCCGTGACAACGACGGGCGTTACTGTGTCCTCGAGGACAACGGGCGCTGCCCCTCGGGGGTCTCCTACATGCTCGAGAATCGTCTCGCGATGAAGCGGACCTTCCCCGACCTCTACCGCCAGCTCAATGTCGAACGCGTTGCCGACTACCCGCGCGAGCTCCTCCGCATGTTGCGCTCGGTCTCCCCGCGCCAGCAGGATACCCCCGTGTGCGTGCTGCTGACTCCGGGGCAATACAACAGCGCCTACTTCGAGCACACCTTCCTCGCCCAGCAGATGGGCATCGAGATCGTGGAGGGGCGCGACCTCATCGTTGAGAACGAGCGCGTCTATATGCACACCACCCGCGGGCTCGTCCAGGTCGATGTGATCTATCGCCGCATCGATGACGACTTCCTCGACCCTCGCTTTTTCCGCCGCGACTCGACCCTCGGGGTGCCCGATCTGGTGAAGGCCTACCGCGCCGGGAACGTGACCCTCGTCAATGCCATCGGCACCGGGGTGGCGGACGACAAGGCGACCTATGCCTATGTGCCGGACATGATCCGTTTTTACCTTTCCGAGGAGCCGATCCTCCCGAACATCGAGACCTTCCTCGGCAGCCGTCCCGATGAACTCACCTACATGATCGAGAATATGGCCAATCTCGTCATCAAGGCCGTCGATGAAGCGGGTGGTTACGGCATGCTCATCGGCCCGGCCGCGACATCCGAAGAGGTGGCCGACTTCCGCGACAAGGTGAAGGCCAATCCGCGCGGCTACATCGCCCAGCCGGTCATCTCTCTTTCCCGTCACCCCACCTTCTGCGACGGGGAGCTGGAGGGGCGCCACATCGACCTGCGTCCCTTTGTCCTCACCGGCGCGGAGACCGTCGTAGTCCCCGGAGGACTGACCCGCGTCGCGCTGCGAAAAGGCTCGCTCGTGGTGAACTCCTCCCAGGGCGGGGGCAGCAAAGACACCTGGGTGCTGAGGGAAAACGCCGCGCCGACCGAGGCTTAATTTTACGACTGCTAGAGATCATGCTTTCCCGTGTTGCTGAAAACCTTTACTGGATGAGTCGCTCGATCGAGCGGGCCGACAACCTCGCCCGCCTCGTTATGGCGCATCAGAACGAGCTGCTCGACGCCACTTCCGCGCTGAGGGGCGAGTTCGCCTGGCATCCGCTCCTCGAAGTCACCTCGATGGGGGATGAAGACTCGAGCGAAGACGTCGTCACCTACATGGTGAGTTCGAAGGACAACCCTGACAGTATCATCAATTGCATCCACCTCGCGAGGGAAAATGCCCGTGCCGTGCGGGATCAGATCTCCGAGGAGATGTGGCTCGAACTGAATGCGCTCTGGCTCGACTTGAAGCAAATCCCGGCGACGGATCGGGATCGACACAGCAAGATCTGCGAGATGGCGGTGCGCTCGGCCCTGCAATTCCGTGGGATTGAGAACTCGTCGCTCCCGCGCACCGACGTGTGGGCCTTCGTCCAACTCGGCAAATATCTCGAGAGGGCGGACAAGACCAGCCGCATCGTCGATCTACCGCATTTCCTGCCCACTCACGAGGTCGCGTCGGCCTGGAACACGATGCTGAGGGCGTGCAGTGCCGCCGCCGAGCACCGCCATCGCTACGGCGGAGAGGTCGATGCCGCGAGCGCCTCGGCCCTGTTGCTTTTCTCGGCGACCTTCCCGCGTTCGGTGCGTTTCTGCGTGCGAATGATAGACAAACTGCTCCACCAGATCTCGGGCACGAGCGCCGGTGACTATCTCAATGAAGCCGAGCGGGCCACTGGTGCGCTCCTCGCGAGACTGAATTTCTCCGGCGTCGAGGAGATCGGCTCGATGGGGCTCCACGACTACGTCGACTCTATCCAGCTCGACTTGAACCGGATCGGCTACGAGATCATGGAGCGTTATTTTCTCCTGCGGAAAGATGCCCCGCCGGCGAGCGCGGAAGACTACGTCAACAGCCGGATGCAAGCTCAGGCGAGCATGCAGCAACAGCAACAACAACAGCAGCAGTGATCGGCCCTCCGGAGGTCTCACGAAACATTCATGTCAATTCACGCGGCTCTCTATCATCGCACCTCTTATTCTTTCGATAAGGAGGTCACGATCCATCCCCACATCGTCCGTCTGCGGCCTGCCCCGCATTCGCGCACTCGCATCCTTTCCTACTCGCTGAAGGTCGAGCCGGCCGGTCATTTCATCAACTGGCAGCAGGACCCTTTCGGGAACTACCTTGCCCGCCTCGTCTTCCCGGAAAAGGCTGACAAGCTCGAGATCATCGTCGATCTCGTCGCCGACCTTACGACGGTGAATCCCTTCGACTTTTTCCTCGAAGAGGACGCCGAGCAGTATCCTTTCACCTATGACGAGGGCCTCACGAGCGAGCTGACGGCTTATTTCAAACGCAGCGACAAAGCGACCGGCCTCGAGGAACTCGCCCGCGAGCTGATGCCGGAGAAGCCGATTCGGACGATCGACTTCCTCGTCAAGGTGAACCAGCGCATCCAGCAGTTGGTCGATTACAAACTGCGTCTCGAAGTCGGGGTGCAGACCTGCGAGGAGACCCTGACCCTGCGCTCGGGATCCTGCCGCGACTCGGCCTTTCTCCTGACGCAGATCTTCCGCACGATGGGGGTGGCTTCGCGATTTGTCTCTGGCTACCTCGTGCAGGTGGTGCCGGACGAAAAGCCGATCGAGGGTCCGGCGGGACCGACCGAGGACTTCACCGATCTCCATGCCTGGACCGAGGTCTATCTGCCGGGTGCGGGCTGGGTGGGGCTCGATCCCACTTCGGGATTGTTCGCCGGGGAGGGGCACATCCCGCTGGCCTGCACTCCCGAACCGTCCAGCGCCGCCCCGGTCTCGGGAGCGATCGAGCCCTGCGAGACGGAGTTTAGTTTTGAAAATGTCGTCACCCGTCTCCACGAGGAGCCCCGGGTCACGAAACCCTACCTCGAGCAGGAGTGGGCTGCGATCGATTCGCTCGGTCACCTCGTCGACGAGCGTCTCGTCGCCGGCGATGTGCGGCTGACGATGGGCGGGGAGCCGACCTTCGTCTCGATCGACGACATGGACGGGGATGAGTGGAACACCACCGCCGACGGATCCGCCAAGCGCACCCGCGCGATCGATCTGACCTGGCGTCTCCGCGATGTCTTTGCTCCCGGCGGTCTGATCTGGTTCGGGGAAGGGAAGTGGTATCCCGGTGAGCCGGTCCCGCGCTGGGCTTACGGCATTTTCTGGAGGAAAGACGGTTACCCGATGTGGCGTTCACCGGCCTCGCTCGCCGATCCCTCGAAGGAGGGCAAATACGGTTTCAAAGAACCCGAGATTCTCGCCAAGGCGGTCGCAGCGATCCTGAAGATTCCCGATCACTGCCTGATGCCGGCGCTGGAAGATGTCGACTATTACCGCTGGCGGGCCGGATCGCTCCCGCATTTCGAGACAGAGGAAGAGGCGGATGAGGACGACTCGCTCGAGCGCCGCACTCTCGCGATGCTGACAAAACGCGGCCTCGATGTGCCGAGCGGTTTTGTCCTGCCGATGTATCACGATAAAGAGGCGAAGCGCTGGAAGGGCTCCAGCTGGAAGATGAAGCGCGACAATCTCTACCTCATCCCCGGAGCCTCGGCGATGGGCTTCCGTCTGCCGCTCGACTCGATCCGCAAGGCGACGAAGGAGGATCTCCTCGACGAACTCTCACCGATCGAGGCGGACTTTCCCCCGCTCGATCCCGATCCGCTGAAGCCCTACGATGCGGTCGATGACACTCCCGTGGACCAGAGCTGGGTTCCCCGCACCGCCCTCACGATCGAGACCCGCGAGGGCCGAATTCACGTCTTTTTCCCGCCGACCGGTCGTCTCGAGGCCTACCTGGAGCTACTCGCTGCCGTGGAACTGGCCGCCACGCAGACAAACCTGCAAGTCGTCGTGGAGGGTTACGAGGCACCTTTTGACCCGCGCATCGAGCGGCTCAAGGTCACTCCGGACCCCGGGGTCATCGAGGTGAATATCCACCCCTCGGCGAGCTGGAAAGAGCTCGTCGATCGGACCACGACGCTTTACGAAGAGGCCCGCCTCTCACGCCTTGGCACCGAGAAGTTCATGCTCGACGGACGTCATTCGGGCACGGGCGGAGGCAACCACGTCGTCATCGGCGGGAAAACTCCGGCGGACAGTCCCTTTCTGCGTCGTCCTGATGTTCTCGCCAGTCTCGTCGCCTACTGGCAGAATCATCCGGGACTTTCCTACCTCTTCTCGGGTCTCTTCATCGGCCCGACGAGCCAGGCCCCGCGGGTCGATGAGTCGCGCGATGACCGTCTCTTTGAACTCGATATCGCTCTCGATGCGCTGCGTCGCGGGGTCGAGAGCCCGTGGATGATAGATCGCACGATGCGCCACCTGCTCACCGATCTGACGGGGAACACTCACCGTGCCGAGTTCTGCATCGACAAGCTCGCCTCGCCCGACTCCGCCACGGGGCAACTAGGGCTGCTCGAGCTGCGGGCTTTCGAGATGCCGCCGCACCTGCGCATGTCACTGGTGCAGAGCCTCCTCGTCCGGTCGCTCATCCTGCTGTTTTGGGAAAAGCCCTTCAAACACAACTCGGTCCGCTGGGGGACTTCGCTGCACGACCACTTCATGCTGCCGCATTACGTGTGGACCGACATCGAGGAGATCTGCCGCGATTTGCAGGACGGCGGCATTCCTTTCCAGAGCGAATGGCTGCGGCCATTCCTCGAGTTCCGTTTCCCGAAGTTCGGGGCCGTACACCACAGTGGGATCGACCTCGAACTGCGCACCGCCCTCGAGCCATGGCATGTCCTCGGCGAAGAATCGACCAGTCAGGGCACGGCCCGCTATGTGGATTCATCGCTCGAGCGGCTCCAGGTGCGCATCTTCGGCATGACCGAGGGGCGCCACATCATTCTTTGCAATGGGCGCCGCATCCCGCTTTACCCGACTGGAATCGTCGGGGAATGGGTCGGCGGGGTCCGCTTCAAGGCCTGGGACCCGCCCTCGGCGCTGCATCCGAGCATTTCGGCGCAGTCGCCGCTCGTTTTTGACATCGTCGATATCCGGAACCACCGCTCCCTCGGTGGCTGTGTCTACCATGTCAGTCATCCCGGCGGCCGCAGCTACGAGACTTTTCCGATTAACGCCCGTGAGGCCGAGTCCCGCCGTGTCGCCCGATTCTGGAACGAAGGCCATACCGCCGGCGTCATCGAAACGGCAGCCGTTGGCAGCGTCCCCGAAGTCTTCTTCGAAGCGTATAAAGGGATGGGCGAGGTCCTCGTGGTTCCCCCGCTGACGGTTAGTTATGAATTCCCCAAGACTTTGGATTTACGGACGCCTTCCAGTTTGCAAGCCCATGAAATGGACTGGGCTAGCGTATGAATGGGACTTCTGCGATACCACCCGGTATCAGTGATAGTATGGTTCCGCCGGAGCTCTATCGCGCCGGTCCGAAGATCCGCGACGAGGCGATTCGTCGCGACGGAACCCCCGTGCCGGCGTGGGCGGAGGTGTTCGAATCCTACGGTCGCCGCGGCAAGGGCGTGCTCAAAGAGTGGCGCGAGGCGGCTCTGCGGATCTCCCGCGACCGCGGTCTCGCCTATCGACCGGATCGCGGCGACGGCTCGAACTGGACTCTCGATCCCATCCCGTGGGTCTTCTCGCCGGAAGAGTGGCAGTCGATCGAGACGGGTGTATCGCAAAAGCTCCGTCTCTCTGCGGCGATCCTCGCGGACCTCTACGGGGAGCAAAAGCTCATCGATAAGGGCCTCATCCCTGCCTCTATCATATTAAGTCACCGGGGGTTTTTACGTTCGTTGCACGATTATCCTCCAGACGGCAAAGCGATCGGCCTGGGCATGACTGCCTTTGACCTCGCGAAGGATGCCGGGGGACGCACTTACATTCTCAATGACCGCTTTGACTGCCCCTACGGCCTCGGAGTCGCCCTGGAGAATCGAACGGTGGTGAACCGGGTGCTGCCCAATCTCTTTCGCCGTTGTCAGGTACGCCGGATCGGTTATTTCTTCACCGACTGGTTTGATTACCTCGCGGAGAAGGCCCCGTCGGGGACGGATACCCCCCGGATCGTCATCCTTGACTCGAGCGCCGGGGGCGAAAGCTCGGAGATCAGTTTCCTCGCCAACTATTGCGGGATCACCCGGGTCGGGCCCTTCGATCTCACCATACGGGGGGCCAAGGTCTGGCTGAAGACGCTCAGCGGGCTAAAACCGGTCGATGTGATCTGGAAAGCGACCTACGGGCGCGATCTCGACCCGCTCGAGGCGAATCGTCCCTACAGTGCCGACGGGATCACGGGCATTTTCCAGGCATTGCGCGAGTCGAATGTCGCGGTGGCGAGTCACCCCGGCGCCGAGGTGCTGCAGAGTCCGGGGCTCTTCCCATTCCTCGCGCCGATCTGCCGTGACCTCCTCGGGGAGGAACTCATCCTGCCCCCGGCGGCGACCTGGTGGTGCGGCGACAAACGGGCAAGGCAGTATGTCCTCGATCATCTCCCGAGCATGGTCGTGAAATCGGTCGGCCATCACAGCGATTTTCGGACCCGTTACGGCCAGCGCTTGTCCTCCGCCGAACTGGCAGAACTCAGGGCCATGATCGAGGCCGATCCGGAGCGTTATGTCGGGCAGGAGGAGCTCAATATAGCCACCGTCCCGGCTTCGACCAGCAACGGTCTCGTCCCGCGCAGCGCGGTGGTGCGGAGCTTCGCCTTCCTCGACGCCAAGGGGCTCCCGCACGTCATGCCCGGGGGGCTCGGCCGGGTCAGCACGGCCGAGGGAATCATCATCTCCACCCGCGAATCGGGAGAGTCGAAGGACATCTGGGTGCGTTCCCACTTTCCCGATGCGCCCATCAGCATCGCTCGACGCCTCGAGCAGTCGCGAATCATCAGGCCCGAAGTGGTGCCGAGCCGACGGGGGGAGAATCTCTATTGGGCGGGGCGATACGGGGAGCGCACTGACTCCATTTCTCGCTTCGCGAACCGACTCGTCGTGGGCCGGGCCTCTGGCTTTTCCTACGGGCGAGACCTCGAGGCGCGACACGAGAAGACTCTCATCGAGGCGCTTTTCCGCATCTTCGAGGTCGATGGCTGGATGGAGAAGGTGAAAGATCCCGATGAAAGGTTGAAGCTCATCCTGAGCGACCAGTCCTGTCCCATCGGGGTCGGGCCGAACCTCAACAGCTTCCACCGGGCCTGCATGGCGGCGCGTGAGGAGTGGTCGTTGACCTCCATCCTCGCGATCGAATCGGCCCGGGAAAACTGGTTCACCAATACGAAGGAGTTCGACTCACCCTATCCCTACGAAGCCGAACTGGAGAAGCTCGAACTCAGTCTCGCCGCCTTCCACGGTCTCAATCTCGACAGCATGACGCGGGACGAAGCCTGGGGTCTGCTCGACGCCGGACGCCGGATCGAGCGTATGGCCATCCTCACCGCTCTGCTCTCCTACGTCCTCGAGGTAAATGAGCCCGAGCCTATGGCCACGCTTCTGAACGAGTCGGTCCTCTTCGTCTCGGATAGTCTCGGCACCTACCAGACAAAGTTCCTCACCGTTCCCACGACCGGTCTTACGCTGACCCTGCTCCTCGGTGAGGAAGACTATCCGCGGTCGCTCCGCTACCTGCTCGAGCGGCTCGAGAATGTGCTCAACAAGCTGAAGCCCCCCGCGAAGCGGCCGCACCCGCGGGATCGAATCCCGCCGATGCGGGACGAGCTCTCCCGATTCCTGACCGAAGTCACTCCCGAGACGGGCACGACCGAGCAGTCGAGAAAGGCGGCGCTCGACTTCCTCGCCTCATGCCGGCGGCAGTTGAAAGAATTGAGCGACTACATCACTACCTCCTACTTCAGCCACGCGGGGAATCACGGATGAGCACGGTTCGCTATCACATCCGCCATCGCACCGCCTATTCTTATTCGGGCCGCATCGATCTCTGCCATAGCCTCGCGCACCTGCGTCCGCGTGAGGACGAAGGCATCGAGATGACGTCGCACAAGATCGAGGTCACGCCGGAGCCGCGCTTCCAGCGGGAACGTCGCGACTACTTCGGCAATACGACCAACTACTTCGCGATCCAGCAGTCGCACGAACTCCTCGAGGTCGTCGCCACGACCACGGTCACAAAAGCCGATTTCATCCCCACACTCCCAGTCGCGGGGGTGGCATGGGATAGGCTGAGGATCCCGCCGAATGGCAAGGATCCCTCGGGTGTGCGACTCCTCAACTATCTCCTCCCGACACCCGCCTGTCCCCGTCTGGCGGCAGCGGCCGACTTTTTAAAGCCCTCGCTCATTCCCGGCCGCGATGTTCTGGATCTCGTCAATCAAGTCATGGGGCGCGTCTATCGTGAGTTCGACTACGTGCCGGGCGCGACCGATACGACCACGCCGATGGAGAAGGTCCTGAAGCAGCGACAGGGCGTTTGTCAGGATTTTGCCCACGTCATGATCGCCGCGCTGCGTCCTCTCGGGATACCGGTGCGCTATGTGAGCGGCTACCTCGAGACGATCCCGCCTCCGGGTCAGGTGAAGCTCCAGGGTGCCGACGCGACCCACGCCTGGATCGAGGCCTACTCCCCCACGTCGGGCTGGGTCGGCTTCGACCCCACCAACAACTGCATGCCCGGCGGCCAGCACATCAAAATCTGCCACGGTCGGGACTACTTCGACGTCCAGCCACTGAAGGGCATCTTCCTCGGCAACGGCACTCAGGATCTCGTCGTGCAGGTCGATGTGGAGCGGATGTGAGAAATGCAAGCCAGCGTGCGGCAATGCGCGACTGATTTGCTTGTCATCGAGCCATCCGGGGTGATACATCTTCTCCATGACCCGGTTTATACTCTTCGCCGCCCTCTTCGTCCTGACGGGTCTCTCGGCCGGTCCATGCCGGACTGAGGAGGTCGCTCCAGTGGGGACATGGCAGTCCGTCGAGGAACCTCTCGTGATTCCGGACGGGGCCGCCCTGAGTCCCGGAAAAGGGGACTTTTCACTCTCGATCTGGGCCTCTTCAGATCCCGAGTCTGACCAACTCCCCGGGGATCTCGTGAGCCAGTATGATCAGGTGACCCGTCGCGGCTTTCAACTCACCCTGAAGAGCAATCCCGGCGCGACGACCAATCAGGCGAACTGGCGCCACCTCCAGTTCGGCATCGATGACAACCGGGCGACCGGCTGGATCGATTGTGGCCGGCCCGGCAATGCTCTCCTCGCATTTGCCCTCGCCGTCCACGAAGGCGCGCTCTACGCAGGGACTTGCGAGCCGGGAAAGGGCGAGCGCGGCAGGGTCTATCGTTATGACGGGCCGGGAAAATGGATAGACTGCGGTGCGCCCGATGCGTCAAACAGCGTCATGGCTCTCGCGGAGTATGAGGGCGCGCTCTACGCGGGGACCGGGCGATACCGCGTCGCTGGCTCCGCTCTCGCGGAATCAGAGAACCTCAGCCCGGGCGGGCGCCTTTTCCGCTACGAAGGCGGCACTCGATGGATCGATTGCGGCCAGCTTCCCGATACCGAGGCGGTTGGAGGTCTTGTCGTCTTTCGGGGAAAACTTTATGCCTCCTCGCTTTACAAACCGGCCGGGTTTTTCCGTTACGAAGGCGGTGATCGCTGGACCTCGCTGCCCGTCCCGACCGGTCCCGATGCGACGACGGGTGAGATCGGTCCGAAGCGGGTCGAGGCACTCAGTGTCTACGAAGGCCATCTCTACGCGAGCAGCTACGATGGAGGGCATGTCTACCGATTCGATGGAGAAGGATGGACCGACTGCGGTCTCGTCGGGGACAATACGCAGACCTATTCCTTCACGCAATACGAGGGCGGACTCCACGTCGGCACCTGGCCGAGCGGGCGGGTCTATCGTTTCGAGGATCTCAAGCGCTGGACCGATGCGGGGCGACTCGGCGGGGAAAAAGAAGTCATGGGCATGCTCGTCCACAACGGGCGCTTTCTCGCTGGCTCGCTGCCGCTCGCCGAGGTCTATTCCTACGAGGGCGGGACCGATTGGAAGCTCACGGGGCGCCTCGATCACACTCCCGACGTCACTTATCGCAGGGCCTGGACCATGGCTGAGCACGATGGCCAGGCCTTTTGCTCAACGCTGCCTTCGGGAAAAGTCTTTTCCTACGCCGCCGGTAGACAGGTGCAATGGGGGCGCTCGCTCCCGGGGGGATGGCAGCACCTCGCTGCGGTGAAATCGGCCGACCGGCTCTCGCTCTACGTGAACGGGGAAGTGGTCGCCGCGATGGCCATCCCGGCGACAGATGCCTACGACCTCACCAGTGACGCGCCTCTTCGCATCGGGTCGGGAACGACGGGGCCGTTCAACGCTTCACTCCGCGATGTCCGCCTCTACCATCGCGCACTGGCCCCTGACACGATCCGCACACTCGCCGGGGATAAACCGGACCGATGAGCTCGCGCATTGCCCGCATTGAGACTTTTCTAGCCGCCTATCCGGTGGTCGGATCGTTCAACTACACGACCGCCGCTACTCGGGACACCGCCCCCGTGAAGATCACCTCTCGGCGGCACTGAACGTTCTGCCGTTTTTGGAAGGTTCGATTCTCGAGGCATCTATCCGGATCGAGAGGGATCGCAGGTTCGGTGCCTTATTTCTCCCGGCGCTATCGCGGGATCGCTTTTCTTTGCGGCAGCGCGGTATGCTCGGACCATTGCTCATGAAAATTCTCCCGCTATCCCTGCTCGTCGCCGGCACCCTCGCCCTCGCCCTCGCCCTCGCTCCCGCCGCTTTCGCCCAGGAGACTGCTCCTCCGAAACCGCTCCGCGCGGGCATCGTCGGGCTCGACACGTCGCACGTGCCAGCCTTCACGAAGCTCTTCAATGATCCGAAGGCGGAGGGCGACCTCGCCGGGATCACCGTTGTTGCGGGGTATCCGGGCGGCACGGACATGCCTGCGAGCAGGGATCGTGTCGCAAAATTCACCGAGCAGGTCAGAGAAATGGGCGTCGAGATCGTCGACTCGATTCCGGAATTGCTCGAAAAAGTGGACGTCGTCCTCCTCGAGAGCGTCGACGGGCGCATCCACTTGCAGGAGGCCCGCGAGATTTTCAAAGGCGGCAAGCCGGTCTTCATCGACAAGCCGGTCGCGGGCACGCTCGCGGAGACCATCGCGATCTTCGAACTGGCGAAGAAGCACCAGGTCCCGGTCTTTTCCAGCTCATCGACCCGCTTCGGCGCCGGCCTGGTCGCGCTCAAGGGCAACGCGGAGCTGGGCGATCTCATGGGTGCGACGACATGGGGTCCGTGTTCCTATCAGAGCGGCACGCCCGACCTTTTCTTCTACGCGATCCACGGGATCGAGGCGCTCTATGCGATCATGGGAACGGGATGTGAAACGGTCTCGCGGGTCAAAGGAACCGTGCACGATCAGGTGACAGGGACATGGAAAGACGGCCGTTTCGGGGTCTACCGGGGCATTCTCAAGGGTAAGGCCGACTTCGGGGCGACGGTCTACGGCAGCAAGAGTATCATCCAGGTCGCCGAGTCACCGAACTACAAGCGGCTCTGCCAGGAGATTGGCAAATTTTTCCGCACCGGCGTGCCCCCGGTGACTGAGGGCGAGACGATCGAGCTCTTCACCTTCATGGAGGCCGCCGATGAGAGTATTCGTCAGGGCGGCAAGGCGGTGCCGCTCGCTGAGGTGCTCGAGAAAGCACGGGCCGAAGCCGCGACGCTGGTTCCGTGAAGGCTTGGCGAAAATGCAATGATCGCGTAGTTTCGCGCTCGTTGTTTTCCTTTACACTTTGTCATGATGAAATCCTCATTCGCCATCGTCGTCCTCGCCACCCTGGAACTTTCTTCCTCCACCCGCGCCGATGACTGGCCGCAATGGCGTGGGCCGCAGGGCACCAGTGTCGCCGCAGCGGGGGATTTCCCGACGAAGTTCTCTCCGACCGAGAACCTGATCTGGAAGGCGAAACTGCCCGGAGTCGGCAGCAGCACACCCATCGTCTCGGGCGACCACATTTTTGTCACCTGCGGCATTGAGGGGCAGGACAGTGTCCTCGCCTACGATTGGAAAGGCGAAGTCGTCTGGCAGAAGTCCCTCGGGGCCGAGCGTGCCGGGAAACACAAGAACGGGAGCGGTTCGAATCCCTCACCCATCACCGACGGGAAAAACCTCATCGTCTATTACAAGAGCGGCACCGTCGCTTCGCTGACGCACGCGGGGGATGTGAACTGGCAGGTGAATCTCCAGGAAAAATACGGCGAAGATACTCTCTGGTGGGACCTCGGGACATCGCCCGTTTTTGCCGGAGGCAACATCGTCATCGCCGTGATGCAGGAGGACGAATCCTACGTCGTCGCGCTCAAGCCCGAAGACGGCAGTGTCGCCTGGAAAGTGGATCGCACCTTCCCCGTGCAGGCCGAGACTGCGCAGTCCTATACGACCCCGTATGTGACGGAAATTGACGGGCAGCAAACGATCGTCATCTGGGGCGCGGATCGTCTCACCGGCCACGACCCTAAGGATGGCAATACGCTCTGGACCTGCGGCGGATTCAACCCCGAAGACAAAGCAATGTGGCGTGTCATCGCCTCGCCCGGCTTCAGCGACGGCATCGCCGTGGTGCCCTACGGCCGCACCAAATTCACCGCCGCAGTCAAGCTCGGCGGAAGTGGTGACATCACCGCGAGCGCCCGTCTCTGGGAACGCACCGACCTCGGGGCCGACTGCCCGACTCCGGTCGCGAGCGGGGGCAAGGTCTACGTCCTCTCTGATCGCGGACAGATCAACTGCATCGACGTCAAGACCGGCAAAGACATCTGGGTCGATGCTATCCCGCGGGCCTCGGCGAATTACTACTCGTCACCCATTCTCGCCGGAGACCTCCTCTACTGCGCTCGCGAGGACGGTGTCGTCGCGGTCGTCAAAGTCAGTGACACGGGAATGGAAGTGCTCTCCACCAACGACATGGGTGAACTCATCGCGGCGGCTCCGGTGCCGGTGCGGAACAAGCTTCTCATCCGTGGGGCGGAGCATCTCTTTTGCCTGGGCGCTCAGTGAGCCAAACGCCCGCTTTTTTTGACGGATCATGGCCCGCATCGAAAACCCTGACATCATCCTCATCGGCAGCGGCATCATGTCCGCCAATCTGGGCGCGCTGCTGAAGAAGCTCGATCCGTCGCTCAGCATCCAGGTCTACGAAGTCACCGACAAGCTCGCGCAGGAGAGCTCTGACGGCTGGAACAATGCGGGGACCGGTCATGCCGGCATCTGCGAGCTGAGCTATACCCCGGGGCGTGAGCCCGACGGTTCGGTGAACGTGAACAAGGTCATCGAGATCTTCGAGCAATTCGAGTATTCCAAGCAGTTCTGGGCTCATGCCGTGGCGAGCGGGATGATAGACCGTCCGGCGGAATTCATTAATCCGCTCCCGCACATCAGCTTCGTCCATGGTGAGGAGCAGGTCGATTTTCTCAAAGCCCGCCATGCCGGGATGGCCGCCCATCATTTCTTTTCCGAGCTGGAATACACGACCGACCGGGATCGCATTGCGAGCTGGGCGCCGCTCCTCCTCGAGGGGCGTGGCGATGTCCCCATCGCCGCGACGAAGATGGACAGCGGCACCGATGTGAACTTCGGCGAGATCGCGAGGAGACTGATGGGCTGGCTCGGGCAGCAGTCCGGCTGCGGCGTGGCGGCGGGCCATCGCGTCACCGACCTCACGAAGACGGGGGCGGGCTGGGATGTCAGCGTGCGGCATCTCGCGAGCAGCGAAGTCTACACCAATCGCGCCAAGTTTGTTTTCATCGGAGCCGGCGGCGGCAGTCTGCGCCTGCTGCAAAAGGCGGGGATCCCCGAGGCGAAAGGGCTCGGTGGTTTCCCCATCGGCGGTCAGTGGCTCGTCTGTGACAATCCCGAACTGGTCGCGAAGCACACCGCCAAGGTCTACGGGCAGGCTCTCGATGCCGCACCGACGATGGCGGTTCCCCATCTCGACACCCGCATGCTCGATGGGAAAAAGACGCTCCTCTTCGGGCCTTTCGCGGCGTTCACGACCAAGTTCCTACACCGCAAAGGCAGTGTCCTCGATCTCCCGGGCTCGATCCGCCCTGACAATATCGCCACGCTTATCAAGATCGGGATTCACAATCTCGAGCTGGTGCGTTACCTCATCCAGCAGGGGACCCAGAGCATGGCCGATCGCATGAAAGTGCTTCACGTCTTTTACCCCGCCGCCGAGGCGAAGGACTGGCGACTCATCGACGCCGGCATCCGCGTGCAGGCGATCAAAAAGACCGACGGAGAAGCGGGGATCGTGCATTACGGAACCGAAGTCATCACCGATGCCGACCGCTCTCTCTCCGCACTGCTCGGTGCGTCGCCCGGCGCCTCGGTTTCGGTTCACATCGTCCTCGAGGTCATCAAAAAATGTTTTCCCCAAGTCCTCGCGAGTGACGAAGGCAAGGCCCGGATGAAGGCCATGATCCCGATTTACGACGAAGACATAAAGCTGCCCGGGAACGCAGCGCGCTACCGTGAGGTGAGTGAAACGGCGGAGCGGGCGCTGGGGTTGGGATGAGGTGTTGCGCACACCTCGAATTGAGTACGGAACCGCCGCATCTTACGTGATGGCTGACGGATAAGGAGACCGCGGGGGAGCTATTGTCTTTGATAGCGCGGATGCGGACTGTCCTGCGACACGTTTGCCGAGGTCAGCGGGTGAAGTCGTGGGGCGGGTCGGGGATGCGCGGAAAAGAAATCCTCCAATTCAAAAAATATTCAAAAATCCCCTTGCCCTACCCGCCCAATTTTTGCTATACCAGACTACCGCATTCCCCATGAAGCCCGCCCCCCCCCCCCCGCGATTTCTCCTTCCTGCTTCCCTGGCCCTTCTCATCGCCCTCTCCGGCCTGAGCGGATTCCATGCCGAGGATGACCCGAATGACACCTACGTCTACGACCGCACCGAGAGTGTCCTCCATCTCTCGCTCGACGCACCGGGTGGCACTTCACTCGATTCGGGCAGCGCGGCAGCCCCTGTCGGGGTCTTTCTCCAGCGCTATTCCTGGCAGATCTGGCGGCAGCCTTCGACGGGCTACGAAGAATACCGGGACGCCAGCAGCACGCCAGAGTCGGGTGCGGCGGTGAGCCTTTCCCTTTCGGAAAACATGGGCACCCTCGGCGACACGACCCTCACCACCAATGCCGAGGGTCTCGCGAGCACGACCTTCTCGCCCAATGGTGGCTTCGGCGGGGTCTATCTCAATGCCGCGGTCGAGAACAGCACCGCGTCTCTCTTCTTCGACCTGACCTACACAAGCCCCGGCGATGACACCTACGTCTACTCCCGCACCGAAGGCACGCTCGTAGCAGAGCTGACGACGACGGGGTCGACCAGCTCTCTGTCTACTCGGGTGAACCCCGCGATCTCTCCCTCTCGGTCCGCTACGAGACCTGGGATGTCATGACCAACGGTCTTGGAATGTCCCGCAACGAAAACCTCACGAGCGCCCCGGCCGAGGGCGCTTCGGTCCATTGGGTCTCTGAGAGCGGCGATGCCTCGGTCTCGGGCTACGGTCTCGTCGATTCGGCGGGCTTGTGCCAGGGCAGTCTCATGATGGGTTCGGGGGACGCGATCATCCGCGCCGAGATCTCTTACGCGACCGGTCAGGCGACTTCGGCGAGCCTCCATTTTTCGGCGGCACCCTATTATGATCCGTGGGCCAATTATGATCCTTCGGGCGGCGATCCGCCGGGTGGCGATCCGGGAGCGAACTGGACTTATTCCCGGT
>Ga0209491_10000265_pt1 | contig 103161 bp, 94 predicted proteins | sample BON02_FD_187213 | JGI IMG/M metagenome (GOLD analysis project Ga0209491, IMG submission 187213) | Freshwater microbial communities from Lake Bonney liftoff mats and glacier meltwater in Antarctica - BON-02 (SPAdes) (version 2) | ecosystem: Environmental > Aquatic > Freshwater > Ice > Glacier... | reverse complement strand
GAAGCGGCCCGGGCAAACTCGGCCGGGGCCAACATTGAACTCTCCACATGAATGTGGGCATCGACAAAGCCAGGAATGATAAAATGCTCAAACGGCCCGACTCGCTTCTCGATACGAACGATTCGTCCCTCTTCAATAAAGACTTCACCGGGGTAAATCTCCCCAAGGTGTACGTCCACGATATTCCCGGTCACGCTGGTCACAGTGCCCGCACCTTATCGAAACCCGATTGGCCTTGCGACCCCTAATTCTTTCCTGCCAGCATGCGGTCCAAGGCCTCACAGGTCCGGACGGTAGCTCCGCGGTGGAAACGAAGGCACTCCCGCCCTCTCCCCGCCAAAGCCGCCGCCTCCTCCGGATGGGCGAGGAGCTCCCGCAGAGCGATTTCCAACTCTTCCGCATCCGCGACCTGCACGAGGCCCCGGGCCCGAACCAACTGGGAGACCAAATTTGAGAAATTCTCCATATGCGGTCCGACCACGACCGCCTTGCCGGCGGCAATCGCCTCGGCAGGATTTTGCCCTCCCCGGGCGGTCAGACTCTTCCCCACGAAGACCACGTCAGCGCAATCATACCAATCCCGCAATTCCCCGGTGGTGTTGACCAAGAGGGCCTCGGGGTTTTCGACGGTGGCGAGGTCTCCCTGACGAAGCGCGACCGTGAGTCCCGCCTGCCGCAAATCCTCCCGAACCTCCCGCCAGCGTTCGGCATGGCGGGGGACAATGACGGGAAAGAGCTTGGGAAAATCACGCCGCAGGCGAACCACCATTGCGCCGAGAATCTCTTCCTCGCCCTGATGGGTGCTGCCTGCGAGCAAAATGATGGCGTCTTCCGCCACGCCGAGGGCCCGCAGCCCGGGGCGAAAATCCCGCCCCTGCTTTTGCTGCCCCTCCTGGTCGTCGAACTTGATGCTGCCGGGACATTGAATTTTCCCTTTCTCCACCCCCAAGGCCTCCCAGCGTTCTGCGTCGATCGGGTCTTGGACACACAAAAGATCCAATTGATTAAATAACCCGGAAACCAGCGGTCGAACCCGAAGGTAACGCGCCTCGGAACGCGGCGACAACCGCGCATTGACCAAGATTAAGCGGGCTCCGAAACGTTGCGCCTCGGCGGTAAGGTTGGGCCAAATTTCGGCTTCGACCAAAATCAGCCGAGCGGGCCGGATGATGCGAACGGCATGTCGCGCCACCCAGAGAAAATCGATCGGATTATAAATCGGCTCAAGCCAATCGGAGCGTTCCTTGTCGGCCAGAAAAAATCCCGTCGAAGTGGTTGTCGAAAGGACAATCCTCAGCGTCGGATCGCGCCGCCGCATCTCGCCAATCAATTTCAAAGCGATAAGGACCTCTCCGACACTGACCGCGTGAACCCAGGTCCAGCCGCCCGGGGCCAACTTCTGACGAACCCGGGGGGAATAAATGGCAAATCGTTGACCGAATTTGTGCCGGTATTTCCCCCGCTTGAGCATGCGAAAGAGAAATCCCGGCAGCAACACCAAGAGGACAAAGGGAAACGCCAGATTGTAAAAAAATCGCACCACAGCCATTCAAGGAAGCGTATAAAAATCGACAGCGCTTTTCCCATACCGACGGGAGCGCAGGAGCGCGAGATCTGGCGAGGTGGGGCTGATGCCCCCGGCCCGGCGCTCCAGGACCAGAGTGCCCGTCGGACGCAGGGCCGCCGCGAGGGCTGGAGCCTCCAGGAGCTCCCGGGCGGGATCCGGACTTTCGCGGTTTTTCGCATAGGGAGGATCCGCAAAAATGAGATCAAATCCCTCCGCAGCGTAGAGTTCCAAAAATTTCACCGCGTCGATGGTTTGGACCGACCCTTCCAAGTTCAGAGCTCGCAAGTTGGCATTCACGCAACCCGTACACACCGGATTGAGATCGACAAAGACCACCGATCCCGCGCCGCGGCTCAAGGCCTCGATCCCCATGGCTCCGGAACCCGCGAATAAATCCAGGATGCGGGCCCCTGGGACCGCATCGCCCAAGCTCGAGAAGATCGCTCCCCGCACCCGATCCATGGTGGGCCGCATTTCCACTTTTGGTGAAGAAAGCCGGCGGCCCCCGACTTGGCCTGCTATGATGCGCACAGCCTCAATTCCCCTCCTTGGGGGATTCCTGCCGGGGAAGAGCTTGAAGAATATTCTGCAAGAATCCTCCCACATTTCCCTCCAGAGAAATGCCAGTCAGTTTCTTCAAGATATCCGTCTTCGGCCGCGCCACCGTTCCCTTCACCGTGAAAGCCATTTCCCGATACTCGGGATCTTTAGAGTCTTTAAAATTCTTCCCCAAGAGGGACTTTAATTGATTGTGAAGTTTTTGATTAATGAGCAATTTGGCCTCCAGGTTCAATTTGCCATCAAAGTGAATCGGCCCCTCCCCCCGAATGATGAGGTTTTCAGATTTGAGAAAGAAATCGTCCACATTGACCCGGCCTTTGCCAATCGTGAGATCGATCCAGGCATCGCTAAGTTTGAGAAGCTGGAGTTCATCGATCTGAAACAATTCTCCCAATTTGCTCAAAAACTCGACCGGCTTGAGTTTGGCCGACAACAACTCAAAGCGACCGGCTCCGGTCAGGTCTTCGGACCGGCGGGGATCGCCCTGCAGCGACAGGGTCCCCTGAAGTTGTCCATCGGTCTTGCCGGGTTCGATCCCCGCTTCGTCCGCCAATTTCCTCAAGAGGACATCCTTCAGCTCCGCCGTCAAAGCGAAGGCCGGGGTTTCTCCGGTTTGCAGATGATAGCTGCCCAAAAATTGTCCCCCGGCGAGTTCGCCCTGGATTTGAGGCACATCAAGCGCCGATCCATCCCAGGTGAAGGGACTCTCGATCCGGCGCAATCTGAGCGAGTCGCCCAATTTCATTCGTGCGATGGAGACGATTCCCTCCGCCCTCATTTCCGGAGTGAGAGCGGCATCGATATCCGTTCGCTCCAAAAGGAGCACGGTCCGATTGCGCGCGTCGATAAGAGCAATTTGTCCACTGCCGATACGGATCCTTTGCAATTCTGCCGTGAAGGAGGGTCCTCCCTCAGGTCCGGGCGTGGTCGGCACGTTGACATCGGTCGGCACCTTCACCCGTCGGGTCAAAGGCACCACCCAGTTGCCATTTTCCAACTGCCGAATGACCAAGCGGGGTTCAAATAAGGTGCACTCGGTGACCACAAACCGCTTTTGCAACAAAGGCAGGAGGGAAAATCGGATCCGAAGGGCGGCCGCCTCGACGGCATTGAAATTTTCGGTGGTCGAATCAGGAATCGAAAGGTCCCTCAGAACCAGCCCCTCCCATGGGGTGTAGGCGGTGCTGCGGATCCGGAGTTCGACCCCCATCGCATCGGCAGCGGCGGCCCGAACCCGATCCTGCACCCCCGCAGACTGGAGGTACACATTGATGCAAAGTAGAAAAAGGGCGGGAACTGCCAACAAAATGGCAGCACCGATAAGAAATCGCTTGGCAAAAGTGGGCACCTAGGGAAGCTACGAAACTCTCAAGGAATGTGAAGCGTGAAGAACAAATACTCGTAATCCTCAATCCGACCGCCCACGGCGGCCGGGCGGGAAATTGGCAGAAACGGATCGCCTCTCTGTCACGTCGAATCGTCATTCACCGCACAGAAGGGGAGGGTGACGCCCGCCGGGCCGCCCGGCAGGGGATCCAGGACGGCTTCCGGGTCATCGTCGCCGCTGGCGGGGACGGAACCATTAATGAGGTCGTCAATGGCCTCGCCCAGACTAAGGACGTCACCCTTGGGATTCTTCCGGTGGGAACAATGAACGTCTTCGCCACCGAGTTGGGCTTGCCCGCCAATGATTTGCCCGCGGCCTGGAGGGTGATCACGGAAGGAAAAAGCCGCTCCATCGATTTTCCCCGCGCCAACGGTCAATATTTCGTGCAATTGGCGGGAGCCGGCCTCGATGCCGAGGTGGTCCGCCAGACCACTCCGGATTTCAAGCGGGCCCTCGGCCCGGTCAGCTATCTTTTGACCCTTGCTCAGGTGGCCGCGAGACGACCGCCGGAGATCCACGTGATTCCTGTCGATGGCCCGCGGCGCCGGGGTTGCTTCGTCCTCGTGGGAAATGGCCGCTTCTACGGCGGTCCCTTTCCGCTTTTTAAGGAGGCCCGATTGGATGACGGTCTCCTCGACGTGATCATTTTTCAAAATCAAAGCCATTGGGACATCCTTCGCTATGTCCAGGCCATCGCCTTCGGCAATCATCCCGAACTTCCCGACGTGGAGTATTTTCAAACCTGCGGTCTCCAACTTCACAGCGACGATTCGGTCCCCGTCGAGATCGACGGGGAATGGACCGGCACCCTGCCCTGTACGATCCAGCTGTCCGGACGCCAACTCACGGTCCTCGTTCCCGCCGCCCAGGGGGAGCTTCCCTCCGCGACGATTTCGGTTTAACGATCTTTGATGAAATTCCCACGCGCGCAACTCCGGGCCGTTCCCGCCCTTATCGCCGTCAATACGGTGATCTTCCTGATCGGCCTGGGACTGGGACCTGGCTTCCGCACCTGGTCGGTCCATTTTTTCGCCCTGACCGCCTCCGGCCTGATGGAAGGCCAATGGTGGCAGCTCATCACCCATGCCTTTCTCCACGGCAACCTGCTTCATCTCCTACTTAATATGGTGGGACTCTGGTTCGCAGGACGCATCGTGGAGCGCATCCTCGGCACAAAACGGTTTCTGATTCTTTATTTTGTGGCCGCAGTCTCCGGGGGGCTGGCCCAGATCCTTCTCAGTGGCGACAACCATCCCCTCATTGGCGCCTCCGGAGCAGTCTGCGGGGTGCTTCTCGCCTTTACCACTATGTTTGCCGAGACCGAGATCGTCGCCCTCATCCTCTTCGTCATTCCGATCCGGATGCGGGCCAAATATTTGGGCTGGGGAATTGTCGGGACATCCACCCTCTTTCTCATCATCGGATTCGAACCATGGATCGGTCACGCCGCTCATCTCGGAGGATGCATCGCGGGATACCTTTTCGCCCGCCTCGACGGCTACGGACGCCCGACCTTTCTGGAACGCAAACTTTTTAAGAAAGGCAGAACGTCGAATATTTCTCGCTCATAATTCATACTTCATACTTCATACTTCATAACTTTCTTCAGCTTCCGCCGTAGAAGGAACTGATCCGGAACAGGCAGGTGATGAGGATGTCCACCAGAAGCCAGATCGAAATCACGGTATTAAAAATCGTCAGAATTGGAACCTCGCCAAATCCGCCGCACGGCACCACCACACGTCGGGAAAACCGCACTAAGAAGACCGAGAGGGTGAAAAGAAAGGGCAGAAACAGCGCGAGCACGAAGCGGTTCCCTTGAATGATCTGGGAGTACCAGGCCATAAGGAGCCCGTACCCGAGAAAATAGGCCAACAAGGCGAGGGTCGGCAGGGGGCGCTTCAGGAAGACCCGCAGAAGCACCCGCCGCTTCCAAAACGCCAGACCCGCGGCGAAGCCGACATAGGCGAGGCCAAACCACAAAAACCCCGGGCCCCGCGCCATGGTATTAAAAACCCGGGAAATCCCGGTGGCCACCCGCCCGCCGATCTCTGCCGCCGAATGGTCACGCAAATAGTTTTTAAAGCTGGGAATCTCCTCCGGCGGCAGATCCGGCCACCCCTCCCGGTCGCCCGCCGCCTTCACGGTCCTTTCCACGTCCTTCCAGGACTCGCACCATATGTAGAACGTGGAGTTCACGTTGTAGAAATACTGTCCGTAAACTTCTTTACTCTTGGAGATATAGGGAAGGACAGCGGCCAAAAACGCAACCGTCACTAGGGCGGTGATCATCAGTCGACGGGAGAATCCCCGCGCGCCGTTTCGCCATTTCTGCCAAAGAGCATCCCCTGGATAAAAAACCAAAAAGACGACTAACCCCGGGAGAATGGAAGCCTTGGTCAAATGGGTCAATCCGACCAGTCCTCCCGCCACCAACGCAAGGCCCCACCGCGGCCATCGAAATAATTGCCAACCCAAAAGAAAGACCGCAAACGTCAGCAGGTAGTACAGAATTTCCGACTGCACATAAGCCGCTTTGAAAACAAAGACACCAAAGGCCGTCAGCCCAAGGGCATTAAGAGCATGATGGCGGGAAAAGGTCCCAAAAAACACCAGCCCAACGAAGGCCAGCCCGACCAAAGAAAGCCAGATATTGATCAATTTTCCGGTTTCAAAAAATCCGCTCTTGGTCGTCTCGCGATCCATGAAACTCGCCAGCAAGGCCGGGTAGAGTGGCATCCGGTTCCGCCCGCCCACAAAAGCAAAATCCGATTTTCGCATTTCCATCCCATACTTGATGTAGGCTCCCTGGTCGGTGGACGAAACGTCCGTATTCACGCTCCGCCCATTTTCGCGGGCACAAAAATAGAAGCCCAGCGCGCCGACGATGAGCAAAAGCCCCAGAGCGATCAAATTCCTATAAGACGGCCACATATCGTCGGGAGATTGGCACAGACCGGGGCAAAGCCCAAAGCCTGTCTTTCTGAACGAAGCGAAAAGGGCGCATCTTCACGGGAGCGTGGGCGTCTCGCCCCGCTTTCCGAACCAAGCGGGCGGGACGCCCACGCTCCTTTGGAGGCGTGAAGATTGGTGTACGGTCGCACATCGTATCCCCGGCAGATGGCGGTGGTTCTTAAAGTGGAGCGCCACCCAGACGTTGACATCAACGAGAAAGCCCGGCATGCCGCAAATCCTCCTCCTCGTTGGCTCGCTCGATCAGGATGAGGGATTCTTTCGAAGTCGGCGGAATGAACCCGGGCGTGCTCATGGTGCGCGCCACCGGGAATCCGGTTTCGGGATCGATGTCGCAGGGGAGTTCATTGTTAATGTCACCAGCGGGGGCGGGCGAGGGAACCGTCAGCCCGGTCTCCAGAAGCTCGGCAATGAGATCCTTGAGCTTCCGATCCTCTTTGGCCGCACGAATTTTCACCCGCCGCATCAGGCGGATCAGGCAATTCAAGAGCAGTCCTCATGAAAAAATAATCCCAGCTTTATGGGTTTGCTGTCAATTAGGTCCGAAGTCCCGTCCCGGCTTTTCGCTTTTTCCTTTTTCCTCAAACGCCTTTGAGGCCTGCCAGCAACAACTCGGCGTTCGAGCCTGTGTGCTGCAAATTGCGCATCAAAATTTCCATCGCCTCGGCAGCCGGCAGCTCAGAAAGCTGGCGGCGGAGTTGGACAATGCGATCATACTCATCCGGATGGTAGAGCAATTCCTCCCTGCGGGTGCCGGATTTGACAATGTGAATGGCGGGAAAAACCCGATGCTCGGCAATGGATCGATCGAGATGAAGCTCCATGTTTCCGGTGCCTTTGAATTCCTCAAAAATCAAATCATCCATCCTGCTTTTCGTTTCGACCAAGGCGGTCGCCAAGATGGTGAGGCTGCCTCCCTCCTCCACGTTGCGGGCGGACCCGAAAAACCGTCTTGGCTTGGCGAGGGCCTTGGAATCGACGCCACCACTCATGGTCCGGCCCTTTTTCGCTGGTTGGAGATTATTATAGCCTCGGGACATTCGGGTGATGGAATCCACCATAACGACGGCATCCCGCCCCATCTCCACCATCCGCTTGGCCCGGTCCGAAACCGCCTCGCACACTTGCACATGACGGGTGACCGGCTCGTCGAAGGTCGAACTATAAATTTCGCAGTCCAAATCCCGGCGAAGATCGGTCACTTCCTCCGGCCGCTCATCAACCAACAAGAGCATCAAGACCACCTCGGGATGGTTTTTACGAATGCCGCGGGCCAGCGCTTTGAGCATGAGGGTCTTTCCCGCCCGCGGCGGAGCCACAATCAACCCCCGTTGCCCCATCCCAATCGGCGCCAACAAATCCACCGCTCGGGCACTGATCCCATCTTCTCCGTCGTTCTCGAGAAGAATCCGTCGATCCGGAAACAAGGGCGTCAGTTTATCAAAATCGGCCCCGCACGACCATTCCGCGACGGGCGCGGCCTCGATCTCCAAAACTTCGTCCGCGATCAATCCTCGTTCCCGATCCTTAGGCAACCGCAAAACGCATCGAATCATCAGCCCAGCTCGCAACTTGTGTTTCCGAATCAGGGCGGCGGGAACAAAGACATCATCCGGTCCCGGTCGAAGCTGAAAACAGGGCCACCGCAAGGTTCCGATGTCACCATTAAGTTCGAGCATACCCGTGGCCTCGAGTTGTCCCCCTTGGTTGATCTGATGGCGGGCCTGATCGAGAACCAAATGGCGCCGGGTCGCATCCGGTCGCACCCGCAGAGAGAGGGCCTGAGCACGGATTCCAAGCTCCTTCAGCGGCAAGGCCTGCAGCTCGGCGAGGTCAAGTTTCTCACCGACCGATAGGACCGGTCCGGCAGGTAAGGTGTCAACCGAATCGGTCATGCAATTTACGGGCATAAATATCTGCTTGGGTGTTAAGAATTTGCAAGGAGCCGTCGTTCCAGACGACGTGATGCGAATGAATGATTTTTTCCTCCCACGGCATTTGTGAGGCCATGATTTGTTCCGCGATTCCTTCGCTCAGATCCCGCCCCTCGATGAGTCGTTTCATCTGGGTGGCTCTGGCACAGGCAATGGTTAAAATCTGATCAAAAAATGACTCGGAACGGGTTTCAAATAAGAGCGGGAGATCGACGACAAAAATCCGACCCACCCGCGAAGCTGCCCGACCCTGCTTCGTCCAAAGCTCGCGAATGCGGGGATGAAGAATCCCCTCGAGGCGGGATTTTTTGACCGGGTCCCGGTAGATCGTATCCCGCAACAGCCTCCGGTTGACCTGACCGTTCCTTCCATAAGAGTCCGCATGAACTTCTTCGGTCACCCGTCGCCGGACCTCGCCGTCGTGAGCAAGGAGATCATGCGCACAGGCGTCTGCATCAAATTTGTCCGCATCCACCCGGGTGAGAAGTTGTTGGCAGAAATGAGATTTTCCTGAGGCGATCCCGCCGGTGATTCCGATGATTGGCATGATTCTTTCGCGTCTGGTCGCCACGCCCTCCGCTTCCGGCCGCCCTTGGCAATTTTAAACCGATTTCCTTGCTCGGTCGTGACTTCGGATCCTGACTATTTCCCCTTACCCTGAATGCCCTCGAAAGTCGGAGAAGGCAGATTCTCCGGCAAACCTAGTGGTTCCACCAATTCATCTGATTCATCATCCTGGCGGACCGGACGCCCCTCGGCATCGATCAAACGGGCCGTCACAAAAATGATCAAATTGCTTTTAATCTTCTGATCGACATTGGAACGGAAGAGCCGCCCGACGAGAGGAATGTCGCCCAAAAGCGGCACTTTATCCTGAACTTTTTGCACATCCTCACGGATCAATCCGCCCAAGGCCACGGTTTGGCCGTCCCAGATACTGACACTGGTCGTCACCTTACGGGTGGAAAAAATAGGCTGATTGATGACGTTTGCAGTAATTTCTCTACTTCCTATTCCACCCAGGAGGTTAAGGGGGTTAAAGGTCGGAGTATTAATCGGTGATCCGTAGTTGATAAACCCGTCAAATTCCACCACTTCGGGAGAAAGATTCAGATCGATCGTATAGCCGTCGGGTCCAATGATCGGTTCCACTTCGAGAGTGACGCCCACATTCCGGGTTTCAAAGGTTGTCGGCGTTGTTGGCGTCACAGCCCCCGATACGGAGACAATTCCGAGAGTAAGTGAATCCTGGCCGGGCGACCCGTCACTGGGTGCCGGCACCTCTGGTGGACTGAATTCTGTGGGATAAGGAAACTCACGCACCACACGCACAATCGCTTTGCGCCCACTCTTCGTCGTCACTTTCGGTGCCGACATGAGATCGACACCCTTTTTTTGGTTCAAGGCACGAATGACGACCTGAAACTGAGGATTAGTGAAGATGCCAGAAAGGCCAAAAATTCCCGGGGCCACGCCGGTTGCAACGCCCTCAAGCAAGGCGTTAACACTGTTCGCAGTCACGGCAGCATTGGGCCCCACTCCTGAGCCCGACCTAAGTCCACCGGTCACGGGATTTTGACCCACTGGGACGCCTCCCGCCACAAATGGAAAATCCGTAGGGTTGGGAGCGTTTCCATAACCTTGATTTCCTCCGGCCCCATAGACACCACCGCCAATGGAGAGCGGGCCCAGAAGCCAGTCAAAGCCAAGTTCCTTCAGATTATTTTGGGAGATTTCCAAAAACTTAGATTCAATTTCCACTTGAGTTGGCTGAACACCGACGGCCGCATCGACCAGTAAGTCGATGACATCAATAGCGTCAGCCGTATTGCGGACGATCAACTTGCTGCCGGCGGCGATGTATTGGGCAAACGCCCCCTGGGGCATGGGCACGCCCAATGATTCCAGATATTGCTGGGCCCCCTGGCGACCGCCCAAGGTGGATCCGGGGGTGGTCCCCCCCCCTCCGGGAAGCCCGCCTCCGCCATTATCGGTGCTGGCGGTATTTGGAATAAATCCAGGCGGCACTCGATATTCCTTGGTGTAGAGTTCGTTGGTATTTTCCGTAATCGGAACAATCGAAACCGCATAAGGTTCGATCTTGTATTTCAGTCCGGCCAATTCGGTCAGATACCGCAGGGCCTCGATCATGGGCACATTATTCAGGGTCAGGGTAATCCGGGTATCCGCATTCCCGCCTTGGGGCGCATCCGTAAGGGTTTCTCCTTCTGCTCCCGGCACCGCCTCGGCAGGAACCGCCGGCATATTGGGAAGCTTCAAGACTAAGTTGACGCCGCGTTTGTCATTGGGATCTGTGACCGTATTATCCAACTCACGGCTGCGTTGTTTGAGGAATTCCACCGCTTCGCGGACCGAGACGTCCTCAAGGTTGATTTTCGGGATGATGATGCGATTAAGTTTTGCCGTGATTGCTTCGGTGCTCCGCGGAGCCCCGTTTGACTGAATCGAGGAGCCCAGAGACGTGTTTCCCTGAAAATTCCGTACCGGGCGTTCCCAGCGTTCTTCCACCTGCCACAACATCCGGCTGCGGGTCTCGTTGTAGGCATTTTTGTAATAGGAGGACTTTTCGTTGGTGACGTCTTCCATCCCCTTGCGGGCCGCCGTATTATACGGATCGATATTCAGCACTTGCTCGTAGCGCTTCATTGCCAGATCGAAACGCCCGGACTGCGAAAAGCCTTCGGCCTCACGGAGGAGCTTGACCACCTCATTGCGGTCGGCGGCAAATCCCGGGGTGATAGTTTTATTGTAATAATCCGGTTGTTCCAAATTGGAAAGCAACTGGATTGCCGCCGTATTACCGGGATCAAACTGGGGCAGCAAAATTGTCTTGGCCACTTTCTCGGCCTCGCCGTATCGGCCATTGGCAATCAATTCCTGCGCGTACGAAATCGCCACCTGACCAAATTCCTCCACCGCGTCTTCCCGCATGGCATTGGAGGCCTCACCGTCGTGGATTTTTTCCAAGGCATCGAGATAGATGACATAGGCCGTCTCGTAATCTTTGGCCCCGGCTGCGTCCTCTGCTTTGTGGACAAGTTGTTCCGCGACCAAAAGGTCTTCCTGGCGGCGAACAATCTCCCGATCAGCCAAGGATTGGAGATTGCCTTGTTGGGCCAGAACCGGGCCAACGAGGGCGGCCCCGGCGACGACGAACACCGAAAATTGTCGCAGGGAAGGGGAAGCAGAGAAGAATTTCATAATCCGTATATTGGGTTCCTAGTTTGCTTACTGAGGAATGGGAGCACTCAGGATATCTCCCGGGATGGCATCACTTTCGAGCCCAGCCGCGCTGGGTTCCGCCACAATATTGTCCTCGTCATCAACTTTGATCAGGGGCTGCCCGGCGGGATCCATCAATCCGGCGGTCACAAACATGATCAGGTTGCGCTTGATGTGTTGATCCGCCGTGGTGCGAAAGAGTCGGCCCACCAGCGGGATGTCTCCCAAAATTGGCACTTTATCCTCCACCTTTTGAATATCTTCGCGCATCAGGCCGCCCAAAACTACGGTTTGACCGTCGTAAACAGTCACTTCCGTAATCACCTCCCGAGTGGAAAAGACCGGCTTATTGATGACGTTCGCTGTCGCGAGAATAGGCTCCGTGGGCGTAGTAACAATGAAGCCAGCAGCGTTGATATATACTGCTTGCACCTCGGCATAGATCGGACTTCCGTAATTAATGAAGCCATCAAACTCCACAATTCTCGGTGAAAGAATCAAATCGATGGTGTAGCCGTCCGGGCCCACGGTGGGTTCGACTTCGAGAGTGATTCCAACCGGCTTGGTTTCAAAGGCGGTGGGGGTGGTGGGCACCACCGGCTGATATTGGCTCCCACTCGCGGCCGAGACTTGCGGTAAATCGTATTCTGAAGGATATCGGAATTCGCGAACGATATTGATGGTGGCGCGTTGGCCGCTCTTGGTCGTGACTTTGGGGGCACTGACGAGATCCACGCCCTTTTGTTGATTGAGCGCTCGAAGGACCACCTGAAACTGGGGGTTAGTGAAAATTCCGGCTACGGCCAACATGGCAGGCGCCGGTCCCACTGGACTTCCAAATAGAAGCGCATCGAGACCATTGACACTAATAGCCGTGCTCCCGGATCGATTGCCAGCCGTGACTGGTCCCTGACTGCCGCCAGAGGCTCCGATGGGCACCCCGCCGGACGAAAATGGAAAGGCACTTCCATTGATAGCCTGCCCGTAACCTTCTGTCCCGCCGCCCCCATAAACACCCGATCCGAAGGGCAGGGCCATTTGGCCGACTAACCAATCGAATCCGAATTCTTGCAAATTGTTTTGGGTGACTTCCAAAAACTTCGACTCGATCTCAACCTGACTCGCCGGGGAGGTCATAGAAATGTCCACCAAAGTGTCGACAACATCCAGATTAGCCTGGGTATTTTTGACGATCAACTTACTGCTGCTGGCGATGAAATTGGCGGTAGCCCCGGGACCAAAGATGACTCCGGAGTTTTCCAGGAATTCCTTCGCGCCTGAGCGGGAGGCGATCGAGGGAAGGGACCCCGCCGCGACACCGATTCCGCCGCCGCCGGCGCTAGGCAAATTGTCGCCGGAGGCCGCCGGCAAGGCGGTAATAAAGCTTGGAGGCACCTTGTATTCCTTGGTGATCAAAATATCGGTCGGCTCATTGGCTGGCACCACCGCGACAGCATAGGGTTCAATTTTCAGCTTGAGATTGGCGGCCTTGGCCACGTAATCGATGGCCGTGCGCAGCGGAATGTCGGTGAGGGAAAGGGTAATCCGGGCATTGGCCTCGGGGGCGTCGGGAGCCAATTTGAGCACAATATTGATGCCTTTGCGGGTGGGATCTTGTTCCGTCGTGTCGAGGCTCGCCGCACGCTGCTTAATGAAGTCAATCGCCTCCCGAATGGTGGCCTCTTGGAAGTCAATCTTGGGAATGATGATTTCGTCCAGCTTGCGGTTGATCAGCGATGTGCCGCGGGTATCGATTTGAGGCTGATAGATGATGGTGGAAGCGGAATTCTCAAAACGACGGACCGGCAGTTCCCAGCCTTTGTCCACTTTGGCCAGCATGTCTCCGCGGGCTTCGCTGTAGGCCGTGTTGACATACTTGGCCCGCGCATTGTTCACTTCTTCCATGCCCCGGCGAGCGGCGATATTGAATTTGTCGATGTTGAGAACCTGCTCGTAGCGCTTGAAGGCGAGGTCATAGCGTCCGGAATCATAGAAACCCTGGGCCTCGGAAAGCAATTGTTTGACCTCTTCCACATTGGCAATGAAATTTGGAGTCAAAGTGCGGTTGAAGCGGTTCGAATCCTTGAGCTTCGCTTGAAGAGCGAGGGCTGGCCCGTAATCCGGGTCATAGCGCTCTTGTAAGACGGCATCGACCGCTGTGGTTGCATCCTCGTAGCGCCCCTCGGAAATGCGCTGTTCAGCCAGTTTCACGGCGGCTTCACCAAAGCCGTCCAACGCTTCTTCCCGCGCTTCGGCGGTCGCCTCTCCCCCGGCGGGCAACACATCGACAGCACTTTTATAATAGGCAAAAGCACTTTCGTAGTCCTGACCAGCCATGGCGTCGTGCCCTTGAACGACGGATTTTCGGGCGTAGCTGGTCATGGCTTCTTGGCGACGAATCTCCTGTTCAGCAAGATGCTGAACTCCGGAGGTTTGGGCGGGAGCCACTCCCATACTGGATACGAGCAGGGCAGTCGCAAGGGCGGTGACGATGGGCAACTTCATGAGCAGGTCAGGTTAGGCAGAAAATTTTTGGGATTTAGGATGGATGCAGGGGGGATCCACAGAACGGGCCAGCCTTGTTCCCCGGTCCGCAGGCGCGCGCGACACTTCGGGGAGTGCATGGTTAGGCAGATCTGCAACTCTCATTGGGCGGGAGGAATTTTGTATTGTTCCCCGGTTTCAAGGCCTTTTATTAGGGCTTCGGCCTCGGAAATGTCAATCAGTTTGTATTTCCGATCCGTTTCCGGAGGGAGGGAAAATTCATCATCTTTTTTCACTTTCACCGTCGAGTCGTCGAAAAGGTAAAGAAATTCCCCGAACGAGGTGGGGTCATTGGCCTCCTGATTGGCGACCAAAATGATTTTTTGTTGGGTCTCGGTGTTCTCGATCGTCAACTCGGAGGTGTCGACCCGGATGTCTTTTCTCTCTTCTGATTTTTTTTCGTAGGTCAGAAGCTTGTAGGGGGTCCCTGCGATCATTTCTCCCAAGGTCAGGAAGCGTGTCCGCCCCCGGGTATTTCCATCCTTGCCCTTGGTATTGATGGTGAAGGTTTGCCCATCATCCGGTGATCCGGTGAAGACGAGGCGAAAAGGCACCGAGATAAATTTCTTGAGCCGAAGCTTGGTGTGGTAAGGAGGCACCGAGTCCTTGTCCACCGGATCGGTCCCGGCGAGGAATTCCTCCTTGTTGCTGAAGCGATCCTGATCAGGATCCTGGCTAGTGACATCGTCTTCCCAATAAGGAAGCTCATATTTCAAGAGCCAAGAGTTCTTGATCGGCGGGTGAAGGTCCTCGGAACTCTCCGTGGGATCGATGAGGGTTCCGTCCCGCAGGACGTAAGGCCGGGAGACAAAGAGCGAGCCATCATGAACCCGCCATTTCTTGGGATTCTTGACCGTAATCGCGGCTTCGATCTTTTCCTTGGTCGGATAGGGCTTGATCGTGTGATCCGCGGGCTTCGCGCTATCGCGTCCTTCGAATTGTTCCGGAAAAACCCGGGTCACTCGAATAATCAATCCGCCACTGACTAAAAGAGCCAGGGCGGCAAACCCTAGAATCGCTTTCTCGTAATTTGTCTTCAGCCAATCCATGGGAATTTATTCCTTCAGGTCCTCCGGTTCTTCAAAATCGAGAATCTCGATTTGAGCCGTCACTTTGACCGACTCCTGGCCCAAAATCACTTCAAGATGGTCGGCAGATTTCTCCGCCATCGCCTCGGCACCGGGATTCGCTTCCTGACTCGCGAGGGGGAATTTTTCTCCTCGGGCGATCAGCGGACCGTCGGGTTTGCTATTTTGGACGCTGATGGCCCGGACGATGAAAAAGTCCTCCACACTGAGGAGGGAATTAAAAGCGACCCGGAATTTGGATTGTTCGGAGGTGAAGCTCAGATCGATCACATAGCGTTGAAGAATCTTTGGGGTCTCGGATTTCTCCGAAGCCCCTTCTTCGGGAAGTGGACGACGGGCCAGACCATCAATGGCTTTGACTTTGAAATCAATCAAGCGGTTCACCAGCTTGTCGATGACAAACAATTGCCGGGCCAGGGCCGGAGCCGCCTTGTCTTCCGGGAGCTTGTTGGAATATTGGTCAAACCCGAGATAGAATCCTTCGGGCAGGGCCACTTCGGTCTTGGCCGCTTTGGCCAGAATCAGATCAACCCGACTGCGTAAATCATCGATAAATTGCTGCGGCGTCACCGCAGGATTCAGCGGCGCTTCCATGCTGGCCAACTGACTGCGCAAGGCCCTGAGTTCGGTCTGAAATTCCTTGGCCAGAACCTCGGTTTGCTTCAAATTCTCGACCCGGGGAAACGGGGACCGGTTCTGCAACGCCTGAAGCTTCTGCACCGAGTCCACATACGCCGTCGAGGTTTCCTCGTAGCGGGTCATGGACGCATTGACAAAATACAACTGCACGCCCATGCCCACCAAGGTGAGGGCCGCAAGTGCGGCGAGAAACGAATTTTCTTGAATCCACTTCATGGCAACGAAATTGGTTTTTTCAGAGGCAGGACGAAGGAATATTCGTAGGCCCATGAGGTTCCATCAATGGTGGTTCGAACGTCCTGACTCTTGTCGCGTTCCTCCGCATTAAAAATTTCGGATCCGTTCAATTGATTGATAAATTCGTCGATCACGCGGGCTTCCTTGTCATTGGGCGGATTGGCCAGATACAAACCCCGAACGAGAACGGCATCGATCGTCGCGGGTCCGGCCGGGGCCGCGGCAGCTCCAGGTCGGGGCGGTGCGCCACGTCCCTTCGGAGTCTCCGCCGAAGCCCCACCGGCAAAGAAAGGCCGTCCATTCGAGAGAGGCTCCAAGCTGGTGACCCAGATGAAGCGGTTGGGAATCTTGGTTCCCAGTTCATCCAAAATTTCCGCCCAAGCCACCCGATCGGCAGCGGCGAGAACGACCGGCGCAGCCAGGTCCTGCAAGCGCTTTCGGTCGGCTTCCAAGGCATCGAAATTTTTGGCGACGGCTTCGAGTTTGGCCACCTCGGCATTGACGCTTTCGAGTTTCTGCTCCGCGACCCTATTGCCCTGATTATAGTAAAATACCCAACCGGCAGGGGCGAGCAAGAGGCAGATGGCCGCGACAATCAAAAAGGGCTTCCGCTTGGCCAGTTCGTGCTCCCGCACGACGGTTAATGGTCGCAAATTGATTTCGACTGGGCAGTTGCCGAGTCCCCGCAGCGCACATCCGACCAATTCGCCCAGAGTGTGAGTGATATCGCCCACGGCGGTAGCCGTTTCCTGATTCGCCACCGTGATATTCCGAAGCGGATTAAAATGCTCGATGGGCATTTGCAGCTTCTCGCTGAAAAATTCCGCCATATAGGGAAGCCCGACCGTTCCTCCACAGAGATAGGCCCGCACCGGAGCGCTGCCCGATTGGTTTTGACGATAGAAACTGACCGACCGGGCAATTTCCGCATGCAGACGGGTCATCGTATTGCGAACGATTTTGGAAATTCTGGCGTCGGTCGGGTCGGTCGGCTGGGCATAGGCCCCTCCCAACCCCACAAATCCTTTTTCCAGCTTGAGCTTCTCGCCCACGAGGATTTCTTGATTGAATTCCTTGGCGATGGCCGTGCTGATGGCACTTCCTCCCACGGGGATGCTGCGACTGAAGACGCGATCCCCCTCAATGAAAATCAAGTTGGTCGTCCGGGCCCCGATATCAATCAGGAGGGAACACCCGGACTGATCGCTGTAGTTGTACCGAAAGGCATTGTAGAGGGCCAAGGGGGCCTGATCGATGATCGAACTTTTGAATCCTCCCTTGTTGACGGCGGTATTGGTCTCGCCCAGTTGATCGGCCTTGATGGCAACGAGGACCACGTCCCACATCCCCTTCTTGGAGCCCCCCATGATTTGGTAATCCCAAACCACCTCATCGATGGGAAACGGCACATTTTGCTGCGCTTCAAAGCCAATAATTTCATCCACATCGGAGGGACTGGCCCCCGGAAGTTTGACGAATCGGGTGAAGACCGACTGGGAAGGCAGACAGAAATTGACCGGCTCCTTGGCCTTCAGTCCAATTTCTTTCTTTAGGTTGGTCACGGCCGCCTCAATCTGAGCGGACCGAGTGGCGTCGGCGGCCGGATCGACAATTAATTCTTCCTGCCGGCAGGAATGCAGGGTCACCGCCCCATCGCCTGTCGCCCGAAACTCAGCCAGAGTGACGGTCTGCATGCCGAGATTCAGGGCAATGATGCGGTTCGGAGCGGCCATCGGGCGATTCTTAAAAGGAAATGTTGAGCGGTCTTAGCGACCAGCGGCATCCGATTTAATGGCTTCGTAGTAGTCCCATTCCAGCGGCGCAAATGGGGTTTGGCTTTTGTTCAGCACGTACCCTGAGGTTTGTTGAAAAGATGTCCACCATTGGGATTTGAAGCTACCACCTACGTGCTCGGCCACGATCTGGCCTTGCTTGCTGATGGTCACAGCGACCGCCGCCACGGCGGCTCCGGCCGTTGCGGGCACCCGTCCCTCAAAGAAACGCTCCAAGCTGCGAGGACTCACATAAACGACCGAATGCATGTTCTTATCCTGGGGAATGCTGGTGTGCGTCACTGATCCGATGAGCAAGGTGCCCTTCGGGGCTTCCTTCGATTCATTCTTCAAGAGAATGTAGTAGTTGAACGTCAATTCATCTGTGTAACTGGGATCCTTGGCCCGTGGCTTCCAATCAAAGGTCACTTCCACTTCCAACCATTCCTTCGCTTTCGATCCCCGCTTGTCGTAGCGAGGGCCCGTATAAGATGGTGAAGGGATAAAGGACGGCTCCACCTTGGTGATCTGGAATTCGGCATTAAGTTGCGCCACAGCCGGCACCATGGTTCCGAAAACGGCCGCACAGAGGAGTTGGGGGAGAAGCTTCAAGGGAGACATGGGGGGCGAGTTCTAGAGAATATAGTTAATGGAGTAAATAAATAAAGGCAGAACCCTCAATGGATTTGGGTGCGAAAGAAATCGATGGTTTGCGGAATGCCATCTTCGAAACGCACTTTCGGCTCCCAACCCAGGACCTTCCCCGCCAAAGTGATGTCCGGCTGACGGACCTTGGGATCATCGACCGGCAGCGGATGATGCTCGATCTTGGAACTCGTTCCGGTGATCCGGATGATCTCTTCCGCGAATTGCTTGATCGTCATTTCCCGCGGGTTTCCGATGTTCACCGGTCCGGGATGACCGCTCATCATGAGACGAAAGATGCCGTCGATGAGATCAGAGACAAAACAAAAGCTGCGCGTCTGCGAGCCATCCCCGAAAATGGTCAGCGGCTGGCCCGCCAGAGCCTGCCCAATGAAGGCTGGCACCACGCGCCCATCCTTCAGGCGCATGCGCGGGCCGTAGGTGTTGAAAATCCGCACGATGTGCGTATTCATGTTATGGAAGCGATGGTAGGCCATGGTCATGGCTTCGGCGAAGCGCTTGGCTTCATCATAGACGCCCCGAGGGCCAATGGGATTCACGTTGCCCCAATAGTTCTCGGTCTGCGGATGAATGAGAGGATCGCCGTAGCACTCCGAAGTGGAAGCGAGGAGAAAGGCGGCCCCCTTGGCTTTGGCCAATCCTAGACTGTTATGGGTTCCCAAGGCTCCCACCTTCAAGGTCGGAATGGGAAAATTCAAATAATCGATCGGGCTGGCTGGACTGGCAAAATGCCAGACATAATCTACCGCTCCGGAGATAAAGATATATTCGGTGACATCATGATTGATGAACTTGAAATTTTTGTTCCCGGCCAGGTGCTCAATATTGGCAACATTGCCGGTAATGAGGTCGTCAATGGCGAGGACCCGATGGCCCTCCGCGAGAAGACGATCAGAGAGATGGGAACCGAGGAAGCCGGCGCCGCCTGTGACGACGCTCGTGATAGGACCGGAATTTTGAGGCATTGGCGGGCTTGATTACCTGTACGATCCGGTTTTGGCGAGCATTTTACGAAAGTTTCCTCGCATGAGGCCCTCGAAAGAAAGTCAATCTCCCCCACCTCGGCGTCTCCGCGTCCTTACTTCGCGCCCGCTCCTATCAACACAGCGGGAATTGTCCTAATCAAAATTCGCAGATCCAACCCCAGCGACCATTGGTCGATGTACTCCAAATCCATCTTCACCCAGTCGTCAAAATTGGTCACGTCGTTGCGGCCCCGAATCTGCCAGAGACAGGTCAATCCCGGTTTCATACTCAAGCGCCGCCGATGAGCAGTGCTTTCGAATTTTGCCACTTCATAGAGCGGGAGCGGGCGCGGCCCGACCAAACTCATTTCTCCCCAGAGGACGTTCACTAATTGGGGAAATTCGTCCAGACTCGTCTTGCGCAAAAATCGACCGACTCGGGTCACCCGCGGATCGTCGCGCACCTTGAAAACCGGACCGCTCATTTCATTACGATCTACGAGTTCGCCATGGCGTTCTTCGGCTCCCACATCCATGGTGCGAAATTTCCACATGGTAAAAGGATGTCCATGCAGGCCGGCTCGCCGTTGGAAAAATAAGATCGGTCCCGGGGAAGACAACTTCACCAACATTGCCACGACCAAAAACAATGGTGCCAGGACCACGAGCCCAAAACCGGCCAGCACCCGGTCCATCGCATTTTTCACCATCAAGGCCCAAGACACTTCCGGGGTGGCGCGAAAAACCAGCATCGGCCGCGATCCGATATTCTCATAGGTCGGCCGGGCGGCGGAAGTATGAATAAAATCCACACTCAACCAGGCCTCAACGCCCTCGGTCTCGCAGGCCTCAATCGCCCGCTGGACCGTATCCAATTCCAGGCGACTGAATGCGAGTACTACCCGCCCCACATTATGCCGATGAATCGCCTCCACCAATTCCGCAATCGTTGCTCTCTCCAAATCAATCGTTTCCACAATCTGGATCTCCAGCTTCTGGCTCGGACTGAAAGAATCAACGATGTTGGCCAGCATTTTCGGCTCACCCGCAAGAATGACGCGTTCCCCGACTCCGCCTTTCCGCAACTGAGCCACTCGCAGCCAAATATAGATCCGTTCTTTGAGCAAAAAGACCACCGCCGCAAAAACTCCAAACAAAATTAAAACCGACCGGCTCGGCACCTCCAACCGGAGAAAAATGACGCCCATGCCCAACAACAGACCCAGCCACGTCGCCGCCCGCAACATTTGTTGCACCGATTTCCACACCGTCTTCTCCAGGGTGTATTTGTAATATCCCTCCATCTCCAAAAGAAACGGTCCCAGCGGAACGACGATGGCCAAAATCCAGAGAAAATTCCAAAACTCCGGAATTTCGGCCATGGAATCCATCACCAATAAATAATTTTGCCGCAAGAAAAACGCGGCCCAAAACACCAACCCCAGGAGCACCGCATCGAGCAACTGATTGCACTGGAGTTGAATTTCTTGTCGGCGGCTAGTCATAAATATCGCCTCTCGCCTTAGCGAAGAGACTCCTTTAATAATTCCTTTGTTATGCGCAAAAAGAAAAGCCAAATCCCTCTTACGAAAGCCAACCTCGTCGGAGTGATTCACACTTCGGCAGGGTTCAAGAAGGCTGGACGGGCCCCGATTGATGTCCTCGAAGTTCGAGTCGATACGCTCCCCCGCCCCCCGCTTCCGGAGGAACTCGCCGCCCTGCCCCACCCCGTCATTCTCACCGTGCGAGGTCAGGCGGAAGGCGGAGCCCGGCCCCTGACCGATCCCACGCGACTGGCACTTTACGAAGAACTCCTTCCCGCTGCGGCGGCCATTGATATTGAGCTCACTTCTGCCAAGGCCCTGGCCGGAGCAATCGCCGCCGCCCAAAGGAAAAAAAAGACCGTCATTCTGTCCTTTCACGATTTTCAGGAGACCCCTTCGCTTCCTCGGCTCCGCCGACTCGTCGTTCGGGCCCGGGAGGCCGGAGCTGATATCGTCAAAATCGCCACCATGACCACCACCGCTGCCGAGATCGCCCGCCTGCTCACCTTGCAGGCGGAAATTTCTACGCCCCTCGCCGTCATGGGCATGGGTCCTCTGGGGCGGGCCGCCCGCCTGCTCTTTGCCTGCGCAGGTTCCAGCCTCAACTACGGATGGATCGACCGGCCCCTTGTGCCCGGTCAGTGGAGCGCCACCGAGTTCCGCGAACTCTTCAATCGCGCCAGCGCCTAAGTCGATTTCGAAAATGGTCGCCGGGCGATGATCCGGCGACTCGGCGGCGCGATCTTGCTCTTCGGCGCCATTCTTATCATTCTCATCTGACTGTGCCAGCCACACTCAACCATCTCACTCAAGGCGTCCGGGAAGAACGGGACCTCGACCCCGCCTCGCAGGAGGAGGCCTGCGCCGGACTCCTCGATGCAACGATCCCCCTCGAAGAACGAGCCGATTTTCTCCGCGCTCTTCACCAGAAAGGCGAGACTCCGGCAGAGATCGCCGGGTTTGTTCAAGTCTTGCTCCGCCGCGCCGTCTCACCCGATGTCTCCAGCGATTGTTTGGATGTTTGCGGTACGGGCGGCGACAAAGCTGGTCTTTTCAATGTTTCGACCGCCGTGATGTTTTTGGCGGCGGCAGCGGGAGCCCGGGTGGTCAAACATGGCAACCGGGGGGTCACGTCGCGTTCCGGCGGGGCCGATGTTCTCGAAGCACTCGGAGTCCGCTTGGACCTCAACCCCCGCGAATCCCTCGATGCTGCCGGGTGCGCCTTCCTTTTCGCGCCCCGTTATCATCCAGCCTTCAAGGCCGTGGGTCCCGTGCGAGCCCTCCTCGCCACCGAAGGCACGCCCACCATTTTCAATATCATCGGGCCGCTCCTCAATCCCGCCCTGCCAGACTTCCAACTGGCTGGCGTCTTTCGTCCATCCCTGCTGCCAATTTATGCAGAGGTGTTTCGACTCTTAAAACGCAAACAAGCGTGGGTCGTCCATGGCTCCGGAGGCCTCGATGAAGTTTCCCTCCTTGGGCCCACCCAAGTCCTTGCCCTGTCGGAAGGACTCGTCCGCCCCCTCACCATCGATCCGAGCGAACTCGGCCTGGCCCCCGCCACCCTGGAAGACCTCCGTGGCGGCTCGGCGGCCGAAAATGCGGCCATGCTGGAAAACCTTTTCTCCGGACACGACCGTGGCCCCCGTCGCGACATCGTCGTCCTCAATGCGGCCTGCGCCTTGACCGTCGCCGGACTCGCTCCGAATCCTCCCGCAGGACTCACTCTCGCACGGGCGGTCTTGGACGAGGGAGGCGCCACTCAGGTGCTCGAAGCCCTCCGCGCCCTGAGCAAAAAAAAACCGTCCACCGCAGGTCAAATCCGTCCGTAAAAACATCCATTGGGAGTGCAACGCTCCATCGAAGCCTGCCCGGAGGTCCGGCCCGACCCGGCCCGAACGTGGCGGGGATAGCGGCTTCGGCCGGGTTCCCTCCCACGACAGGTCGACAGGTCGCCGCCGCTCGCGGGGAAAACGCTCAAGATTTGAGTTTTTCTTCCAAAATCTGACTAACCAGCGTCGGATTGGCTTGGCCTTTGGAGAGCTTCATCACCTGCCCTTTGATCGCATTGATGGCCGGAAGCTTCCCGGCTTGGTATTCGGCCACCGCCTGGGTGCTATTGGCGATGGCTTGATCGCAAAGCGCCTCGAGCGCCCCCGTATCACTCACTTGTTCCATTCCTTTTTCCGTGATGATTTCAGCCGCCCCGCGACCACGGGCAAACATCTCGGCAAAGACCTCTTTGCCTTGCTTGGCGCTGATTTTCCCTTCCTCGATCAGGCCAATCAGCTCCGCCAGGGACGCAGCCGTCATCGGGCATTCCCCCAGACTGCGACCAGAGGTGGAGAGCGCACTTTGCAAATCGTTCAGCAGCCAATTGGCGATGGTCTTGGGTTTTTTCGCTCCCCGCGCAGCCTCTTCAAAATAGCGGGACAAAGGTAGGTCATTGGCCAAAACGGCGGCATCGTATTCCGTCACCCCAAAGTCGGCCACATAGCGGGCCCGCTTTTGCCAGGGGAGTTCCGGGATCCGACCCGCGGTCGCTTCCATCAGCCCGGCGGTCTGCACCGGCAGAAGATCCGGATCAGGAAAATACCGATAGTCATGGGCATCTTCCTTGATCCGCATGAGTTGGGTTTCCCCCCGGTCATCATCCCACCGGCGCGTCTCCTGCGCCAGGGTTCCGCCACCCTCCAAGACTTCAATCTGCCGGGAAATTTCATAAACCAGGGCCCGGCGTACACCGGAGATGGAGTTGAGGTTTTTGATTTCGATTTTTGTCCCCCAAGCGTCCGTGGAAGCGGGCCGCACGGAAATATTCACGTCGCAACGCAACTGGCCTTTTTCCATGTCGGCATCCGAGATCCCCCCATAGATCATGACCTGCTGGAGCACGGTGAGATAAGCAAAAGCCTCGTCCGGATTGGCCAGGTCGGCTTCGCTCACGACCTCCATCAGCGGCGTACCCGCCCGGTTGAAATCAATGCCCGAGGAGGTCTCGAGGTGAAAACTCTTGGCCACGTCTTCCTCCAAATGGATCCGGGTGAGGCGAATTTTCTTATCGGCCGTGGCGATAGATTTCTGGGCATCCTTCGGGTAGGCCAGATCATGCAGCGGCACCGCCCCCCCCAAACACAGCGGAAGGTCGTATTGGCTGATTTGGTAGTTCTTCGGCATGTCCGGGTAAAAATAGTTTTTCCGGTCAAATTTGCAGGTTGGCGGCGTCTCGCAGCCCAACATCCTTCCCGCCAGCACCGTGAGTTCCAAGGCGGCCCCATTCATCACCGGCAGCGCCCCGGGCATCCCCATGCAAACGGGACAAACATTCGTATTCGGCTCGGCTCCGTATTCCACCGCGCAGGCGCAAAACATCTTCGTGTGCGTCTTGAGTTGGACATGAACCTCGAGACCAATGGTGGCAATGTATTCAGACATGAAATTTTCGATTTTGGATTGGCAACCCTACTTCTTCGAAGTGTCGGGATGCAGGGCGGGACCGCTTTTTGATCCGGCCGAAGAAGGTTGGGGATTGGTGGCATACTCCATGGCAGCCGCTAGGTCGATTTTTTTGATTTTGGCCATGAAGGCCTGATCTTCCAAGGCCGCACGCAAGGCCGGATGGCTCATGATGGCGAAAACATTGCGATTCTCGGCCGCCCTAATGATGTCGGGATTGTTAACGAGTTCGACCATGCGAGGGGTTTCTATCACGGCCTGAATCCCCGGATATTGGATGAAACGCAACATGGTCGCCTGATCGCCGGAGAGTTTCCCCAGTTGCAAAAGGAGGTTGTACACTTCCGGTTCGACGGGGTCGACCGCCCGGACCACCTGACCCGCCGGTCCCATTTCGAGGGAATCTCGGAGGGTCACCAACCCGTTGGCCAACGAGGAGGGAGACTTGGAAGCGGCTTGGCGGGTTTCCACCCGGGCCTCGGCCAGAGCGCCGAGGGAACGGACGACGGAAATCCCGCTCCAGACAATGATCAATCCGGTCAAAAGCCCCAGAAGCGCGCCGCCCCCTCCCCAGAGCAAACGGATGAGACTCCCCTCTTGGTGTTCGGTCCGCTTGAAGAGCAAAGCCCCCAACACCCAGATAAAGATAAAGACCGCCAGGCCCACGCCGCCTCCTACAAACAATCCCACCATCGCCCCGGAGAACCCTTCAAAACCTCCAAAAGGGATCGCCGCGATTCGGGCGACCGTATAACCGGCCAAGCTCGAAAAAACAATCGCGGCCAGAGAAACCCCGCTCCGCACCACCCCAGCGCGCCAACCCCGCCAAATTTCCCAAAGCAGAAAAACCAAAGCGGCCGCAAACAAAACCACTTGCCAGAAGGGCGAACCGTTCGAGTTGGACATAGGCTCCATCCGGTTCTATCTCGACAAACAATCCTGCGCACGCTGGCGCAGGGCTTGGTCGCAAAGCACCAGTGCGGCCATGGCTTCAATCATGGGCACCGCTCGGGGCAAAACACAGGGATCATGTCGCCCCCGGGCGACGAGGTCGGCATCCTCTCCGGTGACGGTGACCGTTTGTTGCGACCGGGCAATCGTCGCGGTGGGTTTGAAGGCGGTGCGAAAGACAATCGGCTCGCCATTGCTGATCCCCCCTTGAATGCCGCCGGAGAGGTTCGTCGTAGTCCGCACCTGGCCGTCTTGCATTCGAAAAGGATCATTGTGGGTGGAGCCTTTAAGTTTCGCGCCGGAAAATCCCGAACCAATCTCAAATCCCTTCGTTGCCGGGAGACTCATCATGGCTCCCGCCAGAGCCGCTTCCAACTTATCAAAAACCGGTTCCCCCCAACCGGGCGGTACGCCCCGGGCGACACACTCGATGACTCCGCCCACGGAATCCCCGTCGGCGCGCACTTCCTTGATTCGGGCGATCATGGCGACCGCAGCGGCGGCATCCGGGCACCGGACCACATTAGCCTCGATCTCCTCCGCGGTCACTTTGGAGCCGTCCACCTGGGCCTCGATATCATGAATCGCAGTCACATAAGCGAGGATCTCCAACCCTGGAGCCAGGGCCTGCAAAAGTTTTTTTGCCACCGCCCCTGCCGCCACCCGGCCGATGGTTTCCCGGGCCGAGGCTCGTCCCCCGCCCTGCCAGTTGCGGATTCCGTACTTCGCCTGATAGGTGAAATCGGCATGCGAGGGCCGAAACATCGTTTCCATTTCGCTATAGGCCGCCGGGCGGGCGTCGGTGTTTTGGACTAAAATCGCGATCGGGGTTCCCAAAGTTTGCCCTGCGAACACTCCGGAAAGAATCCGACAGGTATCCGCTTCTTTCCGGGGGGTCACGATGTCACTTTGTCCCGGACGACGCCGGTCCAAGTCGGGTTGAATATCCTCCTCCGAAAGCGGTAACCGGGCCGGACATCCATCGATGACCACGCCGACGCCCCCGCCGTGGGATTCCCCCCAGGTCGCGATGCGAAAAATTTCACCAAAAACACTCGCCATAGGCTGATAGAGATAGAGAGAGCCTCCCCGGCAGGACAGGAGAAAATCTCCGCAAACGGATTTTCCAACCGGGCCACCTCCCGTTTCTCTGAGAAAATCGGGCCTGATTGGCTGCCTCACATGGATTCGAACCATGACAAACAGATCCAGAATCTGCAGTGCTACCGTTACACCATGAGGCAATCGCGGAGGGGCACTCTACGGGACCGCCGCCAATCTGCAAAATAAATTTCGCGGTGGCCGGCAAATCGGGTGGAGCAGGGAAGAAAGCCCCAGGGTGAGAGGGACAACGCCGAGGAACGCGGGCGTCCCGTGAAGATGCGGCTTGGCACTTATCAGGCATGCGCCCACCCGGCCACGGCGTCCGAAATTGTCCCCAAGACCTCGATGCCGCGATCCCCCCACTACCGTTTTCGCCAGGGCTGGGCCACCGTTTCCCGTGTCTCCGTGTTTGAAAGTCTGGCCGTTCGGGGTTGCCTCCCGATCCGTTGCCGCGGCGTCTTCCGCTCCGCCTCAATGCACCGCGCCGAGCCAGCCGTCGCCACAGGGGCCTCCGCCTTCATAGACTCCGACGGACGAGACATCTTCTTTTCGCATCGTGACCAATGGGTGATAAAACTTCGCCAGCTTCTCCGTGCTTTGATTGACGTAGTGGCCAATAAACGTTCGGCGGGACCGATCGACCGTCCGATTGGGACCGGAGCCATGAATGAGGTTCCCGCCAAAAAACATCGTCTGGCCGCGGCGGACCGGCACGGGAACAGGTTTGGTCTCCCGGGGAAATTTGGTGATATGGCTATCTCCGTAGTTCATCCAAGGCCCTGCCTTGTTCCCATCCGGACACAAGATGTCGCCGCGATGCGATCCGGGAACGAGATAGAGGCACCCGTTCTCGACCGTGGCATCGTCAATGGCCGTCCAAGCGGCAATGCAGGTCGCAGGCATGGCTACGAGGTAAAAATTGTCCTGGTGCATCCCCTGTCCCCTCGCTCCTGGCGGCTTGTAATAGTACATCGTCTGCACCCCCAAGGCGGGTTGGCCCAGCAAAGCCTCCAGAATATTGGCCACCTTGGGATTGGTAAACCATTCCATGACCTGTTGGCTGTATCGGTGCGGGTGCATGGCCCGGACCTGCCGCTCGGAGGCGTCAATCTCCTCATAGCCGTTGCCTCCATCAAAGACTTGGCCACCCGAATGCTTATACTCTTCAAAAAAACCTTCGATCCCCTGCAGTTCTTCTTCGGAGAACAAATCATCAGCCAAACAATACCCCTCCCGCTGAAAGTGTTCTCTCATCGGCTGAACTGCGCTATTTTGTTCGATTGTAGTTGTCATTATTGAACTTGGATTTTGAAAAAAAGTATCATACGCCTGACTCTTATTGAGAATAGCCCCACCAGCTGAAAACATCTAATATCCTGCTATGCTTTACCCAAAGCCTCCCTCGAAAATCACCGCCTCGACACCGGTAACCACCCTGGTGGCGGATACGTTTCGCGTCGATGCCACTTATGACAATTGGCGTCCTCGCGGCTGCCCTGATTGGTTGCTAATTTTGACAGTTGGTGGGGCCGGATGGGTCGGGACCGACGAGACCGGCCTCGACTCGCGGCCAGGCGTGGTCACCCTTTACACCCCGCATACCCCCCAACGCTATTGCACCGATCCCGACTTTGGCCACTGGCACTTACTCTGGAGCCATTTTCATCCCCTTCCCCATTGGGATGTCTGGATGCAGTGGCCCGAAAGCGCGCCGGGGCTGCGATCGCTCGCGCTCAAATGGGCCTCCCCCCGCAGCGCTACTTGGAAGAACTCCGGCTGCAGCGAGGCGCCCAATTCCTGCGCTCGACCGCACTTCGGATCCAGGAAATCGCCGAAAAAATCGGCTACGCATCCGCTTTCTATTTCACCACCCGCTTCCGCAAAAAATTCGGCCAATCCCCCTCCGTCTATCGCCGCGGATTCAAATAAAGAATTGTCGAACGTCCTCGTCCAATCCTTGATGGAAACCCCTGTGAATACCGCCTCACTCATCGCCGCCGACAAGGCCCATATCTGGCACCCCTTCACGCAAATGAAGGATTGGTGCGCTCCCGATCACCACCCGCTCGTTCTCGTCGCCGGCAAGGGTGCGACCCTCCGTGACAGCGAGGGCCGCGAGTACATCGACGGAAATTCCTCCATCTGGACCAACATCCACGGTCACCGTCATCCCGCCATCAATGCCGCCATCACGGCGCAACTCGACCAAGTTGCCCACGTTTCTTTTCTCGGCACAACCAACATCCCGGCCATCACCTTGGCCGAACGCCTGACCGCGTTTTTTCCGGCGGACACCCTCTCGCGGGTTTTTTATTCCGACGACGGGTCCACCGCCATGGAAGTGGCCGTCAAGATGACGATCCAATATTGGCAACTCGTCGGCCAACCCCGACGCACCCGCTTTGTGGCCTTCGACAATGCCTACCATGGCGACACCGCCGGAGCAGCCAGCCTCGGCGGGGTCTCCACCTTCACCGATCGATTTGCTCCGGTGCATTTCCCGATCCAGCGGGTCGCCGACCTGGCCGCTCTGGAAACGCTGTCCGGCGACCCCGAAGAAATCGCCGCGATTGTCATCGAACCCATCGTCCAAGGCGTGGCCGGCATTTGCCCCTGGCCTCCCGGGATGCTGAAAAAACTCCGCGCCTGGTGTGACTCCCATGGGATCCTCCTCATTTTCGACGAAGTCCTGACCGGCTTTGGCCGGACCGGAAAAATGTTTGCCTGCCACCAGGAAAACGTTTTCCCCGATTTCCTCTGCCTCGCTAAAGGCCTCACCGGCGGTTATATCCCCCTCGCCGCCACCCTCACGACCGAACGGATTTACGAGGCTTTTCTGGGAGAATATACGGACCGGAAGACTTTCTTTTACGGACACAGCTATTGCGCCAACCCGGTCGGCTGCGCGGCTGCCCTCGCCAGCCTGTCCGTCTTTGAGAGCGAGAACACGCTGGCCAATCTTCAGCCCAAGATCGTCCTCCTGCACGAACTGCTCGCCCCCTTGCTGGACTCCCCCCACGTCGCGGCGATCCGCCAATGCGGCTTCATCTCCGGAGTCGAAGTTCAAAAGGCACCCGGAATCCCCTATCCCTGGGAGGCGCAAACCGGCAATCGCGTTTGCCTCGCCGCGCGCCAGCACGGTCTGCTCACCCGCCCGATTCTCGACACCATCGCGCTGATCCCGCCTCTATGCATCAGTGCGGACGAGCTTCGCCGGGCCGTCAAGGCCGTCCGTCTGGCCATTGCGGAAGTCTGCGAAGTCAACTGAAGGAAATACTCCGCCTACTCTGGCGACGCCGCCCAGAATTTCTCGAAGGCCTCGGACCAGTCCCGGCCTTCCACCCGCCCGCGAGCGGCCGATCCCATCCGTTCGCGCAGGCCGGAGTCTTCCGCCAAGCGCCGGATGGCCGCGGCCAGTTCCCGGGCATCCAAGGCCTTGGTCACAAAACCATCCGCGCCGTGTTTGACCAAATCGCGGGGTCCCCCCATGTCGGAGACAATCACCGGCAAACGACTCGCCTGGGCTTCGATGATGACATTGCCAAAGGTGTCCGTCGTGCTGGGGAAGACAAAGAAATCGGCCGAGGCGTAGGCGGAGGCGAGTTCCTCTCCGTCCAAATAGCCGGTAAAAATCGCGTCAGGAAGAACCTCTTTCATCTCGGCCAGGTAGGGACCGTCGCCGACAAAGATTGGCCGGACGTTGACCGCGTCCCCCTTCAGAGAACGGAGCGCGCTGACGAGGGTATCGAGATTTTTTTCCTTGGAGATGCGTCCCACGAAGAGCATCCCGACTTCGCCCTCGCGAAGTCCCCGGGACCGCCAAAATTCCGGATCGCGTCGACTGGGATGGAAAAGCAGGGTATCGAGTCCGCGGGGAAGCAGCTTCAGGCGTTCGGCGGGGATGCCCCGGTCGATCCAGCATTTTCGATAGTCCTCCGAGTTGACATAGATGATGTCGAGTTGGCTGTAGAACCAATGCATGTAGTTCCAGGTCAAAGTCTCCATGAAGGAATCTTCGGTCAGGATGCGGACATATTGGGGGAAATCCGTATGATAAATCCCGACCGCCCGCAGCCCCAGCGTCTTGGCCGCAAACAAGGCGGTGAGCCCTACTGGTCCGGGAGTGCTGATAATGATCTCGGAATAATTTTCGCGAATGAGGTGTTCGAGAATGGAAAGCACCGGCGGAAAGCTCAGCCGCTGGAGCTCGTACTCCGGAAGTTCAAATTCGCCCACCGGGGGGAAGTTTTTCAGCGGAATCCCGTGATCGGAAATCTCCGAACGGCAGGTCATCACGGTCAGATCGTGCCCGGCGGCGACGCCTGCGGCAGTCATTTTACGAATCGTGGTGGAGACGCCATTGACATCTTCCAAGGTGTCGGTGAACCAGGCCCGCCGTTGGTTGCGGAGAAAATCCGGCGGCGTCCCCGCCAGCGTCCGGGTCATATCCTGTAGCCACTCGCGCTTCGGTTGACGCATGGCATGCACATAGGGACTCAAAAGCGCCATGATGGGCACGAGCGGGCTGATCGTCTGGATGCTCTCGATAAAGCGGGCCTTGGAAATCTGGGCAATAAATTGGGTAAAAAACCGAAACCCCAATTGATTGGCAATGAGGTTTGCCATCAAAAAGGCACGATGTTCCGGTTCCTCGACCCCAGAGGTCTCCCGGGCGAGGGCGGCTTTCACCTCCGGCTTGGAAAAATAGCCCGAGAGTTCCTTCCAGATGGAAGAATTCCCCGACAAAGCCATTTCAAAAATTTTTCCCGTGGCAATCCCCTGGGCCAAGAACCCGAGCTTTTCTCCCAAAGTGAATTCGGTCGGATTGCGGCCCTCCATGAAACGGGAAAAGGCCTTTTCCAACAATCCAGCAGCCGGATCATCGGATTTGACCGAAAAGCGGTCTTTAAGAAAGGAATAGGCGGTATTGTACGTCCCATGAGCGAGGGTGAGCGGGGTGCCGCCCTCTCCTCGGGCTCGGCAATCGCCGGCCCGGAGTTTGGCCAGAAAATCCTCAGGCGTCTTCGCGGCCGTCGTCACTTCGGTCCAGGCCCGTGCGGGATAGATGCCCCCATGGTCGTCCGAACCTCCGGTGAAAACTTTTCGCCAAGGTTCGTCATGGGTGGGTTGAAGACCGGTCCGGCTGACAAAACGCTCAATGGTTTGCGGCGTCAACGCTTCCAACCCAAAACGCGCCGCCTGCCCGAGGCGATCATGGTAGCGACCATTGATGCCCTCAAAATGTCGAAACAAAAGCACCAGTTTTTGCAAATGGAGGGCCGTAAGCCGGTCGTTGGGAGAATGGAAGGGATGGGCTACCGCATGGGCCAGCGACTGCCCGGCGAGGTAAGACTGCAGCTCAAGGATGTTGCCGCGGGCGGCTTGAATCTCCCGATGCTGGGTCTCGGAATGCCCCCAAACGAGCAAATGGACCCGACATTCATCGTCGGGAAAACAGGTCGTGACCTCTTCGCCAAAGAATACCCCCGGCAGGTGAGCGATCTCCAAGCAACCGTCGATGGTGTCGTGGTCGGTTAGAGTAATAAAATCCATTCCCGCTCTACGCAAGTCGCGGTAGATCTGCTGCGGATCCGAATAGCTGGCAGGAAAATCGAGGCGGCGGAGCACCCAATCGGCAGCGCGGGTGCTATGATGAGAATGAATGTTAAGGTCGGCTCGCGGCATGGTGGCAATCGTCACTGGGCACGGAAATGCACCAGCCACTGGTCATAGGTCATCACCGTGCGCCCGGCAAGCATGGCGCCAATCAATTTCTGGATTTGGCTCCGAATGACTTTGTGATCCCAATCCGGCGGATGCAGGCCCACCCGCACGAGGGGATCGTTTGTCAGTCGAGCCGCCAAGAAGGCATTCCATCCCAAGCTGACCTGACGCCGCCAGCCGGAACGCACACTCCAGACCAGACTTTGCGAGTCCGCCACCCGGCCGGTTTCCAAATCTTTAAAATTTTTCAACCGGGTGGTGTAGGCAAATCCGGCCGTCTTCACCGCGCGCTCCGCCGCCTCACCCAGCAGCCACGCCGGAGCAATAAACCCCGTCGGAACAAACCCTGCCGCCCGAAAATCTTCCAGGCCCCGGGCCAATCGATCCCCCGCCGCAACCTCGGAGAGATCGTAGAATTCCCCCTCCCCCGCGGTATAATACTCGGTTATGAGATGGTCGCGGAGAGATCCCCCCACCTCTCCCGGTTTCTCCTCCGGGCCCCGACGGTGATGATAGCCGTGGAGGACGATTTCGTGCCCTGCCTCGGCCAATTTCCCCAGCCAGGCGCAAAAACCCTTGTCGGCGTTCATGGGGGCCCGGTGATGATGATTGGGAATAACCAACAACGAGGTCCGTGTCACCCCAAGGGCCGCGAGGTCGTCCAACATCGCGATCACCCGGTCGTGGGTGAGTGGACTGACGTCATGAATGGAGACCACAAGGGCCGTCGGTGGGGTTTGCATTTCGAAAAAGGATGTGTTACCGCTTACTGCTTACCAATGTCAGACGAAAATCCCAAGCCACAGAAAGAACCATCTCCAAACGGCGGAGGCGACCAACAAATGAACTGGCGGGGACTCATCCTGCTGGCCATCGGACTCGCCCTCATCGGCGGCGTTTTTATGTTCCGAGGCGGCAATCTCAATCAAACCGATGAGATCACCATGGGCAAATTCCTCACCCTGCTGGAGGAGAAAAAAATTCTCTCCGACGAAAAGCACCCGGTAGAAGTCGTGGTCGAAGAAGGCCGCAACACCCAGTATGTGAGCGGATCCTACAACAAAGGAAAATCGCCTGAGACCGGCGAGGAGATCATCGCGCAATTTCGCACGCCCATCTTCATGCCCTTCAATGGTCAGCAACTTGAGGAGGCCCTCGCCAAGGCCGGGATCACTGCGGCGGTGAAACCCGCCTCGAATTTGCTCGCCTCCGCCTTGGTCAGCTTCCTGCCCATCGCCTTGTTTTTGCTCATCCTTTACTTCTTTTTCCGGTCGCAAATCAAAATGGCCGGCCGCAGCGCCATGAGCTTCGGCAAAAGCAAGGCCCGGATGCTCTCCAAGGATAAAAACCGAATCACCTTCAAAGACGTGGCCGGCGTTCAGGAAGCCCGCGAAGAAGTTTCCGAATTGGTCGATTTCCTCAAAGATCCCAAAAAATTTCAAAAACTCGGCGGCCGCATCCCCAAAGGCGTCCTCATGGTCGGTTCTCCGGGAACGGGCAAAACCCTCATCGCCCGAGCCATCGCCGGCGAAGCGGATGTGCCTTTTTACTCCATCAGTGGTTCTGACTTTGTGGAAATGTTTGTCGGCGTGGGAGCCTCCCGCGTTCGGGACATGTTCGAGCAAGGTCGCAAAAATGCCCCTTGCCTCATCTTTATCGACGAAATCGATGCCGTCGGCCGCCATCGCGGACATGGCATGGGCGGCGGACATGACGAGCGCGAACAGACCTTGAACCAACTCTTGGTCGAAATGGACGGTTTCGACACCCAGGACGGCGTCATCATCATCGCCGCCACCAATCGGCCCGATGTCCTTGATCCGGCGCTCCTGCGTCCGGGCCGCTTCGACCGTGAAGTCACCGTCAGCCTCCCCGACGTCCGAGGCCGCGAGGAAATCCTCCAAGTCCACGCCAAAAAGGTGAAATTGTCGGCCAATACCGATCTGAGCATCATTGCCCGTGGCACCCCGGGATTCTCCGGCGCGGAATTGGCCAACTTGGTCAACGAGGCCGCTCTCATCGCCGCGCGCAAAGGACTCAAAGCCATCACCACTCTGGAGATGGAAGAGGCCCGGGACAAAGTCCGCTGGGGCCGCGAACGCCGCAGTCTGGCTATGAGCGACAGGGAAAAAACTTCCACCGCCTGGCACGAAGCGGGTCACGCCCTCGTCAGTGTCCTCCTCGAGCACACCGACCCTCTGCACAAGGTGACGATCATTCCTCGCGGCCGCGCCCTGGGCGTCACCATGTCCCTGCCCGAAGGCGACCAATATTCCTTCCATCGCAAGGAAGCCTATGACCGCATTGCCATGACGGCCGCCGGGCGCATTGCCGAGGAAATTTTCATCGAGGACTATTCCACCGGGGCCTCCAACGACATCAAGCAAATGACCCAACTCGCCCGCAAAATGGTTTGCGAGTGGGGCATGAGCGACAAACTCGGCATGGTCGAATACGGCGAGCACGAAGAACATGTCTTCCTTGCCCGCGACATGAACCGGGGACGCGACTACAGCGAAGCCACCGCCCAGGAAATCGACAAAGAGGTGCGCCGCATCGTTGATGAAGGATACGCCCGCGCCAAAGCGCTCATCACCACCCACACCGACAAAGTCAAAATCATCGCCGAGGCCCTCCTCGAATACGAGACCCTTGATGGGGCTCATATTAAAGACATTGTCGAGCATGGTGAAATGAAAGACCCGCCGCACAAGGAACAATCCCCTCCTCCGCTGCCGCCACCGCCGCCCAGCACCTCGGTGCCGGAATCGATCAAGCCAATCAAAGGAGATCTTCCTCCAGGCGGACTTGCCGCCCCGGCTCCCGCGTAGGGCCTCTGGACCTTAGTCTTCAAAACGGCAGCTGAACATTCTCCAAGCGGGGACGAGTTGCGGTCAAAGAGGAAGAGATCCGATAATAAACGTCTCAGGCCCGATCCCTCCGCGAAACCAGCCGCAGACATCCTGAGGTCACCCGGATCACAAGACGGAGCGAGGAAAACCGCTGCCCCGCTCGGACCGTTGGAGTCCCCGCTTTAGCCGGTCCGCACCCCGAGCCGCCTGAAGGCAGTACTCCAACATGGACTCATCGCAATTCCTCGGGATCAGGAGGTCTGAGCCGAGCTATCCTCCGCCAGCCGCGGGAGAGGCGGCCACCCCTCCCAAGCTCCGGACCGCCACGGATTCCAAAGCCGTGGTCGCATTTCCGATAGGGGCAAAGACGCATCCCCACGCTCCTTTGGTTTACACTTTTCGGAGGTGAGCCCAAAGCGCCGAATCTCCTCCGCTCTATTGACAGTCCTTGCCCCCTTCGACATACTTCTTCGCCCCGCAGCACCCGGCCAGCACCTAAACTTCACTCTTCTCTATGGATCAATTGGAAAAAATTCGCAATATCGCCATCATCGCCCACGTCGATCACGGCAAAACCACCCTCGTGGATCAGCTTCTCAAACAAGCCGGCACTTTTCGTGAAAATCAGAAAACCGACGAGCGGATGATGGATTCCATGGATCTGGAGCGAGAAAAAGGCATTACCATTCGAGCCAAGAACGCCGCATTCCGCTGGCAGGATTACCACGTCAATATCGTCGATACACCCGGCCATGCCGACTTCGGCGGCGAGGTGGAACGCATCATGAAGATGGTGGACGGCGTTTTGCTCGTGGTCGACAGCCACGACGGCCCGCAGGCGCAAACCAAATTCGTCCTCCGCAAGGCCCTGGAAAACGGCCTCAAGCCCATCGTGGTCATCAATAAGATTGATCGCGAAAATGCCCGCCCGCACAAGGTCCTTGATATGGTTTTCGGACTCTTTCTCGAGCTGAACGCCACCGACGAGCAACTCGACTTCCCTCATATCTACGCCAGCGCCAAGGCCGGATACGCGAAACGAGAGTTGGTCGATCCCAGCGACAACATGACCCCGCTCTATGAGGCCATCGCTTGGCATATGCCGGCGCCGAAAAAATCCGAAGTCGAATTCTTTCAGTTCCTCGTTTCGAACCTCGACTACAGCGACTATCTCGGCCGGATCGCCTACGGCCGCATCGTCAGTGGTCGTGTCAAACTAGGCGAAAGCACGGTCTGCTTCCACACTGACGGCAGTAAAACCCGCGCCAACATCACCGCCATCTTCAGTCACGAAGGCTTGGAGAAAGTCCAGGTCGAGGAAGCCCACGAAGGCGACATCGTCGGTCTGACCGGATTTGAAGACGTCTTCATCGGCGAAACCATTTCCGACAATGAAGACCGCGCCGCCCTTCCCTTCGTCCACATCGATCCTCCCACGATCACGATGAAGATCTGCGTCAACGATTCCCCTCTGGCCGGACGCGAGGGCAAGTTGCTCACCGCCCGTCAGATCAAAGATCGCCTCGTCAAAGAAACCCGCACCAACGTGTCGATCTCCTTTGCCGACACCGACGTGGCCGGACATTTCGAAGTCAAGGCCCGTGGCGAAATGCAAATCGCGGTTTTGGTCGAGCAAATGCGCCGGGAAGGCTTTGAGATTCTGGTCTCCCGTCCCGAGGTCATTTTTATACGTTCCGAAGACGGATCTCTCCTCGAGCCGCTGGAAACTCTCTTCGTCGATGTCCCCCCCGACGATCTCGGCGCCGTTCTCCAATCCCTCGCTGGCCGGAAGGCGGAGATCACCAACATGGAGCACAATCCCCACAACGTGCTCGTCGAGGCGATCCTCCCCACCCGAGGCTTGATCGGGTTTGAAACCGATCTCACCAACTTGACCAAAGGACACGGCATCGCCAGCCATCTCTTCAAAGAATACGCGGCGCACAAGGGCGATATCCCCAGCCGTGGCAAGGGCGTCTTGGTTTCGATGGAAGGCGGCATCAGCATGGCTTATGCCCTCGTCACGATCCAAGAACGGGGCCGTCTTTTCATCGGGCCTCAAGTGGAAATTTACGAAGGAATGATCATCGGGGAAAATGCCCGACCTGATGACATGCCGGTCAATCCCTGCAAAGCGAAAAAACTCACGAACATGCGCAGTCAAGGCGACGGCAAGGGCATCTCCCTTTCTCCGCCCATCCTCATGACTCTGGAACGCAGCCTCGAATACATCGCCACCGATGAATACGTGGAAGTGACGCCCAAGAGCCTACGCTTGCGGAAAAAGATCCTCGACGCCAACGCCCGCAAGCGCGCCGCCAAATAGGTCCAATGACCAATGACCAATGACCAATGACCAATGACCAATGACCAATGACCAATGACCAATGACCAATGACCAATGACCAATGACCAAAGCCCTGTGTCCGGTCGTCGCCCAAAGGTTCTGCTTTCCCCAACGCAGGATCCGCTGCAAAACCCTTTCGCCGCGCTCAGCGCCGAGGGGTTGCCGGAAGGATCTCTCGTCGAACCCCCAAAGGCCGCCAGCGAAAAGCCTTCGCGGCGGCCTCGGGTCGTCCTTCGCCGTGAAAAGGCGCAGCGAGGCGGAAAGACCGTCGTGGTTATCAGCCAGATCCCAACCCATCTCTCTCCCCCGGAGATCACCAATCTCCTCCATGCCGCCAAGAAGGCTCTGGGATGCGGAGGCACCGCACAGGGTCGTGAAATTGAACTCCAGGGAGACCAACCCGATCGGGTGCGTACCTTTCTCGAAGGTTGCGGTTTTACCGTGGGAGGCGTGTGATTTCTTTAAGCCCTAAATGCTGACTGGGGAAATTTCCCGTTTGCGCCCGGGCTCTCGATACTATAATTCGTCTCTCATGGCGCGCCGCAGAAAATCCTCCATCAAACCCCTTTGGTTCCTTCTGGCCGGAGGACTCCTTTTATTTGCCATCGTCGGATCGCAAGTTTTTATCTCCTCTTCCTCCACGCCCTATCGGACCACGCCCGAACTGGACGTCCAGGCCTACATGGACAATGCCAACAGCCTGCGCGGAAACGTCTATCGGATCGAAGGAGAGGTCAATGAATCGCTGGCATGGTCTCCGACTTCAGGACGGCTCATCGCCGTCAGCGTCCAATCCGGCGACGAGGTTCTGCCCGTTCTCGTCACCACCGAATTCAACAGCATTAACATTCAGAAGGGCCAGGTCTTCGTCTTCCTCCTTGAAGTGGATGACAAGGGGATCCTCCGAACCAAGAAATTGATCAAAGCATGAGCCACCGCTTCCTTTCCACGCTTCTTCCCATTCTGGCGACGATGACGACCGTCTTTGCACAAGTGCCCGACCCAGCCCAGCCTCAAGCAGCCCCCGAGAACTCGAACGCAGCCCCGGAGAAATCCAATGCCGGGAATTCCAGCTTTCTCGGCAAGGACATGCCCATGTTCAACCCTGGAAGCGAGATCGTGACTTGGGATGGCAAGAACTGGAACATCAACAACAATCGACTCTTCGAAGCCCGCTTCGAAAAATATCTCAGCGCCCCAGCGGCGGACTCGGAAGCCTACAAAGCCTACCAGGCCATCCTTGAGCAGATCATGGACAAGCTGGCTCCGACCTCGGTGACGCCCAAATCCACGGATGAGGCCTTCCAGCTTCTCGCCAAGGCCTCCGAATATCCCGGAGACGCCAATCTCTGCGATGCCATTGCCTACCAAGTTTATTCCTCCTGGCTGGCCAAGAACAACATGGATCGAATGCGAGCCGCCAATGAAGGTCTGGAAAAGGAGAAGAAGCGCCTGGAATGGAATGCCATGATGACGGCGGAAGGCTCGGCCTTGGAAGGGCCAAGCAGCAAAGGAGCCGAAGCCGCCCAACAATGGAAAAAACAAGTCCAACTCAAACGAGACATGGAAATGCAGCCGCTCATCACCCGGCTGGCCGAAGTCCAAGCCCTCTTGAAAACCAATCAACTCAAGCGTGAAGTCGCCGCCCTCCAGATCAAAATCGAATTCCAAGCCTTGATCGTGCAGCATTTTTTTCAGCGCCGTTTCCAACACGCCATCATCGGCACCCGCTTTTATCGAAATGTTTTTGCCGATGGGGACAGCCAGCTTCGGGTCGGCGAGGACGCCAAGAGCCTTTTCGCCAAGACGACTGGGCTTCCTCCCACCATGGGCACGGTCGATTCTCTGGCCAATGAAGTCATTCGCGATGTTCAGGAAGGCGTCCAATCCTTCAAGTTCCTCCTCGACCAGGATGAATTACAAAGTGCCTCCAAGCGATTGGCGGAGGCATTCATCCTCGGGGAATATCTGCCTCAAATTCGCACCCTCGACCGCAAAGACAAACGCCGAGCTCTCGCCTTCGTCCAAAAATCGAATCAGTTGATCAGTGCGATCGAAGTGAAGGACTACACCCTGGCCGAAAAACTCGTCGCCGAAATCAACGAGTCGGCCAAGGACACCGACACCTCAAAACCGACCGCAGCGATCGAAACGGCCCGGCAGGTCTCCGCCATGCACATCGCCAAAGCTCGCAATGCCGCCGTGAGCGGAGACAAGAACACCTTGGAAACCGAATTAAAAGCCGCCACCGAAATCTGGCCTCGCAACCCAGCCCTTTCCGAAGTTTCCTCGATGATTTTCCAACAGGCCGACGAACAATCCCGCGCTTTGGTTGATTTTGACCAGCTTCTGAGCCAGAAAAATCATCGCCAGATCTTCGACGACAAGATGCGCTTTATCGCAGCAACCGCCATGTATCCGGAAAAACAGGAAGAACTCAGCCAGGTACTCGACGAGGTTCAAGTCATCGAAACCGCCATTATCCAGGCCCAAGAAATCGAAAAACAGGGCGATCAGGCGGGAGCGTGGGAAAGTGCGGAACGCACATTTCGCAATTTCCCTAACGACAATAAGTTAAACCAACTCAGAGCCAACCTCACTATCCAGGCAGCAGCCTTTGTCCAAGCCATCCAGCAGGCGGAAAAACTGGAAAACAACGACCAGCCCGGGTCCAGTTTGGCTTGGTATCTGAAAGCTCTCCATAAGTATCCGCAGAGCCAGTTTGCCCACGATGGGATTGATCGCCTGACCAAAAAAATCCTCCCCGACGCCACATGAACCTCCCTCCGGCTTCCCGGTCCCACCAAGCCCTACGTTGCACGATTGCGTAGCTCAAATTAGATTTAGGCTGTGAAAATGCGCCTTTTCATCGCCATTTTGGCAATCTTTCTCGGTCATCCCGGAAGTGCGTTTTGCAATATTTCCGAGGCGAAGTTGCTCAAAGCGATCGCAACGTTAATTAGCCAACCCAATTCTTCCGCCGCCCTAACCTCCGGACGGGTTATTCTCGAATTTGCAGAATCCTCTCCAGACTATAGAATTCGGATCAGTCTGGGCTACTTGCCTTGGGCCGACAACCGCGACCTTCCCGACGGAAGTCAAATCCTGCTCGCCGCGTTCGTGGCGGGAAACCTGCAGGAACAAATCCGTAAAGGCTCGTCCAAGCCAGAGCCCTATGCCGGCACTCTCGCCGTGATTGAAGTTTATCAGAAAGTTTCGCGGAAGCGGCTCAGCTTCAAAATCTCCCAGGTCGAAAATTTTATCGCCATGGAGAAGCGGGGCGTCCTGCGTGCTCATATTGAATCCCTCAGGCCCTAGAATCGTGGCTCGCCGCCGCCCCCTGATTTTCCACTGGACAAATCTCCTTTCCATGAATACTTTTGGACCATGAACAAATTAGCTGCATCGGCGGCCATTCTTGCCCTCTTAATCCTTGGACAGCCAAAAGCGGAAGCCGTCATTGTTGTTGCCGCAGATTATCCGATCACGGGAGAATCCGCAGAAACGGGACAAGCTGCGAGTAAATCGCAACTTTCCGAACTGATCGGACTGTACAACAACGATGTCGCGCTCCTCATTAATCCCACCGAAAATTTTTCGCAGGCCATCAAAGACGCGGTGGCCGATCCCGCGATCGAAAAAGAATTGCTTCAGCTGGCCTTGGCTAATTCCGATCAGCTGACCTTGCAATCCTTGAGCGCGGCCGTCAGTGACATGGTCGCGGCCGCACCGCAAAATGCCCACATCATTATGGCCTCGGCCATCGCCATGTTGTCTAACCTTCCCGGAGGAGATTCTCCTGCCAACAACATCACGCTGGCTCAAACGGCGCTGCTGGCGATTTCTCCAACCGAGGAGAAGGGAGCGGACTATGCCGCTTTAGTCATCGGCGTGGCCGCCAAAGGCCAGAAACCAGCCGAAGCCGCGCGGACCGTCATTGCGCTGCGAGCCTTTGCCTCCTCCGGCCTGTCCCCCGAACGACAGGTTGCCACGACCTTAGCGCTCGACAAAGCCTTGGTTTCCGAGGGAGTCCTCCAAGTCACCATGGCCACTCCGGAATTCAGCACCTTAGCGCAAGCTTTTGCCACCACCCCTCCCCCGAACGATAGCGAATTTTCCGGCGATCAAGGGGCAATAACGACCGGTGGTGGAGGTTTTGGCGGATCCAGTGGCGGAACCGGAAATAATTCCGGCCAACAAACCCCGACTCCTACCCCAACACCCGCCCCGACACCCGCTTCTTAAGACGGACGGGAAAAGCCCGAGACCCTCGCTTCGGGCTCGTTTTTGTCGCGTTGCCGGGAGGTTAAGGCGCGGTAAAAGATAAAGGTAACAAAAGGTGGCGGTGGCGTTTTAGCCTCTGGCAAGTGGCGACGAGCGAGAATCGCCCAAGCACTCTGCGACTGAAGAGCACCGCCGCCAGGGACCAAAAGAACAAGTCAAATGGCGCCTTTATTTGCAGTGCCTAACTCCGCTAAAGACGCAATCTTGCGCCACGCTTCCAGCTCGCGGTCCGACGGGTTCTTTGGGAGCATGACGTTAACCACGGCATAGAAATTGCCCCTCGCTCCGTCTTTTTCCGGCAGCCCCTTTTGGGAGATCCGAAACTGCCGTCCATTTTGCGTTCCGGCGGGCACATGCAATTTCGCCCGCCCGTCTAAGGTAGGAATCTCCACATCGCAACCCAACACCGTTTGGTGCACGGGAATCTCTAGATCGTAGAAAATATCTGAGCCCTTGACCTCCAACTCTGGATGTTTTTGAAATTTAATCCGAAGGAAGAGGTCCCCGGCCGGACCACCACCCGACCCGGCCCCGCCCTGTCCGGCCAACCGAATCCGCTGACCTTCCCGCACCCCTTTGGGGATCTTAACCGTATAAGTCTGCACTTTGCCGGAATCTCCACGGCGAAAAGAGATTTGCCGATCCGATCCCCGCAGGCCTTCCTCCAAGGTCACCATGACATCGGCCTCGACATCCTGACCCCGGGCCGAGCGGCCGGCTTCATAGCCGGAAAATCCCCCACCTTCTCCAGAAAATCCCCGACCGCGGCCGCCTTGGGATCCAAAAAGATGCTCAAAAAAGTCACTATATCCGGTGCCCCCGAAATGGAACTCGGTCCCTCCATCTCCATATCCACCGCCCTCGGGGAAACCCTGGGACCGTCTCCGGCCACCGCCTCCGGAAGGAGCTCCGCCCTGCTCCCAATGGGCCCCGTATTCGTCGTATTTCGAGCGCTTCTCCGGATCACTCAAAACCTCATACGCCTCATTCAATTCTTTGAATTTTTCCTCGGCAGATTGTTTATCTTCCGCCGTATCGGGGTGGAATTTTCGTGCCAGCTTCCGGAAGGCGCTTTTAATCTCTTCGGGAGCGGCCGACTTTGACACTCCGAGGGTCTCATAGTAATCACGAAATTGGGCGGGCATATCGGCATACCAATAACAAGTTCTGGAGAATTTCACCGAAAAATTATCCCCCGCCATTCAATTCCTGTTCAACATCCCATTCCCGGATAAACTTTTTCTATCATGCTCGACATCCGCTTCCTCCGCGAAAACCCTGATTCCGTCAAACAACGTCTCGCCCAACGCGGAAGTGAATTCTCGGAGACCCTCGATGCCATTCTCGCCTTGGACGCCGAACGTCGCGCCGCAGAAACACGTTTGCAAACCCTCCAGGCCGACCGCAAACGGCTGAGCAAAGAAATTGGACGTTTCCGCGGCCAGGGGCAGGACACCTCGGCCCTGGAGGACGAAGTCAAATCTGGAACCAAAGCCATGGAGGATCTTGCCCATCAAAGCTCCGAGGCAGAGAACCAACAACGGGCCCTCCTGCTCGGTCTCCCCAATCTGCCTCTGGATTCCGTGCCCGCAGGCCAGGATGCCAGCCAAAACCCGGTCCTGCGCACCTGGGGCGAAAAGCCGGTTTTGGAAAACCCTCAAGATCACCTCGCGATTGCGGCGCGTTTGAAGCTTTTGGATTTCGACCGAGCCACCAAGATCAGCGGCAGCGGATTCGTTTGTTACCTCGGCCAGGGGGCCCGCCTCGAACGCGCCCTGGCTAATTTCCTGCTCGATCTCCATACCGGCCCCCATGGATACACGGAAGTGCAGCCCCCACTCGTGGTCAAACCCGAGGCCCTCATTGGTACCGCCCAACTTCCCAAATTTGCCGATCAGCAATATCGCTGCGAATCAGACGACCTCTATTTGTTGCCCACGGCGGAAGTTCCGGTGACCAATCTCCATCGGGAGGAAATCCTTCCTCTTGCCGCCCTCCCGGTCAAATACGCCGCCTTCACCCCCTGCTTCCGCCGCGAGGCGGGCTCGGCCGGCTTGGGCACGCGGGGCCTCATCCGTCTGCATCAATTTGACAAGGTCGAGTTGGTCAAAATTTGTCTTCCGGAAAACTCTGCCAGCGAACTTGAATCGCTCACTGCCGACGCCGAAAAGGCCCTGCAAACCCTGGGACTCCATTATCGGGTGATCGAACTCTGCACCGGCGATCTCGGGTTTGGGGCGGCCAAAACCTATGACATCGAAGTCTGGTCCCCGGGACAAAATGACTATCTGGAGGTTTCCAGTTGCTCGAGCTTTGGAGATTTTCAATCTCGACGAATGAACCTGCGCTTCAAGGGCGCTGATGGTAAAAACCGGTTTTGCCACACCCTTAATGGCTCCGGCACCGCGCTGGCCAGGTTGTATGTCGCCATTTTGGAAAGCGGGCTCCAGCCGGACGGCTCGGTTCGGCTCCCCGAACCTCTCCACCCCTATTTCGGCGCACCTTCGATTGAGTGATTTTATTCATAGTCTTCGCACCGCCCTCAGTGCGCATCCCCCGCGCAGAAAATACCTGATCGGCGTTTCCGGCGGCCGGGATTCCCTCGTCTTGCTTCACGCCTTGGTGAGCCTCGGCTACCGCAAGCTTGTCGTCTGCCACCTGAACCATGATCTACGAGGGAAAGAAAGCCGGGCCGACGCCGCCCTGGTGCGACGCCGGGCCCACTCGCTCAAACTACCCTTCGAAACCACCCGGGCCTCCACCGCCCAGGTCGCCAAGGACACGAGAAAATCGATCGAACTGGCCGCCCGGGATCTCCGGCTCACCTTCTTTGCCCGCTGCGCCCGAACCCATCGTTGTGCGCGCCTTTTCCTCGCCCACCATGCGGACGATCAAATCGAGACCTGTCTTTTCAATTTTTTGCGTGGTGCCGGTGCCGCTGGCCTTGCCGGGATCAAACCGACGTCCCAAGTCGGTCCGCTCACCATTATCCGTCCCCTCCTCCAGGTCTCGGGGGCGGACATCGCCTTCTTCGCAAAAACCCATCGTCTCACTTGGCGGGAGGACGCCAGCAATATCGATCCCGCCCATACGCGAAACCGGCTCCGACACGAAATCCTTCCCGTCTTGGAGCGCGTGATGACAACAAACTTCCGCACCTCGATTTTGCGCGCCGCCGAAATCCTTCGGGAGGAAGAAGCTTGGATGGACTCGCTCGTTCCTCCGGTTCCCGCCCGCCTCGTCACCCGGGACCTCATGGCCATGCCCATCGCCTTGCGCCGTCGCTTGGTCCGTCGCTGGTTGGTCCAGCAGCAAATTTTCGAACCGGGTTTTGAGGAAACCGAGCGCGTACTTTCGCTTCTCAACGACGGCTCCGGTCCGGCCAAAATTAATTTGCCGCAGGGCCACCATGCCCGCCGCCGAACCGGGGAAATCTTTTTGGAGCGAAATCCGAGCCAACCGATTCTGAAAAAACTGCCATGACCCTAAAAACGGCAGTTGAGAGTTGATGGTTGGATATCAGTGGCATATGCCGTTAATTAGATTCGCCTGCTAGGTGATCGACGTGATTCGCTCTCAGTTGCTCATTCTCTTTCACTCAACTATCAACTGCCGTTTTTAGGATGACCTTTTCCCATGCCTTACGGCGCGCCGGTCAAGCCGCCCGGGCCAATTTTCTGCCTGGTCTCCTGCTTCAGATCCTGCTTCTCATCTTTCTGGGGCTCTACCTGGCGCATGAGGGCACCCGCCAGGTGCTCTTTCAAGTCGCCGACCTCAAGCAGGAAGCCGGCTACCTCTTTGCCTTCGTTTCCTATGTCTTGTCCGCGGCAGTCCTCCCGGAGTTGCTCCGCATCGGAATCTTTCAAAAAGGAAGCCCCACCAAACAAAATTTCTACAATTTTCTTTCCTCCGCGCCGGCCTGGGGTGCGATGGGAATCTTGGTGGACGCGTTTTACCGGCTCCAGACGCTGTGGTTTGGCACCGGAAATGATGCGGGAACTATCCTCATCAAAGTGGTGGTCGATCAGCTGATTTTCAGCCCCTTTGTCGGCAACGCCCTGATGATTGGATATTTCTCCTGGAGAGATTCAGGGTTTCGCCTCTCGGCCCTGAGAAAAATCTTCAATCGGGATTTTTTCCCTGAGCGCATCTTTCCCGTCCAGGTGGCGGGCTGGTGCATTTGGATCCCCGGAGTTTCCCTCGTCTATTTCATGCCCTCGGAGCTGCAAATCCCGGTCGCCTCGCTGATTCAGGCCTTTTGGGTTCTTGTTTTCACCATGCTCAACCGGGCCAGGCTCACTGCGGAGCCTTCTTCCCGCTAAAACGGGCACTCTGATGAGCAAACAGATCCAGCGTCCGCGCCCGGGCCTCGGCATGGTCAACCATTGGCCGCGGGTACTTTGAAGCCAACCGAGCGCCTTCGACGGGAGGATGGAAAAAATTTGCCACCGGGAGATCCCGCAATTCAGGCACCCATCGGCGGATGTATTCTCCATTCGAATCGTGCCTGGAAGCCTGCGTCCAAGGGTTTTGAATCCGAAAATAGGGAGCGGCATCCGCCCCCGTTCCCGCACACCATTGCCAACCCCCATTGTTACTGGCGATCTCTCCATCAGTCAGAAGCTGGAGAAAGAACTTTTCTCCCCACCTCCAGTCCACCTGAAGATCCTTGGTCAAAAACATGGCGGTCACCATCCGAACACGATTGGCCATAAATCCGGTAGCCTGCAGTTCGCGCATCCCCGCATCCACGAGAGGAAACCCGGTCTCGCCGGATTGCCATCGCATCAAAGAGGCCTTGGTGCCCGACCAGGACATTCCACGAAATTTTTCCTGAAATTCCCACTCCAGCACCTCTGGGAAATGCCAGAGGATCTGGCTGTAAAATTCCCGCCAGATCAATTCGCTCACAAATTTCTCCACCCCTGCCCGCTGAGCGGCCGGCCATTGCTCCCGGCAAGATTCGCAGTCCGAAAAAATCTCCCGAATGGAGATCAGCCCGTGACGCAAGTCTTGGGATAATCGGGAGGTTCCCTCCGCAGCCGGGAGATCCCGGGAATCGCTATAGGCTGAGATCCTCTCCGCCAAAAACCGCCGCCATCTTTGACGGGCCGCGCCTTCGCTGGCCTCCAGACCAGCCGAGTTCCGTGGCAACCCCCAACGCGATAATTTTGGTCGCGGCAGCGAGGAGATGTCTTTGGGGGTCGCCAGGGCTCGCGGAGCCGGCCGCAGCCTCGGCTTGTCGAGCTTCGTCCAAGCCCGTGCATAGGGGGTAAAGACCCGATAGGGAGCCCCGGAGGCATTGAGAACCTCCTCCCGCTCGTGCAAACAAACGTCTTGAAAACCCCCTACGGCAATTCCTAACTCCCGACCAAGTTGCTCCAGTCGTTTTTCGATCTCTCGCCCGTGGGGATCGGGATCCCGGTTGAAATAAACGGCCTCGGCGTGAGCCTCCTTGATCACGCCAGCCAGCGCCTCAATCGGGTCCCCCTCTCGAAAGATGAGTCTTGATCCCAACGCTCGCAAGCCCTCGTCAAGGGCTCCCAATGCATCGCAAAGAAATTGCTGTCGGTGGGGCCCGGTCCATCCATGAGTTCCCTGCCATTGGCTCAAGACATAGACAGGAACAACCTCCCGACCTGCATCGGCGGCTGCGGCCAGGGCCGAGTTATCGTGGAGCCGAAGATCCCGCCGAAACCAGTGAACAATGCGCGACAAGGTTTTACCTCGTTGGTGAAAGGAGTGGGACCGCCTGCGAACCCCTCCGTGGAATTCTCAGACGATCCCCCCCAATCCCCGAAGATTTTAGTTGGCGATTAAGGCTTCCACACCAGGGCGCTCTTTCTTACCCAAGGCGCGCCGCAATTTGAGAATCGCAATGTTTTGCACCTGACGGATTCGCTCCCGGGTCACCCCGAATGCCCCTCCCACCTCCTCCAAGGTTTGAGGGTTTTTGCCGTCGAGGCCAAAACGCGAGTTGATAATCCGACGTTCCCGTTCATCGAGCACCTCAAGGAGGTCGCCCACTTCATCACGCAGGTCCTTGTCCCGAAGCGTCTCAAAGGGATCATTGGCTTCCGCATCGCCCACCATATCACCGAACTGGGTCGAATCATCGTCTCCGATCGGCTGATCTAGGGAGGCGGGCCGGATCGCCGCTGTTTTCAGCAGGGTAATCTTCGTCGCCGAAAGCCCGATTTCCTCGGCCAATTCTTCATCGGAAGGTTCCCGTCCCAATTCCTCGGTCATTTGGGCCGCCACACGTCGCACTTTGGAGATTTTGTCTACCAAGTGAACAGGAAGGCGGATAGTTTTGCTTTGATTGGCCAGAGCGCGTTTGATGGATTGTTTGATCCACCAAGCCGCATAGGTGCTGAGCTTTCCACCCTTGAGGGGGTCAAAGCGTTCCACCGCTTTCATTAAACCAATATTTCCCTCGGAAATAAGATCCAAAAGCGGGAGTCCAAAATTCCCGTAATCACGGGCAATCTTGACCACCAGTCGGAGATTGCAGCTCACCATCTCCGCCCGGGCCTTTTTGTTGCCTTTCTTGATCTTCCTCGCCAAGACCACCTCTTGCTCTCGGGTCAAAAGCGGGAACTTTGCAATCTCTCTCAAGTAGAGCTGAAAGCCTGTGTCGCTGTCTTCCATTGCCATGATTTTATTTTCCTTTCCTTCGCTTTTCTGCCGAAACGGACTCCCGGCGCCATTTGTTTATTTAATGGGGTTAGCAATTAGACACAGGGGCGATGCAGATGTTCAAATAAAACTGCTCCCGAGCCAAAAATCGGCAATCAATTTAATCAAGATACTTATTATAAACTATTTGCACCGAGCTATTTTCCGCTAAAAACATTCTTCCGATCAGCCCGCTTCCAAACCACGACCCGCACGGGGCTTGTTTCCGCTCCCTAATCCCACTAGATTGCCCTCGATCCGTGCGGACAGAGTGACCTCACCCTTTTCAACCATTTTTCTATGCGCATCATTGTCACCGGCCTGATTGGCCAATACGCCTTTGGCGGTGTCACCTGGGACTATATCCAATACGTCCTCGGTTTCCGCGCGCTCGGACATGATGTTTGGTACTTGGAAGACTCCGCCAATTGGGCCTACGACCCGGTCAAACAAGAACCCAGTGCGGATTGCTCGCACAATGTCAGCTATCTCGAGCGCATTATGCGGGAGTTCGACTTGGGCGATCGCTGGATCTATCGCAATGAACCCGACGGTAGCTACCACGGCGTGGCCAACGAAAAAACCGCAGAAAAAATTTTGGCTGAGGCCGACGTTTTGGCCAATGTCTCTGGGGCTTGTTGGCTGCGACCGGTCACCGCAGCCATCCCGAGAAAACTTTTTCTGGATGGGGATCCAATGTTCACCCACATCAAGCTCGCCGGAGGATCCCGCGACTACCTCGACCGGGTCCTCGCCCATGAGAGCCATTTCACTTTCGGACTCAATGTGGGACAACCCAACTGCCATCTCCCCCTCAACGGCTTGCACTGGAAACCCACCGTCCAACCCATCGCGCTGGAGTGGTGGGAAAAGACGCTCATGCCATCCAACGCCTGTCACACCGCCGACGGCGCCTGGACCACGGTGATGAACTGGGCCAGCTACAAACCGGAGGAATTTCAAGGCGAGACTTACGGTCAAAAGGATCTCGAATTTCTCCGCTTCAGCGAGCTTCCCACCAAAACCTCGGAAAAATTTGTCCTCGCCATGGGCCAGGGGCCCGGACGCAACCGGCCGACCGAACGGCTGGAAGCCTCGGGCTGGACGATCATAGAACCGGATATCCACCTGCCCGACTATGCCAGCTATCACGATTTTCTTTCCCACAGCAAGGCCGAGTGGAGCATTGCGAAAAACGGCTATGTGAAATCCCACAGCGGTTGGTTCAGTTGTCGCAGCGCCTGCTATCTCGCCGCCGGCAAACCGGTGGTGGTGCAAGATACGGGCTGGAGCGATCATCTTCCCTCGGGGGACGGCGTCCTCGCTTTTCGGACCGAAGACGAAGCGGTCGCCGCGATCGAATCGGTGGCCAAAAACTACGACCACCACTGCGAAGCAGCCCGCACCTACGCAAAAACCTACTTTGACGCGGCCACCGTTTGCGCCGAGATTCTGGAATGAATAGCCCAGCATCCACTCACAAACCCGACTTGAGCCAGGCGGCGCTCTTGCTCGTCGGCCATGGCTCGACCCTCAATCCCGACTCCAGCGCGCCCACCCAGGAACACGCCCAAACCCTCCGCCAGCGGGGAATCTTTGCCGAAGTGCACACCTGTTTTTGGAAGGAAGATCCGTCCCTGCGGGAGGTCCTGCGGATGGTGGAAAGCGACGAAATTTATGTCGTGCCGCATTTCATCAGTGAGGGCTATTTCACCCGCACGGTGATTCCCCGTGAATTGGAGTTAGATGGTGCCATCACCCAACGCGACGGTCGCACGATTAAATATTGTCTCCCGGTGGGCAGCCACCCCCTCATGACCGACGCCCTTTTGCATCGGGCCCGGACCGTCGCCCCCGGGGTCCCTCCAGAGGAAACAAGCCTCTTCATCGTCGGCCATGGCACCGGCCTGAATGACAATTCCGCCCGCGCCGCCAAAGACCAAACCGCCCAAATCCAGGCCCGAGGAAAATATGCCGAAGTCATTTCCGCCTACATGGAAGAAGCACCCCTGATCTCGGATTGGGACAAACTTTCCACCCAGCCCCATGTTGTCGTGGTGCCATTTTTTATCGCCGACGGGCTCCACAGCTATGAGGACATCCCGGTTCTGCTTGGGTTGGAAACCGAGGGCGGAACAGCCGCCTCCCAATCCGAAGTCTTCCGACACAATCCGCGGGAACTCCGGGGTCGCCAACTCTATTATGCCAGCGCCATCGGCAACGATCCCCTCATGGCGGACATCATTGTCGATCAGGTCCGGGATTTTAAAACTCCGCTCGAATAGCTAAAGCTCCCACCTTTGTTTTCCGGGTCGTCGAAAAATTCCTCCCTCACGACGGTTGAGGCCTTGCCTCTTGAGGCAAGGAATTTTTGACCACGGCCTCCGACGTCATCGGCATGAGAACATTTTTGGGACTAGCAACGTTCCTGATTCGCAAAGCCTGAACCCCCTTCCCAGAGAGTCACCGACGGCTTCGCTTTCCCCGTTGCATCCAGAGGGTCTCGGATCCATGGCCGGGGGGGAAATCCGGCTGCGGGGGTTGCCGGTGAAAATTCATTTTGCCGCGGGCGACCCGGGCGGCCATGGAACGCAGCTTCTCCGCCCGCAAGGTGGAACAATTTGTCGAAAGGAGAAGACAGGCATCAGGAGTCGCGCAAGTTAGGGCCAGAGCAACGAGGTCTTCAAAATCATGGGCCGCTCGAAACGCTTTGCGGGAACCGCTCCGGCCAAAGGTCGGAGGATCGAGAATAATAACATCAAAAGGCCCCGTCTCATCGCGAGCCAGGCGGGGCAAAGTCGCGAGCACGTCTCCGACCAGAAATCGGTGACCGACCGGATCAAGGCCATTGAGTTCAAAATTTTTCCGTCCCCGGTTGAGGGACGATTTGGAAAGGTCGATGCTCACCGTCTCCGCACCGCAAGTGGCCGCCGCAACCGAAAACGCGCAGGTGTAGGAAAAGGTATTGAGGACCCGCTTCGGCGACAGCAACCGCAAGTACCGGCGGTTTGTCCTTTGATCACAAAAGAGGCCGGTGGAATATCCAATGGCAAAATCCACTTCGTAGAGTAATCCGTCTTCCTTCACGATTTCGCTGGTGGGGCGTTCCGGGTCTCCGCGGAAGAGATGAAGTTGATCGGTTTCGCGGGGCTGGCGGACCAATTGGCGCAAATAAATGCGCTCCGTGGCCAGACCGGCCGGCGTGATCCAGGCGTCAAGTGCCCCCACTAAAGCTTCGCCTTGGACTCGATCTCTGGCCGAGATCACGACCGTGCTGCCGAAACATTCCATCCAAGCATCGCGGCCCGAGCAAATCCGGAACGCGTTGGTGCCCTCCGCTTCCAACGCGCCAACCAAGGCGGGGTCCAGCCACTTCATGGCGTGGCCGCTTCCGTTTCACTTTGGACGGGAGGAAGAGGCGGCATGGGGGCGTCCAAGTTATCGGCAATCGCCCGCAACAACTCGTATTCCCGCAAGTCCACCACCCCATCATGCGTGACGGTTTCGCGACAAGCTTTTAGAACGGTGCGTTTGACATCGGGTGAGGACTGGGCCAGCCGGTCCAGTCCCGCGTCGATGGCGGCCAGGTCGCAGGCTTCCCCCCGGGTCAGTGAAGACTTCACCAGAAGCTCCCGCACCCCAGCGGCAAAAGCCTCATCCCGAGCCACTGGGTCGTCGTTCCCCAGCACCGCCAGCCCCGTCAGGAGCGCGCCCACATCGGGGAGCAGCGGGACGATCCCGCGATACTTTACCTTGGGTCCGGTGGACTTGGAAAAATACAGCTCCAAATGGCGGAGGAGGGACTTTTGCAAAGCGTATTCAAAGAGATGAATCCGCTGATCGCTTTCCACCAGGTGGCGAACATTGGCGCGAAAGGCCTTGTATTGATCCGGGGAAAGCTGACGCAGCGTGGGCATGACCAGATCGACCAGAGGCAGGCGCTGGTCGGGCGCAATTTCATTCCGACGGGCAAAAAGCGTCATCATCTCGCGACGCACCGTTTCCTCCACCCCAAAACCATTCAGCTGGGCCTGACGGCGTTCCGCATCCTCATCCAAAAGCATGGCATAAATAAACGCACAGCCGCCGTGCAAATCGCGCACCGCCTCCGCCACAAAGACCGGCAGCCCCGCCAGAAGCGACTGGGCCTGCTCGAGAGAGCCCTGGGACAAACCATCCGAAAATCCCATCCCCGGCAAAACCATTCCTGGCATGATGGCCTCCAGGCCCCGGCGAGCCGACGGCTCCGCCTTGGGCCCGGGCTGAGGCGGGGGCCGAACTTCGCGCACCTGCGCAGGATCGAAGTTTCCATCGATGGCCGAAATCCGCTCGTCCAAGGGTGGATGAGTAGCAAAGAGGCTCAGCCAGGATTCCCCCACTCCATTCCCGAAGAAAAGGTGACTTGCCTCCTGGGCTCGCGGGCTGGACAGCTTCGAGGCAAATTGGCCGATCTTCCAAAGCGCTCCGGCAATCCCGCCGGGATTGCGGGTGTATTGCACCGCCGAAGCGTCGGCGAGAAATTCCCGCTGCCGGCTGACAGCCGCTTTGATCAAGTTGCCAAAAAAAACGCCGATCCAGCCGATCAAATACAGTCCGATGCCACCCGCCATGAGCGCGAATGCCAGCCCCCCACCCTTGTCATCCCGGGAACGCCGCGACGAAGGCGTAAAAACCCCAAACCGCAGGAGAGCGCCCCCGATAAAGGCAATGCCCAAAATTCCGTTCAACAAGCCCATCAGACGAATGTTGAGCTTCATGTCCCCATGCAAAATATGACTGTATTCATGCGCGATCACGCCTTGGAGTTCGTCCCGGGTCAACTGCGCGATACAACCCCGAGTGACCCCGATTGCCGTATCTCCCGGCCCGTGTCCCGCCGCAAATGCGTTGATGGAAGGATCGGGCAAAACAAAAACCTCGGGAACCGGCACCCCGGAAGCGAGAGACATTTCCTCGATAATATTGAGCAACTTACGTTCGTCCGGGTCCACCGTATTGCCCAACACCGGTTCGCCGCCCAACATGGCCGCCACCACTCGCCCCCCTTGGGACAATTCCGCCATCTTCGTCAAACTCCCGAGCAAAACCGTCGCGGCCACTCCGCCCGAAACCCAGGCCAACATCTCCAGATCGGTATAAGACTGGGAAAAAATCAGAGCCGCAACTCCCTGAATCGCCGCGATGATCCCGATCACCGCGAGCACAAAATAAACGATCAGCAATCGCGTCTTACTCTGCGCCCGCGTCTGTTGGTCAAAAAAGTCCATGTCGTTAGTTTGTCTTGAAATGCCGCGCCGCGTCCATTGGCTTCTTTAGAGTTGTCCGGCCGGATCCGGGAGCTGCTGGATGAACTTCGTGATCGTCTCGTTCACTTCCTCCGCCTGTGGCCCCAGTCCGACCATGTGACCGGTCCCCGCGACGGTCAATAAGGTCGCCGAGGGAATTTTCTCCACCAACTTGCGGGTCACTTCGACCGACAGACACGGATCATCCGCACCCACGACGACCAAAACCGGCGCCGCGATCTGCGCCAACGGCAGGTCAGGAAGGGTCCGCAATTGCAAAAGATCATTGCGGGTTCCACTCTCCCGCGGACTTAAGGGAGCCACCGTCCCGACAAATCGACGAAACCATTCCAATTGTTTCGGATTCTCGAGCACTGAACGGACGACCACCTCACGGTCGGTGGCATTTCCCTGACTGGAAATCTCAAAAAATCCCTCCAAGACTCGCCGCGGATCGCGCTCCACTGCTTCCACCGCCAGCCAGGAACCCACGTCGCCGGTTAAATGCCCGAGCATCGTTCGCCCCAATGCGGATGCCCCTTTGGGTAATCCCCGGGTCAGCATCGGCGAAATCAGCACCAAAGCCCGCACCCGCTGCGGATGGCGAACCGCGAACTGTACCGCCGCCGGGGCCCCTGCGGAAACGCCCAAGACCGCCACCTGCGGGATGCCCAAAGTATCAAGCAAGGCCATCATCCGATCCGCTTGTTGCTCGGGGGTGATTCCATCAGCCAATGGCGTTCGCAAATAGCCGGGCCGGGAAGGGGCAATCACCTCCATTCCTGCTTCCAAAAACTGCTCTCCAAAAAGCACCGCCTGGTCATACCCGCCTAAGGCTCCATGAAAAACCAGCAGCGGTGGCCCGTCTCCCTGACGGACATATTCCACCTCGCCAGATCCGGTCTTGGCCAATTCGCTCCCCGCATCCAAATCTGCCAACCGATCCGATCGCCAGGACGTGAACCAAGCCAAAATCCCTCCGACGGCAAAGAGCCCCAGCACGACAAAGAGAAAAATGAGCCGGGTCAGGAGTCGGAAGGAAAACTTCATGAGGGAAAGTGAGGAGTGGCGGACGCAGCGTGACAAGCAAAACCCGTCATCGAAACCAAGATTTCTCCTCGGTCACGGTAAAAGTGGGGGTACACGGACTCGAACCGTGAACCAAGCAGTTATGAGCCGCCTGCTCTAACCATTGAGCTATACCCCCGTGGACTTCACAACGAGAACGCCAAATTCCTATCCCTTGCCCCGCGCAAGGAAAAGCAAAACCGTCATGGGCTCCAGGATGTTGGTGAGGCGCAGGGTGAATGCATCGAAATAATTTGAATCATTTTTCACAAGGTTTTTGATTGCAATGTATTGTCCGGGGACCGCACGCAGCTCACGGGCATGGTCCGGTCCCAGCAGGCCGGGGCTGAGGAACCACACTCGGGCCGAGTGTGCTCCCCGAGAATAACCCGATTTTCATCCCTTCACCCAAGCATTCTCGCTGCGCGAGGTTTACACCCCGTCCTTGCTCATGTTAATCTTCCGCCATGGTGCAACCCGAAGATCTGGTTGGAGACGAATGGGCCGAATGGTATCGTCTCACACCCATCCAGCGCTGGCGCGAAAGCGAACGGCTCTGGCAAACCTATCTCGACCTTGGAGGCTCACTTGATCCCGAACCCGATACGCAAAGTCCTTTCCACGATCCGCAGGAACCAGGTCCAATCCCTTCTCATGGGCGGGCAGGCCTGCGTATTTTACGGCGCGGCCGAGTTTAGTCGCGACACGGACCTGGCGATCCTCGCCGAGGCGGAGAATCTCGCCCGCCTCAGCGCTGCGCTTGACGAATTGCAGGCCGAACCCATAGCCGTCCCTCCTTTCGATCCGGCCTATCTTCGCGCCGGACATGCCATCCATTTTCGCTGCCACCATCCGGAAGCCGCCGGCATGCGCGTGGACCTCATGTCCCACATGAGAGGCGTGGACGCCTTCCCCGAACTCTGGGAGCGCCGCACCACCTTCGAACTGCCCGATAGCACCCCTTGTGATCTCATGGCTCTTCCTGATCTTGTCCTCGCCAAAAAAACCCAACGCGACAAAGATTGGCCCATGATTCGTCGCCTCGTGGAGGCGCACCACTTCACTCACCGCGCCGCGCCGAATCCCGAGCAAATCGCCTTCTGGATGCGTGAGCTCCGCACCCCGACGCTCCTCATCGAGACCGCTCGCGCCTGGCCGGAGCAAGCTCGAGAAATTCAGACCGACCGACCGCTTCTGCAATACGCCCTGACCCCCGAGGAATCACTCCTGGCCGAGGCTTTGGGAGAGGAAGAACGCACCGAACGCCTCAAGGACCATGAGTACTGGCAACCGCTCAAATCCGAGTTGGAACGTCTCCGCCGCATCCGTAGAGGATAGAAGTTGGCCCGGGGGCCGGATGGGAAAAAATACGATCTTTGCTCGCACAAGGAAATCACTGGAATTTCCTGGGAGAAGCCGAAAAAACTCAAACCAGAAGCAATTGCCTCCTCATCGAAGCGGGTTATTCTCCGGCAGGTCCGGGGATGGGGGAATTGATGGAGTAGGAACTTTGCAGATCAATGCCTTTGTGAGTTTTACCGTTCTCTTTCAGTGTAAAAGATATCAAGGGACGGTCACTCCTTCGCAGGTCCGAGATTTTCGAGGCGCAGGGTGAACGCATCGAAATCCTCCAATCACCTTCCCGGTGACACGTGGTGGCTGGACCCGGTATTCGGCGTTCCATCTGCCGTCGTTTTCCGTTCGTCCTCTATTTTCGCTTCCAGCAGGAGCGAGTTGTCATCTGTGCCGTCATCCCCTCCGGTCGCAGGCCGGGGTATTGGATGGACCGAATTAAATAACGACCCACACAAGCGACCGTCGCGGAAACTGATGGCCGCCTAGGGCGCTTCTCGTCTTGCCAAGCGGGCCAGCGGTGCCTAGATACCATCCCATGAAGAAAATTGAGGCGATTATCAAACCTTTCAAAATGGAAGACGTCAAAGACGCTCTTTCGGAGCTGGGCATCGAAGGCATGACGGTCAGCGAGGTCAAAGGGTTTGGTCGCCAAAAAGGGCACACCGAGATTTATCGCGGCAGCGAATATACGGTGGATTTTCTTCCCAAGGTCAAATTTGAGATCGTCGTCACCGACGAGGTCGTCGAGAAGGCGGTCAAGGCGATTTCGGACGCGGCCAAAACAGGCAAAATCGGCGACGGGAAGATTTTCGTTCTCCCGATTGAGAATGCCATCCGCATCCGAACCGAAGAAACCGGCGTTCACGCCATCTAATTTCTGACCCCGGATTCGCTGCCTCATTGGCTCGTCATCGTCATCCTCGGTTTCGTCGAGGGACTGACCGAGTTCATTCCGGTTTCCTCGACCGGCCATCTGCTCATTGTCGAGGATTGGCTCAACCGGCCCCAGTCGGATCTTTTTAATGTCGTCATTCAAAGCGGGGCCGTCCTCGCTGTGCTCCCGCTTTTTCGAGAGCGCATTGCCATGTTGGTCCGCTGGCGGGAGGCAGAAAGCCGAGACTTCTCGCTGAAGATTTTCGTCTGCTTTTTTCTCACCGCGGTGGGTGGGCTCATCTTGGACAAATTTCATTTTGAATTGCCCGAATCCGTCGAACCCGTAGCGAGTGCCTTGATCATCGGAGGACTAATTTTCATTGGAGTTGAGGCTTGGTTGAAAGGTCGTTTGCTCAATCCCCGGATCACCTGGACCGTGGTCATAGTCGTGGCCGGAGCCCAGCTTCTTGCGGCCGTTTTCCCCGGAGCTTCGCGCTCGGGTTCCACCATTATTTTGGCCATGGCCATTGGCGTCACCCGGGTCGCGGCGACGGAATTTTCTTTCCTCGTCGGCATTCCCACTTTGCTCGCCGCGGGTGCGTATAAGATCTTTCAGGCCTTGCGTGACGGAGCCACCGAAGACTGGGGGATGCTCGCGCTTGGAGCCATCGTGGCGGCGGCCGTGTCGTTTGTCGCCGTGAAGTGGTTATTGCGTTTCGTGCAATCGCACACCTTTGTCAGTTTCGGCATTTATCGCATTCTGCTCGGCTTGGTCCTGCTTTGGATGCTCTGGCCCCGATCATGAACGAGATTCCTCCTGACCTCCAAGCCGCCGTCTTGTGCGAAGATGTGCGAGCGGAAGCCAGCGGCCAACAAACCGTCGTCGGAGTGATCGGAGCCATCCCTGCCCCCACCCTTCCCATCGGGTTCTTCAAACTTTGCCTCTGGTCCCGCTGGTGCGGAGGCACCGGCCAATTCGTCCAAAAATCGCTTATCATGGGATGCGATGACGACCAACCCATCGCGCAAAGCGAAGTGAAGTTCGTCCTCCCGGAACTGAACGCACACGCCACCAATGTCCATGTCTTCGGCGGAGTCCAGTTTCAAAAACACGGCATTTATCACATCGAAATCCGTCTCGACGGAGAATTGCGCCTTCGGATTCCGCTTCCGGTCCTGCCGGTTCGCCCTCAGAACCCGCAACCGGAGGATCCTTCCGACGATTTTCTCGATTCCTCGGATTAGAGCCTGGCACCCAGATGCTCCGCATCTTGCGTTGCAGCCGCTGCATGGGCGGCGATGTCGAGGAACTCGGAACGAGTTTCTTGGGTCTTAAGCTTGCGCACGGATTGGGGATAAGCCGTCCGTCTTTTGATCCGCTTTTCTCATGACCTCACTAGGCCTAAAACGAAATCCGCTCGGCGTCCTCGGGGAGATAGACAGCCTCCACTCCGGAAAGCTCCTCTTCGCAGCGCTCTTTGATAGCTCCGCGCTGTTCATCCAAAACCGCCGGCAAATGGGTCAGGCACAAAGTCCCGATGGAGACCGACTGCAAAGTCGCCAGAAGATCATCGACCGACAAGTGGGCTGGTAGTCCAAGCGAGAGGGCCTCGGTGCGCCCGTGCAACATACTCGCCTGGAGAAGCAGAGGAAGACCGCCGACATGATCGGCGTGGGCGTGGGTAATCCAGAGGGCATCCAGATCCGCCAAGGCAAAACCCAATTCGAGCAATTGCCCGCTGCACGGCTCCCCCGCATCGAGGAGCACGTTTCGAAGATGCGCCTAGTCTGAAAGATCGCAAAGCGCCCCCTCGACAAGTGGTTCAAGAACCTCTAGCCATTACCCCGTGAACGATCGGGTGCGCGTCCGCGCAAAGTTTTTTTTCGAGGGAGATCGCAAGTATTTTCTCAAAGGGGTCACCTACGGAACCTTCGCGCCGGATGCCGACAATTACTATGTCGGCCCGCCGGAAAAGGCTCTCAAGGACCTCGGCATGATGCGTGCCATCGGCATCAACACGGTGCGCATCTATCACGCCCCCCCCCGTTGGTTCCTCGATCTTGCCCAGGACCATGGCATTAGGGTCATGGTCACCTTGTGGTGGGGACAAAACGTGGACTTTCTCAGTTCGGCCAAACGACGGAGGGAAATTTTCGACAAGGTTCGTCACGACGTCAAATCCAACGCCGGCCACCCCGCGTTGATGGGCTACCTCGTGGCCAATGAAATTTCCTCCAACATGGTGCGGTGGTATGGGGTTCGCAAGGTCACGGAGTTTGTCGAAACCATGATCAACGTCGGTCGCGAAGAAGACGACGCCGTCCTTTACTCCTACGCCAGCTATCCGCCGACCGAATACCTCCTCCCGTCGAACATGGATTTTTACACCTTCAACGTGTATCTCCATAAGCAGGAGGAATTCGACCGCTATCTGGCCCGACTCCAGAACTTGGCCGAAGACCGTCCCCTCATCATGGGGGAATTTGGCATGGACACCATCCGCCACACCGAGGACGAACAATCCGAGATGCTGAGCTGGCATGTCGAAAGCGTCGTCCGGGGCGGACTGGCCGGGACCTTTCTCTACACCTGGACGGATGAATGGTTCGTCAACAACCAAGATATCACTGACTGGGCTTTTGGGCTGACGACCCGCGAGCGGGAGCCCAAAAAATCCTATCACACGGTCGAAAAGCTTTTCTCCGGGTCCGAACCTCTGACCCAGAAGATCCCGCTCTCTCGCTATCCCAAAGTTTCGGTTATCGTTTGTTCCTACAACGGCGGAAAGACCCTTGATGCCTGTTTGACCTCGCTGGCAAAAGTCCAATATCCGGATTTCGAGGTCGTCCTCGTAGATGACGGCTCGACCGACGACACCCCGGCCATCGCCGCCCGACACCCCGACATCATCAGCCTCCGGCAGGAAAACAAAGGCCTCAGCGTCGCCCGCAATGAAGGAGCCTACGCCGCCCAGGGAGAAATCATCGCCTACACGGACAGCGACTGCATGGCGGATCCCGACTGGCTCTACTTTCTCGTCGGCACCCTCCTCAGCGGAGACTTCGCCGGGGTCGGCGGACCGAACATTTCGCCTCCGGCAGCCAATGGCATCCAAGCCTGTGTGGCTGCCGCCCCCGGCGGGCCCAGTCACATCCTGCTTACCGACACCATTGCCGAGCACATTCCCGGCTGCAACATGGCGTTTTACAAGTGGGCTTTTGACAAAGTGGGCGGGTTCGATCCCGAATACCGCAAGGCCGGAGACGACGTCGATTTTTGCTGGCGACTCCAACAGGAGGGCCAAATCATTGCCTTCAGCCCCTCCGCCATCGTCTGGCATTACCGTCGCTTCACTCTCGGTGCGTTTCGGAAACAACAGGTCGGCTACGGCGAAGCCGAATCTCTCCTGCGCTTCAAACACCTCGTCTTTTTCGGTCCCACCGGCACCGCCAAATGGAAGGGCCAAATCTACGGCGCCCCCCGCTTCACCTGGTTGGTCAACCGGCCGATCATTTATCATGGAATCTTCGGCGAAGGCCTCTTCCAGTCCATTTACCCGACCCCGCAATCGGAACTCGCCGCTTACCTCAGCAGCATCGAATGGGTCGTCCTGACCGCTTTTATCTTTTGTCTTTCCGTTCCGTTTCCGGTCCTCCGGATCGTGCCGTACATCATGTTCGGCGGGACGTTTTTGGTCGCGTTGTCCTACATGATCCACGCCAAGCTCGAACCTCGCCATGACACTATTCCGGCGCGTTTGTTGGTTGCCTTCCTCGCTTTGACCCAGCCCCTCTTCCGCGGGTGGGCCCGGTATCGCACCTGGCTGCAATTTAAACACACCCCGCCAGCCGTCGTTGCCTCTCACGAGAAGAACTTCACCCCTCCGGGCGGGAGCAAGACCCATCTCAACTACTGGACCGAAAATGGCGAAGGCCGCGAGCGATTGCTTCCCGTCCTTGTCGCCCGCCTGGAAGAAGAGGGTTGGAATTACTCCATCGACACCGGATGGAAAAATTGGGATCTCCAAATCTTCGGGAGTTTCTGGTGGGGGATCAAGCTCCACAGCGTGACCGAATACCATGGTGGCCCCAAATGCCTCACCCGGATCCGCCTGGAAACCGCCGTCGTCGGCACGACGGTGTTGGTCAACCTGGTTCTCCTGGCCATCCTCCTCTATCGTCAGTTTTACGTTCCCGGATCGGACCTCATCCTTTGGATTCCGTATGCCATCTTTGCATCCGTCCTCGTCCTGCGGGCCTACCGCCTGAAAAAACGGGTAGCGGAATTGGTCGGGGCCGCGGCGGAACATTGCGGCTTCACCCGTGTGAAAGGCAACTAGACGGAGCGACGCACGCTGCCGATTCGCACATGTCCCTCCAGCTTGCTGACTACGATTTCCCTCTTCCCGAGGGTTTGATTGCCGACCGCCCCCTGCCGGAACGGGATGCCTCCCGCATGATGATCGTCAACCGCGCGGCGGGAACGATCTCCCATCGGACCTTCCGAGATTTGCCGGAGTATTTTCAACCCGGAGATCTCGCTGTCCTGAATAATTCGAAGGTTCTCAAAGCCCGCCTCTTTTCTGAAGACGGACGGATTGAGGTCCTCATGATCGAACCTGTCGATGCCCAAGCCCGGAAAAATCACAGCGGCGCAGCCCATCTTGCTAACCATTTGGCCACCAGAGCCATCGACCTCCCTCACCAGATCACAGCGGATATGCCTCGGTCAGCCGCTAACTCTGGCGACCAAAGCGTTACGCAATCTGCCCCCCCCCCCTGTGATCTCTCCGGGCAAGCCTGGAAATGTTTGGTCAAGCCCGGTCGCAAGATGAGGGTCGGAGCGACTTGCGCGGTGGCCGGAACCACCGCCCTGGTCCGCGAGGCGCTCCCCGACGGCGCCCGCATTTTGGAATTCGCCGCCCCTCCCGATCTGGACCGTTACGGAACCATGCCCATCCCGCCCTATTTTCATCGGGAAGCAGACGAGGCCGACGACCTTCGTTACCAAACCGTCTTTGCCGAGGACCCGGGTTCCGTCGCCGCGCCCACCGCGGGCCTTCATTTCACCCCCGAACTCCTCGCCTCCATTCCGCACACTACTCTCACCCTTCATGTGGGCATCGGAACCTTTCAGCCTGTGAAGGTCAAACACCTGGCGGACCATGTCATGCATGAGGAACGCTATACGATTTCCGAGGCCGCCGCGACGGCCATCAATTCCGCCCGTCGTTTGATCGCCATCGGCACCACGTCGGCCCGGGTGCTGGAAAGCCAACCGCCAGGACCGATCCAGCCTCACTCGAGTCGCACGGGCATCTTCCTCCACCCGCCCCATGCACTCCACCGGATCGATGCTCTCTTCACCAATTTCCATCTCCCCAAATCCACCCTCTTCATGTTGGTCAGCGCCTTCGCGACCAGGGACCTGATGTTGGCCGCCTATGCCGAAGCCGTTCGCGAACGCTATCGTTTCTTCAGCTATGGCGATTGCATGCTCATTCTTTAGACCATTATGAAACACAAAGCGCTCCCCTTCCGCCAGATTCACCTCGATTTCCACACTTCGCCACACCTTCCCGGGATTGGAGCCCAATTCGAGAAAGCCCGCTGGCAGGACACCTTGCAGGAGGCTCGCGTCAATTCGATCACCCTCTTCTCCAAATGCCATCACGGGTGGAGCTATCATCCCACCACGGTGGGTAAGATGCACCCCCACTTGGACTTTGATCTTCTGCGGGCTCAGTACGAAGCCTGCAAAGAAATTGGCGTAGCGGTCCCCATATATCTCTCCGCCGGGGTGGACAATTTGGCTGGTGAAGAACATCCGGAATGGCGAGAGATCACCCCGGAGGGATCCTATGACGGTTGGACGGCTTCCCCGCTGAAACCGGGATTTCTCTCCATGGACTTCCTCAGCCCCTATCTGGATTATCTCTGTCAACAAATCGAGGAAGCCGTCCGATTGTTCCCCGATTGCGACGGCATCTTTCTCGATATCATTTCTCAGGCCCCTGGTTGTTCCCGATGGCGCTTGGATCACATGGCGGCAAAGGACTGGAATGCGGAAGACCCGACCCATCGCGAGGAATGCGCCCAGGCGGCTCTCCAGAGCTATTTCAAACGTACCACCGAGTCGGCCAAGGTCTTGGATTCCGACATGCCAATTTTCCATAATTCGGGCCACATCCCCCGGGGCAGTCACGACCTCTTGAAATATTTTAGTCACTTGGAGTTGGAGTCCCTCCCCACTGGTGGATGGGGCTATGACCACTTTCCCATGTCGGCCAAATATGCGGTCAATCTCGGCTTTGATTTTCTCGGCATGACCGGAAAATTCCACACCACCTGGGGAGAATTTGGCGGTCAAAAACACCCCAATGCGCTTCGCTACGAATGTGCGGCCATGCTGGCCTTCAATGCCCGCTGCAGCATCGGCGACCAACTCCATCCCAACGGCGAACTCGACCCCACCACCTATCAATCGATTGCCGCAGCCTACCGGGAAGTGGAAGCGAAGGAACCTTGGTGTACAGACACCCGGCCGGTTTCGGACATTGGCGTCTTATCAAGCGAAGCGGAAAACCACTCCTCCCGCGAAAACGCCCCTGACGAAGGGGTCACTCGGACCCTGCTCGAAGGTCACTTCCTTTTTGACATCATCGACCGCGAGATGGATTTCTCCCGCTTCCAACTCCTCATTCTCCCCGACGACATCCACATCGACGAGGCTCTCAAAGCCCTCCTCGATGCCTATCTCGCTCAAGGCGGCAAGCTCCTGCTGACCGGCGAAAGCGGATTATGGAAAGACCGGGCCGAATTTGCCTTCGACCTCGGAGCCGATGCTACCGGACCCAGCGAATTCTCTCCGGATTTCATTCTCCCGAAACCGGAATTCCGGGCCGAATTCGTCTCCACACCTGTGGTCATGTATCTTCGCTCCCAAAGGATTCAAGTCACCTCGGGAGAATCGCTCGGGCAGATTTATGACCCCTATTTCAATCGAACGTTCCGGCATTTTTGCAGTCATCAACACACCCCATTCCGGCCGGAGGCCTCGGGATTCGACTGCGGCGTGCGGCACCAAGGAATCACCTACCTCGCCCATCCGGTCTTCTCGCTCTACCGCACCTACGGCGCAGTGGCGCATCGGGAGTATGTCAACAAGGTGATCTCCTCTCTTCTTGGTCAGCAGGCCACCCTCCAGACCAATCTGCCTTCGACCGCCCGAGTGGCTCTCAACCACCAACCATCGGCCGATCGAAACGTGCTCCATCTTCTCTTTGCCAACACCGTCGCCCGGGGAGGCCGCATGAATCTGTCGGGAGGCACGGTGGCAGCCAGCGGCCAGAGCATCGAAGTCATCGAAGAACTCCTCCCGCTCCGAAAGATCAAAGTCACCCTGCGAAATCAGCCTCCCCTCAAAGCGATCACCCTAGAACCTCAAGGCATCGAACTCTCCTTCACCCAAGACAATGACGTGGTGGAGTTTCAGGTCGAAGAGTTCACCTGTCATCAGATGGTCGCCTTGACCGAAGCCTGAGGTAGCGCGAACGGGGGGTTGTCGGGTTTTGTCTGGGGACCGCACGCGGCCAGCCGCCGAGGAAACATCCTCGGGCCGAGTGTGCTTCCCGAGGAAGACTCAATTTCGATACATTTTCTGCGGGGCCGCTCCTCGGCAATGCTTTGCACGCAGGGCGACCCTTTGCTACGAATTTAAGGTTCTGGGAAACAACCAAGACACGCACGAAGAAGAGAAACCCGCCAAGGGACCCCCTCCTCGAAAAAAATGGCTCCGCCGTTTCAAGATTGGGTTCCTCAGCGTGGTGCTTTTGCTGGCCCTTTTTCACCGCCCGATCTTTTTTGCCGGGACGCGCTATTTTGTCCTCCAGGCGGCCAAGGAACAAAATCTCGACCTGACCTATGAAATGCGCGGGTCGATCTTCACCAACCTGTCGGTAGTGAACCTCCGCGCCACGCCCACCAAATCCGGCCCGATCCAGCGCCTCGAAATTGGGACCCTCAATTTATCCTACAGCTTGTGGGATCTCGTGCGGGACGGACTCCCCGCCTTTCTCCAGCAAGTGGATCTCCGCGATGTCTTCATCGAACTCACCCCCGAAAAACCTCGCCCGGCAGCAAAAGAAACAGCCCCCCAAGCTTTCAAGTTTCCCGTTCTTTTTCCGTCCCTATTGAACCTCGTCAATGTCAACCTCGTCATCCATGGCCCCGAGGGAGACACGGTCTTGGAGGGGCTTTCTTTTAGCCTCCTGCCCGACCGCTCCGGGTCGCTCAAAATCCAAACCCTTGATATCCCCGGCGTACGACGCTGGACAGACATTGCCGCCGCCACCACCTATCAAGACCGCAACCTCGTTCTTTCCGACCTCTTCGTGGGTAAAGAAATTGCGCTCCGGGAACTCAATCTCGACCTGACCGACCTGGAAAAACATCGCTTAGGCGTGGCTCTCAATGGCAGTTTTTTCGAGGCCCCGATTCAAATCACCTGCGAGATCACCGACCTCCATGCCGCCAATCATCTCACGATGAAAGTGGCAGCGAGCGGACTGGTTTTTGCCTCCGTCTGGGACTACCTCAATATGCCCGCCCCCTTTCTGGGCGAGCTCGAGCAACTCGATGCCACCTTCGAGGGCGCCATTGATCGCCCGGCTGGCTGGCAGGGGACCGTCCGGGCCTCTCTCAAAGAGCTGAGCATCGGCGGCCAGGCCCTCGGGCAGGTCGCCTTCGAGGCGAATGCCTTGGATGGCCAAGTCCACCTGACTTTGCGAGAAACGTTCGACGACAAAAATTCGCTCTCCCTCGAAGCGACGGGAAAGCTCCCCGACACCTTGGCGGGGTTCGTTCATACCAAGGCCGAGGGCCATCTCGATCTCCAGATTCCAGAAGCGGGTCGCCTGGCCTTGCCGGAACCGCTCACTGGCGACTTAACCGTCAAAGGCACTTTCACCACCGCCGATGGACTCTTGCGCACGGATCTCAAGGTGACATCCCGCACCTTGGCCGCCGCCGAAGCCGAATTAACGGACACCAATTTCTCCCTCCAATTGGAGAAAGATCTTTCACAAACAGAAGAGGCCCCCGCTTTTCAATCCCTGACCACGACCTGGGAAGGGACGATCAAGAATGTCCGCTTCCGAGACTACGCCGTTGAGGAAGTTCAATTTCAAGCCAGCTCACGGGAAGCTCGAGTGACCTTGGAGGAATTGACCCTGACCAAAGAATCCAACACCGCCCGCATCGGCGCAGAGTACCTCCTCCCGGCCGATGGAAAATCATGGTCGGGTCAACCGCTGCAAACAAAATTCACGGTCGTCGCTCCCAACCTCTCCGCCTTCGTCATCCCCGGCAGCACAACCAAACTGCAAGGCAAGTTATCGATTAAAGGTGAGGCCACCGTGCGAAATGGCCTGGTTAATGGAAACTTCGATCTCGAAGGCCGCGAGATCGAAGCCCTTGGAGTCCCCGTAGAAAGCGCCGAGATCAAAGTCATCGCAAGTGATAATCACGCCCAGATCTCTTCGCTTCAAATTCTCTTTAACGACAAAAACCACATCGCGGGGTCCGGCAAGATCCAGTGGGGAGACACCCTTGCCTATCAGGGCGCGCTCGATATCAATCTGAGCGATGTGGCGATTTTCCAACCGCTGTTGGGCGGTCCGGATCGCCCGGCCTTGGGAGGCGCTCTCACGGTTTTCTGGAAAGGCGAAGGAAGCACCGCCACTCCGCAGCACTCCGGCTCCGTCAATCTCGACCTCTCCAAAGGGCAATTTGAGGATCAGAAAAACCTCACCGCCCACGCCTCCGCTTCCTATGCGCAAGATCATGTCAGCATCCCGGACTTTTTTGTCTCTTCCGATTTGGGTCAGGCCGTATTTTCGCTTTTTTGGAAAGACGATCAACTCAAAGTCACCCACCTCGCGGTTCGCCAGAAAAAAGTTGCCATGATGGAGGGAAGTCTCGATTTGCCGCTGCGTTTGTCGGGCTGGAAGGAACCGTCCCAACTCATCCCCGCCGACGCGCCCCTCCGTCTCACACTCAAATCCCGCAAGGTGAGTCTGCCCGCCGTTTTGCCTGCGGAAGACAAAGAACCACCTCTGCTCGGCACGGTCGACTTGGATGTGGACCTTCAGGGTTCGCTCCGTAATCTCCAGGGGCAATTGACCCTGCGCGCTAAGGGCCTGCAGTCGCCGACCGCCACGCAATTTGCTCCCGGCACAGTCGCCCTCGATCTCACGCTCAAAGACAATCTCCTCAATCTCGACGGCACCGTAACCCAAGAACGAATCCAACCTTTTCGCCTGACGGGTCAACTGCCGCTTAATCCGGTTGCCATCCTGAAGGCGGGAAAACTTCCCCCGGAAACCCCGCTAAACCTCAAAGTCCAGTTGCCGCGGTCGTCGCTGGACTTTCTGTCCTCCGTCATCGCCCCGATCCGTCAGAGCCGGGGATTTGCCGCCATGGAGGTGACCGCGGCAGGCACCCTGGCGGAGCCGGTTCTGGAAGGATCCGTCACCATTAATCTGCAGACTCTCCGTTTTTCCGATTCGATGCTGCCCCCGATCGATAATTTCGACCTCCGCCTCGCTTTCACCCCCGGCCAGATGACATTGACCCGCTGTGCCGGAGGCATCGCCGGGGGAACATTTGGCCTTTCCGGCAAAGCGAATTTTGCCACCTTCGCAAATCCGGACCTCGATTTGCGTTTCCGCTGTAAAAACGCCCTGGTCCTTCAAAATGACGCCATGACGGTGCGGGTCTCCAGCGACCTCGCCATCAACGGCCCCCTTCAGGCCGGAACGGTCAAAGGTTTTGTCAACATCACCCGGAGCCGGTTTTTCAAAAACATCGACATCCTCCCGATTGGGCTGCCAGGGCGACCGGCCCCGCAACCTCCCGAGGAATTCTCCACCGTCACTTTTCCCAACCCGCCCCTGCGCGACTGGAAATTTGATGTCGCCATCCGGACCGCAGATCCCTTTCTCGTGCAAGGCAACCTGGCCAATGGCCGCATCAGAGCCAATTTGCAGTTGGGCGGCACCGGCTTGGCTCCTTGGATGGACGGCAAAATTCTCATCGAAAACCTCACCGCAAGCCTCCCCTTCAGCCGACTCAACATTCATTCGGGGGAAATATTCTTTGATCGTCAGCGTCCGTTCGTTCCCCAGTTCAATCTCGATGCCACCTCAAACATCCGCGATTACCGTATCAACATCGCTCTGGCTGGTCCCATCACCGATCCCCAGACTTTCTTCACCAGCGAACCTCCGCTCACCCAAGCCGCCGTTGTCTCGCTCATCGCCACGGGGCTGACCCCGCAGGAATTGGGCAGCAATCCGACCGCGCTGGCCGGACAGGCCACCATGCTCCTCTTTCAGCAACTCTACCATCGGGTCTTCCGTCGCAACCAACGCCCGAATTCCAACCAATCATTCCTCGAACAAGTCCGCTTTGACCTCGGCGTCACCGATCCCAAGACCGGCCGCCAATCGACCATGGTGGGAGTTCCTTTGACCAAACAAATCATGCTCACCGGCGGGATGGATGTTGACGGCGATTTCCAAGGACAGATCAAATACCTGATCCGATTCAAATGAGAGCCCTCTTTGCTTTTCTCATCCTGACCGGTTCGGTGCTGGCTCAAACCGACGCGTCACCGGACCACGCATCGCCCGCAGCACACGACCAGCTTCCGCCCTTGGACCTCCCCCTGCCGGATTTGAAGGGCACGCTGAAAGTCACTTTCGTGGGGGCAATTTCTTTCACAGATGCCCAATTGCGCGACGGCATCATCCGACAAATCCAGACAATCGAGCAATATGGTCTCGATGCCCCCAATGCCTACGATGCCATGTATTACCTCGAGTCCTTTTATCGGAATCATGGCTACGCCCATGCAGAGGCGAGCAATGAGATTGAAGGCCCCTGGGCACTCCGCCTCACGATTAAAGAAGGCTCTCGAGCCAGGATTGGCGAGATTCACATCATTGGCAACCAGGCCTTTTCCTCCACCGAACTGACCAAATACCTCCTTGGGCCCGTACGGGAAAACAATCCCCGCATCCGCAATATCGAGGATCTCCCTTCTGACGAAGACGCTATTTTCTCCGGCGTCGCACTCATCCGCCGGCTCTACGCTTCCGGCGGATACCTCAATGCCATCGTCGAGGCACCGAACATCACCTACAACGCGGACAATACCCACTCAACTATCGACCTCAAGATCACCGAAGGGATCGCCTTCCGCTTCGGGGAAATTCGTTTCACAGGCACTCCCGCGCTGCCCCGCGAAGAAATGCTCAAAGTCATGGCCGCGCAAACCAAGAACGTTTTCACTGACGGGCGACTCGATGCCGCCTCCCGCGCCTTGGAAGAACTCTACCAGAAAAACGGGTTCTTCACCTCGACCGTAACCCAGACCGCAAATCTGGAAGATGCCCGGAGCGGCCTTGTCCCGGTCACTTTTCAGATTGAATCTGGTCCCGTTTATCATTTCCAAGGAGTCACGGTGAGCGGGAACGATCGGGTCAAATCGAGCTTTATCCAACACCGTCTCCGCAGCCTGCAGGGTAAAACCTACACCCCCGCCGCGATTGAAAAGAGTTTTCGCAAACTCAATCAAACCGGACTTTTTCAAAACCTCCACTTGGTCCCTCTAGCCGAAAAAGGCGACAATCTCCGTCTCGATGTGGCGGTCGAAGAAGGCAAAACCAAGGAATTTGGTTTCGGCCTCGGTTATGCCTCCTACTTTGGCGGGATGGTCAGTGCGAGCTATCGGGATTTGAATTTTCTCGGCAATTCCCGCCCGTTCAGCATCAACCTGGCCGTCAGTCAAAAAAGCCTCAACGGTGAGATCCTCTACACCGACCCTTGGTGGTTCGACACCGACTACAAATTTCAACTCCGCCTCTATGCCAATAATGAATATCTCAAGGGCTATTCCGCCTTCGAGTTAGGAATCCAACCCACCGTCTCCCGGGACTTCACCACGCATTGGAATGTGTCGGCTTTTGTCATCGCCAAATATGTCACCACCTATGACATCGACATCGAACCGGCCAGTCTCGTGGGACAGGACGATTATTCCGTCGCCTCGATCGGATTCACCCAGACCCTCGACTATCGCAACAGCACCACCCTGCCAACCCGAGGATATATTTTCAGCACCACGCTGGAAGTGGCCCCCAAGGGGATCGGCGCGGTCTCCTATGTACGCGCCTTGGGGCGCTTTTCTTACTACCTGCCGATCACCCAAAAAACTACCCTCGCCCTCGGGGCCCGCGGCGGGGTGATCTCCTCGCTGAGCAGCGACGAGCTTCCCATCAACGAACGCTTTTTCAATGGAGGCGCCACCACCGTGCGAAGCTTTTCGGAATTCACCCTGGGACCCCGCGACCGGGCCGGCTACCCGCTGGGGGGACAGGGCTTCACAGTCTTCAACGCAGAATACACTTTCCCCATCATCGGTGACCTCTACGGGGCAGTCTTCGTCGATGCAGGCAATGTCATTTCCGAAGCCGCCGACTTCGGCTTCGAAGACATGCGCTATGGCGTGGGTGCCGGTCTTCGTTACAACCTCCCCATTGGATCCCTCCGTTTCGACTACGGACTCAATCCCGATCCCCAAGATGGAGAAGCCCAAGGGGCCTTCCATTTCGCCGTCGGGGTGGCGTTCTGAAGGATGAGAGCCGGTCCCTCCCCCCTGTCGCGGCGGTCTCTGACCTCTTCTTGACCTCTCGCCCCCTGTCTATTTTCTTTTCTTTGCCGTGGGGCCGATCAACTCCAGCCGCAACTTGCCCGTCGCCACGAGATGAAGAACGGAGGCGGCGAGCGTTTGGTAGGGCATCCCGGCTTCCGCCGCTCGGGCCTTGAGTCCATCAAGCGTCGCACCTGCCAGCCGGATATTAATTCGCGCCTCCTTCGGGGCCTTGCGCGAAAGCGGCAGGCCGATGGCAGCCACCTCGAGGGCGCTCAATCGGCGCGAGCCTTCGTAGTCCCAGCCTTCGTCCTTGGGTTCGTCGGTGGAGATCACTTCATTGTCTGTTTTCATAGTCTTTGCGTTGTTTCCTCCAATACCCGGCTCCAATCACGCGGATGCGTCCACCCCGCATCGTGAAACGCACCGAGAGCACTCTAAGTTTTAAGTTTTTCGCCTTCCACTTTTCGCTTTTCGCCTTGTCCCCCAACTCTCCGTTCCTGGAAAAAGGCTTTCAGGATCTCCCCACATTCTTCGGCCCGAACTCCGGCTGTGATTTCGCAGCGGTGGTTCAACTCCGGCATTTGCAAAATATTCAACAACCCACCTGCCGCCCCGCCCCGGGCGTCTCCGCATCCAAAGATCACCCGGCGGAGACGGGCATGGACGAGCGCCCCGGCGCACATCGGGCAGGGTTCCTTGGTCACGTAGAGGTCGCATTCGGTCAACCTCCAGTCTTCGATCTCACTCTCCGCCTGCGTAATCGCCTGCATCTCCGCGTGCGCAGTCGCATCCCGCAACGTTTCCACCTGATTCCAGGCCCGGGCAATGATCTCACCGTGACGAACAATGACCGCGCCCACCGGCACCTCCTGCATTCGATAAGCCTTCTGCGCCAAGCGGAGAGCCTCTCCCATAAAATACTGGTCGCTTCCAAAATCCATGGAAGAACTGAAACCACGATTTTACCTCCCCGACACGAATTAAATGATGCGACCAGGAATCTCGGGCGTGAGCAGGCGGGCTCCCCGACTCAGACAGACCGCCGCAATGACAATGTCCTGAGCGGGGATCACGCTTCCCCGCCGATCCAGCGTCCAGGCCATCTCGGCGGCGTATTCCCAGACGCCATTGGGGGTTGGGAGATAAATCATGGTCGAATACCTCGCGGCGAACCTTTCGCGCACCGCCGGATCCCGCAATCCCCGACAGACCTCCAGCACCACCATCCCGATCGTCGCCCATTCCACACGTTCCCCCAGCTGTTCCATTTCCAGAAACGGCTGACGTTTCGAACGCAAGGCACGAATGTAAAAACTGCTATCGGCGACGACGAGTTCCCTATTTTCGCGGCTTTTCGGCGGTCCTCAAAGCATCGTAAGTCTCGAAGTCGAAGACCTCCTTCGGGTCTTTACCTTCGATCCCGATGGGTGTGGCAAAAATCATGGCCTCACGGCATGGCTCGCAAGCCATACCATCAACACTCTTCTTTCGCTTTTGGGCGCATGCCCGTTAGGTGCAAATACTGATTTTCTCACGGAGCGGGAGAAGAAACGCGTTCCGCGTTCCTCTACGATGTAGCGGAAAATGGAACATTTTTCGACCTCCCCCTTTCCTGCTTCTGCATTTTGCACTTAATGGAGATGCGCCCTTCGCTTTTTTATCGTTCTCTTTCTCCGTGCCTTTCTGGGTCGTCTGTGATGGAATCGCCCCCCTCATGGACTTTCGGAAAACCCTCATTGCCCCTTCGATTTTGGCCTGCGATTTTTCCCAACTCGGCCAGGAAGTGGAACGTCTCACCACGGCCGGAGCCGACTGGATCCATTGCGATGTCATGGACGGGCACTTTGTGGACAACATTTCCTTTGGGCCCGCTTTTGTGAAGGCCGCCTCCGCTCACACCGACCGGTCACTCGACGTCCACCTGATGATCGACCGGCCAGACCGCTATTTCCCCCGCTTCACCGAATTTTCCGCTTCCATCTCCGTCCACGTCGAGGCCCACCATGATGTCAAGAAGACCCTCGCCGGCATCCGCGAGGCGGGTTGTCTGGCCGGGCTCGCCCTCAGTCCACCGACGCCGATCGAGGCCATTCAACCTTTTCTAGGCCTCTTCGATATCCTTCTGGTCATGACCGTCAATCCCGGTTTCGGAGGGCAGGCCTTCATGCCGGAGATGATGGAAAAAGTCCGCACCGGGGCCCGGTGGCGTGAGGAAGAGGGTCTCGCCTACCACATTGAGGTCGATGGCGGGATCGACCCGGCCACAGCCGAAACTTCCCGGCAAGCCGGCGCCAACGTCATGGTGGCAGGCACTTCGGTTTTCAAGGCTCCCGACGCCGCCGCCGAGATCGCCGCCCTGCGGTCAGAGGGTTAGCCGCCTACGGGGAGCACAGTTCCGCCTCGTGATGATTGGTCACGGCCGGAGCCAATTCCGGGTACTCGAAGATTTTCCCCTCGTAGTTCCGGAGGACGACTTTTTCCTCGTCGTGGAAGAGGACATACTCGGGATTCACCGGAACCTTGCCCCCGCCGCCCGGGGCATCGATGACGTATTGGGGAATGGCATATCCACTGGTGTGGCCTCGTAATCCTTCGATAATTTCAATCCCCTTGGCCACGCTGGTCCGAAGGTGGGAGGACCCTTGAATCAAGTCGCATTGATAGAGGTAATAAGGCCGGACCCGACAAAGCAAAAGCTTGTGCACCAACTCCCGCATGACCTCCACGGAGTCATTCACTCCGGCGAGAAGAACACTTTGATTACCCAGCGGAATCCCATGGTCGGCCAGTCGTTCAAATCCTTCCCGCACCTCCGCCGTAATCTCCCGGGGATGATTGACATGCACACTCATCCAGAGCGGATGATATTTTTGCAACATGCGACACAACTCCGGCGTGATCCGTTGGGGAAGAAAAATGGGGACGCGGGATCCGATCCGGACAAACTCAATATGGGGAATCGCCCGGACCCGTTGGAGGAGGTATTCCAGCCTGTCATCGGAGAAGATGAGCGCGTCGCCGCCTGAAAAAAGCACATCCCGCACTTCGGTGTGTTTTTCTAAATAGGCAAAGGACTCTTCAAAATTCGTGTGCAGCTCCTGCTCCCCCGCTCCGCTGACCACCCGACTGCGGGTGCAGTATCGACAATAGGAGGCGCATCGATCGGTGACCAGAAAGAGCACCCTGTCCGGGTAGCGATGGACCAACCCCGGCACCGGCATGTGGCTGTCCTCTCCTACGGGATCCGCCATTTCCCACGGCGCGGTCGTTCCCTCTTCCATCCGGGGAATGACCTGCCGCCGAATCGGACCACCAGGATCATCCTGCTCGATCAAATTGAAAAAATGCGGCGTGATCGAGAGGGACAACTTACTTCCGGCCAAAACGGCTCCAGCCCGTTCCTCCGGCGTCACAGGGAGCAATTCCTCCAGCCGTTCGAGCGAATTGACCCGGTTCTTGAGTTGCCATTTCCAGTCATTCCACTGCGCCGGCGTCGCCTCTGGCCACAGTCCTGGCGCTAGTGATGGAAACCGTGCGTCGTGGGAGTGCGGTTGCGATAACATGATGATTGGATGAAAACGCTACTGAAGATGTCGTACTTGTCAACTCAGGCCGCACCAAAATTGCCAAACGGGTCCGGACGGGGACAGATCCCGAGGAATTGCCATGAGTCCATGTTATAGGGGTAGGGACGAGGATTGCTCCCCCTTCTCTTGCGTCCACGATCCGCGTTTTCTCGGGATGTCGGGTCAGTCCAGCTTTTCCCGTCCACTCGCTCCATGAGCGCTTCATGCGGAATGTTGTCGAAGCAGCCTTTGATGTCGTCGTCCACCACCGAGACCTTTCCTTCTTTGAGCAGGCTTTCCACCTGCTCCACGGCTTGCCTTGCATTGCGTCCGGGACGGAACCCATAGCTCTGTTTGGCAAAGTCCCGCTCGAAGATCGGTTCCAGGACAATGTGCAATGCTTTCTGCACAATGCGATCTCTCACGGAGAGTAGTCCCAACGGTCGCTTTTGATTCGCTCCGCTCTCCCCTTCGGGGCTGCCCTACGGGCAGTCTATCTCCGCTTCGCTCCGGTTCATGGCTGCCCGCCTTTGCTCCACGGTCATTACCCGCTTGCCGGCACTTCGTGCCCCCCTTCGGGCTGCCTTCGGCAGGCAGCCTCCCTTCGGTCGGCTCTTCGCTCTTACGAAGGCTCTGTCACTTCTCGTATCAGGACTTTCACCCGATTGTTGATGGGCGCCTATGGGCGCGCGGAACCCCGGCTTTAGCCGGGCCGCGCCCCGAGCCGCCTGAAGGCGGTACTCCAACATGGACTCATGGCAATTCCTCGGGATCAGGATGCCCACCTTCCACCTTCCACCTTCCACCTTCCACCTTCCACCTTCCACCTTCCACCTTCCACCTTCCACCTTTCACCTTTCACCTCCCACCCGAGCTTCCTTGGTGCGCAAGATGTGAAGACGGACCGCCCGGACCGCCTGCGAAGAATTCTTTGCCGCAATCGCCTCCGCAATTTCTTCATGCGTCGGGATGGATCGATTCGGAGGGATTGCCTTTCGGTCGGCCCCCGGGATGAGAGTGAATTCGATCAGACGGAGTTGCTGCAAGGTTCCCGCCAGCCTGCGATTGCCACTCAACTGCGCCAACCTGAGGTGAAATTTCAGGTCCTCGGCAATCAACTCGGAGGCCACGTCCTCTTCTCCCGCCAGGCGCCGTTGCCCCAGCGCATCCACCTTCCTGGCAAGCCGCAGAAGGGCGGCCGCTTCCGCCTTGTTCGCGCGATGGGCCGCTTCTCCCGCCGCCAGGGCCTCCAACGCGGCCCGAATGTCCATGGCATTGCTAAATTCAGCGGCCGAGATCTCCCGCAAATACGTTCCCGCCCGCGGCCGTCGTTCGACCAGCCCGCCCGCCTCAAGATGTTCCAAGGCTGAACGAATGGCGGTACGGCTCACCCCCAAACGAAGGGCCAAACTCGATTCCCCAATCCGCTTCCGGGGAGCAATCGCTCCCGTACTAATCAAGCGAACGATGGGGCCAGTACAGTCGGCGACCTTGCCCGGACCCGAAGGCACATCTCGAAACATCGGTAAAGTATCCCCATCCTTTTTTTGGAAACTCATGAGAAGTTTTTCTTGTTTGGTCATCACTTATCGTTAAACTGACAGTCAGTTTTAAACTGCCGATTCCAGAAATCAAGAAGATGTCCACACTTTCCGCCGAAGCTAATCCCGAAGTCACACCCGCTCCGCAGCTCAGATCCAAGTTGCCTGTCTGGAGCGCGGCGCCCACTCCTCTCACCTCGCTCGGGGCCATTGATGAGGCCAGTGTGCGTCGCAGTATTGATCATCATGTCGCCACCGGATGCGGAGCCATCATGCTTGGAGGAACCTGCGGAGAGGGACCGTGGTTGCGCCATTCCGACCTCGAAATTCTCGTCCGTACGGGCATCGAACATGCCGCCGGCCGGATCGATATTCTCGTTCAAGCCACCGACAATTCCCCAGGTCTCATTCTCGAACGCATCGAGGCCTTAGAAAAATGGGGCGTCCATTCGGCCGTCGTCGCCCAGCCACATTTTTTCATGAATGCGACTCCCGCCCGATTGAAGGCCTTCTATGAGGAAGTTTGGAACCACAGTCCTTTGCCCGCGGTTTTTTATGACCGGGGCACCCATGCCGCTGTCCCGGTGCCTTTGGAAATCCTCGGCGAGGTACTCAGCCATCCCAACGTGCGGGGAATGAAGGATAGCGCCTCCGATCCCAAGCGTTTTGCGGTCAGTAAAAAGGTTCGCCAAGAACGGCCAGATTTCTTCCTTCTCAATGGCAACGAATTTCAGCTTATGCCAACCCTTCAAGCCGGCTACGACGGAGCCTTCTTCGGCGGGATGGTCTTGACGGCCCCTGCCGTGCGGCGAACCATGGACCTTCTGGCTGCGGGTGACATTACCGCCGCCACGGCCTTGGACGAAGAAACCCAGCGTTTTCTCTTCGACGTCTACGGTGGCCCCAAGATCACTTGCTGGCTGGCGGGATTGAAGTACACTTTAGTCAAGATGAACGTCTTTTCCGAGTGGACCAACATCCCGGGGTATCCTTTGACCGACGAATGCCGTCAAGCCATCGACCGGGCGGTCGCCGGAACCGACTGGCTCCTCCCGTAAGTGCCCCCTGACCGGCGATGATCAAAGAGCTTCCCTCCAGCCTACCCTATCAAGACACCAAGCCGGTGGGGGCGGCGGATTTCTATTTTGCCATCAACGCCACCTTTCGTTTCATCCGGAACCGCCTGGGCGAAGAGGGGCTGCGCCGCTTCTGGCACGATTTGGGAGACCGGTACTTTCGACCCGTCTCCGCACTCTGGCGAGACGGCAAACTCCCCGCCGTTGCCCGCTATTGGAAAGATTTTTTTGCGGCGGAACCTGGCGGGCAGGTCGCCATCCACCAAACGTCCGACACCGTCGAACTCGAAATCTCCGTGTGTCCCGCCATCGCGCATTTACGAGCCGGCCAGCGCGAGATTGATCCCGACTTCTGCCAGCATTGTTACTTTGTCAGTGAGGCCATGGCTGCGCGGAGTGGATTGACCCTCCGCGTCGAAGGCGGCAATGGCACCTGTCGCCAGCGTTTCTTCGCGCCCGAACCCAACACCTCGCCCCAGGACCTGGGACGCATCACCTCCTGTTCATGATTGGATCATACGATTTTTGTGGTCACTACGAATGGACCTTCGCCTGGCTTGAGCAAGAAGGAGGCCGCGAGTTGGTGCGAGACTATTGGAAAAGCGCCATTAGCCACGATTCCCAGATCCACGCCCGCAATCTCATTGTCCCCGAGGGATTGGAGGGGATGAAAAAATACTGGCTGCACACCTTGGAAGAAGAGGCCGCCGGCTACGCCTTCACCTCCGACGATGACCATTTTCGTATTGATATGCTGGAGTGCCCGTCCAAGGGATTCCTGATCAAAAACAAGCTCGAGCAATATTCCGACTACTGCGACCACTGCATCGGATGGATCGGGCCAGTGATGGAGGATGCGGGGTATGTCATCGATCACGAACACAACCATTGCGGGCAATGCTGGTGGGAGTTCCGTAAAAAAGAAGACCTCGCCCTGCCGTCCGCGCCGGGAGAATTTTCTCATGACAAAGACGTGCGCCAACGTCCGGATTGGAATCAACCCGAAATGGACGTCTTCCAAAGAGCCATCGACGATTCGCGGAAGGGCTGAGTTTCCGCATCCACAACCAGAAGGACGTCGCAGAGAGACTCATCTTCCATCGCTTCGCCTCCCGTTTGGGCAAATGCCGAAACTCAGGGGCGATTGCTCTCTGTATGGCTCCGACCCTCTTCGTCCGACAGAGCACGGCTCCGCCAAGGATCCGCCAGTAGAAATAGAAACACCGGGCAAAAATATCATCGCCCAAAATTCGGAAGAGCGACCGACTTCCACGAGCCAGGAAAGCCGATCTCGTGTCGCTCGCGGAGTCAGATCAATCTGGCGGGCAATTCTCCCTGTTGTCTGGCCGGGTGTCGTTTTGGGCGATCTCGAGGATTTTTACATCTTTGGCATCACCTTCGGAAGGGCTGGATTTGACCCGAGTGAAGGTCGCTCGGAAACTCTGTCCCAACTCCTCCAAAACGGGGGAGGGAAGCCCGTGCTCCGGCACTCCTGATTCATTCTTTGAATGCCGCTTCCCCACCGCCCCAAAGGAATTTCTGTAAATTCCGTAAATTCCGTTTAGTTTTTTCGTCCGATGTTTTCCCGACTTTCCGACAAACTCCAAGGTGTCTTCAAAGACCTCCGCGGCCATGGCAGCATTAGCGAAAAGAACGTAACTGATGCCATGCGCGAGGTGCGAATGGCACTCCTGGAGGCCGACGTGCATTTTCAGGTGGCCAAGGACTTCATTGCCCGAGTGAAGGAAAAAGCCCTCGGCGAAGAAGTGCTCCAAAGCGTCACCCCCGGCCAACAAATCGTCAAAATTTTCCACGACGAATTGACGGCGCTTCTCGGTGGCGATGCCGCCCCCCTCAATCTTGACAAACCGGCCCGCATCCTCGTGGTCGGCCTCAATGGCGCGGGCAAAACCACTTCCTCGGCCAAGCTGGCCCGCTGGCTCACCACTCAGGGCCGCACCCCGTTGCTGGTGGCCTGCGATTTGCATCGCCCTGCCGCCATTGCCCAACTTGCCGCCCTCGGCGAGCAGGTCAAAGTGCCCGTCTATCAGCCTCAACCCGAAGAAAAAGACGTTCTCCGCGTTGGTCGGGACGCCTCCGCTTGGTGCGCCGAACAGGGGGGCGACGTTCAGATCTACGACACCGCCGGTCGCCAGGAAATCGACGAACCGCTCTTGGAGGAACTCAAACAGCTGAAAGAATTCCTCAACCCCCAGGAAGTCCTTCTCGTCTGCGACGCCGCCACCGGGCAACAGGCAGTCAGCGTGGCCGAGCATTTCCACAAAGCCCTTGGCCTCACCGGCATCATTTTGACCAAACTCGACGGCGATGCCCGGGGCGGAGCCGCGCTCTCCCTTCGTGCCGTCACCAATCAACCGATCAAATTCGCCGGGGTGGGCGAAAAAGTGGACCAGTTCGAGCCTTTTCATCCCGATCGGCTGGCCGGCCGGATCCTTGGCATGGGCGACGTCGTCGGTCTGGTCGAAAAGGCCGCCGAGGCCATGAGCGAGGAAGATGCCGTCCGCCTTGAGCAGAAGATGCGGACCGCTTCCTTCGATCTGGAGGACTTTCTCCAACAGTTCAAAATGATCAAGCGAATGGGATCCCTTGAAAATATCCTTGGCATGATCCCCGGAATGGATAAGTTGAAAGATTCCTCGATTGACGAGGGCCAGCTCAAACGGGTGGAGGCAATTATTCTCTCCATGACGAAGCAGGAGCGGACGCGACCAGATCTTCTGAACGCGCGCCGCCGCCAGCGCGTCGCCCGCGGCAGCGGAACCACCGTCACCGAGGTAAATAGTCTTCTTTTACGTTTCACCCAAATGCGAAAGATGATGAAAAAAGCGGGAAATATGAAAAAAATGATGGCCCAGGCCCGCCGGGCTGGACTGCAAATACCGGGAATGGGCTGACCCACGAACGTCACATTTCAAAAAATCACAACTTTCCAAAGTTGCCCAACATCGAATAAAACCTGAATCGCCCCGGCCGAACCCGTCCGGAGCCATTCCAAAACACAAAACATATGGCAGTAGCAATCCGACTCCGACGCGAAGGCGTCCGCAATGCGCCTCATTACAAAATCGTGGTCGCCGACCAACGAAAGATGCGCGACGGCAAATTCATTGAAATCCTCGGCACCTACGATCCCAAAGTAGAAGGCGAAAATTTCCGGATCAATCTGGAACGAGCCGACTATTGGGTCGGAGTGGGAGCCCGTCCTTCCCAGACCGTAGGCAACATCATCGACAAGGCCCGCAAACTCGCGGCCTAACCCGCAGGTCCGCACGGTGGAAGAATTCCTTCGCTTCGTCATCGGACGATTGGTCGAATTCCCGGACGAGGTCTTCATCACGAGGGCCGAAGCTCCGGAGTCTCCCGAGAAGGTGACTTTTCTTGCCGCCATGCGCAAAAGCGACATCCCGAAAATCATCGGGAAGGGCGGGCACACCATCCAAGCCCTCCGGGCGCTTCTGGAAGCCTCCGCCCAGCGACAAGGCCTCAAAGCTGGCTTGGAAATCATCGAATGAAAACGATCTCTCTTCTCTCGATCTCTGTAATCACCCTCCTGGTGGGATTTTCCAGCACGGGATGCGAGATGCACCCGCCCTCGGAAACCATCCCCGGATACGCGGAGAAAGAAGCGGCCGAGAAGGCCCGCGAAATGAATCGCTCGATCCAACCGGAACCCACCCATTCCGAGGCCCCTACCTATTTTCCGAAGCCCACGCCGGAGAATTGAATTTGGGTGAATTTTAACAAGGTTCACGTTTGCTCCGCATTGTTCGCCGGACCAAATTTGAAAGCCTGGCCGCATGGGCTACGCCCAATCCGTTGCCGTTCTCAGCCCTCGTTGCAGCATACTTCATACTTCATACTTCATACCTCATAATTTTCTTCGCCCGATCCGTTGGAGTCTCGGCGAGCCACCGAGGAACCACACTTGGGCCGAGTGCGCTCCCCGAGAACAACCCAATGTTGACGTCTTTACTCTGCCCCCCTCCTGACCCCACACACCCGATTATATGAAAAAGATTCTTCTCATTGCCGCCCTTGTGTTGCTCGTCCTTGCCGGTTCCGCGATCTGGATCTGGCGGTCCACCGGAATCACCGACCCGGCCGTCATTCTGCCAGCCGATACGGTGGCCTTCGTCAGCCTTCCCGACCTTCCCCGCACAGGGATGCGCTGGCCGAAAACTACCCTCTCGCAAATTGGGGCCGAGCTGGAAATGAAGGACTTCCTCGCAAAGCCCCTTCAATATTTGACCGAAAATTGGGGCGGGGACGAAGCTGCCGACCTCCTCCTCAAATTAAAGCCGGGCCGAATTTTTGCGGCCACTCTTTCGGCCTCCGGGAAGGAGGCTGCCATGGTGGTCGGCTTCCAATATTGGGGTGGAAAGAGTGCCTATGACACCGCGGTGGCCCGTCTCCGGCAGGAAATCGCGGCTGGACAAGCCACCAAGGAGCCCACCAAGGAAAATTACCAAGGCACGGAGATTGCCTCAAGCACCCAAAATGGTGTCTCCATTTTCAGCGCCACTCAAGGATGGTGGGGATTTCTTTCTAATGACCTGCCCGCGCTCAAAGCCACCTTGGATCGGGCCACCGGCCGCGTGCGGGAAAATTCCCTCGCGGAAAGTGCCCGCTACCAAACCGTTGTTTCTCATCTCCTTACCGACCCGGATCTCATTCTCTTCGTGCAACCTCAGGAAATATTGACCTCTCTCCTCGAGATCGGTCGGTCGCTCGGAGCCCAAGTGATCCCGCAACAAATCGACCAGGCCCGCAAGGTCGAAGCGCTCGGGGCCACCATCAAACTGGACGGCGCCGACCTTCACGACCGCATTTTTGTTTTACGTCCGAATCCTCCCGAAATCGGCTCGCTCACCCACAAAGCCGCCCGGTTTGCAGGAAAGGACGCGACCGCCTACTTTGATTTTATCGCCAATTTCGCGCAGATCTCCAGCCTGTCGACCAATCCTCTGCTCGCCCGGTTTGCCGGTTTGCCCGGATTTCAGGAATCCAAACTCCCCGAACTGCTTCCTCAGGCCTTCGGTCCGGAATGCGCCGTGACCGTCTCCTGGGAAGAAAGCCCCGATGGTCTCCTCGCGGTGGAAGTGCGCGATGCCGCCCGTGCCGAAGAATCCCTTCAGGAACTCCTCGCTCTTTTCCCGGAAACCACCGTCCAAGAAGCCGACGGAGTGCGGAATTACAGCTTCCCCACCCTCCAAAGTTCCTTCGCCAATCCCACCCTCACCCTGACCAAGGACTTTCTCCTCATTGGGCTCAATGAAAATACCCTCGCCGCGGCCCGGCAGACCGCCGGCTCCGGGTCTTCGCTCGAAGCCGCGGCAGCTTTTGCCCATGTGCTTCCCAGCTACTCCGCCGCCAACGAAATGTTCGGATATGTGGACATGCGGAATCTTTTCGAACGAGGCTACCCGATGCTTCGACAGATCATGATTTTCGGAGCCGCTCTTATGCCAGGAATCTCTGACGTCATCGATAGCTCCAAGCTTCCCAACACGGACACGATCGCCCAGCACCTCAATCCCATCGTCTTTTCCCAAAGCCGCCTGCCCAACGGTTATCTGGTTGATTCTCAGGGTCCGATCACCATGAACCAAGCGGTCATCCTTGGGGTTCTCGCGGGCCGCCCCTTCCTGAATCTTCTCCCCAGTCAGTGAAGAATAAGGCCAAATCGAAATTTTGCATTGCAAGTTGAGGCAAAATAAGGCGTTTTGAGGCCAGCTTCCGATTGCACAATATCATGAAATCTACACCTTGGATCCTTACTTCCGCCGTCTTGTTGATCGCATTCGCTGCTTGCGAATCCGAACCTGAGAGCAAGCCTGACCGTAATTCGAACCGCAATCGATTCGGTCAAACCGGCGCCAGCCAGTCGACCGACACCGTCTTCGCTTCCCCGACCCCGAACCCATCCGCCACTCCGGACACCGGCCAGTTCACCAATGCGACCCCGACGCCCACCCCGGACACCGCCGTTGCCAGCACCTCGCGGGATTTGGCCTACGGGACCCCAGTGCCCGGAAAACCTGGTTTCGTGACCAGCCCCCACGCCCCCTACGCTGGCTATGTGGACGTTCGCGGCTTCCCTCCCGGCACGGAAGTGAAGTGCCCCTTTAGCAGCAAAATCTTTTTGGTACCCTGAGCACGGTCGCCATTTTTGGCCCCGGGCTCATAGGCGGTTCGCTAGCCTTGGCCCTGCGAAAATGCCGACCGGATTGGACGGTGCGGCTCTGGGCCCGAACGGCGGCCTCGGTCACCCGAATCCAAACTATTTTTCCCGAGGTCACCACCGATCTCGCGACCGCCGCCCAAGGCGCGGATCTTTGTGTGCTCTGCACTCCGGTGAGCGCAATGCCAGCCCTGGCGGAATCACTTGCCCCTCATTTGTCGGCTAATGCCGTAGTCACCGATGCCGGCAGCACCAAAGCCAACCTCGTGCAAACTCTTGCACACCTCCTGCCCGACCGTTTCGTAGGCTCGCATCCGATGGCCGGGTCCGATCGCAGTGGCTTCGACGCAGCCCGAGCGGATCTTTTCGAGGATGCGATCACTATTCTCACACCCACCGCCAACACCTCGCCCCGCGCTCTCGAGGCCGCTCGGGACCTTTGGCTCGCCGTCGGCTCCCGCACGGTGGAGATGTCACCCGAGGCCCATGACGCCGCCGTCGCCCGCATCAGCCATCTGCCTCATGCCGCCGCGGCCGCCCTCGTCAATGCCATCAGCCCCGAGGGATCCCGAGAACTCCTCGCCCTCGCTGGCGGAGGTTATCGGGACTCCACCCGCATTGCCGCCAGTCCCCCGGCGCTGTGGAGCGAGATCTTCCTTGAAAATCAAAGCGCGGTCGTCGCAGGACTCGATGATCTGACCGCAGCCCTCAACGAGCTCTCTGGTCTGATCCGCGCCCAGGACGGCCCCGGCATCGAGGCTTTCCTCGCCAAGGCCAAAACCACTCGAGAATTTTTACGATGAAACCCACTACGCTCCGCGTCAAACGGGCTCCGCTTCTGGAGACCGAGATTACCGTGCCAGGTGACAAAAGCATTTCCCATCGGTCGATCATGCTGGCCGCGCTCTCCAACGGGCCCTGCACGATCAGCAACTTTCTCGAAGGCGAAGATTGCCGGAACACCGTCGCCGCTTTCCGACAATTGGGAGTGATCATTGAAGAACCGGAGCCCGGCACCCTCATCGTTCACGGCACCCACGGGAAACTGACCGCGCCCACTGCTGATATTGATTGCGGAAATTCCGGCACCACCATGCGGCTGATGTCCGGCCTGCTCGCGGCCCAACCCTTCACGTCTCGCCTGACCGGCGACGCCTCGCTTTTAAAACGTCCCATGCGTCGGATCATCGAGCCCCTGGAAAAGATGGGTGCCAAGATCAAAGCCGAAGGCCCCGGCGACCGGCCGCCCCTCGTCATCACCGGGGGTCCTCTCCACGGCACGACCTATGATTCGCCCGTCGCCAGCGCCCAGGTGAAAAGCGCCATCCTTCTGGCCGGCCTCCAGGCCAGCGGCATCACTACGGTGACCGAACCTTCGCAAAGCCGCGACCACACCGAGCGCATGCTAGGGTACTTCCTCGTCGATCTTCAGACGGAACGTCTCGATGCCAAGCCCGCCGCGGACCAAAAATTTCAAGTGCGCATTCAGGGTGGTCAACAAATTGAGTCCCGGGATTTCATGGTGCCCGGGGACATTTCCAGTGCCGCTTTTTGGCTCGTGGCTGCGGCCGCCCAGCCGGGCTCCCGGCTCTTGATCAAAAACGTCGGCCTCAACCTCACCCGCACTGGCATCATTTCGGTTCTCATCCGGATGGGAGCCCGGATTCGAGAAGTGATTGACGATGCGGACTACGGAGAACCTGTCGGGCTGATCGACATCAAAGGCTGCCAACTCCAAGGAACCATCATCGAAGGACGGGAGATCCCCAACGTCATCGACGAGATCCCCATCCTAGCCGTAGCCGCCGCCCTCGCCGAGGGAGAAACCATCATCCGCGACGCCCAGGAACTCCGGGTCAAAGAATCCGATCGCATCGCCACCATTGTGACGAATCTCCGCGCCATGGGCGCGGAGGTGGAAGACTTCGCAGACGGGATGAAAATCACCGGCGGACACCCTCTCAAGGGTGCCAAGGTCTCGAGCCATGGCGATCATCGCATCGCCATGGCCTTTGCCATTGCCGGGCTCCACGCTTCCGGCGAAACTCTCATTGAAGACACCGCCTGCATCGCCACCTCGTATCCTGGGTTTGAAGAAACTCTGGCCGGCCTGCTCAAACGGAGCTTCATCCGACCACGTCACACCCACGTCATTTCCTCACTCCGCACCAAAGAGAAGAAGTCCTCCCGCTCATGAAAATGGTCATCGCCATTGACGGACCCGCCGCCTCGGGAAAAAGCAGCGTCGCCCGCGAACTCGCCGCCCGCCTCGGAATTGCCTATGTCAACTCCGGCGCCTTCTATCGAGCCATCACCTGGTGGATGCTCCATGAAGGGATCGATCCCAATTCGGTCAAGGACGTCTCCACACTCATGGCCCAGGCGGAACTCCAATCCGGCTTCAACGGCCCGATCGCCTTTCTCCTCCTCAATGGTAGGGAAGCCACTCCCAACCTCCGGGACAACGAAGTGAACCGCAATGTCTCCGCAGTCTCCCGGGTCTCCCTCGTGCGGGAACACCTCATGACCCACCTCCATCGCCTCGCCGAAGAACGCGCTCTGGTCATGGAAGGACGCGATATCGGCTCGGTGGTTTTCCCCAATACGCCGTACAAATTTTACATCGACGCCTCTCCGGAAGTGCGCGCCCAACGCCGGCAGTCCCAGGGTCAACACGACGAGATCGCCACCCGTGATCGGATTGACTCCTCCCGCCCGAACGCCCCCCTCATCATTGCAGAAGATGCCCTCGTGATTGACAGCACCCACCTCACCATCGACGGCGTCGTTGGGGAAGTGATCGGTCGCCTCAAACTCCGCGGATTGGCCATCCCCATGGCATGACGCTGATCTACAATATTTTTTACAATCTGGCGAAGTTGTTCGCCCGGTGCTTTTTTTCCATGCGGGTGATTCATCCCGAGCGCATGGTTGAAGAAGGCCCCCTCATTCTTGCGGTCAATCACTCAAGTTACTTCGATCCCCCCCTGGCCGGGATTTGCTCGCGACGAGGCGTCTATTATCTGGCCCGGAAGTCGCTTTCGAAGTGGCCCTTTTTCGGGCCGCTCTTTCCGGCCATGAATAACATTTTCGTCGAACGCGACGGCTCGGATAGATCGGCTCTGCGGGAAGTGATGAAAAAACTCCGCGAGGGCCATGGCGTCGTCCTCTTTCCCGAAGGCACCCGCTCGAAAGATGGTCATCTCCAGCCGGGCCGGCCCGGCATCGGCCTCATCATTGCGAAGACCCTCGCTCCGGTCCTCCCGATGCGGATCTTCGGTGCTCACGAGGCCTTTCCCAAAGGCTCCAAAGGCCTTCATCTCACCCGCATCACCGTCGTGATCGGAAAGCCCCTTTATTTCACCAAGGAAGACGTCGGCAACGGAGATCGAGACGCCTACCAAAGCCTAAGCAATCGCGTCATGACCGCCATTGCTGCGCTCGAGTGCCCTCGTCAATGCCCGCTGGACCCGGCCAACCACTCATGAGCCTACTAGAAAAACTCTCCCGCCAACCCCTCTGTGCCGATGGCGGCATCGCGCCGGTGCTTTTGGATTTGGGACTGCCTCCGACACCCTTCCCGGCTGAGCTGTGCCTGCGCCAACCGGAGGTCGTTTCCGAAATCCATACCCGCTACCGGAAGGCCGGAGCCCAAATTCTCCGGACGAACAGCCTCAATGCCAATCCGGTGCGCTTGGCCAAACTCGGCCTGGCGGACCATCTCAACGAAATCAACTGGCAGGCCTCTCAACTCGCCAAGCAAGCGGGGCCCGGTCTCGAAATTGCCGGACGGGTCGGGCCCCTCGGGCTCTCTGATGCCGAGGCGGACAGCGCCGGAGTGGACCGCGAAGAATGTTTTCGCCTCCAAATTGGCGCCCTCCTCGATGGCGGAGCCACCATGATTTGGCTGGAGGGATTTTCCGACCTCGACGAACTCCTTCTCGCCTTCGACGTCAAGCAGTCCCTCCATCACTGTCCCGCCATTTGTACGCTGACCATGACTGCTTTCGCCAGATCGACGGACTTTGGGTCGGCCTTCCGCCGTCTCCTCAACAACGACGTCGACGTTCTTGGTCTCGATCATGGAACGGTCACGGACACCGTGACTCTTCTGGAAGATCTCCGAAAAGAAGGAGCCCTCAATCCTCACGAAACCCCTCTCGCCGTCACCATAGCCTCGCCGACCTCCCCGGGCGAATTTGCCCAAGCTGGGCGCGACCTGGCCGCCACCGGGGTGCAGATTTTGGGCGGCGACGAGAGATCGGCGCCTGCTCACATTGCCGCCTTGGTCAAGGCCTTGGCACCAGACGACGCCAAGACGGCGTGATTCGCCGTCTTAAAATCTAAGGAGACTAACCGATTAGACGATTAGGCCTTGGCAGGAGCGATTGCCCGATTGAGGACGCTCTTGCGACGATCGGCGCTATTCTGGTGGATCACTCCGCGCTTGGCGGCTTTATCGAGAGCAGAGGAAACCTTTTGGTACTCGGCCTTGGCCTCGTCCAGATTTCCGGCTGCGACCGAGGTCCGAATCTTTTTTTGCCCCGATTTCAGCGCGCTGATGACACTGGAGTTGCGAAGATGGATACGCTCGTTTTGACGGGCGCGTTTTGCTGCGGATTTAATGTTGGCCATATGGATTGTGAAGTTTTTGGTGCCAAGGGAGGGATTTGAACCCCCGACCAAGGGCTTATGAGTCCCCTGCTCTACCACTGAGCTACCCTGGCAAAGGGCCAACTAGATTAAACGAATCAGCCCCGAGGGCAAGCCACAATTTTCAGATCTTAAAAGGCGATTCCCACCTCATCAACGTCTGGATTCTTTTTGTTGTTCCCTTTAAAATCATCAATCCCTTCCGACCGGATTCGCTTTCTGCAACCGGCAGCTTTCCGCCTCGGGGCTGGGATTTTATTCCTTCTGGGAACGTTATTTCTGACCTCGGCCCGAGCGGACGAAAAAACCAAGGAACCCACGGTGGTCGAGGAACTTGAGACCACAATCCAAGAACTCGAACAAGGTGCCGTCAAACAATCAGAGACCGTTGCCAAGAAGCTAGAAACGGACGCTCAGGCCCTGGAAGGGGAAACTCAAACTCAGCGACGAACTCCTCAAGCTCAACGCGGTCGATCCCGGGCTGGGCACCTATGCGGTGGACGAAATGCGCTACCTCAAACACGCCGCCCAACTCGAGATCCAAGCCGGCACGACAGCGGTGGAACGCAAGACGGCCCGCCTTCTGCAAGCCACCCGCAACGATCTGGCCGCAGCCGGCCATTGGGTGCATGAGGAAGTTGACGAGGGCGAAGCCAAGTTGAGAACGGAGGCCGAGAAGGCCAAGCGGGCCATTCTGACGGAGGAGAACAAGGCCGATTTCTGGTTGGAGGGACGCCCGCTCAGCGATATCGAAGCAGAGGCGGTCATCGCGCATAACAACCTTCTGGTCAGCAATGAATTTCCCTCCGCCGCCCTCTGCGCCGAGTGCCATCCCGGCCAATACCGGCAATGGTCGGTCTCCCAACATGCCTACGCCCAGCTTAGCCCGGTTTTTAATGCCATGTCCGAGCGCATTAATCGCCTCACCAACGGAACCAATGCCGACTTTTGCATTCGCTGTCACAATGAAGTGGGGATGACGATCAAAGAGCCCATTTACATCCCGAATGCCGATCGGCTTCCCGTCACCCGGGAGGGGATCAGTTGTATCGTCTGCCATCGGGTGGAAAATGCCTACGGGCGGGTCAGCGGACGTTTCGGCATGAAGAAAGGCGATCTGACCAAGCCGATGTACGGCCCCCATGGCCCCGATGTTCTCAATGAGGTCCTCGATAAGTTTAACGTCACCACCTCGCCAGCACAGGGATCGGTCCATTGGAAGAAAGGCGGCGATCAAATCATCCACGACGGCGCCGTCGAAGTGAAAACCTTCACCACCGCCCAGCTTTGTTCCAACTGTCACGACGTCAACAGTCAAAATGTCTTTCGTCTCGAAGAGGCCTACAGTCAGTTCCGTAATTCGCCCGCTGCTGCGGAAGGCACGATTTGCCAGGACCGCCACATGGGCAAGGTGCTGGGAAAAGTCTCCGGATACGACGAGGGGCCCATTGCCTACATTGGCGGAGTGCCCACCCCGACGGGAAAACGGACCAATCATATGTTCGCCGGCCCCGATTATTCCATCGTTCACCCGGGTGTCTTTCCTCACAGCCCCGAGGCGGAGTCCATCGCCAGCTTCCGGGAGTGGCTCGAGTTTGATATCGCCGCCGGATGGGGAACGAAGGAATTTGAAAGCGAGTCCCACGATCAAGGCCAATTCCCAGCCGCCTGGAAAAACCGCCGCCATCGTCTCCGCGCGGCCGAGTTCCTTAAAAACCAACTCCTCCTCATCGGCGAAATTCGGGCCCAATCTTTTCGCACCCTTCGCTTTGGCTATCAATTGGGAAAATTCCGAATCACCCGCAATGACGCCCGCGGGCTGGCCTTTGAGCTTCAGGTGCGCAATGCCACCAATGGCCACGCCGCCCCCACCGGATTTGACGCGGAACGGGAAGTGTTCCTCCAGGTGACCGTCCGCGACCGGGACCATCAGATTGTCTTCCAGTCCGGGGACCGCGACCCCAATGGCGATGTCCGCAATCTCCACTCCAGCTTCGTCCGCGATGCCAAGCTCCCTCTCGACAGTCAGCTCTTCAGTTTGCAATCGAAGTTCCTCGAACTCAGCGCCCACGGAGGCGAGCGCGAACGCATCCTGCCCGTCCCCGTCTCCCAGGGCGCGCTCCCCTTCTTGCGTCCCAACCAATCCTCCAGTCTCCTCACCGCGCACCCGACCAACACCCGGAAGCAAGCCGCGGGCATCCCCCCACTCAGCGCCTTCACCGCCCGCTATAAAGTCCCCAAAAAGGCCCTCACCGGGAATAAGCGGTTCCCTCTAGGCCCCAAGGGCACTGAAAAAGACCTTACCCCCACCGACGCGGAAGTCATGGGCCCCGAGGCCGTCACCCCCGCCTTGCCTTGGCTGAATCTCCCTCAATCCTGAAAACGGGAATTGCAGGGCAAAACCATCACCGCCGACGACGGAGGCAGCGAATAGTGAAATCGATACCCCCCGCAAAACACTTCGGGTACCGCACGCGGCTCGCGTGCATGATCCGGCGGCTCGCCGGATCAGTTTCCTCGGCGAGCCGCCGAGGAACTACACCCGGGCCGGGTGTGCTCCCCGGAAATTCCTCAATTGCGATACCTTCCCTGCGGCTGGGAGCCCTCGCTTTGGGCTTCCTTGTCGCCTCCGCACCCTTCCTCCAGGCCCAATCGGCTCAGACCAACCCAAACTCCGAAACCTGGCTGGAACGCCTCGAATCTGGCGCGCTCACCGAGGAAGCCGAAAACAATGCCGACCGGAAACTTTCCGGCATGAACCGAAAACTCGGCCTCTTCCGGGCGGAGATGAAACGCCGGGCCACCGCCCTCGCTGCCAAAGCAAAAAAATCCCCGGTCACCGCTAATGTCGTCGCCGGGGTCGATTCCCTCGACTTGGAGATGAAGGACGACCTTTCCGGCATGGCCGATGTGGTGGAAAACACCTCCGAGGCCGAAGACCAAAAACTCCACCGCCAGCTCGGCCCCTCTACGGACGAAGCGAAGGCCTGGGAACAGAAGACCAGGGAGAAGATCGACAACGCATCCGCTGTCACAGCGACCCCGACGACAGCGAAGTTCCCGGCCAGGATCCTGAGGCCGCCGAACGCATTTCGGTCGATCTGCTCAAACGCACCCTTCCGCACAACCGCCACGATTTCTACTTCTGCGGCCCCGGTCCCATGATGGAATCCTGCTACCATGACCTCCTCGCCTGGGGCGTGCCGGAAAAAAAACTTCACTCCGAGGCCTTTGGTCCCTCCTCCCTCAAAAAAGCCAGCCTGCCGGATGACGTCGCCACTTCGGCGAAAATCCTCTTCAAGAAATCGAAGAAAACCCTCTCCTGGGAAGGAGGTCAGGCCAGCCTCCTCGAATTGGCGGAAAGCCAGGGTCTCAAACTCCGATTCGGATGCCGGGGCAGAGCCTGTGGCACCTGCAAGGTGGGACTGCTCAAAGGCAGCGTCGCCTACTCGACTCCGCCGGGGGCCCATGTGGACGCCAAGCATTGTCTGGTTTGCATCTCCCTCCCCAAGGGCGATCTCGAAATCGAGGCCTGATCCGAATGATGAACCGACTTCTCCGTTTGGACGAATACACGATCTACCAAGCCAGCTTTGCCAATGACGACCAAACCTCGATTTTGCAGGTGGTCAAAAATCCCGGATGGATCACCCCCTACGTGGCCTGCGGGTTGGTCATCGTCGGGCTCCTGCTCCAATTTTGTTCCCACCTCGCCAGGGCTCTGCGAAAAGCGAAACCGAAGGCGACGATCTCCGGGGAGCACACTCGGCCCGAGTGTGGTTCCTCGGCGGCTCGCCGAGAAAATTGGTCCGGCGAGCCGCCGGACCAGGCACGCGGGCCGCGGGCGATCCCCGGACAAGATCCTGCCGTTTCCCGTCTGGACCTCCTGGTGACAGGAGTAGCGACATTGGTCGTCTTCATCTTTCTTGGACTGGCCGCCTTCCGCCAGACCACTCCTCACGGCCAACTCGGGAGCGTGCCGGTACAGGCCAACGGCCGGATCCAACCCCTCGATACTTTGGCCCGGGAATCACTCCTCCTCCTCTCCGGCAAATCCACCGTCCCCGGACCGGAGGACCGCGCACTCGATGCGCTTGATTGGCTGGTAGCCGTGGTCACCGATCCGGTAATGGCCGACGCCCTCCCGGTCTTTCGCATCGTTCATCCCGAGGTTCTCACCCTCGTCGCCGCATCCTCCGAAAAACCCATGCGGCTCAGCTTTGACCAACTCCGCCCCACCCTCACCGCCATCCGCGACCAAGCCCGGGCGGCGAACGAACTTTCCGAAAAAGATCCCTGCCGACGCGCCATCCTCCAACTCGACAATGCCCTCCACACCTACGCCGCCCTTCGTCTCAGTTTCCGCCCCGTCTCGGAGACCCCCTCCTTTGCCCACGAATGGTTGGACTTCAATCGCCTGATCCCGAATGCCATCAACGAGGCCACCGCCAGTGACCAACCTCCATTCTTCCGCCCTCTTTATCGCCTGGGTGGCAGTCGGCCTGGGTCTGCTGGCGGAGCGTTTCACCCGCGATGGCCTCGTCCTCGCGGCCGCTTCCGCTCTCGGGTTTGCCTCCCTCCTCATTGCCCACAATTTGGGTGGCGACACCCTCGGCGTCCTCATCGCCGTCCTCGACAGCAACTTCTGGCTCGCGACCCATGTCGTCGCCATTACCATCGGCTACGCGGCCACTTTCCTGGCCGGTTTTCTCGGCATCGCTTATCTCATTTTGCGGGTCAGTAGTGCCCGATTTGTCCTAGACGATGCGGCCCAAAAACGCCTCACGGGCACCACCTATGGCGTCGTTTGTTTTGCTCTCCTCTTCAGTTTCACTGGCACCATTCTTGGCGGCATCTGGGCCGATCAATCCTGGGGGCGCTTCTGGGGCTGGGATCCCAAAGAAAATGGTGCCCTCCTCATTGTCCTCTGGAATGCCATCATCCTTCATGCCCGCTGGGGCGGATTCCTCCGCGGTCGGGGCCTGGCGGTTTGTGCCATCGCCGGCAATATCGTGACCGCATTTTCCTGGTTCGGCACCAATTTGCTCGGGATTGGGCTCCATTCGTATGGATTCACCGATTCGGGGTTTCGCTGGCTGGTCGGCTTTGCCCTGATCCAAGGCGTCATCGCCCTGCTGGCCGTTCTTCCGCCGGCGTCCAAGTTCGGAATTGCCGCCCCTTCACCTCCGGCCTAAAAATTCCCCCATGAAAATTGTCCAAGAATTCAAAGAATTTGTCGCCCGGGGAAATGTGGTCGATCTCGCGGTGGCGGTCTTAATCGGGGCGGCCTTTGGCTCGGTCGTCAAATCGTTTGCCAGCGACCTGATGACCCCCATCATCGCCAAGGTTTCCGGTGGAGCCGACGCCATGAATTTCAATAATTATTTCATCCCCCTCGATGGAAAATTCGACGCCTACAGCACCCTCGAAAAAGCCCAGGCGCAGACCGCCGTCTTTGCCTACGGGTCGTTTCTGACAGTTTTGATTCAGTTTCTCATCACGGCGCTCTGTGTCTTTGCCCTCATGAAGGCCATCAATGCCTTCAACCGCAAAGAAGCCGCCGCGCCCTCCACCACTCCGAGCAAAACCGAGACCCTTTTGTCCGAGATCCGCGACCTTCTCGCCAAGAAATAGCTTCGCCCCGACGGATCGCCTGCCCAAAAACCGGACGCCGGCCGCCTTTTTCCGCTGAATCATTTGCGCTTCAGGGAGATTTCTGCACAATCTCGGGTCATATGGCCAACTACGATCTCATCGTCATCGGTGCCGGCCCTGCCGGCTATGTCGCCGCTATCAAAGCGGCACAAATGGGGAAAAAAGTTGCCTGCGTGGACAAAGAACGCGGCGGCGGCACCTGCAACAACTGGGGCTGCATTCCCACCAAGGCTCTGCTGAAAAACGCCGAGTTCTACCATGACATCGCTCACCGGGCGGGGGAATTTGGCCTTAAGGTCGATAGCGTCGATTTCGACTGGAGCAAGATCATCAAGCGTTCGCGCGACATCAGCCAAAAGGGTTCCGCCGGAGTGGATTTTCTCTTTAAGAAGAACAAAATCGACTCCTTCCGAGGAACCGCTTCCCTGGAAAAAAAAGGCGAAGTGAAAGTGACCCTGGAGGACGGGAAGGACGAAGTCCTCACCGGCACCAACATCCTCATCGCCACCGGCTGTGTGTCGCGCCCCATGCCTGGGTTGCCCTTCAACGGCCAAACCGTCATTGGATCGAAAGAAGCCCTCGTTTTGGAAAAACTCCCCAAATCCGCTGTCATCATCGGAGCTGGAGCCATCGGGATCGAGTTTGCCTACATCTTTAATGCCTTTGGCACCAAAGTCACCGTGGTGGAAATGCTGCCGGAGATCCTCCCGGTGGAAGACACCGAAGTCTCCCAAACCCTCGGCAAGTCTTTCAAAAAACAGGGGATCACCCTTCTCACCAGCCATAAGACAACCAAGACCGAAGCCACCGGAAAGGGCGTGAAAATCACCGTCGCCGATGCCAAAGGGGCCGAACAGGTGCTCGAAGCCGAGATCGCGCTCGTGGCCATCGGGGTGGCTCCCGTCCTTCCCGGCGGAGCGCTCAAACCCGAGTTGACTGATCGAGGGTATCTGAAAGTCGATGACCGCTACCAAACCAGCCTCCCCGGCGTCTATGCCGCCGGCGACATCATCGGGCCGCCGTGGCTTGCCCATGTCGCGACGTTTGAAGCTCTCGAGGTGGTCAAGGGATTATTCGAAAAAGGCAGCCAGCCGAAGAAGGTCACCGTCTTCCCCGGTTGCACCTATTGCCACCCCCAAGTGGCCAGCGTCGGATTGACCGAACGGGCGGCCAAAGAAAAAGGCCTCAAGTTCAAAGTGGGAAAATTCCCCTTCATGGCCAGCGGGAAAGCCCGCGCGATCGGAGAAAGCGAAGGCTTCGTCAAATTGATTGTCGGCGAACCGCATGGCGAAATCCTTGGGGCCCACATCATCGGAGCCGACGCCACGGAGATGATCGCTGAACTCGGCTTGGCCATTTCCAGCGAACTCACTCTCGACGAGATCCACGCCACCATCCACGCCCACCCGACTCTAAGCGAAGCCGTCCACGAAGCGGCCCTCAGCGCAGAAGGCCTCGCCATCCACGTCTAGCGCAACTGGCAACTGGCGCTCGGGAATCCCTCAGTCCCGGAGGGACAATTCAACCTAAAAAAACGGCAGTTGAAGGATCCTGCAAAGTCCACAATGGCGTGATTTGTCAGCCATGCCCCGATCCTTGGGGGCGAGATCCCCGAGATTGGTCGGGTGGACAGCATACTCAACCGCACCAAGCAGGGAATCGGACCGGCTTTACGGTTTAGGCTGACGCCCCCTCCGATATCACGCCAGGGATTTTCTGGTGAATTCCTTCCAAATTCATCCTGCATCCTTCATGATTTTATTTCATGCCTGCTGCCGATGCGATTGATCTTTTTGGCGGGAACTATTTGGCCCGATTGGAACGCGTCCGCCTCCAACTGCGGCGAATTTTTTCCGGAGCCCGGCGGGCAGAACGTCGCTCGCGGCGGACCGGATCCAGCCTGGAGTTTGCCGACCATCGCAACTACACGCCCGGCGACGATCCCCGCCGGATCGACTGGGGAATTTATGGCCGTCTGGAGCGTTTGATGGTGAAACTCTATGAAGAAGAGGATGACCTCGACGTCACCATTCTCATCGACACCAGCGCCTCCATGACCTGGCGGTCCGCCGACACCGCAGGACCAAGCAAACTCACCCTCGCCCGGCAGTTGGCCGCCGCCCTCGCCTACCTTTCACTTCACAATCTCGACCGCGTTCGCGTGGGATATTTTGACTCCACCCTGCGCCAGGAGAGCACCCCCTACCGCGGAAAATCCGCCTTTCATGATGTCCTTCGCGTTCTCCGGACCACTCCGGACATGCCGGGTCCGACCAATCTCGCCGCCAGTCTGGCCCGGTTTGGGCGTTCGCAAAATCGTCGCGGGCTCGTCCTCGTCTTGAGCGATGGGCTCGATCCCGACGGGTTCGAGCTGGGATTGGCTGCCGTGACCGGACGCCACTTCTCCATGCATTTCCTCCACATCATGGATCCCTCCGAATGCGACCCCACCCTCCGCGGCGACCTCCGACTCCAAGATTGTGAAGGCCTGGGCGAATTGGATGTCACCGCCAACCCCGCTCTCCTGACCGCCTATCGGACCGAAATCAGCAATTTTCGCGCGAGCATCAAATCCTGGTGTGCCCGCCATGACTCCGGTTACTCGTTTATTCTCGCGGACATGCCCTTTGACGATGTCGTCCTGCGGATGTTCCGCCAAGATGGTCTCGTGCGATGAATTTCCCCGTGTCCCCATCCTAAACCAACCCCACCGTGAGCTTTCTTTTTCCCTTCACGCTCTTCCTCGGGTTGCTCGCGCCCGTGATCGCGTTGTTCTATCTGCACCGACCCCGGAGGCGTTCCGAAGTCGTCTCGTCTCTTCGGTTTTGGCAGGTGGTCCTGAAACGCGAACCTCATCGGCGCTTCTTCGGTCGGCTGCGCAACCCGCTTTCGCTGCTCCTCCAGTTGCTCATTTTTTTCCTTCTGCTTCTCGCCCTGGCCCGTCCGGAATGGGGCCGGGTCTCCGGAGGTCAAAGCACCCTCGTCGTGGTCGATGCCCGGGCCCGCATGCAAGCCGGAGACACCTTTCGTCTCGCCCGCAACGCCGCCCTCGAGGTCATCGCTCAAGCCGGTCCGGACCACGAAATTGCCCTCCTCGCCAATGATGGCGCTCCGCGAATTCTTTCTCCCTTCTCGACCGACCCCCGGGGCCTCCGAGAGGCCCTCGACGTCCTCGCCCCCTCCGATGCTGGTGGGGGCATGCCGGAGACGCTCACTTTGGCCCAACGCCTGCTCGCCGGACGCCCAGGGACCGCCCGGATCGTCGTCATCACCGACCGCCCTCTCCCGACCACCGAAGGATCGCAAAAACTGAAAATGGTCCTCGTTGGCACTCCGCAGGACAATGTGGCCATCCTGGCCCTGGCGCATCGTCCACTTCCGGCCAGCCCCCAGTCCGAAGAGGTCTTTGCCACCTTGGGAAATTTTTCCTCCGAGGATCGGAATGTTGAACTCGAACTGGCCCTCGATGACCGGGTTTTCGATCTTAAAAAAATCACCCTTCCCGCCGGCGAAGAGCGAAATTTCACGACTTTACTTCCCGGGGAAATGCTGGGGGGCGCGGAGGCCGGAAAATTGACGGCCCGGTTGACCGCTCCCGATGCGCTCGCCGCAGACGACACCGCCCGGGCCGCTCTTCCCACCGAACGAAGCCTTCGCGTGCTTTTGCTCTCCGACGGCAATCCCTTCCTCGAAAATGCCCTCAAGGCGGATCCTGGTCTTCAGGTCGAGATCCTCGATCCCGCAGCCTGGCGACCGGAGATGGCCACCGGATTCCAAGCGGTGATCTTTGACAATTGGTGGCCGGAAGGCACCACCGCCGAAAATTATACCCGGGGGAATTTCTTCTTTTTCGGACAATCCCCTTGGGCTGTCCCTGGCGATGATCCTGCCGCGTCTCCGGTGAAAGTTTCCGATCCGGAGAGTCCGCTGCTTTGGCATGTGGACGTCTCGGGCTTCCAACTCCGCACCATCCATCCGCTCCAACCGCCGGCAGGATGGCGGTTGACCACTCCACTGGAAACGCCAACCGGCCCCGCCCTGATGACCCTCGAACGTTCCGGTCAGGCCCGCGTGGTGGTGGCCGCCTTTGGCGTTAATTCCTCGACATTTCCGCTTCGGGTGGGATTTCCAATCTTCGTCAGCAACGTCGTCCATTGGCTGGCCGGACATTCACAGGAACCGGTCACATCCCGCACGGCCGGACGGGTTTTTGTCCCTGCCGCCGGAGAGCAATTCTCGATCAAGCCATGGGGAACAACTGCCTCGCCCGCTCCTGAATCCTCGTTCTCAAAAACTCCCCGGCGTCTGACCCAAAACGGGTTCTATGAAGTGCCTTCGCCAGACCTCGAATCTTCCTCCCGTTGGATCGCCGTCAACACCGTCGATCGCGACGAATCCGACCTTCGCGGAGCCGAGGCCAATCGCAAAACGTTTCTCCTTCGGCAAATCGGGATCAGCCTCCGTCCCTGGCAATGGCTGGCCTTGGCCGCATTGGCCTTAATCGTCGCCGAGGGGCTCTTCCACCATCGGCGTCTGACCGAATGAGGGCAAAAAGCTTGGCCCAACAGACATCCTGAGGTCACCTGGATCACAAGATCGAGCGAGGAAAGCCGCTGACCCTCTCTGACCGTTATCGGGGTAGGGACAAGGATTGCTCCCCGCCCCTCCCTCCGAACCGGACTGGCGAATTTCCCGCATCCGTTTCTTCCACACAAGAAGGGATTCTGTCGAAAGCCTCAGTGTGCCCCACTGGCTCTCCAGACTTTCCCCCGCAGCGTATAAGCCCCTATGGGCACTTGCTGCGGTTTTGCTTTCCTTGTTGTCTCACTCACGGCTTTCTCTTTCCTGCCCCCAAACATCCCAAAGCCTCCCCTTACGCTCCTACGACTCAAAGAAATCATTGGCATAAGCGAAAAGTGCCGGGGTTCCGCCCGTGTGCCAAAAGACAATCGTGTCGCTCCGACCAAATTTCCGCTGCGCGATCAGATCGAGCATTGCTCCAAAGGCACGAGCGGTGTAAACGGGATCAAGAAGGATGCCCTCCTCCCGCGCCAGTAACCGAATAGCTTCGCGTTCTAAGTCGCCCACGACGCCATACCCAGCGCCAACATATTCTTCCTTCAAGATCAAATCGTCCCTCTTGAATTTTGGATCGCCCCCCATGCGCACAACGGTCTCATTGGCAATCTGGATGACCCGGTCACCAAACTCGCCTTCGCCAGCCTCTCCTTTGTCAATGGCCACACCAATGATAGCCGGAGCGCTTTTGAAGAAGGTATTTCCCACCATCAAGCCCGCTTGCGTTGCTCCTGAGGACGACGCAAAAATCAAAGCATCCGCCTGGACATTCTGCGAAATAAATTGACCATTGATTTCCTCCATAGCGGCAACGAATCCGAGAGCCCCGGTGGAGTTCGAACCTCCGTAGGGAATGATAAACGGATTAAATCCTCTCTCCCGCAATTTACGCTCCACCTCGGGGATCAGTTCACCCTTTCGGGCATCTCCACTCCAATAAATCTTCGCGCCGAGCAGCTCATCCAAGAGCAAGTTGCCATTAGGGATCGCGGGTGCCGAGCCTCCTAATGCCAGGTGGCAGCCCAACCCGAGACTGGCCGCGCCCGCCGCCGTCTGTCGGCAATGATTTGATTGCGCAGCACCGGCGGTAATGACGCAGTCGCAGCCGTTTTCCAATGCTTCCCCCAAGAGGTACTCTAATTTTCTCGCCTTATTGCCACCGAAGGCCAGTCCGGTTTGGTCGTCCCGTTTGATCCAGATCTGCGGCCCGCCAAGGTACCGAGAGAGCTTTTTCATTTCCACAAGAGGCGTTGGAAAAAATCCGAGAGAAGCCTTTGGATAATTTATCGAAGTGTTCATATTTTGGAACGTCCTTGCCGGAATCGGATGGGAGAAAGCCCGGTGACTTTTTTAAACTGGCGGGAAAAATAGAAGACGTTTTCGTAGGCTAGGCTTTCCGCGATTTCGCTGACGTTGAGAGCCGAGGAGGTCAGGAGGTTTTTGGCGCGATCGATGCGGGCGGCAATGAGAGCCTGACGCGGAGATCTTTTGGTTTCCTGGCGGAAAATTCGGCAAAAATGGCGCTGGCTGTAACCGAATTTTTCCGCCAGCGCCTTGATCGACAAGGTGGTCTTGGGATGGAGGTAGATCCAGGAAAGGGCGGAGGAAACCACTTGGGCCTGGTGTTTTTGGATGCCGGCAAGAGCATCGTCCGGGGATTGGGCCAGTTCGTAATCATGGAGGAGGCCCTTGAGGAGAAGCGATATCTGGGTTTTGACCTGCGGATTACCGATGGAGCCGGTTTGCGCATATTGATACTGCAAGTACATGATCCGGCGCATGGTGGCTTCAAAATAGTGCATATCCTGGATCGTGCTGGTCAGAGGCGGTGTCTCAATGCAATCGGGAGGAATGACCGCACCCGCCGCATCCAAAAGATCGAAATGGATATAGGCATTGGTGTAAGGGGAACCGGGATTGACCCGGAGTTCACGAATCCGACCAGGACTGAGCCAGACGGCCGATCCTCGCCTCAAAGTGCTCGTCGTGCCATCGACTTGGGTCAGGACCACTTCTCCATCGCAAATCAACCAGAGGTCAAAATCCCGGACCTGATCCCGGAACCAGGCGTTGGGAATGACATAGCCGGGAGCCGCGGTGGCCATAGCCGCCTGGTGGGCCAGCGGGGTGGTTTGCGACCAGGGAGTGAGCTTCATGGGACCATAAGGGAATATAAAGTATGGCCGAAAAATATAAAAGAGAAGCCTGTTTTTGAATGGTGCGAAATCGGGATTGGGTTCAAAGTTTGCTTCTCGATTTCATGAAAACTCTTCAAATAGGCATAGCCGGACTGGATACCTCGCATGTCGGGGCATTCGCCAACCTCCTTCACGACTCTTCCAACGAACATCATGTCCCCGGGGGACGGATCACGGTCGCTTTTCCAGGCGGGTCACCGGATTTCCCCCTCAGTATTGATCGGGTCGAAAAATTCACGACCGATCTGCGGGAGACCCACAAGGTTGAGATTGTCGATTCTCTGGCCGCCCTTCGGGGAAAATGTGACGCCGTCATGCTCGAGTCGGTTGATGGTCGTGTTCATGCCGCCCAATTCCGTGAAGTGGCCGAATGGGGACTTCCGGTCTTCATCGACAAACCGCTGGCCATATCGGTCGCAGACGCGCGGGAGATTGCGAAAATTGCGGAAGAGAAGCAGGTGCGCGTGACCAGCGCCTCCGCCATTCGATTTGCCGAGGCTTTCAGGTTCACCTTGGCCGCGGGTGGGGACGAGCCGCTCTTGGGCGCCGATCTCTTTGGCCCCATGGCCTTCGTAGACGGATGTCCGGGCTATTTCTGGTATGGGATCCATTCGGTGGAAATGCTCTTCGCAGCCATGGGGCCTGGCTGCCAGGAAGTCATGGTGGCGAGTGCCGAATCGCACGATGTCCTCGTGGGCCGTTGGGCGGATGGGCGGCTCGGCGCGGTCCGGGGAAACCGGGCTGGCAACAACAGCTTTGGAGGAACCATTCACCGGAAGACCGGAAGCCTTGCCTTTGATCTCTCCACCGGCAAAAAGCCCTACTACGCCAGTCTGCTAGAGAAGGTGATTCCGTTCCTTGCCGGTGAAGCTGAAGTCGTCTCCCTCCCGGAAATGATCGAAGTGATCGGCTTTCTCGATGCGGCTAACCGCAGCCGGGAGTCCCAAATCTGGGAGTCCCTCTAATCTTTGATTTTTTTGTTAATTTTCCAACACACTATTTTATGACACTTCCCACCTCTCTTGACTCTCCCGTCACGGTTGGCATCGTCGGACTCGGACGCGCCGGCTGGAGCCTCCATCTGGAACCCCTCTCGAAACTCGCCGGATTTCAGATCGTGGCGGTAGCGGATCCGCTGGCTGAGCGTTGTGCGGAAGCCGCCGAACGCACCGGATGCCAGGAATACGCCGCCCTGGACGACTTGCTCAAAAACTCCGACGCCCGTCTGATTGTGGTGGCCACTCCGAGTTCGACCCATTACGAAGACGTTCTCAAGGTTCTTCAGGCCGGGCGCCACTGCATTGCGGAAAAACCGCTGGCTCTGGAGACCGCTCAGGCGGATGAATTGGTGGCCTTGGCCAAGGAAAAGGGCTTGGGCCTTTTCGTGAATCACAGTCATTTGCACCTCCCGTATTTCCACCACTTCAAGAAAGTTCTCGAGAGTGGAGTTTTAGGAACACTTTTCTCCATCCGGGTTTGCTGGGGGAATTTTGCCCGGCGATGGGACTGGCAAACGCTGCGTAAGAACGGAGGAGGTCAGTTGAACAACACCTGCCCGCATGTCCTCAGTGTGGTTTTGCCCTGGTTGGATGGAACGGTTGAGAATGTCTTTGCGGATTTGCGCAACATCAAGGACGTCGGCGATGCGGAAGATCATGTGCACATGGTGCTGCAGACCGGCTCCGGCCTGACCGCCGATATTGTGGTTTCAGGCGCCATGGCCCAATCAGGTCCGAAGTGGATGTTTTTCGGCGACCAGGGGAGTATGACTTCCGATGGGAACACCTGCACCCTTCGCTATTTCGATCGCAGCAAGGTCGAAGCGCTCAGCGTCTTGGACACGGCCGCCCCGGGAAGAAAATACCTCAGGGAGGAACTCCCCTGGGAGGAGCGAACCGAGGAGATCGGTCCTTTGCCGGTGAAACCCTTCCACGAGAATATTTTCGATGTGCTCACCGGGCAGGCCGAACCTGTCGTCACCGCCGAAAGCGCCGCCGAGGTGGTCCGGGTTTCCAATCTCGTCCACGCCGCCGCGGCGCGATAAGACCCTCTGAGAACGGCGCAGGATTTTGCGATCAGGCTGCGGTTCTCTTCCTCTGGCAACACTCCGGCACAAAACGGGCGAGTTTCGTTTCGGGGCGTAGCCGCAGAGCATCGGGCCAATCCAACCACGCCCCGGCAGATTGTGCTGCGCCCCCTCCCTCACTCCGAACCGGGCGGGCAGATTTGCAAGCCTCGAACCTCAGATTTTCAGCCCGCATCTGGCTCCCCTGTCAGCGGATTCCTCCTCGACGGAGACTAGCAATGAATGGCACTAACTTAAGCGGGATTTGGGAGGGTTTTCGACGCCGATTTTTCGGCGGGGTTGAGGGCCGATTTCCCGACGAGGTTTTGTCATGAGGCGGTAGTTTTTGGGTCGGCGTTTTCGGACACGAGGTTCGGTGCGAAACGGACGATGGGGGTCGAGGTCGCTGGCGGAGATATCGGCGTCGAGCAGGGTGGTGATGATGGTCACGACTTGAGTGCGAAAACCGTGGTGAGCGATGGTGTAGCGGACCACGCGAACGGGGAGGCTTTCGGGGAGAGTGACGGTCGAGTGTGCGGTTTTGATGAGGGCTCCGGTGAGCAGACAAAAGATGCCAACCAGATTGATCGCGGGGAATCCGCAACCCGGCTTCTGGCCTTTGCTCTGAGGCCAGGAGGCTTGATTTTCGGGGGTGTCGGGCATGGAGGCGCCGGTTCCGTCCACAAGCTTGACGTGACGACCGTGCCAAAGCGCGTTGTGGGGAATGCGGGTCTGGATGCGGTCCACAAGGTGGGCCTGGATGCCATCGAGCACGTCCAGGGGAATCTTGGCGCGAGCCTTGCAGTAGGCGG
>Ga0209491_10000261_pt1 | contig 104455 bp, 95 predicted proteins | sample BON02_FD_187213 | JGI IMG/M metagenome (GOLD analysis project Ga0209491, IMG submission 187213) | Freshwater microbial communities from Lake Bonney liftoff mats and glacier meltwater in Antarctica - BON-02 (SPAdes) (version 2) | ecosystem: Environmental > Aquatic > Freshwater > Ice > Glacier... | reverse complement strand
AAACATATTCATAGAGTCCGCCTATTTTGATGCAGCAAGTATTAGAAAAACTGCCAAAAAATTTGGACTCAATACAGATGCTTCATTTAGGTATGAGCGAGGAGCAAACCCTGAAATTTGTATGGATTCACTGCTGCAAACCGCAGATTTAATTCTTTCGCTGGCAGGTGGCAATATTGGCAGTAACTTTATGGATGTTTATCCAAAACCAATAGAGCCTCACAAGATTTTGCTAAAACTTAGTCAAATAAAAAGGGTATTGGGAATAGAAGTGCCCATCATTAGAATCATAGAAATATTAACACATTTAGAAATAGAAATAACAGAGCAAACAGATAATGCCCTTTATCTATTAGTGCCTGCTTTTAAGGCTGACGTTACTAGAGAGATAGATGTTATTGAAGAAATTATTAGAATTTATGGATTTGACAATATTCCATTAAAGGGTAAAAGTACATTATTCATAAATAACACCCCTTCTGATAAATTATTCGAGGCAAAGAAAAAGTTAAGTGGTATTATGCAGGGATTAGGTTTTACCGAAATAATGAATAATAGCCTTGTTTCAGAAAATGAAAGAGAACTTCAAAGCATTGCAATCACAAATCCGTTAAGCACCGATACTGCATTGTTACGTACAAGTTTAAATTCAGGAATGTTGGATGCGATTTCTTATAACATAAAACGAAAAAATACTGATTTAAAATTTTATGAAATAGGTACGGTTTTTAAGCAAATAAATGGCAAATTTATTGAAGAGTATCATTTAAGTTTGGGTTTAGTAGGTAACGTTTATAAGGAGTCGTGGCAGTTTACTGCTACAAAAGTAAATGCTTCTTTTTTATTTAATATTATTCAAGAACTAATGAATGCTTTTGGTATTAATGATGTAAAAAAAATTAAAAACTGCTTGGTTTTACCTCCATCATTTGTGGAAAATAAAGTTTTAAAAAATTATGATATTAATAACCCTGTTGTGCTTGCAACGCTATCTATTAATAAGTTAATCCAGTTGGCCACATCATCGCTTAGTTTGCAAGATATTGCCATATTTCCAAGCATGCGAAGAGAATTATCTTTGGTGGTGGATAAAAAAGTTAAGTTTAGCGAAGTTGAAAAAATTACTCAAAAGGTAGCAGGCAGTTATTTAACATCTATAAACGTGGTGGACGTTTTTGAAGGTAAACCACTTTCAGCAGAAAAAAAATCGTATTCAGTTAGTTTTATTTGGCAAAATATAGATAGGACCTTAGAAGACAAAGAAATAGATCCAATAGCAAATAAATTAATTGAACAATTTGAAAAAGAATTGGGCGCCATAATAAGACGATAAATAAATGAATTATGCTATCGGAAATAAAGAAGTAATTGATCGATTAGATCTTGTTTACAAACAAATGGTAAATTTGATAAATGAGAATAAGGCATTAGTGGCAGAGGCGGCAAAGCTTAGAAACGAGAACACATTGTTCAAAAAAGTAAATAATATTCAAAAAAATAGTATAGAAAATCTTGAAGAGAAAGAAAAAATGAGTAATATTGCAATGATAATTTCTCAATTTGATTTTTCTGAAAAGCAAGCATTAAAAAAAGCTATTCAAGAACAGATAAAAGAAATTAATCAGTGTTTAAAACTATTAAAGGTTTAGACAGAAAAAAATAAGAAATGAAATAATAATTTTGCAAAATCAGCAAGAAATAGCAGTAAAAGTAACCATTGCAGAAAGGCAATACCCGCTAAGGGTAAAGCAGTTTGAAGAGGAGTATTTGCGAAAAGCTGCAAAGTTGATAAATGAAAAAATGTTGGGTTATAGCAACAGTTTTTCGTTTAAAGATAGGCAAGATTTATTGGCCATGGTGTGTTTAGAGTTTGCAACAGATGCCCTAACTGCAAATAAAACCCTGCATACCATAGATAGTAATCTGTTAGACAAAATAGTTGAAATAGAAACTATTTTGAAAACAAAAGATAAATAATGCTAGTCATTCTTTCTAATTAAATTCTGTTTTATTGTCCTACATTAGTTTTTTTTTATAAAATAAAAAAAGAAGAAAAAAATGGAAATCGTATTAACAATTATTGGCCTTTTATTAGGCGGAGCAGGGGGTTTTTTTATTGCAAATAGCATGAATACTAAAAAAACAGACTCCAAAAGCAAGCAAATTATTAGAGAAGCTAAGCAAGAAGCAGAGGCCATTAAAAAAGACAAAATTTTAGAAGCAAAAGAGCAATACATTGCATTAAAATCAGATTTTGAAAAAGAGAAAAGTAAACAAAATCAAGAATTGTCTGTGGCAGAAAATAGGATAAAACAAAAAGAACAAAGTTTTACTGATAAACTAAATAGTTTGCAACAAAAAGAAAAAGATTTGGAGCGCAAATCAGGGCAAATGCAGCAACAGGTGGAAGTAGCACAATTAAAACAATCTGAATTAGATAAAACCATTGCACAGCAGTTATTGGCATTAGAAAAAGTGGCTGGTTTGAGTCGTGATGCAGCTAAAGAGCAAATGCTTATAGCAGTGAAAGCAGAGGCTCAAACAGATGCAATAAGTGTTGCAAAAATAATTATTGAAGAGGCTAAATTAAATGCTACAAAAGAGGCTAAGCGGATGATATTGCAAACCATACAGCGGACAGCAGCAGAGCAAGCCATTGAAAATTCTGTAACCGTATTTAACATAGATAATGATGAAATTAAAGGACGCATAATAGGAAGGGAAGGCAGAAATATTAGGGCCTTGGAGGCTGCCACAGGTATAGAAATTATTGTAGACGATACACCAGAAGCGATAATTTTATCTGGTTTTGACCCTGTAAGACGAGAGATAGCCCGGTTATCATTGCATAGATTAGTTGCAGATGGCAGAATACACCCAGCAAGGATTGAAGAAGTAGTAGAAAAAACACGCAAGGATATAGAAGAGGAGATTATAGAAATAGGTCAAAGAACAGTGATAGATTTAGGGGTAACAGGCTTACACCCAGAGCTTATAAGAATGGTAGGCAGAATGCGTTACCGCTCCTCTTATGGGCAAAATTTACTGCGCCATAGCAGGGAAGTAGCTAATCTATGCGCTACCATGGCGGCAGAATTTGGTTTAAATGCTAAATTGGCAAGACGAGCAGGATTGCTGCATGATATTGGTAAAGTATCAGACGAGGATGCAGAAACACCACATGCATTATTAGGCATGAAATGGGCAGAAAAATATGGTGAACATCCAGAAGTTTGCAATGCTATTGGAGCCCATCATGACGAAATAGAGATGACCGGATTGTTATCTCCAATTATACAAGCTTGTGATGCTATTAGTGGCTCAAGGCCAGGAGCAAGAAGAGAGGACAGTGAAAAGTATATAAAAAGATTAAAGGATTTAGAGAATTTAGCACTAAGCTTTGCCGGAGTTGAAAAAGCATTTGCAATACAAGCAGGCAGAGAATTGAGGGTGATTGTAGACAGCGATGCAGTAGATGATAAAACAGCAGATGAAATCTCTTTCAAAATAACAGATAAAATTATGAAAGAGCTCATTTACCCTGGTCAAATTAAGGTAACACTTATAAGGGAACGTAGGGCAGTAAATTATGCAAAATAGCCATTATTGTCTTTAATATAGTCTGTTTTTAAAAATTTAATTTTAAATTATCTATTCTATTTATCGGGTTTTAATTACTTTGGCAAAGTATTTGTTATGTTAAAGTTAAATAGTAAATATAATGAAAAAGTTTTTTACAGTTTCTTTGGTAATGTTAGTAGGTCTTGCTTTTGCAAGTCCATTAAATGATATCATGGTGGATGTGGTTAATGGATTTAGAAAAAAAGATGCAAGTACTTTATCTGTTCATTTTAATAGAACCTTAGAAATAGATTTACCAGGAAGTAAAGGAATGTTTAGTGCAGATCAGGCAAAAGTAATTGTTCAACAATATTTTGACAAAAATAATCCTGCCAATGCCACACTTTCACATTCTGGTAAATCAGATAATGGCAACAGGTTTGCCATAATTGATTATGGGAGCAGTGCAGGAAACAAAAAGGCTAAAATTTATTTAACAACAATAAGTGGAGTGGAAAAAATCCAAGAAATTAAAATAGACTAAACCAATCGCTTTTCCTAAAATGTTAATACTGAAAAAATCCTGGTTTAATTAACTAGGATTTTTTTATGAGCGAAATTTTGGGCAGATTGAAAATTGTGCTATAGGTATATATTGCTTTTATCTTATTTTTGCAGCATCCTAAAATAATGATAAAAGAAAATAAAAAAATAATAAGAAATTTTATAAATCAATCTCTGATAGAAGATGTAGGCGATGGCGATCACAGTGCACTTTCTTGTATTCCAAAAGAAGCTACTGGAAAAGCAAAACTAATTTTTAAAAGTGATGGAATTGCAGCTGGTATTAGTCTTGCTGAATCTATTTTATTGCAGCTTGATAAAAACATGAAAATTGCCTTTAACATTAAAGATGGTGAAATTTTTGAACACGGAATGGTCGGATTTGTTGCAGAAGGAAATATTCATGCTTTGCTAAAAGGTGAGCGTCTTTTATTAAATTGTATTCAAAGAATGAGCGCTATTGCAACATTAACTGCAGCTTATGTAGTGGAAGTAAATCATACTAAATGTAAAATTTTAGATACCCGAAAAACCACCCCTAATTTTAGGTTTTTAGAAAAATGGGCAGTTAGGTTAGGGGGAGGTTTTAATCATCGGTTTGGGCTTTATGATATGATTATGCTCAAGGATAATCATGTGGATTTTTGTGGTGGAATTAGACCTGCTTTAGAAAAAGCTAAACTTTATAATAGCCAAAGAGCGAGCAAATTATTTATTGAAATTGAAACAAGAAATTTAAAAGAGGTAGAAGAAGCAATAAACTGCAAAATAGCAGATAGAATTATGTTAGATAATTTTGTGCCTAAAGATATTATAACTGCATTAAAAATAATTGATGGTGCAGCACAAACAGAAGCAAGTGGTGGAATAAACCTATCTACAATTGCAAGTTATGCAGAAGCAGGAGTTGATTTTATAAGCGTGGGTGCTTTAACACATGGAGTAAAATCTTTGGATATAAGTTTTAAAACTTTGCTGTAAGTAAGAAAATTTTCTGTTCGAAAAGAATGCAATGTTACATTGCTGAACAGTTAAATTTAAACTCGTTTTTTTTAATAATTATATAGCAAAATTAACTGTATTCTTCTTTTTTAGAGGGATTAACGTCCGCTTGTTAATTATTTTAGCACGCTGGTAAGAAATACTTGTTTGATATTAAAAATGTAACTACTTTTGTTAAACTTAAATTAAAGCTTAAAATGAAGAAAATATTTACAACTCTGCTTATCACTGTGCTAACAATCAACATCTCAAATGCACAATATTTTAGCAAAGATTCAGTTTTTAGAAATGATTTTATTACAAAAATTGGAGCACAAGATTTTGAAGTGCATGTAGAAATGGTAAATCCAAGTAAATATAAAAATTATACATGGGAAAGGCAAATACGGGTATTGCCAAGCAACTGGAGAAATGCCATCTGCGACCCATTTTTGTGTAGAGGTGAAAACGATAATAGTGGAAAATTTTTTACTGACAGCGGAAAAAAGGAAAGCTTTATAGCTCATTTTAGAATGGATGATAATACGGGAGGATACGGCTCAGTAAAGGTTATTTTAACAAATGATACTACATACATATCTGATACAGTTGTCCTCAGTTTAAATATTTGGAATGCTAGATTAAATGCAGAAATACAATCAATAAATGATGTTTTTAATATTTTCCCGAACCCTTCTATTACTGGAAAATATACAATAGATGCTCCAGGAGCTCAATTGATTACGGTTTACAATATTAATGGTCAAGAGGTGCTTAATCAATCAACAACAAATGAAAATGAAATGTTAGATTTAGACATTTCTAACTTGCCAAATGGACTTTACCTTGTTAAGGTTAAGAAAGAAAATAAGGTAATTGAGAAAAAAGTAATAAAAGGTTAATGCCTTGCCTTTTTGTATAAATCAATTATTTTGGTAGCATACAAATTTGTTAATACACCGATAAGAATAACGGCCAACCCAACTGTTTCCAAATAGTTGGGTTTTTCTTTAAATAATAGTGCTCCAAAAATTAAAGCATATCCTAAACCGAGGTAACTTATAGAAGAAATTCTGGCTGCGCTGCCTTTTTGGTATGCAATAGTCATTGTAAACTGTGCTATTTGAGTACAACAACCCATTAATAATAGCCAGAAAATATCTACAATGTTTGGGATAATAAATTGAGGGTTTATAATTAGCAAAATGCTTGCAACAGGTAAAGTAACTAATGGAAAGTAAAACACTATTAGATTAGCCGATTCAGAGGTTTTTAATTTTCGTATTACATTGTAAGCACAGCCAGAAAAAAATGCACTAAGTATACCAAGCATAAAATATATTGGTTCTATTTTTCCAAAATTTTTGATCATAAGCAATCCAGATAAGCAAATGCAAAACGCAAACCACTGAAGTTTTAATATTTTTTCTTTTAGCACAATACTTGCTATGAGTACAGTAAAAATCGGGCTGGTATATTGTAAAATGACAGCATTAGCTAAATTAAGTTTTTGAACCGTAACAAAGTAAAAAAGTAGTCCTAAAAACCCGAAAATGCCACGTAGAACGAGTAATTTTGTGTTATTTCCTTTTATTTTTACATTGTTTTTGTAAATAAAATATCCGCTAATAATTAGTGTTATAATAGCTCTGTAAAAAACAAGTTCTATTGCTGAAAAGTGTTTAAGATATTTTATAGCAACATTCATTATAGCAAATGCACTAACCGCAATAACCATATATTGAACCCCTGATAATTTTTCTAGTTTGAAAATGACTTTTTTGAGTTTATTTATTCAAATTGGGTAATTTCTGCATCACCCCAAAGTTCCTCAAGGGCATAAAATTCTCTCTTTTCTTCCATAAATACATGCACTACCACGTTAATATAATCTAGTAATATCCATTCACTATTTGATTGCCCTTCTGTATGCCAAGGCCATTCTTTTAGTGCTTTATGAACTTCAATTTCTACACTCTCTGATATTGCCTCTACCTGACGCTGATTAGAGCCATGGCAAATAACAAAAAAATCTGCCACTGATGCATTGATTTTTTCTAGGTTTAATACAGAAATAGAAAGCGCCTTTTTTTCTTGCATTCCTTTTACAATATTTTGTAGAAGTAAATCCGTGGGGTTAATCTGTTTTTTTGCCATTATATAATTGGGGCAAAGATAAGCAATCAAAGCTTAAACCCAAAGTTTTAAAAGTGAAAAGGAATTGCAATCTAAGCTGCATTGATGCATAAAACCATAAATAAATTTATTATGTGCATAGACATCTTTATAATTAGCTATTTTTGCACATTATAATTAGCCAACTGCTTATTTAGCAATTAAAATTAATAAACAATTAATGAAATGAATTTATCTTTTATTCCAGGAAAATTAGCACATTTAATCATTCATAGGGTGGGCAATAAATCTGCAGATGAACAATTTTTTCTTTCAAAAAAGCCTGTAAATCTTGATGCAGATCTGTCATCACTTATGAGTGCATATCTTCAATCTAATTTTAAATCAGAAGAAACATATCAGTTTTACCATGATATGGGTTTGGCATTAAACGAGGTTTATACAGCTGTTTCATCCATTTTTGCACAGCCTGAAACCTGTTTTGAATATTCACAACATCTAGCACAACACCTTTATAATCAAAGCAATCATCCAAAAATTAAAGGAGGGGAATTTATGACAGTTTATTTTGAAAATTGTGTAATAAATGGAATGCAAACAGACGCTATAGGCCTATTTAAGTCAGAAAATAAAGAAACTTTTCTAGAATTGATCCAACAGCAAGATGGGTTTAATATTAACAGCAGGGAAGGAATAAATATGAATAAAATAGACAAAGGATGTCTCATTTTTAACCAAGATAGCGACAAAGGTTTTTTGCTATCTATAATAGATAATACCAACAAAAATAATGAGGCACATTATTGGAAAGATGATTTTCTTAGTGTATTGACGTGTAATAATAATTATCAGCAAACAAATCATTTTTTAGGAATGGCAAAAAATTATATAACGCAACAATTAGATAAAGATTTTGAAGTTTCAAAAGCCGATCAAATAGATTATTTGAATCGCTCTATTGAATATTTTAAAAAGCATGATAGTTTTGTAAAAGATATTTTTGAGGCAGAGGTATTGGAAAGTGAAACATTAATATCCTCTTTTAATCAATACAATAATCAGTATAAAAAAGAGAATGATATTGAAATAGAAACACAATTTGACATTTCTAATCAAGCATTAAAAAAACAAACCAAGGCTTTTAAAAGTGTGCTAAAATTGGATAAAAATTTTCATATTTATATTCATGGCGACAGAAAATTAATATCGCAAGGAGAGGATGAGAATGGGCAAAAGTTTTATAAAATCTATTACAAAGAAGAGCATTAGCAAAAATCACTTTTCATAAAATGCAACTAAATTATCTATTGGAGATTGAATTACTTGCACAAACTTTAAATCGTTTTCTAAGCACAATTCTTTAATGATTGATTGAGCAAAAAAAGCAATAGATCCTACAAACCCGATATTTTTCTCCTGCTTTGTATAGGCGTAAACTTGATTAGTAAAAAAGTTTTGTAAACTACTTTTAATGATGTTATAAAAAACCGGATTATCAATATTTGCAAATGCCACTTTAGCATAGGCAGCAATATAGGTGTTTGGTTTAGCAGTATTATATATTTCTGATACAATAATTTTAGGGTCGGTTGTGAGTCCATGGACAGCCAATAAAGTTTGCCAAGGTTGCTGCTGTTGCACATATTTTTTAAGCACAATTTTTCCAATATCTACTCCACCACCATCATCGCCTAAAATATGCCCTAAAGAAGGAAAATGTTGAATAATTTTACCATCATTATACTCACAAATATTGCTTCCCGTACCTAGTATGCAGGCAATGCCATTTTTAGAACCAAATAGGGCTATGGCTGCTGCATCCATATCATGAAAAATTGTTATTTCGGCTGTTTTAAAAATTTGTTTTAAGCAATTTTTCATTTTAGTCTTAGCACTTTCGTTGCTGCAGCCTGCGCCAAAAAAATGAATTTTAGAAATAGCATTGGCTAAAACTAATAATTCTGGCACAAGTAGCCCATCGCTCATATTTTCAGAACTTTGAATCATAGGGTTAAAACCTATTGTTGTTAAACTAAAATCGCCTTTTCCTGCAATTTTCCATGAAGTTTTTGTGCTTCCACTATCTGCTATTAAATGCATTGCTTTCTATTCTTTTTTTTAGTTTTACCTTTAGTTGCAATTAAATTTTATATGTAGTTTCTCCATACTTAATTTGTTATATAGCATTGATTTTGAATATGTATTGTTGAATAAGTGGCTTTTGAAATGTGTTTTTTTCTGATTTGTTAAAATTTTTTCTCTAGTGATTTCACATGATTTATGTTTTAATCTTAAAATGTTAAAAATTATTTTACTCAATATAATAATGATGCTTATAAATAAAAATGGCAATCCAAATAGTGGAAATATTGCTAAAAACTGTCTTGCCATAAATATCAAAAAAAGAGAACAACTTGATAATAGTATTCCAAAAGCAAAGATAAACCAATCTGTTTTTTTTAGCATTATAAGTCCATTTGGCTCACCTATCCATAAAATGCCCCCAAAAGAATTAAGGTTTTTAAAGAAATCAAATATTAGGTCGCACATAGTTTTTTTGATTATGCAAATTTAGTAAAAATTTACTAAAAGTTTTTTTACTAAATTTGCACCGCCACAAAAGAGGCTTAATTTTTAGCTTACAAGCATGTTCAAAGATATTCAATTACAACAATATAAGGGAGTTTTAATAGACTTAGACAATACATTGTATCATTATGAGCCTTGTCATCAAGCTGCAAAGCATGCATTATTAGCATTATTTTGTGATAAATATGGTTTAGACATAGAAACAGCTGAAGGGATTTATGGCATGGCAAGAGAAAAAGTACATAAACGATTGCATGGACAAGCTGCTTGCCACAGCAGATTGCTTTATTCCAACGAAATGATTAATGCTGTTTTCAAAAAAATAGACGCTAGTTTTACGCTTAAAATGGAGGAAGTGTATTGGAGTGCTTTCTTAAACAAGATAGAATTAGCTCCTGAGGCTGAACACTTTTTAGAAAAATGTAGGATAAATGGCATACCCATTGCCATTATAACAGACCTGACATTGCAGATTCAACTAAGAAAATTTGATATACTTAAATTATCACAATGGATAAAATATATGATTAGTAGTGAGGAGGCTGGTGCAGAAAAGCCGTCACCCATTCCTTTTCAATTGGCATTAGAAAAGTTACAATTGTTGCACAATGAGGTCATTATGATAGGCGATAATGAGAAGGTAGATAAAATAGGTGCAGAAATGTTGGGTATAGATTGGTGTCATCCATTTTAAAAATCAATTTTATACTTTTACCAAAAAATAAGTTTTAATCGCCTTATATTTGCCGATAAATGGGCTATAGAACACATCATTGCGGAGAATTAAACATTAAAGATACTGGTAAACAGGTAAAACTGGCTGGCTGGATTGCAAAAAACAGAGATTTTGGAGCCCTTACGTTTATAGATTTACGCGATAGGTATGGCATTACACAATTGGCTTTTAACGCTCAGTTTAATGAAGAGTTATTGAGTCAGGCTAGAAATTTAGGCAGAGAATATGTGGTTCAAGTAAGTGGGATTGTAAAGGAACGGGAGAATAAAAATCTTAAAAACCCAACAGGTGAGATAGAAATAGAAGTATTCTCTATTTTGTTGCTAAACAAGGCTAAATTGCCTCCTTTTACAATTGAAGATGAAACCGATGGAGGCGAAGAATTGCGCATGCAGTATAGGTATTTAGATATACGCAGAAATAGTGTTAGAGAAAAATTAATCCTGCGCCATACTTTGGCACAAAAAATAAGAAATTACCTAAGTAAAGAAGGGTTTTTGGAAATAGAAACCCCCGTTTTAATTAAATCAACCCCTGAAGGAGCGCGTGATTTTGTTGTGCCAAGCAGGATGAATCAAGGTGAGTTTTATGCTTTACCACAGTCTCCACAAACTTTTAAACAATTGTTAATGATAGGGGGATTGGACAAATATTTTCAGATAGTAAAATGTTTTAGGGATGAAGATTTGCGCGCAGATCGGCAGCCTGAATTTACTCAAATAGATTGTGAAATGAGTTTTGTGGAGCAAGAGGATATTTTGAATATTTTTGAAGATTTGGTGCGCCATTTATTACTAGAAATTAAAGGTGTTGAAACATCAGCTTTTTTAAGAATGTCTTATCAAGATGCCTTTTATTATTATGGAAATGACAAGCCGGATTTAAGGTTTGATATAAAATTTAATTATTTAAAAGGTGGGCGAGAAAATTTAGATTTGGTGCAAGGCGTTCATTTTAATGTTTTTGATAATGCAGTATCAGTAATTGCAATAAATTTGCCAAATGCAGCTTATTATACAAGAAAGCAGATTGATGAATGGACAGACTTTGTTAAAACGCCACAAATAGCCGCTAGTGGATTGGTTTATTGCCGTGTGGGTAAATTGGGAGAGCATAAATCTAGTGTAGACAAATTTTATAATCAGGCTCAATTGCAAACTTGGGTAGATCATTGTAAGGCTCAAGAGGGTGACTTGCTGTTTATGCTATCTGGAGATTTGATAAAAACACAGGTTCAATTGAGCACTTTAAGATTAGCAGTAGGCAAGGCACTCGGTTTGAGAGATAACAATACTTTTGCCCCATTATGGGTTGTAGATTTTCCGTTATTAGAGTGGGATGAGGAGCATAATCGATTTCATGCTATGCACCATCCATTTACTTCTCCAAAAATAGAGGACATTATTTTGCTAGAAACTAGTCCTGAGAAAGTGCGTGCCAATGCCTATGATATGGTAATCAATGGGGTAGAACTCGGTGGTGGATCTATTAGAATATTTAATAAAAGTCTTCAAAGCACTATGTTTGATTTATTGGGCTTCACTAAAGAAGAGGCAAATGCACAATTTGGTTTTTTAATGAATGCTTTCGAATATGGCGCACCACCGCATGGTGGCATTGCATTTGGTTTCGATAGATTATGTTCATTGCTTGGTGGTTCAGAAAGTATAAGAGATTATATTGCTTTTCCAAAAAATAATATGGGAAGAGATGTTATGATAGATGCCCCATCTATAATCGCCAACCCTCAATTGGATGAACTTGGAATTGCTTTAAAAGCCAAAAAGTAGTCATTGGTTTCTGGTACAAAATATTATTTTTGAAAAAATCTATTTATGTTGTCACTTTAGATTAATGAAAATCAATCAATTATTTTAAGTATACTTTCTATTTTATCTATTTATTTTTATCTATTTATTTTTTAGATTTTAATGCAAATTTGTATTGTTGATTACTAAAATAAAATTATTTATAAATTGTGCTTATTTTTGCATAATGAAATGGAAAAGGTTATTTACAATTTTTAGTTTATTGGTTTTGGTTTATTCATGCGTGCCGCATCGCAAATATTTGCAATCGCAATCTGAGGTAGAAAATCTAAATGCAAAAACTGCTGCAATGCAAACTAATATAGATCAACTGCAAAAGGATCAACAATTGCTAACTGCTCAGCAAATAAAATTGACACAAGAATTAGAAAATCTAAAAAGAGACAGCATTGCTATGCAAAAGGCATTAGATATGCAAATAAAGGCTTATGAAAACTTAACTCAAGTGCAGCAAAAAACAATTTCAAATAATGAGAGTGAGAATTCAAAAATGTTGACTGAGTTAAACAAACGCTCCGAGGAGTTAAAGAAAAAAGAATTAGAACTTGCTGCAAAAGAAGAATTATTTATTGCATCGCAGGGAAAAAACAAAAATTTAAGCTTAGGATTAGTAGAGCGGGAGGCTAAAATTTTGGAGCTAGAAAAGGCATTGAAACAAAAAGATTCTGCGGTAAAAGCATTAAACAAAAATGTAGCCAATGCACTAAAGGGCTACAATAATATGGGGCTTACTATCACAGAAAAAGACGGAAAAGTTTATGTAAGTTTAGAAGAAAAACTATTGTTCAAATCTGGTTCTTATGCCATAGATGAAAAGGGAAAAGCAGTGCTATTAAATGTTGCCAAAGCATTAAATGAAAATTCTGATATCACAATAATGATAGAAGGACACACAGATAACGTGCCATTATTAGGCAAAGGTGTAATAAAAGATAATTGGGATTTAAGTGTATTAAGGGCAACCACAATTGTGCGCATATTGGTAGAAGATGGCAAGGTAAACCCAACCAAAATTATTCCTTGCGGCAGAGGAGAATTTTCGCCAATAGACAAAGCAAATACAGCAGACGCTAGGCAAGCCAATCGAAGAATAGAAATTATTTTAACGCCCAAGTTAAGCGAACTATTAAAAAGTTTAGAATAGTTTATCGCTAACAACCTTTATGGATATTAATTTTTTTGATGATGCCCAATCGGTAAATTTATTGCCCCTAACCTTTACTAGGCCATGTGCTTTATTGAGTTGCGGTATGCTTTCGTTGGTCGATAAATGGAAAAACTATCTTCCAATATCTGCCATTGGTTTTCAGACAGATAAATACTTAGCCAACTTGTTTCCTAGCATCAATGCGGTTTTTTTTATAAATGGAAGACTCATCCCAGATAAAATGATTGTTCAAGCAGTTTTGGCATTACAGCCAGGCGACTACCTTATGCAAAAAGATACAGTTTTAGCTTATCATACTAAACAAGAACGCAAAATGCCTTTTATGGAAAGTGTAAATATACTCAATAATCCTAGCGATATTTTTGTAAAAAATGGTCAAGAAATTATACATGATTTTAGTTTTTTAGACATTTCAAAATATAGTACAACAATTGATGATAGCAACACAATCATAGGAGATAAATCGCAAATTTATGCAGCACCAGGAGCAAAAATTGTTGCAAGTATATTAAACACCAAAAATGGGCCAATCTATATAGGAAAGGATGCAGAAATAATGGAAGGGTGCATGGTTAGAGGGCCTTTTTCTATGGGTGAAAATGCCGTACTAAAAATGGGCAGTAAAATTTATGAAGGCACAAGTATCGGCAATTTTAGTAAAATAGGCGGAGAGGTAAATAATACTGTAATATTTAGTTATAGCAATAAAGGACATGATGGTTTTTTAGGAAATAGTGTGATAGGCGAATGGTGTAATTTGGGAGCTGACACCAATAATTCTAATTTAAAAAACAATTATGAAGAAGTGAAACTATGGAACTATGCTAGTAAACGATTTGAAAAAACAGGGCTTCAGTTTTGTGGTCTAATTATGGGAGATCATAGTAAAACAGGCATCAATACAATGTTAAATACAGGAACAGTTATTGGGGTTTCGTGCAATATTTTTGGCAGTGGATTTCCTAGAAATTTTGTACCTTCATTTGCTTGGGGCGGAGCAGCAGGATTTACAACATATCAAATAGATAAGGCACTACAAACAGCAAGTTTAGTATATCAACGCAGAAAAAAGAAAATGCAATTGGAAGAAGAGTATCTATTAAAAAGTATATTTGACATGGAGTCTGAGAATAGAATTTGGGAAAATAAAGTAGGAGTTAATGAATAAGAGAAAAAAAATTATAGCAGGAAATTGGAAAATGAATACCAATCTAACAGAGGCTTTAGCCTTAACTGTAGAGATAGCAGGTATTTACAAAGATGAAGTTTCAAGCGATGTTCAATTGATTATTTGCCCTCCATTTATTAGCTTGGCAGCGGTAGTTAAATTACTAAATAATCATCCAACAATTGCTGTTGGGGCACAAAATTGCCATCATGAATCTGCAGGGGCATATACAGGCGAAGTGGCTGCAAGTATGATTTCGGAATTGGGAGTAAAATATATCATAATTGGTCATTCAGAGAGAAGGCAATTTGCCCATGAAGGAAACGAACTCCTTGCATTAAAAATTAGATTAGCATTAGAAAATAGTCTTTTGCCAATTTATTGTTTTGGTGAAACCCAAGTGGAGCGCAAGAGCGGAGAATATACTAAGGTAATAAGAGATCAAATAAAAGAAGGTCTTTTTAATTTATCAACAACAGATTTTGGCAAAGTTATTTTAGCTTACGAGCCAGTTTGGGCTATTGGCACTGGCGAAACAGCTACTCCAAAGCAAGCCAACGAAATACATTTGATGGTGCGAAATCAGATAGCTGAACACTATGGTGAAACAGTTGCACAAAATTGCAGTATTTTGTATGGGGGTTCTGTAAAGCCAACCAATGCCGAAGAATTATTTAATCAGCCAGATATAGATGGTGGATTAATAGGCGGTGCTGCACTAGAAGCGCGCTCGTTTATTGGAATTGTGAAAGCTGCCAATGCTTAAATATTAATTTTTTGGAACATTCAATATTTGGAATATTTATTGCGTTAAATAAATACTAGCCCATATTTTAATATATATATGAATTTTTTTTTAAAAAATATTTTTTTGTTAATCTGCTTGTTATTTATAACAAATTTGCATGCCCAAAAGAGTTTTTCTAGAGACTCTGCAAAATTCATAGAAGAGTATAATAGTTTTGTAAATAACATTAATTCTTCAGAGGCAAAAGAGGTAACTAAATTATTTAAGACTTATTGGTCTACTGGCAAAATTCCTGTAGCAGAGCGGAATAGTATCAATCAATTGGCAAATGAAATGTTGATGAATAATTTTAATCCAAACCCTCATTTTTTATTGTTAACCCAATGTATTAATGCATGGGTCGGGGGTAATTATCCAATAAAATTACTTTCAGACTTTTTGGCGATTTGTCAAAAAAATATGATTGCAAATAAATTAGGTATGGTAGCTTATATGAATACCATCATACCCCTTTTTAGCCAAAACATTATAAATGAAAGCGGACAAAAAAAGTGGTTTATGCAGTCAAGAGATTTTACACTTAATAGTGCTGGAGATTTGAGTATCAGTTTTGGCAAAGGCAATTTTGTTTGCAAAGGACCTATTGATAGTATGGTGATAGAAAACACTAGTGGTATTTTTTTTCCCGACAAGAATATATGGAAAGCTACAAGTGGCAGAGTTACTTGGGCAAGACATGGAAATATGGAGGCTTTTGTAGAATTTAGTTTATACGAGATAGATTTATCAAGCAATGAGCTAATTGTACAAAATGCATTATATACAAATAAAAAGTATTTTGCAGGTATTGTTAAAGGACAGTTTAAAGATAAAGTTTCATATTCCACAGATAGCAATCAAGTAAACAAGTCAAGTTTTCCAGAATTTAGCACTTATGAATCTGCTGTAGAAATTAAAAATTTGATAGGCACAAGTGCAAAGTATTTTGGAGGGTTATCTGTAAAAGGCACAGATATTTTTTCTCAATCTATTGGCGATAGGCCTGCAAAGGTTGAACTTTTGTTTAAAGGTAAGCCGAAAATTATAGCATATTCGTCTACATTTAAGATTGTAGATAGCACATTGATGTCGCAAAGCGCAGAAATTACTGTGTTAATGGATACAGGAACAGTTTATCATCCTCAGGCTATATTCAACTTTAATTTTAGAAAAAACTTTGTGGTAATTAGCAGGGGAGAAGCAGGATTGACAAGGGTAAATTTTATTGACAACTATCACAATTTAGCCATAGAAACAGACCATATAAAATGGGATTTAAGTACCCCATTTGTAGATTTTGACAACATTAGCAATGACAAAGCAGCTGCCATAGAATCATCTAGCTTCTATAAACAATTTAGGTACGAAAAAATACAAGGTATGTTGGCTTATAATCCCATAGAATTAATTATGGCTTATTTAATGCAAGAGCGTGTAAAGAAATTTTACTTACCCGATTATGCAAAACATAGAAAAAATACAAAGCAGAACTTGCAGCAACAAATTTATGACTTAGCAGACGATGGTTTTATTAGATATGATCCTAAAACAGATACGATTTTTGCGCAGCCAAAGCTGTATAATTATTACTTTAATAATATGAAAACCAAAGATTATGATGTTATTAGATTTTCTAGCGTTATAGCTGCTAAAAGCAATGCTACATTAAATTTGTTAAATAATAATATTACAATAGAAGGTGTAAGAAGGTTTAATTTTTCTGATTCACAAAATGTAATTGCTTTGCCAACAGAGCAAACTATATCCGTAAAAGGTGATAGAACCTTTATGTTTGGTGGTATGATGCGTGCCGGCAGATTTGATTTATTTAGTAAAAACTTTATTTTTGACTACCACAGATTTGCCATATTACCCACTACTATAGATTCTTTGCGCCTATATTTTCCTGATAGCAATAATAGTATGCGCAAGGTAAATAGTGTATTAACTAACCTTTATGGTACACTAGAAATAGATAAACCTACCAATAAATCAGGTTTAATAGATTTTCCAGAATATCCAAGATTTAAGAGTGAAAAAGGATCAGAAATTACTTATGATAGGCCAGAAACGCATAATAATGCCTACAAAGCTGGTAATTTTAAATTTATTGTAGATCCTTTTGAAATAGACAGTATGGATAACTTTACCGTGCAAGGTTTGCAATTTGATGGTACATTTATATCAGATGATATTTTTCCGGATTTTAGATATAAAGCCAGTATTCAAGAAGATTTTTCGCTTGGGTTTAAAACCAGCACCCCGACAGGGGGTTATCCAATGTATAAAGGAAAAGGCAAGGGAGATATGTTGATTAGTTTGAGCAATAGAGGTCTATATGGTACAGGCAAGATGGAATATAATGGCAGTACCGTAGAATCGGAGAGTTTTTTATTATTGCCAGGCAAAAGTATAGCCACTGCTAAAAAATTTACTATGCCAGAGTCTGTAAAATACCCTGCAGTGGTGGGCTCAAATTTGGCAACAGAGTTTAATCCCTATTCAGATAATATGGCCATAAAAACGAGTGGAGAAGAAAAACTTAAAGTTTTTAAAATGGGGTATGATTTTTCTGGTACAATGAAAGTTACACCCACTGCTATAAAAGGAGATGGAATTCTAACATGGAATGAAGCAGAGTTTACATCTAGCAATATGACTTTTGCCACCAATGGCGCTAAAGCAGATACCTCTGCAATTAAAATCTATGCAGCAGACCCTGCAAAAATTGCCTTTCAAAGTGGTGATTTAAAAAGCAATTTGGATTTTACAAAAAGAGAAGGAAAATTTGTTTCCAATATTGCGGGATCGCTTACCCAACTTCCTTTTAATAAGTATGCATCTAATTTAAACGATTATAAGTGGAATATGGATGCAGGTACATTAGATATTAATTTAGGAAATATGGCAGGTATAAAGCCTTATTTTGTTGCTACAAATGATGGTGTAGATTCTTTGAAGTTTGAAGCAAAACATGCTTTGTTTAATATAAAAACAGGAGTATTGGCTATAGACCAAATACCGTACATAGATGTAGCAGATAGCAGGGTTTTTCCGTCAGATGGCAAGGCTATAGTGCGCGAAAATGCTGTGATAGATAGACTAGATAGTAGTAAAATTGACGCTAATAGGGATGATAAGTTTCACCAATTTTTTAATTGTAAAACATACATTTGGGGCAGAAACTCATTGCGTGCAAATGGGCTATTCAAATACGAAAACAAAAATGGCAAACAACAAATATTCTTTGACAGCATTTATGCAAGCAATAAAATAGTTTTAGCAGATGCCTACATAAAAGAGTCTCAAAATTTTGAGATAGATAGAAAAATTGCTTATCAAGGAATTATGCGTGTAAAAGGTTACTCCTCTTTTCCTCACCTTATTGGTTTTGTAAAACCATTGCATGGTTTTGATTCTTTTCCTAGCAAGTGGGCGAGGTATAGAGATAGTATTGATAGAAATAATGTAGTAATATATTATGGTATCCCTCAAGATGAGGATGGCAGAAAGTTGCCAAATGGAATTTATGCCCATACAGATGGCAGTGGTTATTATCCTTCTTTTCAAGGTTGGAAAACTCGCTATACTGACGATGAAATAACTGCTGATACAGGAGTGCTTTATTATGACTATACCAAAAAACTATTGGTAATGGGGGCTAAGGCTAAATTATTTGATAGAAATTTGATTGGTAATCATATGACAATAGACCCTGTAGCAGGTAGATTGGATGCATATGGCAGATTAGATTTTGGATTTGAGTATAAAGATGTGCGTATCGATATGGCAGGGCAAGCAAGTTATCAAAAATTGGATACTTCTTTTACTTTTAACACCCTTAATATTTTTAAGTTTCCGATGCCAAAAGAGATCACAGCCCAAATAGCAAAGATGGCTACTGATGCAGGCGGTGTAAAAGCGGCTAGCAATACCCCCGATAATAGAAATGCTTTTGGGGCTTTCTTTGATGATGAAAAAGAGGCTATAAAAGCCACCAATGGCTTAAATTCTAATAATAAATTTTATAATGGCAGCGATGCCGATGGATTATTAGTTTTTAGAATAAATAATTTAAGACATGTACCTGCCCAAAGAGCGCTTTATAGTAAAAGTGGTATAGAATTATATCAAGTGGGTGATAATCTTATTAATACTACTTTTGATTGTTTATATGAAATAGAAAAAAAGCGTAGTGGCGATAATTTTACCATTTATATAGAATTTACAAAAAATGACTGGATATACATAAATTTTATTAGGGGTGTTTTTTATATTCTAAGCAGCGACCCTAAGTTTAATGAGCAAATACCCCTGCTGGCAGAAAAGGCAGATAAAGAAAACTTTAGCCTTAGGCTGGCTCCACCTCGTTCTATTGTGAGATTGCAAGATAGCTATGCAGAGCAACCTTAAGTTTTAATATAAAACCTTTGGGCGCTTAAAATAGATTAGAATTCACTCCTTCTTTTATTTGCATAGTGTGCCAAAATCTAACTCTTTTGCTTAGTTTAATGGTTTTTGGAATAGCTGAAATAATTTTTATAATTTGCGCTATTGATGTTGTATAAAATATTAATTATATTTGTTTGTTCGTATAATAATTGTTGAATAATAATAGATTTTAGCAGTAAAATAAGAAAATATTAAGGATTATGATATTATTAGATTGATACTTAAAAGAAATTAGAGCCGAAGAAAAAAGTTTCAATTGCAAAAGCTATTTTAAAAATAAGTACTTGATTTTAGTATTCTTATTCCTGATTATAGGCAATGTTAATGCCCAAACGCTTTTTAAACTATGGGGCAGCAATGGAAAAATAACCCAAGGAAATCCCAAAACTAGCTATTATATTAAAATGGATACTATTGCTAGAGGCAATTTATATCATAAAAATACGCAAGTAACTAAATATTTGGGTAATGCAATATTGCCAGCTCAATTATTTTTCTATTGTCCAGTGGTTTTGGGCAATGATGACCAAACTATGATTAATATTGAACCTATTGCTACTATTTTTTTTAGGGGGTCAATGTGTATTGATGGTTTTTGATTAAATAAATCAACACTCAATAATGATAATATAGAAAATGTATAAAAAAAATGTTTTAATAAAATAACCTGAAATAAAAAACAATGCTTTTTTGCATTTTTCAAATGCCTATAAAATTACAGAAAGCACTTGGCTAATTTATGGGGTAGATTCAATTGGCAATTTAGTTAATTTTAAGTTTTATTACGATTCTTTTATTGAAATTAATACCATTAATTTTCTTGATTTTTCGAGCAGCTATTCACGTTTTTATTATCCTATTGATATGGCTAGGTCTTTTTCTTTTAATAACAAGTTTCAATTAATTCAATTTTCTCATTATCAAATGAATAATTATCTGTTAACATTTGGTGAGCAAAAATAGGTTTTTACAGTAATTTTCAATCTGCGGGTTTATACAAGTGTCTTTTTGTATTAGATAATTTAATTTATCATACAGATTTGATGCTTTTGCGTTAATTATTTTCAATTTTAAAAAAAGGTATTTGTAAACTTTTTTATGGTAACTTATACATCGGTTATCACATCAAAACCTTTAAAACTGCCCACAATAGCTAGACAAATGATTTTTTGTGCCAAGTTTTTTTCTCTAATTTTTTTGGCAATTTGATTGAGGGTAGCTCCAGATCCTACCGCGTCATCTATCATCAAAATATTTTTGTAGGGTTTGCTGTCATACACCATAAAAGAGTAATCAGCATTGGCAATTCTTTCATCTAGTTTATTAAGTGATTTTTGTGGAATAGCAATCTGATTGATAATTTTCATCACATTGATTTGAGGCAACCCAAAGTGTAGATTTTCTCTCAAAAAAGTCATTATTTGAACCTCTCTTTTAATGGTTGGGGGCACAAAGATAATGGCTTCTATTTGCTGCTCTTTTATAAATTGTTCTACTTTTGTTTTTATTTCATTTAGTATTTTTAGCATCAAAAATTTGTTTTGTCCTTGTTTGGCAAAATGCAGCAAAGTGCCTAGTTTGGTTTTGCCAAATCTCTCTATTGCATAAAAATCTAAGTAGTATAGGCTATCAATAAAAATATGCGAGAACCCAACGGTTTTTTTTAGTTTATCTGTGCCATCTATTAGTCCGTTTGGCAAATAGTATTGCGCATATTTTTTTAGTGTTGTTTTATATTCTGCCCATGTTTTAGCTATAGGCAATTTTCTTTTTAGACACCAATTGGCAAAGGCTTTTTCTCCTGTTATATATTCTCCTGTGGCGCTGATAAGCAAAAATTCATTTGCTAGTATGGTGTCTTTAGTTTTAAATTCTACGAGAGGCTCTTCTATAATGTTTGCTGTTTCTATCTCTTTTTTGCAATAGATGGTTTTTGGCGGCAAACCTCTTTTTTCTATTTTATTTAGCGCAATAAAATCCAACAATATTCGGTGGACTAATTGTTTAGAGAAACCGGTTTCTCTTACTATCTGTGCAACAGAAGTTTGTTTTTTAGTTTCAAAAAGAAGCGCTATTTGTTGCCGAGCTTTCATAATTTAATCCAACAAATATACAATAATTAGTTTACTATTTACTATGTATAGTAAATAGTAAATAGTATAAAGTCTTTAATGCAGTATACATAAAGATAAATAACAATTTTTTTTTACCCCAGATTACGCATTTGAGATTCTAATTACAGCCAAAACTACTTCAAACACAAGCGTATTCACGATTTTCATTCTTAAAATAGAACTACTATTCTCGTTAATTATAATCTTGTGGCCCACTTATTTTTATTGCATTTTTGACTGACATTGCAAACGCTAATGCGTAATCTGGGTTTAATATTGTGACTGCATTGCTGCAAATGTTTAATTGTATAAATGGGCAATAGGTAAGCTGGCGTTTTTTATATTAAATGCCTATTAAAAATTTACTACAAGTTTAAAATGAATATTTCTGCCTGTTTCATCGGCAAAATATCGCATTCTGTTTAGATAGTCTCTGTATGAATGGTCAAAAACATTATCAATTGAAATGCCAAACGTCATTTCTTTATTAAAAAATTGGGTGTGCAAAGCTAAGGATAGGTTGGCAATAAAAAAATCGGGTGGTGGGGCTTTAAAATCTTGATTTGCTTCTATGCCATTAACAGCTAATACATACCTGGGTTGAAATTTTATTTCAAGTTTTGATGTGTGATAATTTATTTTTTTTCTATATGATATTAAACCTGATAACTGCGCTGGAGGAATATAAATGAGTTTATTTTTATCTATCCTATTATAGCCAGCATACCAAGCAGCATTTACATTAAATAGCCAATTTTTATTTTGATCATAGTTTACAAAAAATGTAGATCCTAAAATATCTGCATTGGTTTGTTGATAAATAAAGAGTGGGAAAGCACCTCTGATTGTTAGCCTAAAATCTGGTTGTGGTTGTAGATAGATAAATCCATTTATTCGTTGCACAAAAGATTCTAAAGAAACACTCAAGGCATGATGTATTTCTTTTTTTATTGCAATTTGCCATTTTAATGATTTTTCCATTTTCAATAAACTATTGCCTTCTTCTATGCCACTCACACCTTGATGTAAGCCAAAACTATAAAGTTCATTAATTCCAGGCATTCTTTGCACATAAAGTAGGTCTGTTTTTATTTGTAATTGATTTTTAAAATTATGCAAAAAACCTGCTGCTGCACTCGCACCTAAAAATTGTTTTTTATCATTTTTGGGTATATTTCCTACAATTGTACGCAGATAAAGTGTACTATTTATATGTGCATAATCTAGTCTTGCTGATGTTTTAAAATGGCTATTTTTCTTATCTAAATTTAGACATCCAAAGATGCCACCACCAAATTTGTTATAATTAGGTATGAGCGGTAATATGCCTGTGCCAGCTACATTGTTGTTCCAGTCAAAAGAGGGTTGAAAACCAAACTCTGAGCTTAGATTTTTACTTAGATTTTTACTAAGTTTTAATTCTGCATAATGGCCCCATTTATTTAAGCTTAGGCTTGGCCTATCGGTTCTATTGCCTCTTCTTATATCAAATTCTTTTCTAGTATTTTGTTGGGCATTATAAATGAAAGACCAAGTGTTTTTTAAATTTATAAACCACATTTTTTTTAAAGAAAGTGTTTGATGGGTAACTTGCTGAGAAGGCGCCATTGTATTTCTGCTAAAATTATTTTCTGTAAAAAAAGGAACACTTGCATTTATTGCATTGCTCAAATCTGTTAAATTGCCAATATGTGCACCTCTTAAAATTCCTAGATTAGAATTAAAAATTTGGTAATTAATTCTCCAAAATTTTTTTTCACCTGATTTTTCTGCTTGTAAACTAAAATTGAGTTCTTTTTTTGATGTATTGGTCAAAAAATATCGAGGAGTTTGCATATCGCCAACATTTTTATAGGTAATAATGGTTCTTAAACCAATTTTTCCACCTTTGTTTAAAATTATATTTGCATTATGCCCTCTGCCATTGCTGCTATAAGTGTAGTTTGCCAATCCGTGCAAGTGTGGGTCTTTATCGATGTTTTTTTTCTCTATTACTAATATGCCGCTTATAGCAGCAGAAGGGTAAGAGAGTAACTCTGGGCCTTTAATTAGGCTAATGCTAGAGGCAGTCAAGCCATCTATTTCGGGTGCATGGTCATTGCCCCATTGTTGGCTATTCAATAATACCCCATTATCTACTATACCCACCCTATTGCCATATAATCCATCGATAATAGGTTTTGAAACATTGCCTGTTTTTAAAACAGAAACACCAGGTAAAGCACTAGCCATATCAGCAAAGCTTTTTTCGTTTGATGCAATAATTTGATTGCTATTTAATCTAAAAAGAGGATATTCATCATGGCTTTTTCCTTGTAACACTAGTGGCTTTATTTGATGGTAATCATGTTCTAGGTAAAAAGTAATTTGTGTATCTTTAGTTAATACCAAATATATTAATTGTGTTTCGCAGCCAGGGTGTGTTATTTTAAGGTGTATTTTTGCACATAAGCTATCTGCAAAAAACACACCTGCACTATCTGTATTATAAGGTCTGTTATTAACTTTTACAATGGTGTGGGTTAAAGAAAGCTCATGCTCATAATCAAGCACCTTGCCTGATAACTTGAACTTGCATTCTTGCCCAAAACCATTATTGGGGGCGAGAAAAATTAATTGGACTAAGAGGCTACTTAATAAAAATCGGAAAATCAACTTCGATATCTGTTTCTCCTTTGGCATTTGTAATGTCTCCATTGGCAACATTATTACCTGCTTTATTGGGTTCGTGTCTTAGTGTAATTTTTAGGCTCCCTTTTACAGATTTTGATGCGGTAAATTCTGCAGATAAGCCAAGTGGCCTGCCATCACCATCGGCATCAGTGTATTTTATTGTTCCAAGATTTGAATTGGAAAGTTGGTAAAATACTTGATGATCTTTACCTTCATTTCTTATTTCTGCAGTGATGTCTTTTGCAGGATTTTCTGCCTCGTTAATAAATTCTAAAACTAAATTATATATTTTGTTGCTATCTAAACTGTCTGTAACTATAGAAGCTACATTGGCACCATCGCCATCTAAGTCTTTGTATATAAAAAATTTAGCTGATCCACCACCAACGGGTGTTAAGGTTACTTTTAAAGTGGTAATGAGTTCTTCTTCGTGATCATGATCATCTTTTTTACAAGATTGGATTAGCAAAGCGGGAAGTGCAATCGCAAATATTATGCTTTTTAATTTAATTTTCATTTCTTTTTTTTATTTTAATTATGACATGCAATAATAGCAGAATAAAATCAAAATAAATCATTTATCTATCGAAATAACTTTAGTATTTATCGATTTATTATTAGAATTCTACCTTATTACTGAACAATGATTTTTTCAAAAAACATTCCTTCATTGGTTTCAAATTTTACAAAATAAATTCCTGAAATTGAAATATTGAAACTGCTGTTTTCAGCGGCTATGTTTTTTTTCAATACCAATTTTCCTAAATAATCATAGACAAATAAATTGCCTGTTTTTTCTAAATTAAATATACCATCGTGACTGGGGTTGGGAAAAATTTTAAAAGTAGATTTTTGCGCATAAATTGCAGCGTTAGTAAATTGGTAAATATCGAAAAAGGAGTCAAAACAGTCGGGAATATCGAATCCTCTTGAAAGTGAAACACTCACTTTTTGGTTGTTAAAAGGATTGCCAAATGGAGGCTTAGAAAGATTTACTAAACTATAGAAAAAAGGAATATTTAAGGTAAAAGGGCTTTCAAAAATATTGCTAGAATGATATGCATAGCTTACCTTGTATTGAGCAGAAGTGTTTGTGGGTGTTAAATTATTTTTTACCAAATTTCCATATTGATAGTGACCTTTATCCTGTAATAAATACAGCCCTTTTAAAAAAGCGATGTTGGTGATTTCATTTCCAATAAATATTTGACTATCAGAGCCATTAGAAGCTGAATAAAATATGCCATAGTTTTGTAGCCAATTTCGGTTAAATAGATTGAAAGGGCCATTTTTGCCATGGGAGTCGTCTATCACTATTTGTTGAGCTACATTAAATTCAAATAAATTTGCAAAAGGATAGTTTCCATGCAATACCAAGTCGCCTGCTGCATCTGCAGGTAATCTTACATCGGTCCAAAAAGGATTGCTGGAATAATTTGCTAAAATAATGTTTTTATTTGCACCACTTTGTAGAAGTATGCTATGTCTTAACTGGGTTAAAACATTGTCAGAAATGGTGTTTGATGATGAGCCTTCTTGCAATACCACTCCATAACCTTTGCCGCCATTGCCGTAATTATTGGCCCTGAGTATTAAATTTCTTTTAATCAAGTTCATAAAACTGTTGTTGAGGGTAATATGTGCAAAGTTACATTGCTCAGATTTGATAGATTTTACCAAACAAAATGTTGCGTTGGTTAATAATATATTTGATGTTTGGCTTGCAGTTGTATCCAATCGTTTAATACTAAAGCACATTAATCCTGCGTTTTTAATTTCATCATAAAATAAAATTTTCGTGTTTTGAGCACCACTTTCGTATTGCAAGGCTGTAGAAACAATGTTTAAATTTTCATTGTAAAAAAGTATGTCCTTGTCTTGTTTATAAAAGGCATTTTGTTTTATATTATAGTATTGATTATTAATTAACTGGGGGTCATTTAGTATAAAATGTTCTTTTATACTGCCTTTTGCCCAATTGTTTGTAATAAGACCACTGTCGTTTATTTTTACAATTGCTGCAAAAAGCTGTCTATTTTCAAAGTCTAAAATTTTATTTGAAATATTGCGGTCTAATATCAAATATTCGCTACCTTTAGGGGTAGAAAATATTAAGGGTGTTTCAGCAATGGGTAATATTTCAGCCGGTTTTAAGTTAAAACAAGGTTTATTTTCGCCCACTTGACAATAAAATTCTGTTTGATTTATTCCACTACCTTTAATCACTATATTTGATTTTAATTCAATACTTTTTTTTAATAAATATTTTCCATTATTGATAAGTATAAAGGCAATTTCATTTTCTTTTAACTTATTGCTTGCTCGTGCTATATAATAATTAAGGGTGTCAGATATATCTATGTTGCCACTGCTATCTAACGCGCTATTTGGTATACGGTAAATATAAAATGGGTGGCTTGAATTAAAATAATACCAGCTGTCTTGCTTTATAGTTGAACTTTCTTTTTCTAATATTTGATGCGATATTTCTATAGCATTATATAACACTGGGTTATATTGATGTGACAGGTATTGATTTGGCAGCTCTATTGTTTGCGCAGAGACAGGGCATGCAAATAAAATTGCATAAAAAGCCAAAAGTGTATTTTTAAACATATTACAAATATAATGGTATTAGAGATATAAATTAATGGCATTGGCAATAAATATTGCGGCATATTTTTTTTGAAATATAAAATAATAAAAGTACATTTGCAGCCCTTTTTAAATAAAAGGTAAAGGAGGAATTAAAATTTTGACAACAGAAGAAAACAAACAAGAATTGGAAAAGGAGGCCGTTGATCCTAGCACTGAAAATGAAACTAACACAGTTTTAAACACAGTTGAAACCACGGAAGAAGCAGTAAAACCAGCAAAAAAATCAAGCTCTAGCGTTGCAGAGCACGAAGATTTTGATTGGTCTATGGACAAAGAAGGCTTTTCTACCTACAGTGAAAATGAATTATCTAGCATGGCTAATAATTACACTAACACCTTTAGCAATATTGAAGAAAATCAAGTTGTTACAGGAAAAATTGTAGCTTTTAGCGGCAAAGATGTAGTTGTAAATGTAGGCTTTAAATCAGATGGTATTGTACCAGCAAATGAATTTAAAAATATCGATGAATTAAAAGTAGGCGATGAAATTGAACTTTTTGTTGAACACAAAGAAGATGCCAATGGACAGCTAATATTATCAAGAAGAAAAGCAAGGCAAGAGCATGCTTGGGGTGATATTGTTAAAGCCATGGAAGAAGAAATTACGGTTACAGGACACGTTAAATCTAGAACAAAAGGAGGATTGGTAGTAGATATTTATGGAATTGATACCTTCTTACCAGGTTCTCAAATAGATATAAAACCTATCAGAGATTACGATGTATATGTAGGTAAAGATATGGAGTTTAAAGTAGTGAAAATTAACGAACAGTTTAAGAATGTTGTAATATCACACAAAGCTTTGATTGAAGATGATATAGAAGCACAAAAATCTGATATTCTTTCTAAAATGGAAAAAGGTCAAATACTTGAAGGCATTGTAAAGAATATGACATCATTTGGAGTGTTTGTTGATTTAGGTGGCATAGATGGTTTATTGCACATAACAGATATTTCTTGGAGCAGAATTAGCAACCCAGAAGAAGTATTATCATTAGATGAGAAAATCACTGTTGTGGTGCTTGACTTTGATGATGAGAAAAAACGTATTTCATTAGGCTTAAAACAATTACAAGAGCATCCTTGGAGTCAGCTTGATCCGTCTCTTGCAGAAGGAAGTAAAGTAACTGGAAAAGTAGTAACACTTACAGATTATGGTGCATTTATAGAAGTGGCCTCAGGTGTAGAAGGTTTAGTGCATGTATCAGAGATGAGCTGGAGTCAGCACCTTAGAAATCCAAATGAATTTTTGAAAGTAGGTGATGACGTAGAAGCGATTGTATTGGCGCTAGATAAAGATGAGCATAAAATGTCATTGGGTATTAAACAATTGGTTCCAGATCCATGGGCTGTTATTGGTACTAAATTTAAAGTTGGAACAAAACATAAAGGTATTATCAAAAATTTGACAAACTATGGAGTATTTGTTGAATTAGAAGAAGGTGTTGATGGCTTGTTGCACGTTTCTGACCTATCATGGAATAAAAAAATCAATCACCCAGCAGAGTTTGTGAAAAAAGACCAAGAGTTAGAAGTATTGGTGCTAGATGTAGATATGGAAAACAGACGATTAAGTTTAGGACACAAACAATTAGAAGAAAATCCTTGGGATACTTTTGAAACCATATTTAATGAAGGCAGCAGACACAATGGATCTATTGCAACAATAAACGATAAAGGCGCTACTGTGCAATTAGATTATGGCATTGAAGGTTTTGTGCCAACACGTCATTTGAAAAAAGCAGATAAAACTAACCCTAAAGTAGACGAAGTTTTAGAAATGGAAGTGATAGAGTTTAATAAAGAGAATCGCAGAATTATTCTTTCTCATACCAATCTTTGGAAAGCAGAAGAGAGAGAAAACGATGAGCGTGATCAAAACGATAAAGCAGATATTAAAAAAAGAACGACAAAAACCATTAAGAACTTAAATAGCAATGTTGAAAGATCTACATTGGGTGAAATGGGGGGTGGACTTGCTGAACTAAAAGCAGCTTTGGAAAAAGCAGAAAGTGCACCAACTAAAGCAAAGAAAGTTGAAGCAAAAGCAGAACCAAAAACCGAAGCAAAGGCAGAATCCAAAGTAGAAGCAAAAACCGAAGTAAAGGCAAAATCAAAAGTAGAAACAAAAGTAAAAGCTGAAACTAAAGTTGAGCCAAATATAGAAAAAGTAACAAAAGAAAAAGCTACTGCAAAAAAAGTAAGTAAAGGCGATGATTTAAAAGCAATTAGTAAAATTGGTCCGGCTTTTGAAAAAAGGCTAAATGCGCTAGGCATTTCTACTTATAAAGATTTAGCAAACCTAACAGAGGCAAAAATAGTAGAGCTTGAAAAAGCCGATAGTATGACGAGTATCGAGCAATGGAATGTTTGGATAGAAGAAGCCAAAAAATTAGCTTAATAATTATCTTTTAAAAAAAAGCCCGCTAATAGCGGGCTTTTTTTTGCATTGTACTCTATATCGAAATTAAAATTTTAGTTTTTTAATGCCCAAACAAAAAAAATATGCAACTCAAATAGCTTTTATTGTATATTGCTTAAGGTATCAATAGTATTTTTTTGACTATAGACATCATGATAGAATCAATATTAAAATCAATTATATATATAATAGATTTACTGTAAAATAGCTGATTTTATAAATAGTGTTTTGAAATAAAATTTGCAAAGAATTTAAGAAGATATTAATTTAATGTTTTAGAAATCAATGACTAGAAAATATTATTTCAACCAATTTTTCTGCATTAATATTGTTCATAAAATCTGGCGATAGCAATTCTTTTCTTATTGCAATCTCTTGCTCAGAAAATATTTTACCTTTTAATTCATTTAATTTTTCTATCATATCATTTGCATCTGTGGCAATGATGCAAAGTTTATCTAATCCTGTGTCTGCAACCATTTCATGATTAACTAAGCAAAATTTGCCTTTAAATAGCGCATTAAGTAATTTTAGTTTTATACCAGTTTGCTGAAAAGTAATCAATACATTGATTTGTGCATTTTGGATCAATGAAGTTATTTTTTTGCTACTTGTTTTGCTTAGTAAAGTAATATTTGTATTTTTACATAGCTGCAATAATTTTTTACTTGGGCCATTGCCAGAAATAATGCAAGGTATATCAACTTTTGAGAAAACATTTTCTGCCAAAAAACAAGCAGCATTGTCATTTTCTTCTACCGATAAATTACCATGGTATAGTGCATATTGCCCAATATTTTTATTAATATTTACTGTATTTGATGAATGAAACGCTGAAATCCAATGGGTTTTGTTGTATTTGCTAAAATGGGTAAAATCTGCTTTTGAAATGGCTAAAATGCCATTGGCAGTGGTTAAAATATTTTCAAAAACAGCAAGTTTTTTAGCAGCAAATTTATAATACGTTTTTTTTAAAAAATTTGTACTCAATAGCGCTAGTTTGGCATAATAATGGTGCTCAACATTATGGGTTCTAACATAGCATCTTTTTGGATTTATTTTTTTGTCCAAAAGCACTCCTGCGCAGTGCAATCCTTCTAGCAAAATAGGGTCGGTGTCTTTATTAAGATTAGAAATAAGTAAATTGCTTTGTCTACTTGCAACAATATAGGGTATATGACTAAATGGATATACCCATTTTTTTCGTTTATAATAATTAATTTTAGAGCAATATTTTTCTAGCTTTACGCTCCGTTTTCTGCCGTATTCAAAACAATGCAATTCTATTTTAATGCCTAATTTATATAGGTGCTTGCATTTGTAATAGATGTCTATTACTCCTCCATAATTTGGAGGATATGGAATATCAAAAGCTACGATATGTATTTTTTTATGCAATATTATGTTGTATAAATTTCAATTAATTTACCTTCCTCATTTTCCCAACAATAATTTTCAGACAATTGCAAGGCATTTTTAGCAAGTAAGTTGTAAATATCTTGGTTTGATAAAAGCATTTTTACTGCATTTTGTACTTCAATAGCATTATAATTTACCTCAATAGCAAAAGTAAGTTTTTTATTTAATAACCTCAACTCTTCCGTATTACCAATAATTTGCGGCAACCCAAATTGCATATAATCAAATGTTTTATTTGGCAGTGCAAAATTATAACTTTTAGAAGAATTGTCTAATACGTTATAACCAATGCGTGCTTTTGGTGTTATTTCATCTAGTGCTGATGGCAATATTCGCCCAAAATAAGCTATGTGAGCGGTGTTGGCAATTCTTTCTTTCAACCAATTTGTTAAATCTCCTTCTCCTACAATTGCCAGCGAAAAAGCAGAAGCAATGCTTGCATCTATTAGTATTTCTAATCCCCTACCTTGGTTAATAGCACCTTGATATAGCACATCATATGTTTTTTCACTTTCAATTTGATATTTTTTCTTTCTAGGATAATTTTTTAATAAAAGTACCTTTTGCTCAAAATATTTTTGATAATAATTGGCTATCGGTTCAGAAACTGTATAACATCTACTCACGGTTCTAAACCCGATTTTTTCAATAAATTGCCAAATTTTTTGAGTAGTTTTTTTGTCTTTAATTTCAGGCACTTGGCTAAATAGCTCATGTGCATCGTGCAGGTGTTTTTTCTTTTTTCTTTTTGCATAAAAATGCGCTGCTAATAAGGTGTCAGCATCGTTTGAGCAAATAATATCTGGAGCGTGTTTTATGCAATATAAAAATTGTTTTAAAAATAATTCAATATAGAATAATTTACCATTTTTAAAAAAACAATTTAACCGCTTTGCTTTAAATAAATATGCAGGCAGTTCATTATCAAATAGTTTTCTACCAATCAAATGTATTTCATAGTTTTGTAAAGTCGCCAATGTTTCACATATACGATGCATTCTTTGGTCAGTTAACAAATCATTGCTGACTAGAAAAAAAACCTTTACTTTTTCAACCACGCTATTTTTTCTGCTTTAATGGCCACTATCCCTCGATCTATTAACTCTTGCAAAACTATTAGTTTTTGCCATTTATTATTTTTGTTTAGCAATAAAAGGTATCCCTTTTTATCAATATTTGCTTTTAATTCTTTTTTAATTTCTATCGAATATTTTTCAAATATTGTGTTGTAATTTTCACCTCTTTTAATAGATAAGCAATTGTCGCAATGCCCACAGGGAATGCAATAATCGTCATCAAAGTAATGTGCGATTTGTAAATTGCGGCATTTTTTATCATCATGAATGTATTTTAACATGCCGTCTAAACCTACGCTAAGGTTAGATTTTAGTTTTTCAATATGTTTAGCATTTAGCTCAAAGTGCTCTTTTCTAGCAGTTAAAAAAGTAATTTTATGTGCTTGATGTTGTGGCTCGTATATGATTAACCCAATTTTTGCCAACCTATTGAGTATATTTATAACTATTTGCGTTGGTAATTCTGTGTTGATTGCAATTTTTTTTTCATCTATTTTTGTTTTTCCGTGATATAATCCACTGTAATTTCTAAATAAAAATTGCACAATTTTATTTATTGGTTTATCTTCTTCTTGCAAGTTTATTAAAATTTGTGTATCTGCAATAACCTGAATTTTAGAGCCCGAAAATATATTCTCGGAAAGGTCAAACACACCTTGCAATTGCAAAAGCTTTAGTGAAGAAACAATGGTAATACTATTTTCTTTGGTCCATGTGATAAATGCGTTTAAATCAAACTTAAATGTTTTGTTTATTCCATCATTTTTTGCAATTTGATAATAATTATATATTTTGTTATAAGTCGCTATCACTGCAGCATGGTTTGGAAACTTGTTCTCAAATTGTAGGTTTAAATTTTTGATATCTTCTTGATTGTAAAGCATAATGCAAAATGCGTTTTTACCATCTCTGCCAGCACGTCCTGCCTCTTGATAATAATATTCTAAACTTGGCGAAGGTTCCAAATGAATCACAAATCTAACGTCCGGTTTATCTATTCCCATACCAAAAGCGTTGGTGCATGCAAGGATTCTGATAGATTCTACTGTTTGATGGTTTCGTGTCCAATCCTGCTGTTTTATACCTCTTTGTTCTGGCGATAATCCTGCATGATAGTAATCTGCCGCAATATTATTTAACACAAGCAGCCTGCTAATTTCTACAGTGGTTTTTCTGTTTCTTGTATATACTAAACCTGTTCCTTTTAGTTTTTTACAAATTTCTATTATTTTTTGAATTTTATTTTCTTCTTTTAGAATAATATAGCGCAAGTTTTTTCTTACAAATGAACCCCTAAATAGCCTTGCATCTAAAATGTCCAAATTTTGCCTTATGTCCTGCACAACATTGCTGGTAGCGCTAGCAGTAAGTGCCAACACTTTAGCATTTGGAAATAGATTTATAAGTTCTATAATTCTTAAATAAGATGGCCTAAAATCATATCCCCACATACTAATACAATGTGCTTCGTCTATTGCGATAATGCTAATATTTACTTGAGCAAGTGATGATTGAAAATTTTTTGAAATCAACTTTTCTGGAGAAATATAAACAAATTTATACTGCCCATTTCTTATGCCCTCTAAAGCTATTTTTTGTTTAGTTACCGATAATTGTGCATTTAATGCAATGGCAGAAATACCTTTATTTTTTAATGTAGCTACTTGATCTTCCATAAGAGAGATAAGGGGAGAAATAACTAAAGTGATGCCAATTTGAAGAAGACCTGGTATTTGATAACAAATAGATTTGCCCCCTCCGGTTGGCAATAGTGCCATGCAATGCTTATTATCTATAACATCCTGTACTATTTCTCCTTGAACGGGTCTAAAATTGTCGTATCCCCAATATTTTTTTAAAAGCAAGATAGCCTCTTCCATTTATAATTATATAAAGTTAGTTATTCTAGGAGCTTTCCGTCATGTATTCTTAAAACACGGTCTGATAGTTTTGCTAAATTTTCATTGTGTGTAACAATGATGAAGCTACTTTTATACTTATCTCTTAGTTGCATAAACAATTGATGCAGCTCTAAAGCATTTCTTGAATCTAAATTACCTGTGGGTTCGTCTGCAAAAACCATCATTGGACAATTAATTAAGGCCCTAGCCACAGAGACACGTTGTTGTTCACCTCCAGAAAGTTGGTGAGGCTTATTATCCAATCTGTTGCTTAAACCCAAGTCATTTAAAAGTTCTTGAGCATTTTTTTTAGCTTCATTTTTTGATTTGCCTGCAATAAGTGCTGGCAACATGACATTTTCTACCGCACTAAACTCGGGTAATAAATGATGAAATTGAAAAACGAAACCCATGCTCAGGTTTCTAAACTGGGCGAGTTTCTTTTCGCTTAATTTTGTAATATCTAAGTTTTCAAATAATACTTCTCCACTATTTGGCTTATCTAAACTGCCTAAAATATGGAGCAAAGTAGATTTTCCAGCTCCAGAATCTCCAGTTATGGCAACAATTTCATTGCTATTTAGCGTCAAGCTAATATTGTCTAAAACTTTTATCTGTCCGTAGGATTTAATTATATTAAGGGCTTTTAACACTGCACAAAAATAGGTGCTAATTTTTATTTTTATTCGTAAAAAAGAATAAACCATTTTTTTTGCTTCTAAATGATAAAAAAAAGTAACTTTGTGCCGAAATATAGCGTATAAAAATCAATGAATATCCACGAATATCAAGGAAAACAAATTTTAAAATCTTTTGGGGTAAATATACAAGAAGGCATAGTAGCCCAAAATGTAGCAGAAGCTGAGGCAGCAATGAAACAATTGCAGGCAGAAACTGGAACAGAATGGGTGGTAGTAAAAGCACAAATACATGCAGGTGGCAGAGGCAAAGGTGGAGGGGTAAAATTAGCCAAAAACATTGAAGACTTAAAAGAAAAAGCAGGTCAAATTATTGGAATGCAATTAATAACCCCACAAACGGGAGCAGCTGGCAAAAAGGTAAATAAAGTGCTTATAGCCCAAGATGTTTATTATCCTGGAGCCAATGAGCCAAAGGAATTTTATATTAGTGTGTTGCTAGACCGTGCAAAAAAACAAAATGTTATCATGTATACAACAGAAGGGGGCATGGATATAGAAGAAGTAGCAGAAAATCATCCTGAAAAAATATTTAAAGAATGGATAAATCCTTCAGTAGGCTTGCAGGGCTTTCAAATCAGAAAAATTGCTTTTAACCTTGGATTGTCTGGCAGCGCTTTTAAAGAAATGACTAAATTTATTACCAATTTATACAAGGCATATATCGGTAGCGATGCAGATATGTTTGAAATTAATCCTGTTTTAAAAACCAGTGATGATAAAATTATAGCTGTAGATGCAAAGGTAAATATTGATGACAATGCACTTTACAGACATCCAGATTATGCCGCAATGCGCGATGAAAGTGAAGAAGACCCAACAGAGGTTGAAGCAAAAAAATATAACCTAAATTATGTAAAATTAGATGGCAATGTGGGCTGTATGGTAAACGGTGCAGGCCTAGCAATGGCTACAATGGATATCATTAAATTAAGTGGTGGAGAACCTGCTAATTTTTTAGATGTAGGTGGAACAGCCAATGCGGAAACAGTGGAAGCTGGTTTTAAAATTATACTTTCTGATCCCAAAGTAAAAGCAATTTTAATCAACATTTTTGGAGGAATTGTTAGGTGCGATAGGGTAGCGCAAGGAGTTGTAGATGCTTATAATAATTTAGGAAATATTAATGTTCCTGTAATTGTTCGTCTTCAGGGAACAAACGCAATAGAGGCAAAAAAATTAATTGATGAGTCAGGCTTGAAGGTAACTTCTGCAATTGTTTTAAAAGATGCTGCTGCATTAGTAAAAGAAGCAGTAAGCTAGTTCTGAGTAAGCTGTTAATATATAAAAATAAACTGAATATTTATTTCCATCCAGCTAAATTAATTAAAATATGTTAAAAGAATTCAGAAATTTTATTATGACAGGAAATGTCGTAGAGTTTGCTGTTGCCGTGATTATGGCAGGAGCAATTGGTGCTGTAATTAATGGCTTTGTTACCGATATTATTATGCCAATTGTAGGTCATTTTTCTGGAGGTATTGATTTTGCAGATTTAAAAATAGTACTCAGTGAGGCTGTTGTGTCTGCTGATGGGGTGGATGCTAAACCAGAAAATGCTATTAAGTGGGGTGCTTGGATTAACACAATTGTTAGTTTAATAAATGTTGGTTTAGTAATGTTTATAATTGTAAAAGCATATAATAAAGTAAGAAAACCAGAAACTGCTGCCGCTCCTGCAGGGCCATCAGAAATAGATTTACTAATGGAAATAAGAGATTCATTAAAAAAATAAATATAAAAAATAACTAAAGTGCTGCACAATATCCGTTGTGTAGCACTTTTTTTTAAAATAAAAAACATGAAAAAAATAGTATCAGTGGCTATTGTTTTATCAGCAACCTTCCATTTAAACGCTCAAGCCGAAGAAGCTGATGTAAAAAAAAATGTACAAGTAGCAGCTGCTGCTGCCAAAGAATTCAAATCCGGTTGGACTAGAGGAGGTTTTTTTAACATTAATGCATCAAATACTATTTTTAAAAATTGGGCTGGTGGTGGCTCCAATTCTACAGGTATAGTTTTTAACGGAAGCTTATATGCAGTGTACAAAAAAGGTAATGGACTTTGGGAAAATTACCTAGACCTGAATTATGGCGCAGTGCAGAATGGATCAATGAAAATAGATGATCCCAAAGGGGCATTAGACCCTAATGGTGATATTAAAAAAATTAACAATCCCTTTGTGAAGGCAGATGACAGGTTAGTTTATCAAACTAAGTATGGGCGTAAAATTAATGATAAAATAAATTATGCTGCTTTATTTAATTTGAACACTCAAATGTTTGCTGGCTATCAAGCCGATGATAAATTACGAGAAAGGCTGCCAGTTTCTGATTTTCTATCTCAAGCCTTTGGGTATGCCTCTTTAGGGGTGGATTACAAACCCGCCAAGGCAGTTTCTGTATTTGTTTCGCCACTTACTTTGAAATACACTTATGTTATGAACACAAGGCTGGCTCCTTCTTTTGGATTGGACAGCAATAAAAATATTAGAACCGAAATGGGCTGGTATATTAATACTCAGGTATCTAAAGAAATTATGAAAAATGTTACCATTCAGTCACGTTTAGAGCTTTTTAATAATTACAAATCTGTTTACCTTTTTAAACGAATAGACATAAACTGGCAAAATACAATAAATCTGAAAGTGAATAAGTACATTAATGTAAGTTTGATTACACAAATGCTTTATGATGACGATGTAGACGTGGACCCAATAAATGAAGGAAAACAAATGAGAGCGCAATGGAAACATTTTTCTGGTATTGCCTTCGGTATTAAATTTGGGGATAACTTGCCTTAACAAATATTAAAATCCTGCTTTAAATGTGTGATTCTTGTTTATGTATTTAGAAATTGATCCATATAATATTCAGTACGCTGAAATAAAAGAAATAGCAAAAATGCTTAATGATGGAGGCGTTGCTATCATACCCACAGACAGTGTATATGCATTTGTTTGTGCGCTAAATCAAAAACAAGCAATGCTAAAAATTTGTAATTTAGCGGGTAAAAAACCAGAGCGCTCAAACCTTTCTATATTGCTAAATTCTTTAGAGGACATTGGCATTTATACCACCCCGTTTGGCACTAAAATATTTAGATTAATGAAGGCTTGCTTGCCAGGGCCTTTTACTTTTATACTCAATGCCAGTAACACTATCCCCAAAATCTTTTTATCTAAACGAAAAACCATTGGTATCAGAATACCCGATAACTTAATTTGTGAGCAATTGATTGCTGTTTTAGGCCAACCATTGATAAGTGCTTCATTAAAAAGTGAGGATGAAATATTGGAGTACCTTACAGATCCACAAGAAATTGCTGCAGAATGGGAGCAGAAAGTAGATTTAATTATTGCGAGCGGCAATAGTGAACTTCTGGCCTCTACCATCATAGACTGCACAGGGCTAGACCCGATTTTGATTAGGGAAGGTGCAGGTATACTCCCTTAGTTTTTTTCAAAAAAACTTTTTATTTTCATCTCTAGCACCCCAAATACAGCTTCTTTAAAAATTCCTTTACTCATTTTACTAATGCCAAGAGTTCTATCTGTAAAAATAATCGGTACTTCAATGATTTTATATTTTTTTAGCCAAGTTTTAAATTTCATTTCTATTTGAAATGCATAACCCTTAAATTTGATTTTATTCAGGTTTAGATTTTTTAATACATCACTTTTATAACATACAAATCCTGCTGTAGTATCTCTAATTTTCATGCCTGTAATTAACCTAACATATGCAGAGGCATAATAACTCATGATTACCCTTCCAATTGGCCAGTTAACCACATTTACACCAGTTAAATATCTGCTACCAATGCTCATATCGTTTCCTCCATCTTGACAAGCAGCAATTAATCTGCTAAGATCAGCTGGATTGTGGCTAAAATCGCAATCCATTTCGCAGATGAATTCATAATTTTTCTCTAAACACCATCTAAAACCAGCAATGTATGCTGTACCTAAACCGTTTTTGGCTTTTCTATTTAATAGATGCAATCTGTCTTGAAATAGTATTTTCATTTCTTCTACAATTCTTGCAGTCCCATCTGGAGAATTATCATCTACTATTAGGATATCTATATCGTGATGAAGCTGAAAAACAGCAGAAATTATAGCTGAAATATTTTCTTTTTCGTTATATGTAGGTATGATTACAATTTTATTTGTCACTTGTATTAGATTTGCTGCAAAATACGTTATAAAAATTGAATAATTAACCCATGCAAATAGAAAAAATAGCTTTTTTAGACAGAGATGGTGTGTTGAATGAAGAAATAGGCAATTATGTTACCCAAATTGATGATTTTAAAATTCTTCCTCATACTATTAATAATTGTTTAGCAATCAAAAAGTTGGGTTTTCAAATAGTTATTGTTACCAATCAGGGAGGATTAGCCAAGAAACTTTATACAGAAGAGGCGCTAGAAAGTTTTCATCAAAAATTGCAATCAGAATTCATTAATTCAGGAATCATTATCTTAGATATTTTTTACTGCCCACATCATTCAGAAGTAGAAAATTGTATTTGCAGAAAACCAAAAGGTGGCATGTTAGAAAGGGGACTTGCAAAATATGGTGGAATCAAAGAAAAATGTTTTATGATTGGTGATAATATTAGGGATGTTAATGCTGCTCTTTCAGCTGGTATTGACCAAGCCTATGAAATTAAATCAAATGAAGATTGGATAACTGTTTTACAAAATATAATTGCCTAAAAAAAAGTTTTTTATCTTTAAAAAAAGAGTAGATATTTGAATACGCTTTATAGCATGAAAGAATCAGATTTTATTAATAAAAATAAGAAAAAATGGCAAGATTTTGAAAAACAATCTATTGCTAAAAACACTGATTTACTAAAAACTTATGCTGAAATTAGTCTAGATGCATCGATAGCAAATACTTATTATAAACACAGATCTATCAAAGTTTACCTAAATTTTTTGCTAGCCAAAATAGAGTTTTCCCTTGTTAATAAGCAAACAAAGCTAATGCCTAATTATTTGTTTTTTTGGAAAAACACGGTGCCCAAAGCAATGTATGAATCTAGGTGGATGATGCTTATTGTATTTTTGGTTTTTTCTGTTTTTGTAGCTGCCGGATATTTTTCTGCAGCTAAAGATGTTGGTTTTAGCTCAGATATTTTGGGTAGTGGTTATGTTATTACCTCTTTAGAAAACATAAAAAGCGGAGACCCTATGGCCATTTATGGCAGCATGCCAGAGTTTGACATGTTTGTTACCATTGCTTTTAACAATATAAAAGTTGGATTGGTGGCCTTTTCGCTTGGTGCCCTCTTTGGTATTGGCAGTTTATTTTCTATGGTTATCAATGGTATTATGCTAGGTGTTTTTATGCATTTTTTTTATTCTAGGGGGGTAGCAGGCGATTTTAATCTGGCTGTATGGATGCACGGAACTTTTGAAATTGCAATGCTTATTATAGAGAGTGGTGCAGGATTTGTGATGGGGCTTGGGCTTATTAATAAAGGAAATTTTTCTACTAAACAATCATTTTATAATAGCGCTAAAAAAGGAGTGCAAATTTTAATTGCCACTATACCTTTTACAATTTTAGCAGCTGTGATTGAAGCTTTTTTAACCAGATACACCCAATTGCCTGCTATTGTGCGTGCTTCTTTTATAGTTTTATGTCTCTTAATTACACTGTTTTATTTTGTGATTTACCCATACCTGCTTTATAAAAAAGGAAGGTTTAATAAAGATGAATCTTTTGATGTTTTAGATAATTCAGTAATCACGGTATTGCCGTTTTTAAAATTTAAAAAACCACTAGAAATAGCCACAGAAATATTTGGACTTTATAGCAAGCATATATTAAAAAACGGATTGTTCTTTTCGATATTAGGAATTGTCACAATTTACTTGATGGAAAAAGATTTTTTTGAAGAATTAAAATTTGGAGCTATTAGTGGTATTAGCTCTTCTGAAAAGTTTTTTAACATGTTTTATAATTTAGGACAGTTACCAGAAAATTTAATGATTTTCTTCCAACAGATTATTTGTTTGCCCATTGGCCTGTTTTTAGGTTGTATTTTGTACTTTGTGTTTAACAAAGTGTTGCCTTATTATACAAATGAAAAGAGAAAGTTTAGTATATTAAAATGTGTGGCCGTATCTTTTGCAACTGTTTTATTGTTTTTAGCTTTTTATAATTTGCCATTGATAATTAATTTGGCTTTTTTAATTTATTATATGAATTTAATTCCAGCATTATTTTTTGAAGAAAATTTTAATAAAGCAATTTATAAATCATTAACTTATGGGTTGTCTAGATTTAATTTAATTACAAATGTATTTAGTGCTTTTATATTAGCTATTTTTGTGGCATATTTGCTTCATAGTCCGCTATTTTGGACTATTCAAGAGGTTGTAAATATCTTTTATGTAAAAGAAGATTTAAGCTATCAAACTGTAATTTCGGTGCTCATCACTTTTTTGATGTTTACAGTTATTTATTTCTTTTTTATTTGCTACTTACTGAGCAATGCTGCCACTTATTTGTTTAATAAAGAATTTTATGAACGCTCAGAGACAAAACGGTATGTGGCAAATATGGTATTGAATGATCAAATTTTAGGTTTTGAGAAAGAGTAGAATGAAAAAACAATTATTATTTATTTGCTTTCTTTTTATTCAATTATTTGGCTATAGCTTAATATTAGACGACAAAAATAAGTTTTCTAAAGCTGCCAAGGAGCAAAATGAGCTATTGGATTACAGCGATGAGGCACACAGTAAAAAAATGTTAAAGAAAAAGCCAAAAACTAAACAAGATTCTAAGCAAATTCCATTAAATCTTAATGATAGCAAAAGTAAGAATAATATATTTATGTATCTATTATCATCTGCCCTTTTTATTATATTTATAATTTTTATTTATTTTATAATAAAGCAAAAAAAAGAGATTAAATCACTTTATAGTTCGGATAAGGAAAGTGATGATTTTGCAAAACTGAATTTGAATGATACATTAAAAGATTATTTATTCAACGAAGATTACCGCTTGGCCTGTCGTATATTATACCTTCAATTGTTGCAAGATTTGGTAAAATTAAATCTAATTTTTTGGCGAAATGAGAAAACCAACTGGGATTATTATCACGAAGCACAGGCTACAAAAAAAATCAATCAAGATAATTTGAATAAAATCACATTGCGCTATGATGTGCTTTGGTATGGGGAAAAGGTGCCGAGCCTGATTGCTTTTAATGAGTTTAAAAACCTAATTAATAATTATAAAAATTAATGAAGGTATATCAAAAATATATACTTTTTTTTGGCATTATTGGATCATTAATATTGGCTTTAATCTTTTTGGTAAAGCAATCAGAAAAAAAATATAATTGGAATACCTATAATTTGGAGTACAATGATATGCAACCATACGGTTTTAGTGCCTTAAAGTCTACATTAAAAAACAGTTATAAAACGACATTATTTAAAGAGAAATTTGCTATTTCAGCTTTGTTGCAAAGCAAAGAACCAACAGATTACATAGCCACAGGCGACTATTTAACTTATAGAAAAAAAGAACTTGATACACTTTATGATTTTGTTAAAAGAGGCAATCGTATTTTTTTAGCTTATAATGATATTAGCGATACCGTGTTATTGCGTTTTGGCATTTTTGCACAATTGGCAAGTTTTAGAACAAATTCAATACCCAAAATTAATGTTTTTTTGCAGAGCAATAATATTCTTGATTCTAATTTTTTCAGGGTTGGGGTAAAAGAGAATTATAAAGATGAAATTGCTATTTCTTGGAATTATTTCAACGAAAAATCGCTTAATAAGACTTTTGATAAACAAGCGATTAATTTATTTGAAAGTACCGAGAAAATTGATGATAGTACAACTATTGATGAATCTGCAGATACTGAAGAGGTATTTATTGATGAGAATTATTTTTTTGGCAATGACTTTTTAAACGGAGTTACGCCTGTATTAAACCATGAAAACTTGGCTTACATTGATAAGAAAGAGCAAGTAATAATGGTAAAATATAAAATAGGGGCAGGAGAGGTAATACTGTTGCACAATCCTATATTGCTTAGCAACTATTTTTTTTCAGAAGACAAATTATTTAATTTGCCCATCCAACTTTTAAAAGTTTTAGACAATGATAGGTGTTTGGTAGATATAGAGGCGCGTAATTTTAAAATAAATAGTTTTGGTGTTAAGAGCAGCCAATCACCTTTAAAATATATATTGAGTAAAAAATGGTTTAAAATGTCGTTGTATAGTTTATTGATAATTGCAGCAGTATTTATTTTCTTTACAAGTTTTAGAAGATTGCGGGTAATATCAATTTATCAAACGCCTCAAAACAAAAGCATAACAACCATAAAAAATATAGCTGCAATGCTTTATACTGCTAATAATCATACAACTTTAATTAATTATATGAAAACCAGTTTCGAATATTGGAAAGCACAGCAATCTACTAATGCCCTTAATAATTTGGCAGGCACTGCAAAAGAGGCATTCGATGTGTGTAACTTTATTTCAAACAAAGATATTTGGGAAAAAGAACAATTTTCTAAGTTTAAAAAGAACTTTAACTATTTAAAATCAATATATGCAAAATAATATAGAAATCGAAGATGGCCAAGCGCCACTAGAACAAACGGGCAGTGACACTTATGTATCAAAAGCCCTAGCTGATATAAAAACAGAGGTGGCCAAAGTAATAGTGGGGCAAGATGAGGTTGTAACACTCAGTTTTGCAGCACTTCTTATAGGTGGACACGTTTTATTAGAAGGCGTGCCTGGAGTTGCCAAAACCTTGATGGCTAAATCTATTGCAAAAGCAATGGATTTGCAGTTTTCTAGGGTCCAATTTACGCCAGATTTAATGCCAAGTGACGTAACAGGCGCGTCTATTTTTAATCTTAAAACATCTGAATTTGAGTTTAAAAAAGGGCCTGTTTTTACCCAAATTTTGCTGATTGATGAAATCAATAGATCTCCAGCAAAAACACAAGCATCGCTTTTTGAAGTTATGGAAGAAAAGCAGGTTACAAATGATAACCATACCTATAAACTCAAATTACCCTTTTTTGTAATGGCTACACAAAATCCGGTGGAACAAGAAGGTACTTATCAGCTTCCAGAAGCTCAGTTAGATAGATTTGTGTTTAAAATAATTGTCAAATTGCCCAGCCTGGAAGAAGAGGTGCAAATTCTGCAGAAGTACCAATCAGATTTTAAAAGCCAACAAATAGATACTTTAAATTCAGTAATCCATCCTGATTTATTGCTAAAGTGTCAAGACGAAATAGAAAAAGTGATAATTTCAGAACAAATTATAAATTATATTGCCAAAATTGTAAGTGCAACGCGAATGCATGATGATATTTTCTTGGGCGGCAGTCCTCGTGCATCGCTTAATATTATGAAAGCTAGCAAGTGCATTGCTGCTATAAAAGGGAGAAATTTTGTAATCCCTGATGATGTAAAATATGTGAGTGGTTTTGTGCTATACCATAGAATAATATTGCAGCCAGAACGCGAAATGACCGGTGTAAAAGTAGAAGAAGTAGTGCAAGAGATTTTTGCAAGTATTGAAGTACCTAGGTAGTATTTTTAAAATATTTAAGTGTTAAAAATTTACCCAACATATAGATTTTATTTAGTGGCTTTGGGCTTGGGTATTTCACTTTTTTTTGTGGAATTGTTTCCTGCTATTTTTACCCCATTAATCTTTTTTGCACTGGTGTTTTTGGGTTTTATTGGATTGGAAATTGCTCAATTATTTTCTCAAAAGAAACCTTTTGCCATTTCACGCTTGTTGCGCACTAATTTGTCTTTAGGCGATAATGAAACTATTGTCTATTTCTTGCACAATCATTTAAAAGTGCCATGCCGAATAAGCATGTATGATAATTTGCCCCTTGCATTAGATAGAAGAGATTTTAAAATATCAAACAAATTTAAAAGTTTGGAAAAGAAAACTATTCGTTATGAAATTATTGCAAATGTTAGGGGCGAATACATATTTGATTATATTGATATTTTTATTCGCCTAAATTTCGGGTTTCTAGAACGAAGGTTTGAGCAGCATTTGCCATTTTTAGCTAAGGTTCAGCCCTCTGTTATACAATTAAAAAAATATGCTTTGGCAAATATTAAAAACAGTGTTTTATTCTATGGAGTAAAAAAAGTAAGAAAAATTGGGCAGAGTTATGATTTTGACCACATTAAAAATTATGTTTTAGGAGATGACGTGCGCAGCATAAATTGGAAAGCCACTTCTAGAAAGAACGATTTGATGGTAAACCATTATGAAGATGAAAAATCGCAAGCGGTATATTGCATAATAGATAAGTCTAATGTGATGAATATGCCCTTTAATGGCCTAAGTTTACTAGATTATGCTATCAATGCTTCTTTGGTTATTAGCAATACTGCATTGCAACATCAAGATAAAGCAGGTTTGCTTACCTTTTCGGATACTTTAGGCAGTGTTTTACCCGCAGCCAATAGCAAAAAACAGCTTTCTATTATTAATGATCACCTTTACAATCAAAAAAATAGGACTACAGAATCTAATTACTTACTTTTATATTATGCCCTTAAAAAATTAACAAGAAAGCGAAGCCTATTTTTTTTATTCACTAATTTTGAGTCTATGAGTTCTCTTGAAATTAATTTACCAATTATATCAAAGATTGCTAAACAGCATGTTTTGGTTTTAATTTTTTTTAAAAACACAGAAATAGAAAAATATTATAGTTTAGAAAATAATAGTAAAGCTGCAATTTATGAATATGCGGTGGCAGAAAAGTATCTTGCAGACAAGCAAAAAATGCTAGGTCTATTAAAAAATTATGGCATAAGATGTATCTATACTGATCCTAAAGATTTAACCATTAACACTTTAAATGAATATATCTCTTTAAAGGCTACAGGCTCAATCTGACATTAGTTACTTTGACATCACCAATTCTATAAAGAATGATAGAAAGCAGCAAGCTAAATCTCCCAATTCATTTCTGTCAAATTAATAGGCTGATGTGCAATAAATCCTTCACCCATTTCTGTATTTATCAATCTTCCCATTTGTGCTGCTCTTCCATTAAAAAAATTTAAAAATGATTGCGATGATATTGGAGTTTCTGGCCCTTGATTAACAACATTGGGACTAAAAAATTGCGAGTTGTAGCTTAGTATAACCTCCATTTTTTGAGAATAAATTTTGCTTATATCAATCACAAAATGTGGCGCCAAGTATTGGTCTTGGATATAATGAAATATGTTTTTTGGTCTCATGGGTTTATCAGCTGTTCCCACATTAAATTTTGCCAAACCACTTAAAAATGCTGCATCAATAAGCAATGCAGCTGCTTCCCCATGATCTCTGTGTCTATCTTGTGGTGCATTAATGAATATAAAATCTGGTGCAAACTTGCGAATTGTTTTTACAATGGCTTTTCTATTTTTTTCATTATTTACAATATTTCCATCACCCATATCCAACTGCATACGTGCATCTAATTTTAATAAATGGCTTGCTGCTTTGCTTTCTAATGCGCGCAATGTAGCATCACCCCTAGTGCCTAATTCGCCTTTGCTCAAGTCGATGATGCCAGTCCAATGCCCTTTTTCTTTTAATTTAAGCAATGTTCCAGCTGCTCCCATTTCCACATCATCTGGATGTGCACCAAAAGCCAAAAATTTTAGCAAATTATTTTACTTTTATTTTAATGGTTTTGCTCATTGCAGGGCCATAGCTTAAGTGCGCTCCATTACCAAATTGCAAAGTTAGTGTATGTTCGCCTGGAGTAAGTTTTGTGTATTTTGCAATAGTAAGGGTATCTTTCAATTGCCCTTTTCCAAAATGAAAATAACCATTTGCTTCTGCACCCATGGGTACCATTTGCCCAGCGGGGGTTGGCTGTTGGTCTACAAATAGATGGTGGTGCCCTTTATCTACATTAATAGGTCCTGCAGGCTCCACCTCCATGCCTTTTACCCCAAATTCTACAACAAATGGTAAACTTATTTCTTGTCCCTCTGTAAGATTTGGGAAATATATTGATTGATCTGCCCTGATTTCTACGGAAGTATTAATCGGTGCTGATTCATGATTATGCATGTTTGTATCATCGTTAAGGTCTTGATTTTCTGCCGATTTTGAAGCATTTTGGTTACAAGCTGCTAAGGCTATTATGATTAGTGCGCTGTAAATTGATTTTGTTGTGGTTGATAATTTCATCTGATTATTATTTTTGTTTGTCTTAAACTTTGCAAAGTTGATAAGATTAATGCATTAAAAAAAGAAAATAGTTTAATTTTGTTGTATAATTTATTGTAGCTATGAAATATAAACATTTATTAATTTTAGGAATGATTGGCTTTGTGAGTGGTATCGCTGGAGCTTTGGGAACTATTTGGCTACAAAAAGTTGAAAATCCTGCTGCCATTACTGAAGAAAATTTATCAAATAAATCTTTTTTTAAAAGGGTTTCTATGCAAAATTTTGCAGATAATTCTTTTATTGATGCCTCAAAAATAAGCACTCCAACAGTGGTATTTATAAAAACCGTTTCGCAGGCCACTATTAATGCTAACCCTTTTAGTTGGTTTTTTGACCCATATAGCAGCAGAAGTCAAGCAATAACAAGTACTGGATCTGGGGTTATTATTAGTAAAGATGGGTATATAGTAACCAACAATCATGTGATAGCTGGTGCCGAAAAAATAAGCGTTATTCTATCTGAACAAAAAAAAGAATATGTAGCTAGGTTAATAGGTGCAGACCCAAGTACAGATCTTGCTTTGCTAAAAATAGAGCGTTCAGATTTACCTTTTGTTGCCTTTGCCAATAGTGACGCTGTGCAAATAGGAGAGTGGGTATTGGCAGTTGGAAACCCTTTTAATCTAACATCTACTGTAACTGCAGGAATTGTATCTGCAAAAGGCAGAAATATTAATATTGTTGATAATCAGTTTCCTATCGAAAGTTTTATTCAAACAGATGCGGCTATAAATCCAGGCAATAGTGGTGGCGCATTGGTAAATCTTAAAGGACAACTAATTGGTATAAATACAGCAATTGCAAGCAATACTGGGTCATATAATGGATATGGTTTTGCAATACCAAGCAATATTGTAAATAAAATTATAAAAGATTTTATTGAATATGGAAAAGTATCTCGGGCATTTTTGGGAATTGAAACCGAAGATATAAACGATAAGCGACAAAAGGAGTTCAGTATTACGCTAGAAAATGGAGCATTTATTGCCTCTTTGCAAGAAGATGGGCCAGCCGAAAAGGCAGGGCTAAAAATTGGGGATATCATCACCGCTATTGATGCAAAAAAAGTAGATGCAAAATCTACCTATGATGAAGCATTGGCTTACTATAGACCTAATGATAAGGTAGAGGTAGAAATTAATAGAAATGGAAGTGTAAAAAAGTTTAGCATAGTGCTTATTTCTGCCGAAAAGGTAAAGCAATTGCAGTTTAAAAATGCAATACGAAGTGACCAACTTGGAGCAACTTTTTCGCCATTATCTGCTTTGGAAAAACAAAAATATGGGCAAGGTATAAAAGTAACAGGGATTGAAAGGGGATTGATAGCTAATTATGGAATTACAGAGGGTTTTATTATTACTAAGTTTAATGGAAAAGTTTATGATGACCCCAATTTATTTATTGCTGCATTTAATGCTAGAAATGGAAAGGTAGAAATAGAAGGCTTCGGGGCAGATGGAGGAAAACGTTTCTTATCCTATTTTGGCTATTAATGATTTATAAATTAGCCCATAAAATTACTAAGCATTGGTTGCGGAAAAACTTGGGAAAAACCTCATTTGCACCCATTTTATTTGATTATAAAAATATTGTAAATGAAGGATTAAATTTTGGAAATGATGAACGCATAGAAATAGCAGAAAATTATTTAATTACCCATTTATCCCAGTTTTATAGCAGCCCGTTGGTGATTGATGTAGGCGCAAATATGGGCGAGTATAGCCAAAAATGTTTAAGGGGTTTTCTATCTCCCCAGATATATGCAATAGAGCCATGCAGCAGTAGCTTTGCCCAATTAAGCATTGTTTTAAATAGCCAAGTTAGCTTGCACCAAATAGCGCTGAGTGATTTTGATGGAAATGCTACAATGTATATTTCTGAGGCAAATAATAAATTAAATAGTTTAATTAAAAGAACACATAGCAAACATTATTGGGAACAAGGTGAAAGTGTGCTTACCCAAACCTTAGATAGCTTTGCTGAAACCAAAAATATACTTTCTATAGATTTGTTAAAAATAGATGCAGAAGGATCAGAATATACTATCTTATTAGGAGCTTCGAACTTATTAAAAGGCAAAAAAATCAACCATATTCAATTTGAATTTGGAGGCGCTATGCTCTCTTCAAGACATTTTTTTAAAGATTTTTATGATTTGCTAAGTCATAATTATCAGATTTTTTACTTGCTAAATGATGGCATTTATCCTATTAATCAATACCACGAAAAACTCGAAAATTTTTGCGGTAATAATTTTTATGCAAAATTAAGACAAGATTAGTAGCGTTTTTCTGACATTGTTTTTTTCAGCGTGTAAATTATTTATTTTTTAATTATTCATAATTATTTCTTCTACCTTACTTAGAAACTGAGTATGAATTTGCTCCTTAAAATCACTGTTATTTGCATTGTTCTTCACTAAAAAAGCATAGTGCCATGCCAATAAATCATTGTTTAACATGAAGCATCACTTTGTCTTGCTTTTATTTTTAAAAATCTATGCGTTTTCAAAAATAACTTTCAACTATATTTTTAGTTTACAAAAGCAACGAAATGACACTAAACGAAGATGTAATAATTTTTTAAATCATTTTTTTTTCTATTTGGTATCCAAAAAGTGCGTAATCATATTTTACTGGGTCATTTGGATCAAAATTGGCTACAAATTGGGTAACTTCACATACGCCTTTCCAATTGGGCTTAATATTTATTAGCTGCAAAAGCTCTGCAGCACTATTAACTACATGAACATCCAAGGGCATCATTAATTGGGATGGTGATATTTTATTCCATATACCAAAATCAACACCACTTTTATCTTTGCGCACCATCCACCTTAGGTACATATTTAATCTTTTGCAAGCAGAATTTTTTTTAGGGCTTGCAATGTGTTTTTGCGTTCTTAAAGGAGCATCAGATAAGCTAAAAAAGTAGCTATTAAAATTGCTCAAGGCATTATAAGCATCAAATTTTTCGTTGGCAGTGAAAAAAGCATTTTCTAGGCTGTTGTGTTTTTGATAATGCAGTTTTAGAACCTCAATACAATAAAGCAAGTCTGTGGAATTAAAGGTTCGGTGTTTAATATCTTGCATTGAAATTAAATCTTTTGGTTGATGCTGAGTAATAAATTCATAGGGCGAATTATCCATTGCTGTTATAATTTTTTGGGCACTATTAATAATACTTTTTCTATTGCCCCAAGCTAATATAGCTGCAAAAAACCCTGCTATTTCTATATCTTGTTTTAAACTAAATTGATGCGGGACAGAAATAGGGTCATTTTTTATAAAATCTAGGTGATTATAGGCTGCATATAATTCATTGAGCCTTTTTTCAACAGGGTTCATGGGTTATAGTTTGCTCAATTTTGCCAATAAATAGGCGTCTGCCATTACCAGCCAAGCCATCGCAGATACGAGTGCGCATGCACGCGGCACTACACATGGGTCGTGTCTCCCTTTGATAGCTATACTTATTTTTTCACCTTCGATATTTATGGTGTTTTGTTTTGATGCAATAGTGGCAGTGGGTTTAAAAGCTACTTTAAAATCTATATTTTCTCCATTGCTAATACCGCCCAATATACCCCCACTGTGATTGTTTAAGGTGGTTATTCCACTTGCCTTCACTTTCAATATTTCATCATTTAACTCGCTGCCTTTATAAAGCGCAGCATCAAATCCTGCGCCATATTCAAATCCTTTTGCTGCATTGATAGAAAGCATGGCCTTTGCCAACATAGCTTGTAATTTTAAAGATTGTGGTTCACCTAAGCCAGGGGGGCAATTTTTTATTATACAACCAACGATACCTCCAAGACTATCTCCATTTTTCTTTGCCTTTTCTATTTCTTTTTCCATTTTTTTAGCAATGCTTTGGCTGGGGCATTGTATTGTGCTTTGCATATTTTGCAGCTCTTGCCAACTTGGTTTTTTGCTTAGTTTATGTTGATAAATTTGGTAAACATACGCGCAAATTTCTATGTTGCTGACCGATTTTAACAACATGGCTGCAAATGCTCCTCCAATAGACCATGCTGCGGTCGTTCTTGCACTAGATCTGCCTCCTCCGCGATAGTCTCTTATGCCATATTTTTGTGTAAAGGTATAATCTGCGTGCGATGGGCGAAAAATGTCTTTGATAGCATCATAGTCTTGTGGTCTAGTATTTTCATTTTTTATACTTACAATTATAGGTGCACCTGTTGTTTTTCCTTCAAAAATTCCGGAATCTATTGTTGGAATATCTGACTCTTGACGCGATGTAGTCAGGTGGTTTTGCCCTGGTCTTCTGGCATTCATAAAACCCTGCAGCAAGGCCTCATCCACAATTACTCCTGCCGGACAGCCATCTATGACAGCTCCAATAATATTACCATGGCTCTCGCCAAAAGTATGGATTTTAAAAATTTCTCCAAAAGAATTACTACTCATGTTATTTCATAATTAAGTGCTGAAAGTTGTTCCCAAAATTGAGGAAAAGATTTATTAACTGCTTCCGTTTGTTCTATACTGCAATGTCCAATTAGTGCATATTGAGCAAATGTCATTGCCAACCGATGGTCTTGGTAAGCATTAAAAATTAGCGGTTCAGCATCTATACTGCATCCTGAGATAGAGATAGAATTTTCGGTTATTGAAGTAATATTAACTCCCATTTTTTGCAATGCTTTATGGAGAATTAATAACCTTTTACTTTCTTTATTGTTCAGCGTGCCAAGTCCTAGGGCGTCAAAAGAAAGGTTTTTTAATGCCATTGCAAAAATAAAATTCATTGAAATGTCTGGACAATCAGAAAAATCAATCACTTTTGGTATTTGTGCAATGTCACTGCCCAAAATAACGATTCCACCATGGCTTTTCTCAATACTAAAAATACCCATATCAATCCAGTTTTTTATAAATATCGAATCACCTTGAAGCTTTGAAAAATCTAAGTTATTTAAAAATATTTTTGATACTGGAGAAATGATTGCCATTGAAAAAAAGTAAGAAGCAGCACTCCAATCTAGTTCAATTGCATCATTTTTTACTTTAATTTCTGGTATTTTTGCTTTGATTGCAATACTTGTGTTGTTTTGCAAGATATCAAAACCCTGTGTTTGCATTAATAAAATGGTTTGATTTATATACGCATAAGAGGTTTGAAATGGCGAAATTGATAATGAAAGTCCAAATTTGGGTGCAATAAGTAATAAAGCTGTTATGAACTGACTGCTTTCAAAGGGCGGTAAAAATAATCTTTGGGTGCTAAATTGTATTCCTTTTACCAACAGTCCTTCTGGCTTAATGGATATTTCTGCACCCCAACTGCGTAGTATTTCAATTAAGGGTAAAATAGGACGCTCCATTAATCTTTTATTGGCAAAAATCATGTTGTTAAACAATGGCTCGCTTGCTGCCAAAGCAAGCGAAAATCTAAATACGGTGCCTGCATCTTCTGCATAAACGCACTTGTTTTGTGCTATTGCTGTTGTGGCTTCCTGTGCCAATTTAATATCATTATTCAAATTAGTAATGTCAAAAATTATAGATTTATTTTGTAACATTCTTAAAAAAAGTAACCGGTTTGCTATACTTTTTGAGTAAGGCAATGATACTGTTCCTTCTAATTTTTGTGATATATGTTTTAGGCTCAACATTTTTGGTAAGCTGCAATAGCATTTGCAATCATATCAATGCTTATGGGTTTCAGAACAAACTGATGCGCACCCGAAAAGACAATAATATTTATTTCGTTATTGCTGTTTTTTTTATCTTGATATAGAAAAGTTTCTATATCTACAATTGTTAGGTTACTCAACATTAATTTAGGAAAATATGCGGGTATAATTTTTTCTATTAACTCAAAAGCAAATGATTTTTTGAAATATTCTTTTGAAATATATGATTCCATCCATAAACCCGCAGCTACACATAAGCCATGCAAAATTGGTTTACCTATTGCCAAAAAATGGCTTTCTAAAGCATGGCCAATGCTGTGACCTGCATTTAGCATCAATCTATTATTATTTTCTAGTGGGTCATTCTTTACAATACTATATTTTATCATCGCCCATTGGTAAATACTCTTGTTATCAATGTTTAAATCTTCTAAATTTATAAATTGCCCAGCAATAATGCTGTGTTTTATAATTTCACCTTTTGCGCTTATTATTTCAGTTTCTGGCAAAGTTTTTAAGAAAATAGCATCACTATATACACCTATTGGAGGGTAAAAACTTCCAACAACATTTTTATTATGCATAAAGTTTATAGCTGTTTTTCCACCTATTGCTGCATCTACCATAGCGAGCAGGGTAGTGGGTATATTTATATATTTTATGCCTCTTTTGTAAATAGAAGCTGCAAAACCTGCAAGGTCTAAAATAGTTCCACCGCCCAATGCGATAATCAAGGTTTTTCTATCCGCATTGATTTCTAAGAGACTTGAAATAATTTTATCGATATGATCCCAATTTTTTATATTTTCTCCTGCAATAAATGTAATAAAATGTTGTACTTTTATTTTTTTAATAATTGGCCAACAATATTTTTTTGTGTTTTCATCACAAATTAATACACATCTACTTGCACTTGAAATTGCGATTACTTTTTCTAAATTAGAAACTAGGTCTTTACTAAATATTGGTTTTGGGTGCATTGGCTTAACTTAGCAGGGGTTCTAATGCAGTAAATATTTTTTTAGGATTTTGTTGCTCGTAAATGATTTCGTACACAGCTTTTAAAATTGGCATGTTGCTGCCAATGCTCTCATTAATTTTATACATCGTTTTGGTGCTAAAATATCCTTCTGCTATCATGTTCATTTCCATTTGAGCTGATTTAACAGTATATCCTTTTCCTATCATATTGCCGAATGTTCTGTTTCTACTAAATTGTGAGTAGGCAGTAACCAAGAGGTCTCCCAAATATGCATTTTCTTTCACATCTCTATACTGAGTGTGGCAGTCTACTAAAAATTGCTCCATTTCGCTCAATGATTTAGATACCAAAACGGCTTGAAAATTATCTCCATAGCCCAGTCCATGGCAAATACCGCAAGCTATGGCATATACATTTTTTAACACAGCTGCATATTCTACACCAAAAACATCTTCTGTTATCTTGGTTTTAATATACCTGCAAACTATTAAATCATTGAGCGTGTTTGCAAAATCATTATTTACAGAAGCAACTGTTAAATAAGATAATTTTTCTAAAGCCACTTCCTCTGCATGGCAAGGGCCCGTTATCACTGCCAATTGATGCGCGCTAATGCCCCAATGATTAATGAGGTATTGTCCTACTACTTCATATGTTTCTGGAATGATGCCTTTTATTGAGGTGGCAATATATTTGTTTTCAAAAGCATTTTTAGGCAGTATTGAAAGTTGTCCGCTTAAAAATGCTGCAGGAGTGGCCAAAATGATAATAGTGTTTTTTTGAATAATAGACAAAAGATCAGTGCTTGGTTTTACATTTTTATCAAAAGCAATGCTAGAAATATAGTTAGGATTATGGCCAAAGGCAAGAATGTGATCTACCGCTTCTTGATTTCTCATCCACCAATCTATGGTGATATCTGTTTTTTCAGAAAATATTTTTACTAAAGCAGTTGCCCAACTTCCGCCTCCAATAATTGCAATTGATTTTATTTGCATCATAAAGCGCAAATATAATTTTTGTTTTGCTTAAACATACATGTTAGAGAATAAAAACTACTTAGATTGCATTAGAAACAATCGATAAGGCATTATTTTAGCAATATTTGATAACCTATATTTAATGTGAACGATGTAGGAATAGAAGTTGGCGCAACAGCGGTTTGATCACCCCATGTAAAATTTTCGGAGTTCAATTTGCCTTGAAAAAAAATCTTAGAACGATTGCCTAATATCAATTGATAACCTGCACCAAAACCAAAATAAGGTCCAATTATAGCTTCCTCAATATTAAATCCGCCACCTGAACCTCCATAGTTTGCACCCAATCCAGGTTGATGGTATGTATAAGTCATAAATGCCAAACCACCTTCTCCTAAAAAATAAACCCCTGTTTCGTCTATACCTTTTGGATGAATATTATACCCAATAAATATATTTGAAAAAGTTAGCTTTTCTTTTGTTACTCTATTATAATTTGGTGTGCCAGATGGTGCCGAAGAAATTGGTTCAAAAACATCAATATATTGCTTTTGAAAAGGTAAATAATAATTATAACTAATGCTTATCGGATGTTTCTTTTTAAATAAAAATGAGGAATTAATACCTAATCCATAAAGCCCAATTCCATACCCTGTTATTCTTGTTGCGTTGAGCTGAGTGCCTAAAAAGGTTTGAGATTTTGCTTTAAACGTCATTGCAATGAAAGCAATAGCCAATATTGTTTTAATTTTCATCTATTAGATTTGTTTTTAATAATATTTAAATCAAGAAAATATATTTTTTTAAACTTTCAAGTAAAAATTATCCACAATTTTTCCAACAAACTTATCTAAAATTTAAATCAAATATTATTGTCCTTGAGCTAAACTAAAAGCTATTTTACCATCAAATTTTACTAGATTTTCAGTTTTTATGATGTCAAATCCAGCATCTGTAAGTTGTTTTGATAGTTCTAAAACATCGTTATAAGTTACTGCTTTGTTCATTGCTGGGCTTGTAAATCTGCACCGCCAGTGGTCTGTACAAAATGTTTCTGCATTCCCTTTTGGATAAACTTTTACTCCTCTATTGGTAACTACAATAAGTTCTAAATTTCCTTCTTTAAAATTGATTAGTTTTTTGCCAAGTGTTTCAGCATTTTTATTATCATCAGCCCAATGTAAGAAAATATCTACTCCTACAAGGGTTTTTTCTGCTTTCACAGTGTCTTTTATCTTGATATGAATTTTTTTGGTAGATTCTTTATTATAATCCACAGATTTCAAGGTGTTTGGCCTTTGTCCTAATCTTGCTATCACTGCGTCTGCAAAACCTTGTGTACCCACTTTTTCTTTTGTTAATCCCTCTGTATATAAATCACCAGTATGTATGCCATCTTCTAGTGTTTTAAGCCAAGCATTATGGATGTTTTCTGCCACTTCGGGCTGACCAATATAAACCAACATTTCAATAGCACCCAATATTAAACCAGATGGGTTTGCAATTCCTTTACCTGTAATATCGGGAGCAGAGCCATGTATTGCTTCAAACATTGCAAAATTATCGCCAATATTACTAGATCCTCCTAAACCCACAGAACCAGTTATTTGAGCAGCAATATCAGATAAAATGTCCCCATAAAGATTTGGTAATAAGATTACGTCAAATCTTTCTGGTGTGTCAGCTAATCTTGCAGCACCTATATCTACTATATAATAATCAGTTTTTATATCGGGATATTCAGTAGCCACCTCATTAAAAACATGGTGAAATAAGCCGTCAGTTAGTTTCATGATATTGTCTTTTACCATTATTGTAATACGTTTTCTGCCATAAGCCCTTGCATATTCAAATGCAAATCGGGCAATTTTTTCTGAACCTGGCCTTGTAATTAGTTTCAAACATTGGGTTACCTCATCTGTTTGTTGATGCTCGATACCCGCGTATGTGTCTTCTTCGTTTTCTCTAACAATGACCAAATCCATAATGGGGTGTTTGGTTTTGACAAATGGGTGATAGCTTATGCAAGGACGTGTATTCGCAAATAATCCCAAAGTTTTTCTTATGGTAACATTCAAACTTTTATATCCTCCACCTGATGGTGTGGTTATTGGTGATTTTAAAAAAACTTTCGTCCTGTTTAATGATTCCCAAGCTTCCGGCTTTATCCCACTTGTATATCCAGCAAGATAATTTTTTTCTCCTATTTCTATCGTTTCAATATCAAGTTGGGCGTTGGCTGCAGCCATAATGCTGAGGGTAGCTTCCATTATTTCTGGTCCTATTCCATCGCCATGTGCTACAGTTATTGGTGTTTTGGTCATATTCGTATTTTTTTGTGGTGCAAAAATAAGCATATTGTGCGCTTTTACAAGGCATTTTTTAGATGTATTTGGCACAAATTTAGTCAACATTAGGTTTATTAGACTGCTATTCGCTTAGTATTAATTGGTTTTTTATGCGCAATGAAAAATTACTATTAGGCGTAGAATTTAAATAATAGTTAGCCAAGGCTATGTCTATTTTAGCTTTGTGTCTGACTGGCTAAAGAGCAATGTGAGCAATGCTTCAAAAGAAAAGTATGCTTTATTGGGGTATTTTGTTACCACAATGCGCATATTAATATATTGCTCTAAGTGGTTTGCAACCATTTCTAAAGAAATATTGCCAAAGGTGGTTTCTGGGTTTTTTAAAATGGCTGCATTTAGTTTGGGCTTTAAGTAATGCCTCTCTGTGAATAGCTTTACACCTCCATCTAAATGTGCTGTTTTTATGTCCGAAACATAATTGTAATATCCTTGATTTACAATGATTGTTCTCCAAAAATCAATGATGTTTCTAAAATCTAAAGTACCTGCTGTATTGCGCCATAAAAACGCTTCATAGCCTTGCCCTTTTTCAAAAATACCCTCTTCAGATTGATTCTGGATTAAAAAATTTTCATAAATGTGTTTAAGTTCGGCAATGTTATTTTTTGCTTCTTCTACCATCCACATTTGATAGGCATCTTTGAATTCAAAGTTTCTAATAAGTATTTTTGTGTTAATATTCAATGGGTTTATGTATAACAAAAACGAAAATCATTTGGTTTTATTTCATAATTAAAAAAATATTGAATCTATTGCATCTTTTTTTGATAAATAAATTGCACTATTAATCCATTTAGCAAGTATCTTTGCCCCATTCATGAATCATTTTCGTAATTTTTGTATTATTGCTCATATAGATCACGGCAAAAGCACCTTGGCGGACCGTTTATTAGAAACTACTCAAACTATTAATGCAAGGCAGATGCAAAATCAGCTTTTGGATAATATGGACTTAGAACGGGAGCGAGGCATTACTATTAAAAGTCATGCAATACAAATGAATCATATTCATGAAGGGAAAAAGTATGTTTTAAATTTAATAGATACTCCAGGCCATGTTGATTTTAGTTATGAAGTTTCGCGTTCTATTGCAGCTTGCGAAGGGGCATTGCTTATTGTAGATGCTGCACAGGGCATACAAGCACAAACAATTAGTAATTTATATTTAGCTATAGATCATGGACTTACGATTATCCCGATATTGAATAAGATGGATTTGCCGGGGGCAATGCCAGAGGAGGTAAAGGATCAAATAGTAGATTTAATTGGCTGCGATAGAGATGAAATTATACACGCTAGTGGTAAAACAGGTTTAGGAATTCCAGATATTTTAGAAGCTATCATAAACCGTATACCTCATCCTATTGGTGATGAAAATAAGCCTTTAAAAGCACTTATTTTTGATTCAGTTTATAACTCGTATCGAGGTATTATCGCCTATTTTAAGGTGTTGGATGGTGTGATGACAAAGGGGCAGAACATAAAATTTATGAACACTGAAATGGATTATTATGCAGAAGAGGTGGGCGTATTAAAATTAGAGAATGAGCCTCGCCAAGAGGTGAGGGCAGGCGATGTGGGTTATATTGTGAGTGCAATAAAAAATGCTAAAGAGGTAAAAGTAGGCGATACCATCACCTCACTAGTCAATCCTACACTTGAGCCAATAAAGGGGTTTGAAGATGTTAAGCCAATGGTGTTTGCAGGCATTTATCCTGTAGATACCGAGGATTATGAAGAATTGCGCGATAGTATGTTTAAACTTCAATTAAATGATGCAAGTTTGGTTTTTGAACCAGAAAGTTCTGCTGCTTTAGGTTTTGGTTTTAGGTGTGGTTTTTTGGGTATGTTGCACATGGAAATTATTCAAGAACGTTTAGAGCGTGAGTATGGTATGACGGTAATTACTACTGTGCCCAATGTAAGCTATATTGCTTATACCACTAAAAACGAAATTATTAAAGTAAATAACCCTACAGATTTGCCACCACCTGACAAAATACAAATGGTGGAAGAGCCTTATATTAGAGCCAATATTATTACTGCGGCAGAATTTGTAGGGCCTATCATCAGTTTGTGTATGGAAAAACGAGGACAAATTGTTAATCAGGTATATTTAACCACAAGCAGGGTAGAGCTGGTTTTTGAAATGCCTTTGGCAGAGGTTGTTTTTGATTTTTATGATAAATTAAAGTCTAATTCGAAAGGGTATGCGTCTTTTGATTATCATCAGATTGGCTATAAAGAAAGCCATTTAGTAAAAATGGATATTGTACTTAATAAAGAGCCAATAGATGCCCTCTCTGCAATAATCCACAGAGATAGGGCGTATGATTTGGGAAAAAAAATATGTATAAAATTAAAAGAATTGATTCCAAAACAGCAGTTTGAAATAGCCATACAAGCTGCAATAGGAGCGAAAGTAATCGCTAGGGAAACAATATCTGCCATGCGCAAAGATGTAACAGCAAAATGTTATGGAGGTGATATTTCTAGAAAAAGAAAATTGTTAGAAAAACAAAAAGAAGGAAAGAAAAGAATGAAGCAATTAGGCTCTGTAGAGGTGCCTCAATCTGCATTTATGGCGGTGCTAAAACTAGATTAGCATTGCACTATTTAAAAAAATTATTTACGAAGTCTTTTTCTCGTCCATTTTGGATAATGTGTTTAGGAAGTGTTCTGTTTTGCGCAAGTTTTCAGATGGTAATTCCTGTAATGCCTAGTTTTATTGAAAAACTGGGTGGTGGTGCGTACAAAGGGTATCATATTGCCCTATTTGCAATCATGGCACTTATTAGCCGCCCATTTAGTGGTATCCTAACTGATAGAATTGGTAGGGTTCCGGTGATGGTATTTGGTGCTTTGGTTTGTTTTTTTGTAGGCTTTGGATATTTGTTTGTAAGCAGTGTGGCAGGTATTTTATTGCTTCGTTTTTTGCATGGCATGTCCACAGGATTTACCCCCACAGGCAATACCGCTTATGTAGCAGATCTTGCTCCTATAGATAAACGCGGTTTAGGCATGGGTATTCAAGGCATGAGTAATAACATAGGCATGGCTATTGGGCCGTTTATAGGCGGTTGGTTATTTAATAAATTTGGATTTAATGCGGTATTTGGTTCTTCTATCATTTTGGCTATAATGGCTATTGCCACTTTTAAAAGTTTGCCAGAAACTGCTCCAAATCCTCAAAAATTTAGTCCTAAATTGTTAAAAATACGCATGTCAGATTTCTATGAGCCAATGGTATATGGCCCTTTTTTAATATGTTTTGCACTCAGTTTTGGTTTTGGTTCATTTTTAACAATTGCACCAGATCATAGCAAATTATTAGGGATAGAAAATTTAGGATTGGCATTTAGTGTGCTTACTATTTCTTCTGTGCTTTCGCGGTTTTTAATTGCTAAATTGTCTGATGTTTATGGCAGGGTTTGGGTATTTAGAGTGGCTTTAGCAGCCATGAGTATAATTTTGTATTTTATAGCTAATGTTAGCAGTCCACCATTGATGTTAGGGCTAGTTGCTATTTGGGGTTTTTGTCAAGGTGCATCTTCGCCTACTGTTTTTGCTTGGACCACAGATATTGCTGAGCCAGAAAAAAAAGGCAGAGCTTATGCAACAGTTTTTATTGGTTTAGAATTGGGTATAATTCTTGGGGGTTATGTTACAGGTTTTATTTATAATAATAACAGCATCAATATCCCCATGGTTTATTATGCTAATGCACTCGTTTTGGGCGCTGCTGCTTCTTTTGTTTGGTTAATTAAAAGAGATGTTTTGCCCCAAAATGCATTAACTAGGGAATATCAGTGAAAAATTACTTGCAGAATTATCAGCATTATTGTTTATTTGAAAAAATAATTTGAAATAATAAAAAAATCAAAAATAATGGTTTTCAACAAACTTAAATATTGCAATAAGAAAAATAAATGAATCCATGTCCGTCAAATAAAACGCTTATCCTTTCGCTTACCTCCCTTTGGGCGCTGGTAGAGAGTGGTTTGGGAGGTATGATGCATGCCATGCATTTGCCTTTTACTGGTATTTTTATTGGTGGATTTGCTGTGTTAATTATTGCCATCATTGCACAATATAGCAATAATCCAATGCAAGATTTGCTCAAATGCACACTTATTGTCTTGATTATAAAAGCTGTAGTAAGCCCTTACTCCCCACCAACATCATACTTGGCAGTCGGTTTTCAGGGTGTTTTAGGCGCATTTATATTTCAAAATAAAACAGCCTACAAGTGGGCGGTTATTCCATTTGCGGTATTATGTATGGCAGAGTCTGCTGCACAAAAATTATTGGTGCTGTTGTTGTTTTTTGGAAAATCTTTTTTTGAGGCAATTGACATTTTTATTCATTCTGCAGCACAATCTTTTGGGTTTACAAGCGCATTTTCTTATAGCAATTACATTGTACTTATCTATTGTTTAATCTATCTGTTTTGGGGTGTTTTACTAGGTATTTGGATATTGAAAATCCCTAAGCAAATAGCGCATAGAAAAAATTGGTATAATGATATTACTACCAATGAAGCTAATATAAAAATAAGTAACCCAAAACAAAATAAATGGGCAGTTTTTGGCCTAATTGTTGCCATTATTGTGCTTGCCATAAGTTATAATACCGATATTCAATCGGGTTTAGCAAAGGGCTTGCATTTAATTATAAGGGCAGCATTAATTTTATGTATTTGGTTAATTATAATTTTGCCATTGTGGCAAAGTAAGATGCGACATTGGCTATCAAACCAAAAGTTTAATAACAGAGCAGATGTTTTGCTTGTCCATCAAGAACTAGATTTAATTAAAAAATTTGCCAAACCCTTATATGATAGAATAAGAGTAAAATATAAGCGAATAAGGTTAATTAAAGAGTTTGTTTTGGGCTTATTAGTAATTAGTATTTACAGAAAATATGAATAAAAACTTTAAGATATTGACTGGTCCTGTCCAATCTGGTAAAAGCGCTGCGCTATTTAATTGGTGCTTGAGCAAAAAAAATATTGCTGGTTTTTTAAATATTGATAAGAGAGGTTTAAGGTATTTATACGATATTTCAAAACAGGATTTTCATGCTTTTCAAATTGCAGAAAGGGCAAATGTAAAAGACATCGCTGTGGGTAAGTATATATTTGCATGGCAAGGTTTTGAAAATGCTAAAAAGATAGTTGATGACACATTGCCTATTAATTTAGATTGGATAATCATAGATGAAATTGGGAAATTAGAAATGCATGATCAAGGTTTTGAGCCTGAATTATCCAATTGGATCAAAACATGGAGCGCAAAACAACAAAAAACTATCTTAGTAGTAAGGGATTCTCTCTTAGAATCCGTAATTTTAAAATACCATTTGCAAGGATGTGAAATATTAAACATAAATCAAATCTATGAGTTGGGGTAAAAATATAAATGCTTTGATATTGGCTGGGGGCGAATCTTTGCGAATGGGAATGGATAAAGGTGAATTAGTTTACCATCAAAAAGCTCAAAAATATCATTTAGCAGATATGCTAATTGCCATGGGTTTGCCAACTTATATTTCTATAAAAAAAACTATAGTTCAATCTAATGATTATCATTATGTAGTAGATAAAATTGAAGATATTGGTCCTATGGCAGGAATTCACGCAGCGTTTACTACTTTTAACACAGCATGGTTAGTGCTTGCCTGCGACTATCCTTTGTTAACCAACCATCATCTTGAAACATTATTAAAGCATAGAGACAAAAGTAAAGTAGCAACCTTATTTTATGATGAAATGTCAAATCAAATAATTCCTACTTTGGCTATTTATGAACCGAAATTTTTTCAGTTACTTTCTAAAGCTATTGCTCAAAAAAATTATGGCATCCAATATCTTTTGAGACAACATGATATTGCCTTGGTTTCTGTTCAGGGAGAAGAACTTAGGAGTATAGATACTCAAGCGGATTGCGCACAAATAAAAAAAATTATAAATGGAAAATCAATCCACTAAACAAATTAATATACATAAGGTGTCAGAAACAGAGGTTCATCAAACCCCCGATTTTTTGGCGGTAGAGGAGCCTTTGCAAATAAGCTTAACTATCAATAGCAATATGCCTCCAATAATTGATAAGAATATATCTATTACAATGCGCACACCAGGAGCAGATACGGACTTGGCACTTGGTTTTTTATTTACCGAAGGAATTATTTTCGAAAATTCTCAGGTTCTCAAAGTGCTATTTGAGGAAAACAAAGTAAATGTGTTATTAAACTCCTCAAAAGGAATAGATTTAAGTAAAATAGAAAGACACTTTTATACAAGCAGCAGCTGCGGTGTATGTGGCAAGGCAAGTATTGATGCTATCAGAACTGTGAGTAGACTGACACCTCAAAAAGTAGCGTTAAAAATAGATAAAAATATTATTAAGCAATTGCCCAATACATTGCGTCAGCAACAGGCAGTGTTTGAAAATACTGGTGGATTACATGCTGCTGCACTGTTTAGCAGCGAGGGGGTTTTATTGAGTTTAAGAGAAGATGTAGGCAGGCACAATGCATTAGATAAATTGATTGGTGCTGCTTTTCAAACTAATAGCTTGCCCATTGCAAATAGTTTATTGCTTTTGAGCGGCAGGGCAAGTTTCGAATTAATTCAAAAAGCAGCCATGGCAGGCATTCAATTTATTATGGCAGTTGGCGCCCCGTCTAGCTTGGCGGTAGAATTGGCGGAAGAGTTTAGTATCACCCTCATTGGTTTTTTATCTTCTCATAGATTTAATATTTATACAAATGCCCATCGGGTATTGATATAGCAATAATCTTTATTTTGGATTTTAATGAAAAAATATGGGTTTATTAAACAATAAACCTTCAAATATTCATCCAAACCTGCCAATTATTCATTTGAAATTATTATTCATTTGAATTATTTTATATTTGAACAATGAAAAAACATATAATTTTATACCTTTTGTTTGCGCACTCCATATTCACTTATGCCCAGAACAATACTTTTTTTCTAGGACATAGTTTGATTAATTTCCATACTCCAAACATGGTTCAGAAATTGGCAAATAATGCTTCACTTAATTTTAAATACCGCGCCAATATTGGCAATGGTGCGCCATTGATTTGGCATTTTACAAACCCTACAACCTCGCAAGGCAGTTCTTGGGATACTACGCTCAACAAGCCTGGGTATACCAACTTTGTGCTCACAGAAGCTATTCCTTTAAAAGGCAATATGCAATGGAACAATACCCATTATTACATAGATACCTTATTCAAATTTGCTAGAAAAAGCAATCCTAACCTAAAACTTTACATTTATGAAACATGGCATTGTATCTATTCTGGTACCAGAAATGGCTGCAATGTTTGGGAGCCTTGGAATAATAGATTTGCTGCTGTAGATGACAATGACACCCTCATAGCTTTTAACACACGGCTGGCTCAAGATTTGGTTAAATGGGAATCTATGGCAGATTCTGTAAATAAAAATTTTGGAGCAAACACGGCTTTTGTTATTCCAGCAGGGCAGGCTATAAAAGTATTGAGCGATAGTATAGCTGCTGGCAAGGTGCCTGGTATTACTAATATTAGTGAGCTCTATACGGATTATATTCACAACAGCTACCGTGGCGCATACTTTATTGCTTGCGTAATGTATAGCTCACTAAGCAAGCAATCTCCAGAAGGATTAAGCAATAGTTTAACAGACGAATGGGGTATAAATTATAGTACATATACCTCGCAACCTAACCCTATTCCTACTCCTGCTCAAGCGGCAGTTTTTCAGCGCATTGCTTGGCAAGTGGTTTGCAATTATGCAAAGGGTGGTATAAATGGCAATTGTGGTATAAACCAATCTCATGTGGGGGATATCAATAAGCCAAGTTTTAGTGTTTACCCCAATCCCAACAATAATAATCAATTTATCATAAATGCCAATAATGAAACTAAATATAGCATTTGCAATATTGAAGGAAAGGAATTGCTTTTTGGCAATATTTCTCAAGGAGAAAATGTAATTCGACATCAGCTATTATCTGGTATTTATTTTGTCAGAATTAATCAAAAAACTCAAAAAATTATTATAGAATAGTACAATCTTTGTTTTCAAAAAAAGTACAAAAAAATAAATTTCGTCTTCTTTATTGCTTTATGATGCACAAGGAAATAAAATATATTTTATTTTTCAGCCTTATCAGATTTTTTTAAATAATAACAAACAGAACTTTGAAAGGAAAAATTGGACAACACTAAATTAGTTTGATTAATTGGGGCAAAAATTGAATTACTAGGCATAGATCTAACCATATCTGTGGCGTCACCTAAAATGGCAAAATGTAATGACCATTGTGGCTTTATTTTAAAATTGACCCCTAAATGTAATGCCACCCTTATAGGACTAAAATGATAATTCGAACCATTGTTAAATGTTTTCTGATCCCATTCACCCCTTGCAATATGCATATAGACACTGTCAGGTTTTTGTGGGTCAGAAAATGTAAACCTGCTTTTTAACCTTTGGCCCAGAAAGTAGCCTAACTGCATGCCCACTTCGAGGTTTGTTTTTTTGCCAACAGAATAGCCAAAAATGATAGGGAACATTAAAAAATTAAATTGGTGCCGCTCTCTAATATTACGAAACCCATTAGTGTTATCTATAACATCAAACTGCGTGCCTAACTTGGTATATTCAATCCCCAATTTTATGGATATCCTATCTGCTATGTTTTTTTGTGTGTAAACCCCTAAATTAAAACCAAAATTAGGGCCAAAATAATAATTATGATAACCATAAACATTAGAAATGTTAAATCCTCCTTTTAAAATAATATCCTTATTTTTATCTGCAATAGCATTGACACTAAAAGAAACCATGAGGCAAAACAATGTCCATTTTCTGTATGGATGAGGAAGTGTTTTAATTTTCATTTCATTTTTGCGTTTATATAATTTTACTCCATTAGCACCTTGCTATCTAAGCAATAAATAATACCTTATTTTTAGGTGTAAATATAACCCGTTTTTTCATCTATTACAAGCTTTTCCAAAGTTATAACTTTGAAAGAGCTTGGTTAAAAATTTTACTCCATCAACACTTTACTATCTAAACAATAAATAATGCCTTGCTTTTGGGTGTAAATATAGCCTGTTTTTTCATCTATGGCAATAGGGCTAATAAAATTACCCGCAGTTTTATTTTGCCAACCTTTTATTAATGTTTTACCTGTAACGCCATCTATACACCATATACCACCACTGCTAAACCACACTTTGTTTAAAGCCACTCTAACAGTGCCTGGCATAGAGGAATTTTCGCTATTCGTCCACAAAGTATTGCCAGTTTGCAAATCCACGCCATACATGTATTTATAATCTGGCTTAGCTATAATGGTATTACCAACGTGCGTGATGTTTGCTGTATTAAATCCACTTATATCATCTGCAGGTGTTCTTGTAAAAGTCCAAATACGCTCGCCATTCAGTGGGTTAAGGCAAATCATTTCTCGGCTCACATAATACATTACTTTGTTGCCCAAAACCAAAGGAGTAGCAATGCTGCCCCTAATGCCAGGCTCGCCTTTTTTATACCAAAGCATGGTATCGGCAGTAAGGTTATAGGCCAATTGGTCATACCTATCGTAATCGGGGAAAAGGTTGCCGTTGTATGAACGATTGGCAAAGAATAATATATCATCGCCATTGGGGTGTTTCCAATGGGCAGGAGCGGTAAGCATGGGTAAATAATTGTCGAAATCATCCCTGTTTAGTTTAACAATTGGGCTAAGCTTTTGACCGGTAAGCACATTAAATCTTTCCACTTGTCCATATTGGTTTTGGTATTGAATACCGCTTACATAAACTATATTATTTATTATCGATAAGGTTCTTGGGCAGGCTTCAAAAACATACTCCCACAATTTTTTTCCATTGTCTAAATTAAGTGCTAATATTCTATCTTTCTGGCAAGATGCCAAAAGTAAAATATTTTCGTGAACTATGGCATCTACATTGTTGAATGGAATTAGAAATGGGAGAGTTTCACTCTCCCATTTCATTTTCCCCGAATCTAAACTCAATGCCCAAATCTTACCCCATTTACCATCACCGTCTGCTCCTTGAATAATTGTATTTTTATATATAAAATTATTGGATGCAAGACCACGTTCCATACCGGTTTCAAATTTCCATAACACAGGGTTTGCTGTCACTTCAACCTTAGGTTTAATGGGTTCAGGTTTACAGCAACTCAGCAATAAACATAAGGGTATTGACATTAACATATTATTTACGACTTTCATAATTATTTCAATTTAAAGAAACCATCATACCAACCACCATCATAAAGTCGTCTTAAACATTGCTCAGTCTCACTACTATTCCTAACTTGCATGTGGTTATTGTGTTTCATATGGTAGGTATCACTAATTTTAACACCCGGGTAGGCTTTTTGGCTTTTTTCTAATACTACGCCATCTGAGGGGAAAAAGGTGCGGGTTTTATATGTTACTATTTGCATAAGTTTTTATTATTTTCCTTTAATTCTTCATCAACACCTTGCTATCTAAGCAATAAATAATACCTTATTTTTCGGTGTAAATATAACCCGTTTTTTCATCTATTATAAGCTTTTCCAAAGTTATAACTTTGAAAGAGCTTGGTTAAAAATTTTACTCCATCAACACTTTACTATCTAAACAATAAATAATACCATTATTTACCGTATAAATATATTCTGTTTTTTCATCTATAGCAATGGGACTAAACCAAGGACCATTAATTTTTAAACGTGACCCTTTAATTAAGGCTTTACCTGTAAAACCATCTATACACCATAAACCACCACTAGCAAACCATACTTTGTTTAGTGCAGTTCTAACAGTATTAGGTATGGGTGCATTTTCTGCATTTGTCCACAAAGTATTGCCAGTTTGCAAATCTACTCCATACATGTATATATAATCTGGTTTTGCTATAATGGTATTGCCAATCCTTTCAATGTTGGCTGTCTTAAAGGCACTTATATCATCTGCAGGGGTGCGTGTAAAAGTCCAAATACGCTCACCATTTAGTGGGTTTAAACAAATCATTTCACGGCTCACATAATACATTACTTTGTTGCCCAAAACCAAAGGAGTAGCAATGCTGCCCCTAATGCCAGGCTCGCCTTTTTTATACCAAAGCATGGTATCGGCAGTAAGGTTATAGGCCAATTGGTCATACCTATCGTAATCGGGGAAAAGGTTGCCGTTGTATGAACGATTGGCAAAGAATAATATATCATCGCCATTGGGGTGTTTCCAATGGGCAGGAGCGGTAAGCATGGGTAAATAATTGTCGAAATCATCCCTGTTTAGTTTAACAATTGGGCTAAGCTTTTGACCGGTAAGCACATTAAATCTTTCCACTTGTCCATATTGGTTTTGGTATTGAATACCGCTTACATAAACTATATTATTTATTATCGATAAGGTTCTTGGACAGGCTTCAAAAACATATTCCCATAATTTTTGACCGTTGTCTAAATTTAAGGCAAGAATTCTATCTTTTTTGCATGATGCTAATAGCATTACATTGTTTTGAAAGATTGCATTTTCAGCACTAAAGGGAGTTGAAAACGGTAATATTTGAGATTCCCAAACAATTTTACCAGAGTCTAAACTCAATGCCCAAACTTTACACCATTGACCATCTCCATCCAATCCTTGGATAATCATATTTTTATAAATAAAATTATTGGTAGCTAACCCGTTTTTTAAAGCTGTTTCATACTGCCAAATAACAGGTGTTTTCGGGTTAACAATGGGATTCGGTTCTATTGGTTTATCCTTGCAACAACCTAATGTTGCAAGAATAAACCATAAAAATATTTGCATTTTCATTTGTTTTATTTTAATTTAAAGAAATCATCATATTTACCTCCGTCATACAAGAACTCCAACACTCTTTTTGTTTGACTACTATTCCTAACTTGCATGTGGTTATTGTGTGGCATAAAATCTGTATCACTAATTTTAACACCTGGGTAGGCTTTTTGGCTTTTTTCTAATACTACGCCATCTGAGGGGAAAAAGGTGCGGGTTGTGGTGGTAATCAAATTGGCGTTATAGGTATCGTTGCGCTTTCGATAAACCTGCACTGCAGAGTAATAATTGTGTGCCTCTATGCTGGTGCTAAATGTCCTGCTTTGGTTATACCATTTGCCTAAAACGCCATATTTTTCTTGCCAAGTTAGGGTAAAAGTAGTGTTAGTTTTGGTGGTAAAAGAATCTTTGTGATAAGCGCCAATAAGATAGCGCCATTGGGTATTGGCGTTGTTTAAAAAATCAACTGTAGTTTGTCTTTTAGTATGTACCTCTTCCATAACCCGAATCTTTTTATTTGCACCTGCAAGTGCTTTAATTAATCCCCATAACGGTACATTTAATTGTTTTCTTAAACCCTTTATGTCATTTTCTAATTTAATATTTGCAGCAATATTTTCTAACCTAACGTTTTCCGCAGTAGTTAAAAAATCGGTGTCTGGCTGTGCGCCCCAAAGTGGATAATCTGCCGCTTCCTTATTTATAAAATTATCCATTACACGCCAACTTTCTGGTGCATCTTCTGTAGCATAAAAAGCAACACGGTGTAATTGACTATTGTGGTTATTGATAGTATTCATGGTAGTGCCATTTGGAGTCATTTCTAATAAGGTACCCGTATGTTGGCTAGCCAAGCCCAATGGCACAAGGTTTTTCTTTATAAACGTGTCTAAATAACCCAATCTGACAACCAGACTGTTACCCACAAAAGTGGATAATTTTATACTCGATTTATAAATCTCATTATTTGCATCATTTAAAATAATTGCACTGATTACCCTTTGTACATAATCAGCATGTTGGTTTATTGAAAAAGCTATATCTGCCCCTGCATGAGGGGTGCTAAAAGTTACCGCACCATAAAAATTTCGGAGACCATAAGTGCCAGAGGAGTCCACATCCCATTTATAATCTAAAAACCTTGCTGCTATCCCACCTTGACTATGGGCAATAACATAATCTTCGTTTTTGCAACGATTTGGAAATGATGAATTTATTCCGCTGCTAAGTTTCGAATGTAACTCATTTTGCAATTTACGAGATACTGAAGGGAAACTAAATTCATAGCCACCATAATCAACTGCAAAACTGGCAGTATTATACCCAGTATCTGCTGCTGTAAAATCAACTTGTTTTACCCAAGAACCATTAGTGCCGCCTAATCCATGTATAAAGGCCACGTTTTTCTTTTTAGATACCAATGGCGGGCATTCTGGATAATAACTGCCTACAGGAATAATTGGAACGTCAAATGAACGCGCACTATCCATCCCTCTTGTTCTCATTATATTATATGCGCAAGTGTCACATCCAAAACTTGGTGGTTGTGCATTTGCAATAAAGGTAATCAACCCAAAGCAAATTGTAAATATGCTTTTCATTATCTTATTTGAAATTATATTTTTCATATTTTTTTTAATTATTTAGTTTTTACTTAAAATGATTTTACCGACTATCGGTTGTTTGTTGTTGGCTTGATAAACATGAATTAAGTACAACCCATTTCTTGCTTGGGCTGGCAGTTCAATTAACTCATTTGCTTTTGCGTTTATTTGTTTTACAAGTTTTCCATCTGCACTATAAATATTGATTTTAAAAACCTCATTACTGCTTGATTGAATAAAAAAGCTATTGGTTTCTGCAATAACAGCAACTTTGGTATTAGATTCTTTTTTATTTAACAATTGTGTATTTATACTTTCTTCATAAGCGCTGGGCATTAATGCGCTATTTACCTCTCTTCCATATCGTGCATAGGTAATAACCGTAGTTTTTCTGACACAACAGCATTGGCTGATAGAATCCATTCTACAGTAGTTTTTGTTATAGGTTGATAAGTGTGAATGTGTTCATAATATTCGTTTTCAATGGTAGTTTCTTTAATTTTCACACCGTTTTCATTCTTTTCAGAAATCATTTCTATCTTGGTATTTTGATCCCATGTTGCATGATAAATTAAATTGCCATATTGTAGGGTATTATTATTTTCGGTAAAATTAATTCCATTTTGCGTAAGGGTATCTTTTAGTGCGTTATAAAAAGTTTCATTATAGTCGAAATACCCAAAATTTAATCCCTGATTGATACTTAAAGTAATTCCATTTGAATCTTGTAATAATAAGGAGTGATAAATTAGACTATCTTCTTCATTATAAAAATATGTATTTAAGGGCAAACTTAATACTCTCGTATATTTTGTCATCCAAGCATCTCTCACATTTTCTTCAAAGACCAATAGGTGTTCACTGCAAATATTTCCTTGCATATCAATAACCTCCGTTTTATTAAATTCCTGCTGATAATCATGGAACTCTGCCGTTTCGTTATGATTTAAGCATTGTATTGCCGCATTGTTAGGAAATTCATAACGTACAGATTTATGTTCATTGTAAGTTAGCTTGGCAATAAAGTTGTTGGGCAGACTTTGCGCTGCAATGCCTTGATAAGAAAGCATTAAAATAGACCAAATCCCTAAATTACGGATTTGTCTTAAATCGCGTTTTTTTTTCTGTTTTTGCATGATTAAATATTTATTTGATTAAAGTTTAGACAAAACTAAAGTCTTGTTTTAAATTAAAAAAAGCAAATATTGCCACAAAAAGGCAAATTGTGAATATTTATCATCTTTTACTTAACAAATCATCTATTTTAACCATTAATTTTGCCAATAACTCATTGGTTTCATTATTTATAATCTGCACCCCACAATTAACCTGTTTACAAGAATAATTTGTTTGGTTGTAATGTAAACCATCATAAAACTTGTCAATTGTAACATTAAAATATTCGGCAAGCATGAGCAATTTTTTATGTGTTATCATTATTTCTCCTCTTTCAATTTTTGAATATAGGGAGGTATCACAGTCTAAAATTTCCGCAATATCAGCTTGCGATAAGTTTTTGTCTTTTCTCAATTTTTTAATATTTTCTGCAATCAGATGATTAACATCCATATTACAAAGCTACATAAAAGTTTAACTATTTTGTATTTTATTTTTGTGTTCCTTGATACTTGCTAGTTTCAACGCCAAGCATTTTGCCTTTTTATATCAATACAATAACAATATTTTTTTTTAAATTATATCACAAAGGGCAAAATGAATGAAATACTTAAATCGTCATAGGTTTATGTGCTTTTTTCAAGTTCTAACGCATGATTTTGGGTTAAACAATAGTTATAGACTTTGGCACATAAAAAAATCTAAGAGTTTACAAATAAGGTATTTTAATTAAAGAAATACAGCAAAGCACAAAGATAAAAAAAGTATAAAAAAAGTATAAAACAAAAAACCATCCGGTTTTGGCGAATGGCTTTTTTTAAGAGGTCAGGACCGGATTCGAACCGGTGTAGCAGCTTTTGCAGAGCTGAGCCTAACCACTCGGCCACCTGACCTTTATTTTTAAGAGTGCAAATATACTCTTATTATGAAAACAATGCATAAAAAACTATTAATTTTTTTTGTAAAATACTCCTTATCGCACTATCACAAAGCTTTCCGAAGATTGTCCACCGTCAGGATATTGCAATAAAATGGTGTATTTTCCAGCAGCCCATTCTTTAGTATCTATGTCAAAATTATTTTGTGTGTTTCGGATAGGTTTTTTTATCATTAATTTGCCCAAAGAATCTGTGATTATAATAAAGCCCGGTTTTGTAAATGCGCTAAAAGAGATAAAAACATTATCTCTAGCAGGATTTGGATAAACATTCATCGCCTGTTTTTCTAAGTCGCTTTCATTGCCCAAAGATTGTCTGTAAATTGCCAAAGCATATTCTCCAGATTGCAAATTATTGATTACAACACTGCCTTTTCTGTCAATCTTATTTCCTGTAACAAAGGTAGCATCTGCTACTACCCATGTGCTATACATATCTTCTCTAAACATAAGTGTTAGGCTATCTTCGGTGGTTTTTATAAGCTGATTGTCTAAATAGTTATCACCGTTCAAACCAATAGTTTGTCCATTATAATTTAAAGTGGCTTTTGCTTTAAAACTTGGGTCAAAAATACCACTCACGCTCCAATATCTTTGAGTAGAAAGGATAGGCAATAATCCCACTTGCGTGCTTCTATCTGCATGAAGCCAATTATGGGTAATGCGCAAAAATATTGGCTTGTCAATTTCATTTACGGATACTTGCATTAAGCCGTCTTCAAAATTGTAGTTTCCTTTTGTGTTGATAAACCTAAATGTATCTGTAGTAGCATCATTTAACTTTTGATATAAATCTACGCCTACCCATTTGGGCTCAAAAGAAGTGATAATGGTAAAATTTGACTGAAATTTTGTAGCTAACACTTGTTGGGTTAAAGTGTTAAAATTTGCTCCCATCAAGGTTACTTCTACAGGAATCAATTCATGCGGTGGCAAATCCCAACGGGTTCTTTGCAATATGCCAACATTGGTATGAAATTCATTGCCTATTTTTTGGGTTTTCCATGTTTTTACGTCTAAATGAGGAAAACCGGCTCCTATTACCCAGCCTTGATAAAAGGATTGCAAAGGTATTGGGGTAAATTGTTGAAAGCTGTCTATTAGTTCTTTGCTATCCATATTGCCAAATTTTTTCTTTTCCATCAAATATTTAATCGCTCCAAAAAAAGCACTGTCTCCCATATATCCACGCAAAGTGTGTGCAATATCTGAACCTTTTTTGTATACATGCCTTCCGTATGTATTGGCATGCGATATGCCGCTAACAGGAAGAATTTGCCCATCTGCTATATGTGCAAATTGCAAAACTTCTCGATGGGTTTCTTCTACTTTTTGTCGGTAGGCAGCAGGCCCATATACATATTCATTAAAAAGTTTTTCGCTATAACTTGCCCAGCCCTCATTAATCCACATATCCTCCTGCGTTTTGCAAGTAATATTATTTCCCCACCAATGATGGGCTAATTCATGAGCCATCAAATCTTCTCGACTTGTGCTGCCATCTATTGCAAAGAGGGGGTAACTAATATTGCAAGCATGCTCCATTGCTCCGCCATTAAATGGCACCGCATGGTAGCCTAATCTATCCCAATAATAAGGCCCAAAATAATGCTCAAATGCATTTACTGCGGCTGGAAAATTTACAAAACTTTTTCGCAAGTTGGCGGTATCTTTTGCTTCTGCTGCTAATATAGAAGGGATATTGCCACTTTTAGAAACAATGTTTTCTTCTAATAATTCATATTTACTCACAGCCAAAGAAACCAAATAACTGGGTATGGGTTGGCTAAGGCTATATTTCCATTCAATGGTGTTGTTGTTTACTGTTTTAGATAACAATGTGCCTCCACAAATGGCCGCAAAACCGGTATCTGTGATTATTTCGAAACTGTAAGTACTTTTCATAATAAAATTGTCAAAACAAGGAAACCATGAACGTCCAAAAGGATGTGGATCTGCTAAAAAACCCACCCCAATGGCATAGGCATAATCTTTTGAAAAATAGAATCCTCCAAACCCACTGGCATCTGTTTTTGGTGTGCCGCCATAATAGATGTCCATTTTAATCGAGTCGCCTTGGTTATATAATTTAGGAAGCATGATTAATATACTTTTTTGATCTTTTGTATAAATGGCATTTTGGTTCTCAATAGTTATAGAATCAATGGCAAGTCCTTCTAAATCAACACGAATTTTATTTGTACCATTTATTTTTACTTTCAGGTTTAAGCTTGCTTTGCCTTTCAATTTTCTTGAAGCAATATTACGCATATCCATTTTTAGGTGTATGTGATTGATTTCTAGTGTGTCTGCGCGTTTATCGGGGTTGGGATATAAGTTTTGGGCATAACTGTTCATCAAACAACTATACAATAAAGCAATAATGGCAATGTGTTTTATATTTGTCATAGTTTTATTGAAAAAAAATTTCGGTAAAATTACATCTTTTATCTAAAATAAAATTGGACTAAAAGGCGTTTTTTTTATTAATAGAATTAAAATTGTGTAAAAAATTAAAATATCTTATTATCTTTGTGTTAAACAATGAGAAAATATTTTTTACTAACACAAATCATTTTATTATCCAATTTTTTAGTTGGGCAAATTACTATCAACAACACTCACATGCCAATATCAGGCGATACATTGCGTTATAGCAGTCCCCAATTGCCAACAATAAATATTGCGACAACCGGAGCAAATGCAACTTGGGATTATACCTCATTAAAAGCAAATGTGCAGGGGCTAAATGCCTATAAATCATATTTGCAAACACCATATATATTTTACACACAGTTCGCAAATTCAATAGGATTAAAAACCAGCGACACCATTAATCTAGGTATACTCACTATTACAAATGTGCACACATTTTATAGAAACAGAACTACAGGCTATACCGGAGAAGGAACAGGTTTTACCACATCGGGCATACCGCTGGCTTCAGATTATTCGGATCCTGATATGGTTTTTAAGTTTCCACTAAACTTTAATCAAAAAGATACAGATAATTTTAGGGTAGTTACTTCTTTGCCCACCTTAGGTTCTTTAGTGCAGCAAGGCACCAGGTATAATCATGTAGATGGATGGGGAAACATAAGTACTCCATTTATTGCTAACCAACCTTGTTTGCGCATTTTTAGTGATATAAGAGAAATAGATTCATTAAAAACCAGTTTCATTAATTTTGGTTTTCCTGTAAATAGAAGAGAAATTAAATGGCTAACCACCACCACAAAAATGCCAATACTAGAAGTTTCAGGTTCTTTGCTAGGCAGCGTATTTACGCCTACAGAGGTGCGATACCGCGATTCATTTAGAAATATTCCAAACAATACTCCCCTTCCTCGCCTTAATTTTTCTGTTAATAAAAAAACAGGAACAAAAAACATCGACACATTCTCTATAACCAATACCACAACACCAAATACAGGGGTGAATTTTCAATGGGCGGTGATACCAAATAAAGTTATTTTTGTTAGAAATACCAATGCAGCAAGCAGAAATCCTAGATTTGTATTAACAGATACTGGACAATATGACATAAAATTAACTGCTACAAATGCAGGCGGCAGTAAAGATAGCACTGCATTAGATGCCATTACAATTACTGGGCCGTCTAATATTAAAATTGTGCAAAATTCGGAAACTATTTTTTTAATGCCAAACCCTGTTTCTTCATTTATTGCAATTAATCCAATCAATAAATCCGAAACAATCAGCATTCTTATTTATGATATGCAAGGCAAAATAATTTTAAAAGATGAGTTTCAAGGAAATAAAGACTTAGATGTTTCATTCTTAACTAATGGCAGGTATATTATAATAGCAAATAATTTGCGAGCCAAAACTAGCCTAATGTTTGATAAATATTAAAATAAAAAAGCAACTATGTACTAGTGCGCACCTACAGCACTGCGCAAGGTTTCTACATCAGAGGCCCAAACTTTTTCATTAAAACTTAATTCTTCTTCCTCCACAAAATCAATAATTTTAATTGCCACATCCCTTGTTAAATCGTCAATCATAATCATAAAAGAGAGGTATTCTTCTGCAGGAGCATCTTTCCAAATAATAGTTACTGTTTTAGATTTAAGATTTTTATCCATTGTAGCATGACGCTCTTCATTGTCCCAAAAAAAGATGTAATTAGCCCTGTCTATTGCTTTTAAATCATTGCAAAACCATTGTGTAAGGTTGCTGTTATTAGAAATATAGTCATAAAGTATAGTGGGTGAAGACCCGATTGAAAATTCTAATTCTTGTTTTACTCTTGGCATAATTCTTTTTTTTTAAGGACTAATTAGCTGCAATTACGTCTATTATTTTTAAAATTCAAAATTTAATTCAAAAACCTTTAGAAAAATGGCACAACTAATTTAGCTTTGAATAATAGGTTTAATTGCCATAACTTTGCATCACCAAACAAACAATAAGAAATAAGCAAGATGGAGTACCGAATAGAAAGAGATAGTATAGGAGAAATAAAGGTAGAAGCAACAAAATATTGGGGAGCCCAAACACAGCGCAGTATCAATAATTTTAAAATTGGAGGAGTGGAGTCTAAGATGCCAATGGAAATAATCTATGCATTTGCCACTTTAAAAAAGGCAGCAGCAATGACAAATTGTGAATTAGGGGTATTGTCTAAAGAAAAATGTGAATTAATAGTACAAGTATGCAATGAGATAAAAGTTGGCAAACTAAATGATCAATTTCCACTTGTGATATGGCAAACAGGCAGTGGCACGCAGTCAAATATGAATGTAAATGAAGTTATTGCCAACCGAGCACATGTCTTGTCAGGCGGTAAATTATTAGATGATAAAAAAATATTGCATCCAAATGATGATGTAAATAAATCGCAAAGCAGTAACGATACTTACCCTACAGCAATGAGCATTGCGGTATATAAACAAGTAATAGATTACACCTTGCCAGGTTTGCAAGCTTTAAAAACCACTTTAAAACATAAAGCACGCAAGTTTAATAATGTAATAAAAATAGGCAGAACTCATTTTATGGATGCCACTCCAATAACTTTAGGGCAAGAATTTAGCGGATATGTACAACAATTAAAAAAAGCAATTGATGCTATTAATTTGGTGTTGCCAAATGCAGCAGAACTTGCATTGGGTGGCACGGCAGTTGGTACAGGCATCAATACCCCAAAAGGTTATAGTAAACTTGTGGCAGCAAAAATTGCAGAAATCACTGAGTTGCCTTTTGTAACAGCACCAAATAAGTTTGAAGCATTGGCAGCGCACGATGCAATGGTAGAAATGCATGGTATGATAAAACGCGCTGCAGTTAGTATAATGAAAATTGCAAACGATATTAGAATGCTAAGCAGCGGCCCTCGAAGTGGCATTGGCGAGCTTATTATTCCAACCAATGAACCTGGAAGTTCTATTATGCCAGGAAAAGTAAATCCTACACAGGCAGAAGCCTTAACAATGGTTTGTGCACAAATTATGGGCAATGATGTAGCGGTTTCTATAGGTGGCAGTAGCGGACATTTTGAATTAAACGTTTTTAAACCTTTAATAGCCCGAAATTTGCTAGAGAGTGCAAGACTTTTAGGCCAAGCTTGCTTGTCATTTAATGACAACTGTGCTGTAGGAATAGAGCCAAATTATCCAGAAATTAAAGATAAATTAGAAAAATCATTGATGCTTGTTACTGCTTTAAATACTCATATAGGGTATGACAATGCTGCCAAAATTGCTAAAAAAGCTTATTCAGAAAATTTAACCCTTCGGCAAGCAGCTTTATCCCTAGAACTGTTAACAGACGAACAATTTACCCAATGGGTAAAACCAGAAGATATGATTGGTGACCCCAGCGAAAGTATCGTTTAATTTAATTATTACGCTTTTTACTTGAGCCTTATATGTTTTATTTAAAAATAAAACACTTTTTATTTGGAGTTAAGAAAAAAAACTGTGTTCTTTGTACTTTAATTGATTAGAAAAATATTATATTGTTTAATTTTATTAGCTTTTAGCTGTTTCAATACCGCTTTAAAAGCAGATAACGCTGCGCCTTCTCCAACAGCAGTTTTAGATAACACCCTTCCATTTACAGTTTACCCAAATCCACTTACTACAAACAAACTTATCATAAATATTGGTTTTGATCAACCAACTTCTGAGGTTAAATTTAGCGTAAGCAATGTGTTGGGGCAAGAAATATTCACTTATACCTTAACTGCAAAAGATTATACAAATGGGTCTTTTACTGTAGATTTTAGCAGCTACAATTTAGATAAGGGCATTTATTTGATGAAAATGTCTAAAGATGGCAAATCTTCTGTGCAGAAATTAGTTATCAAATAATTGCATTTATCAGCTTTCTCTATTCAGCAAGGCAAAGAAAATCATCTCGGTGCAGTGTTTAGCTTAATTTCTGAATTAGCATTATTTGAAAAAGCTCCACAAGAGGTAATCAATAGTTTGCCCCAATTTAAAGCAGATTTTAAAAATAAGTATTTTGATTTTTTTGTGGTTTTCAATAGCAATAAAATCATCATTGGCTTTGCACTTTTTTATTTTAGATACAGCACTTGGAAAGGCAAATGCCTTTATTTAGAGGATTTTTATATGCAACCAAGCTACCGCAGTCAAGGAATTGGAGTTCATTTATTTGATGCTGTAAAAGAATATGGTTTAAAAAATCAATGTAAATTAGTAACTTGGCAAGTGCTAGATTGGAATGTGCGTGCAATTAATTTTTATGAAAAAAATGGGGCAGTAATTGATAAAACATGGTACAATGGAAAACTAGCCTTGTAATAAAAGCACTTTTTTGGCCTATTTTTTTTGCAGTACTTATGATTATTGTGTATGTAAGCGAAATGAAAGGCTATTATCATGGACTGATATTAGGCATTTATCCCCGAGAGGCAAAGTTTTTATATACCCTGTTTACAAGTCCGCTCTCTCATGGCGATATGAGTCATTTGGGGGGTAATTTATTCGCATTTATCCCATTGGCATTTTTTCTTTTTTTCTTATACCAAAAGCATGGGCTAAAAACATTTTTTATTTTATGGTTATTATCGGGCTTTTTAGTTTGGATATTTGCTCGTCCTGTGATACATATTGGGGCAAGTGGACTTATCTATGCAATGCAGTCTTTTATGCTAATGGCAGGAGTTATAAAAAGGCGGGCTGACATGATGGCAGTGGCGGGTTTGTGTGTTATTTTATTTGGAACTGGTTTTTATTTTGGAATGCTTCCTTTGCAATCTGGTGTATCTTGGGAGAGCCATCTTTTGGGATTTATATCAGGAATTATTTGTGCATTTGCGCTAAAAAATTGGGGTCCAAAAAGTAAGAAAAGAAAAAAACATGAAAGTTCAGAAGATGAATATGCTATTTTTGAATAGCAATATTGTTTAATAAGTTGCCATAACCAATACTATAAGCTACTTTTGCATCGCAACAGTCGGCCTTATCGCGGTGCTTATAAAATAGCAACGAGGAAAGTCCGGGCAGCAAAGGGCAATCTGCTTCTTAACGGGAAGGACTAATAATAATTAGGACAGCAAGTGCCGCAGAAAATAACCGCCAAGCCGCTTAACAGCGATAGGGGTAAGGGTGAAAATGTGAGGTAAGAGCTCACGATAAATATAGGCAACTATGTTTGTGGGTAAACCTCAGATGCTGAAAAACCAAATATACCAAGGTTAGGAAACGGCTCGTTTAAATCCCATTGCCTTGGAGGGTAGGTTGTTAGATGTTGATAGTGATATCAATGCTAGATAAATGATAAGGGACTGTTTGTTTTTTTTAACAGATAGTTACAGAACCCGGCTTATACGACTGTTGCTTTTTTTTAACTATTTTTGGCGTAAAAATGCATTTGCAAGCAATAATATTATTCTAGTACCCTTTAGTGGGGGTGACATTTTGATGGTGCGTTTTTCCTATACTTTCTGCAATAAAATCCGCATTTTCTTCTGCCAAGTAATGCTTTGCGTCTGGTAAAATAAAAATATTTTCAGGATTTAGTTGCATTAAAGATGTGAGCTCTTCAGCTTGTTTTTCCCAAGAAAGAATTTTATCTTCAGCTCCCCAAATGATTGTTTTCTTCGAAGAAATTTGTTTAAGGGTTTCGCTGTAGTCTGTTAAATCTTTATCACAAGTATGGGTAAAAAAATGATAAAGGGCATAATCTAGCCTCCCTTGAGTGGGAGCAATGTAGCCTGCTAACATCTCTTTGGTGCATAAAGCAGGGTTAAACAATCCATTCTTGATAGTCATAGAAATGGTGTTTTGTTTTATTCCGTCTACACAGTATGACTTAATGTAAAGTTTTGCTTTATTGCCTTCTTGCAATTTTATGGGTGGGTTAAATCCACTTTTTAAGATTATGCTATTGAGCATAACAAGGTGAGTAATTCGTTTATCGGCTCCAAAGGTATTATACATTTCTAGGGTCCAAAGGCTACCCGCATCATGGCAAAGCTGCGTCCATTGCGCTACTTTTAGGCTATTCATTAGTTCGTTTAAATAGCCAGCCATCGCAGTTGGGCTATATATATCGTATCCATCTGGCTTATCGCTTTGTCCATATCCTAGCAAGTCTGGCGCAATTACCCGATATCCTTTTTCTACCAATTTGCTTATCAAGTTTCTATACATCCAAGAAGAGGTGGGCACACCGTGTACCAATAAGATAACATCATTGCTTATGCCAGTATCTATATATTTTATTTGATGTTTGTTTTGTAAAGAAAAGGTTTTTTGTTTTAAAATAAAAGCATCCAATTCAGCAGTTTGTGTCATTTTTTTTACACTTGCACACTGCAGTAATATTGCTGCAAATGCAAATAATCCACAAATGCACAAAATTGTTCTATAAACTCCAGTATTCAATTTCTTTAATTTCATTTCTATATAATCCTTTTAGGTCTAATAAAAATGCATTTTGGCTTGTGATAGATTTAAACCAGGCTTCTGTTTTACCCTTATATTCATCGTGCGAAACTGCAAGTATTATGCCATCATATTTTTCTCCAATTTTGTTTGTTAAATGAAAATCATACTCATGCAATACTTCAGCTGCATCTGCATAAGGGTCTACTACCTCTACATTTACAGAAAATGATTTTAATTCATTTACAATATCCACAATTTTACTGTTTCTAATATCTGCTACATTTTCTTTAAAAGTAGCACCCATAATAAGCACTTTTGCAGTTTGAATAGATTTGTTGTTTTTAATTAATTTTTGAATACACACCTTTGCAATATGGGCTCCCATCATATCATTGGTAAACCTACCAGCAGCAATTACCCTTGGGTGAATGCCTAATTCTGTAGCACGATAGGTTAAATAATAGGGGTCTACTCCAATACAATGCCCGCCAACTAGCCCTGGATAAAATTTTAAAAAATTCCATTTTGTGCCAGCTGCTTCTATCACATCATAAGTGTTAATATTCATTTTGTTAAAGATTAACGACAATTCATTCATTAAGCTAATGTTTAAGTCGCGTTGAGTATTTTCTACTATTTTAGCAGCTTCTGCTACCATAATAGATGATGCTTCGTGTATACCAGCAGTGATAATAGAGCCATATAGTGCAGAAATATTGCTCAAGGCTTCGGCATCATTTCCGCTTACAATTTTTGTAATTTTGGTTAACGTATTAACTTTATCTCCAGGATTGATGCGCTCTGGCGAATAGCCTACTTTAAAATCTTGTGGAAATTTTAAACCACTCTCTTTTTCTATCTCAGGTATACAATCCATTTCTGTGCAGCCTGGATATACTGTAGATTCATATACCACATAATCTCCCTTACAGATTACTTTACCCACTGTTTTAGAGGCAGATTGTAAGGGGAATAAATCTGGATTTTTGCCTTCATCTATAGGAGTGGGCACAGCTACAATATAAAAACTTGCCGATTTAATGTCATTAACATCAGCCGTAAAAATGATGTCCTTGCCTTTAAATTCTGTTGCCTCTACTTCTTTACTTGGGTCTATTGCATTTTTGAGCATTTCGACTCTTTTTTCATTGATATCAAAGCCGATAACTTTGTATTGTTTAGCAAATTCTAGCGCAATTGGTAAGCCTACATATCCCATGCCTATTATGCATATACTCTTTTCTTTTGATTTTATTTGTTGAAACATTTCTGTTTTAAAAATTATGTGTGCAAAGGTATATATTCTTATAGGGTTAAACAATATTAAAACCTAAAAATACATTCTTTAGTTTTTACCTACTAAAATATGTTGCAACCTAAAATATGATTATGATTTCCTTGATTAATTTTCAAGTTTTGGAACAATATTTTTCACATTCATTTTTTTTATTGGGTTTATTGAAACAAAACCACGAAATTTGCGCTTTGTAAAAAAAGTATGGCACATAAAGAGATTTTATTACCAAAAATGGGCGAAAGTATTGCAGAAGCCACTATTATAAGATGGTTAAAAGCTGAAGGAGATGATGTAGCGCTTGATGAACCGATTGTGGAAATAGCAACAGACAAGGTAGATTCAGAAGTACCTTCTCCTTATGAGGGTAAATTGCAAAAAATCCTATTTGCCGAAGGTGATGTAGTGGCAGTTGGCGCTGCAATATGCGAAATAGCAGCAGCAGTTGAATCAAGCCCAATAATTATTGAAACAAAAGCAACTCAAGAATCTTTAATAGTTGCTGAGGCAATGAAACCTTTAGCTGATAAAGGGCCATCAGAATCTATTTCTGACGGCACAGGAGACCGTTTTTATTCGCCATTGGTAATGAATATTGCCAAAACAGAAGGCATTAGTATGGGTCAACTAAGCAATATGTCGGGAACTGGCAAGGATGGTAGGGTTACTAAACGTGATATTTTAACGTTTATTAATAATCCTAGCGAAAGCAAAGCAATGCCGCTCACTGATACTCAAGATAAAACATTAATATCACCTATAAATGCTCCAATAAAGCCTACTGTTTCTATTCCACAATCAGCAGCTGTGAGTCTTAATCAAGGCGATGAAATTATAGAAATGGACAGAATGAGAAAACTTATTGCAGATCACATGGTGATGTCTAAGCATACTTCTCCACATGTTACAAGTTTTGTAGAAGCGGATGTTACTAACCTTGTGCAATGGCGTGAAAATATTAAACTCAGTTTTCAAAAAAGAGAGGGGCAAAAAATTACTTTTACTCCAATATTTATAGAATCGGTGGTAAAAGCAATTAAAGATTTTCCAATGATAAATGTGGCAGTAAAAGACAATCAAATTATCAAGCGCAGAGATATTAATATTGGCATGGCGGCAGCACTGCCTAGTGGCAATCTGATTGTTCCTGTAATTAAAAAAGCAGATTCTAAAAATTTATTAGGCATTACCAGAGAGGTAAATGATTTGGCAGACAGAGCAAGGCAAAATAAGCTTGTGCCAGACGAAATACAAGGAGGCACTTTTACCATAACCAATGTAGGTACTTTTGGCAATGTAATGGGCACGCCTATTATTAACCAACCACAGGTGGCAATTTTGGCAGTGGGTGCAATTAAGAAAAAGCCAGCAGTGATAGAAACTCCTTATGGAGATTTAATTGGCATTAGGCACATGATGTTTCTTTCACTCTCCTACGATCACCGTGTGGTTGATGGAATGCTTGGGGGTTCCTTTGTGCGCAGAGTGGCTGATTATTTAGAGGCTTGGGATGTAAATCGCGAAATTTAATTTTTTGTTTATTGAAAAATAAAAAAGTGCTCTTGGTTATTCCTGCTAGATTAGCAAGTACACGATTTTATGCGAAACCTTTGGCCCTTATTAATGGCAAGCCTATGGTGCAATGGGTTTATGAGCAGTGTTGCAAGGTGAAAGATGCCGATGTTATTATTGCCACAGATCATCAAAGTATTGAAGATGCCGCACTGCAATTTGGTGCTAAAGTAGCATTGACAAGTTTAACCCACATTTCGGGTACCGATAGGGTCGCAGAAATTGCCCTTAAATTTCCAGCTTATGAATATATTATAAATGTGCAAGGCGATGAACCTTGCATATCCCCTGATCAAATCAATGCAGTATTAAAAGAATTGAAAAGGGGCAGTAAAATTGTAACACTTAAAAAATTTATCAATAGCACTCAGGCAGAAAACCCTAATATTGTAAAGGTGGTGTGCGATAGTATTGGCAATGCACGCTACTTTAGTAGGGCAAAAATTCCTTTTGAAAAAGCACACAAGGCCATATATTATAAGCATATTGGTATTTATGGTTTTTGCAATGCTACTTTAATAAAATTAACTAATTTGCCAATGGGTAATTTGGAGCAAATTGAGCAGTTAGAACAGTTGAGGTGGTTAGAAAATGGGTATAAAATAAGGTGTGTTGAAACTAATTTTGAGAGTCCTTCGGTTGATGTACCCGAAGATATAGAAAAAGTAACCAAGTATTTATCGAGTTTAAATAATTTATATAAATCACCTCAATAAAAATATCCTTGCAAAGCTAATAACTTTGTAAGTCGAAATTTTCAAATAATGAATTGTCTTATTTGTAATGAAGTTAAATCTAAAGAACAAAGAAGAATTTTAAGAAAGTTGATTTAAAGATAAAAAGGCTTATTAATTAAAAAGGATTTTAATCCGTCTTTTTTACTAGCTTTAATTTTTTTCCTTATACTTTAAAATCGCAAATTTAGTAAAGGTTAAAGCTAATTTTGAAAAAAAGTATTGGAACTGTTTTTTTGCTATAACTTTTGTTGCAACTTTGCAGCAGTAATTACTAATTTTAAAAAACTGAATGTTGCAAATAGCAAATTTAAGAATAAATGGCAAAGATATAGCTGAACGATTGATAAAAAGAGGCCTCAATGGTCAAGAAATTGTGGCAAATATTATTGACAAAGAGGATGAACGAAAGCAACATCAAATAGCCAATGATGAGTTATTGGCAAAGCTAAATAATTTAGCAGTGCAAATAGGTGGCTTGTTTAAAGAAGGAAAACAGAGTGAAGCGATACTGAAAAAAGAAGAGGTTGATAAGCTAAAATTTTTACAACAAGATGAACAATCAAAGTTAAAGCAAATAGAAACACAGCTTTTAACCATGCTAAATGATGTGCCCAATGCCCCTCATATAAGTGTGCCTGAGGGAAAAAGTCCTGCTGACAATAAAATAGTGTATAGTTTTGGTACAATACCTGATTTAAGCCATAGCAATGAACCTCATTGGGATATTGTGCAAAAGGCGGGTATCATAGATTTTGAGCTAGGGGTAAAAATAACAGGAGCAGGTTTTCCAATTTATTTGGGTGATGGAGCAAAACTGCAAAGGGCATTAATTAATTTTTTCTTAGATGAGGCTGCAAGTGCAGGATATTTAGAGGTGCAAGTACCAATTCTGGTAAATCAAGAAAGTGCCTATGCAACTGGTCAATTACCAGATAAGGAGGGGCAAATGTATTATGCCAATGAAGATAAATTTTATTTGATTCCTACGGCAGAAGTGCCTATTACCAATATTTTTAGAGATACTATTTTGCAAGAAACCAGCTTGCCACAAAAAAGGGTAGGATATACACCTTGTTTTAGAAGAGAGGCAGGCTCTTATGGAAAAGATGTGCGTGGATTAAATAGATTACATCAGTTTGATAAAGTAGAAATAGTGCAAATAACACATCCTGAAAAATCATATCAAGCGCTAGAGGAAATGGTAAATCATGTAAAAATGCTTTTAGAAAAATTAGAGTTGCCCTATAGGATTTTATTGCTTTGCGGAGGTGATATGGGTTTTACGAGCGCTATGACATACGATTTTGAAGTTTGGAGCGCAGCACAAGAAAAATGGTTAGAAGTTAGCAGTACATCTTGTTTTGAAACTTACCAGGCCAATAGGCTAAAATGCCGTTTTAAAAATCCTGCCACAGGTAAAAATGAATTTGTACACACGCTTAATGGTTCTGCATTGGCTCTACCAAGAATTGTAGCTGCCTTAATAGAAAATAATCAGCAAGCAGATGGCCGGATAATGATACCTAAAGCCTTGCAGTCATATTTCGGTAAAGAAAGTATTGTCTATGAACAAAAATAAAATACTGGTTTTAATTTTCTTCTTAACGCTTAGTAAGTTATGTTTTGCCCAATTTCCTTTTCAGTGCAAATTATCTGATGTGCCTAATTTTGGATTTCAATGTCCTAGTGCACGTTTTGTGCCTGTATGTGGCTGTGATTCTGTTACTTATAGAAATGAATGTGACGCATTTGGTGTCCATACCGTTCAATTTTATACAAATGGTATTTGCAACAATGTGCCTTTTGCAATAGATGTTTACCCTACAGTGTTTACGCAAAGTGCACCACTAAATTTGGCTATTCAGGCTGCCAACAATACATCCCAAAATTTTCAGATTTATATTTGGGATGTATATGGTTTATTACATGTTTATCGTGCAATAAATGGTGCAAATAGGATAGATTTAATTTTTGAAGCATCTAAATTTAGTATAGGTGTTTATATTATTTGGGTTGTAGGCAACAATGGTAATTTTTTGGAGCGAAGAAAAGTTATCGTTTCTTAGTATACACCCTCTTATTTATTTAAATCTAAATTGTAACTACAACTATTTTCTAAATAAAAACACAGCTAATTTTCTATCTTAGCCGCTTGTTCTCTTGCTTTATTAATGATATCATCCGCCCTGCGATCTCCTTCTGAATTGGTTTGTTGTTCTTTTTTGTCTGCCTCTGCTTTCAGCTTGTCTGCTGCCTTTTTTGCCAATGCCTTTTCTATTGGTCCATTCACTTTTGCCACTTGCGCATCTGCCTCTGCATATACTTTAGCCTTTGTTTCAGCTGCATTTTTTCGCACATCTGCTCTAATGATATTGGCCCTGTTTTCTGCATCTGCTATTATTTGGTCTGCCTTTTCTTTTGCTTTTGCTTTTGCAGCTGCAATGCTATCTAATGCTCTTTGTTTTGCCCGTTCTTTTTCTGCATCAATTTTCGCATTTATCAGTTCTTTTCCTTCATCTAGTTTCTTATTAGCCTCATCTTTTATTTGATTTTTTAAATTATCTACCAAAGCAGATTTTGCACTTCTTAAATCAATAATAACCTCTGGATTGGTAAAACTACCTTTTATTAGTGCATCAATTGGTACTATTTCTGTAATATCTATATTTATACCTTTAGCTTTTGTTTTACTTATTAAGTTATTTAGTGCTGTATTGGCTTCTCCAAAATCAGCCCTTGGAATATCTAATCTTGCAAAGTAGCTAATCTGCCTATCTAGTGTACTGCTGCCTGTGAGTTTTAGTTTAGCACCTTTGTATATTGGCAGTATTAGAGAATCTAGCAGTGCAAAATTTCCGTTTTCAATCTTAAATTTTATTGCAATATCCTTGATATTTAATGTCTTAATTTTTTCTAACTTTAGAAGTTCTCCAATTTTATTAAGACTAGATAATCCTTTTACTACAGCGTTGCTAATGCTTATCTTTCCTTCACCATTAAAAGTTGAATACTTTGGCGAAAAATCATGGTTTAGATTTGTACCCATTTTAAAATCTAATGAAAATAACCCATTTACATATTGTGCAATAGGGCTAAGTTTTTTAATAAAATCAAAGTAGGCAAAACTCTTCATTATGTCAAAGTTTGACATTTTTAAATCTAAACCAGTAAATGGATTTTTTGGATTTGCAGCATCGTAGCTGCCTTCTGATATATTGAGGGTTCCTCCTAATAAATTACTTGTTACATTATTAAAATGTAGTTTTTTTTCTGCCAAATGCATGTTTCCTTTTAGATTCTCTAAGAGTAAATTGTCATATACCAATTGTTTAAAATCTGCATTAAGATCAAAATCTATATTTCCAGGCAAATCAATTAGTTGCAATGCTGCAGTATCTGCAGCATTGGGATTTATTTTTTCATCCACAAGTGCATCTGTCATAAAAGGATTTACATTAAAATAGTTTGAGTTGATATCCATATTTCCTTTTAATGTTTGATTAGCGAAAATATATGGAATAAAATTACTTACACTGCCCAATATCTTAAAATCACTTTTTCCTATACTTCCTTCAAATGCGCTAACATTTACATTTTTTGGAGTAAAATTCATTGCCAAATTTGCAATATTTAAAAGTTCTGGAATAGCACTATTTTTTATGCGCATATTTTTGGCATTCAATACTCCCTCTGTTTTTACCTTTTCATAATGCGCTGATTCTATTGCGCTCATAAATGTTTCAAAAGCTAAGTCCGCAGCTATCTCTCCCATATATTCTTCATCTTTGCCTACGGGATAAATTTTTGATAAGTTGGCTAAATTTATTTTACCTTTTAATTTTCCTTTTAAATAAGGGTCTGATACTGGTGTCTTTACCAATAAATTAGCCGCTATTGGCTCATTTAGCGCATTTGCAGCAAATTTTGATAGATTAATAACAGTATGATCTGGCATTCCATCTTTGTTGTCAATATTCAATTTTAAAAATATAGCACTAATGGCTGATGGTAAACTTGGGTATTTAAAATAACCATTTGCCACACCAAGATTAAATCCAAATGCTGGATAGGTGTTATCGGTCATTTTACCTTTCATAAAACCATCAAAATTCATGTTGCCTTTAGTATCTATAGTTTTAAAATCTTTTGCATATAAGGCAGGAATTAAGGATAGAATATTTTTAAAATCAGTTTGGGGGCAAACAAATTTAAGGTCAAAGTCCATGTCATTTTCATTAATTTGTACAAATCCATCAGATTTTAAATCTAAGTCATTTAGTTTAGCAACGCCTTCTTTAAAAACAAAACGCATATTTTTCATATCCATATCTAATACAAGACTTACTACAGTTTTTATATTATTTAAAAAACTAATGCCACCGTAAGCCATATCTAGTTTTTCTGCATCCATTTTTGCTTTTAGGGTAAAATTTTCTGCCTCCATGTCCCCTGTTGCTTTTAGGTTTAACTCTTTTGCTTCAATATAATAGGGCATGGTGAGATCTTCATAAATAAATCTGCCGTTTTCTATGACCACATTTTCTAAACTAAAAGAAAAGGATGCGCTTGAATCGGTTTGTATAAGGGTATCTTTTTTTGCAATATCCCAATTGGCGATGTTATCTTTAGTAACCTTTAAATTGATAAATGGGTGGTCTAAGAACAATCCTTTTACTTTCACTTTTTCTTCTTTTATTATATTCATAATATCTAGATTTATACGCACATTTGGCAGATAAACAAGGGTGTCTAGGTCAAAATTACCAATACCCAACACACTCAATTTATTGATACTTACTGATAACTTTGGAAAGCTACGCAGCAAACTGATGCTAATATTTTCATCAAAATCTACTTTTGCATTTAATTGCTCATTGGTTTCTTTTTTAAGAATTTTTATAACCTTGCCTTTTAGGAAAAATGGGGCAATAATTAATGCTATCAGGATCACAAAGATGCTAATGCCAGATATTTTTAGAAATTTTTTCATTTTTTTTTGGGGTTAAAATATTATGCAAAAATAATATATTTTAAGTGCATAAAATGTAGCATTGTTGAGCTAAAATATAAAGTCTTAAAAAGGTGTATCTGATCAAGCCAATTTTATTATATTTGCAAATTAAATCATTCATAAATCATTCATGATTCAACTCTCAGAAAGGGCGCTCAATATTCGGGATTTTTTTAATGGTATTGCACCGAAAATCGCAAAATACCGCAGTTTTAGAAACTATTATTGGAACGATATTATTAATTATTGCAATTTTTATATTCATAAGCAGGATTCAGTTTTAGAGATAGGTTGCGGCAATGGAGATGCCCTAAATAAATTAAAGGGTAAAGAAAAATACGGCATAGATTTTAGTGAAGAATTAATCATTTTAGGAAAAAAAAATCATCCACAAATAAATTTTTCTTGTCAAGATGCACATCACTTTAGCATTGAAAAGAAATTTGATGTAATAGTAATAGCCAATACGGTTGGTTTATTAGATGATGTTCAGATTGTTTTTGAACAAATAAAAAAAGTATCACATCAGCAAACAAAAATTATCATAAGCAATTATAGCCGAGTGTGGGAGCCATTCTTAAAACTTGGCGAATTAATAGGCTTAAAGAAAAAAGCTCCCGAGCAAAATTGGTTGAGCAATAGCGATATCAAAAATATGCTTAGCCTTGCAGGTCTTGAGGGCTTTAGAAGCACTAGACGAATGATATTACCTATTAATATCCCCATTATTTCTTGGGTGATGAATAAATATATAGCTAGACTTCCGTTATTTAATATTTTTTGTATTCACAATTATGTAAATGCTAGGCTTATGCAAAATGTAAATACTGATGTCGATAAATTATATACAACTACAGTAGTAGTGCCTGCAAGAAATGAAAGTGGAAATATAGAAGCAGCAATCAATAGATTGCCAAAATTTGGTAAACACATTGAATTGATATTTGTTGAGGGAAATAGCACCGATGATACTTGGGCAAAAATTCAGGACATGGCAGAGAAGTATCAATCTGATTATGATATTAAAATTTGCCAACAGCCTGGCAAAGGAAAAGGAGATGCAGTAAGAAAAGGCTACAGTATTGCTACCGGAGATATTTTAATGATTTTAGATGCAGATTTAACCGTGCAGCCAGAAGAATTGCCAAAGTTTTATCATGCACTAGCAAGTGGCAAAGCAGAATTTATTAATGGTTGCAGACTAGTGTATCCGATGGATAAAAAGGCCATGCGTTTTTTAAATATGTTAGGCAATCATTTTTTCTCAAAAGTATTTAGCTGGTTGCTAGAGCAGCCAATAAAAGATACTCTTTGCGGCACTAAAGTAATGTTTAGAAAAGATTATATTAAGTTGGTAGAAAACAGATCTTTTTTTGGTGAATTTGATCCTTTTGGAGATTATGATTTGCTCTTTGGTGCTTATAAATTGAACTTAAAAATAATGGATTTGCCTATTAGATATAAAGAGCGTACTTATGGTGATACCAATATAAGTAGATTTAAACATGGTTTGCTATTACTAAGAATGTGCAGCTTTGCAGCAGGTAAAATTAAGTTTGTTGGGTAACCGTATGTTTAAAAAATTGCAAAAATCTTATGCGGTTTTTTATGGATTTTTTCTTTTGCTTTGGGTTTTTGTGCAATTTACCAGTGGTAATTTGCAATTAAGTTTTGATATAAATGCCAAAACTCCAGATGCAGAATCTTATGTAGAAAGTGCAAAATTACTGCTTAATGGAAGTTATCCATGGTTTAGAGCAGTAGGTTATCCTTTGCTTTTAGCTCCCTTTATTCATTTTTTTGGAGAAAATGGGACAATTATAATTTTCACCCTTTTACAATTAATGTTTTGGTTAATTACTTTAAGATTACTTTATCACATTTTACTGTTGCTAAAAATTGATGCTAAAATTGTTATATTGGCCTGCATTATTGCTTCGTTAACAATCAGTAATATTTTAACCACAAATCATTTACTCACCGAAACCAGCTATAGTTTACTATTGGTATTGAGCCTTTATTTATTGTTAAGATGGTTATTGAATAAGAATGACAAATATATTGGATTTATTTTTATTGTGCTTGCTGTTTCAGCATTAATTAGGCCGCTTGGGGTAAATTTTTATTACCTTTCTTTTTTGATTTTAATCATCAGTCTTTGGAGAAAAAAAATGTTTTTACTTCCTTATTTTGGCATATCTCTGCTTCTTTTTTGTACTCATTTGTTCTTAATGAAAAAACACCACAATACTTATCAAGTATGTTTGAGTAAAAACCATGCACTGCATCACTATTTGTATATGAAAGTTATAAATTACCCAAATATGAATGCAAGCGATTATGAACCTCAGTTTTTTGCCAATAGTGCCATTTTGGACAGTCAAATAAGTGGTCAATCAAATTTTTATGCCTTTAGAGACAGTATTTATGATGAAAAGAATAAACAATTGTTTTCAAAAAATAGATATGCAACTTTAAAAACCATGTATGTAAATTTTAAAGACGAACTTTGGGAAGGGTTTAGCAATCATTCATTGGCAAAAAATTGGGTTTATACTATAAGTAAATGGCAGCATTTTATATTTATTGGTTCAATTCCTTTTTTATTACTTTGGTTTGCTATTTTATTCATCACAAAAAAAATTAGAGAATTAAATTTGTTAATTTGGTTGACTATTTGTTTTATGATAATTGGATACGTTTGCCTTGCAAGCAGCTTGGTTTTTTGGTATGGAGATAGGCTTCATCTTCCATTATATTATATTTTAATAATGATTTTTTGCTTTTTTTTTCAAATTAGTAAACCTAAATATGAGTAATACAAAAAAAGTAGTAATAATAGGTGCAGGGCCTGCAGGATTAACAGCAGCCTATGAATTGTTGAGTAAGGACGGCAATTTAGATGTTACCATTATTGAACAAAGTGAATATTTTGGTGGTATTTCACGAACTGTAAATTATAAAGGAAATAGAATTGATATTGGTGGGCACCGTTTTTTTTCAAAAAGTGATCGGGTAATGGATTGGTGGCTCAATATTTTGCCGCTTGCAAAGGACGAAAAACGTGCATTAACCCTAAGTTATCAAAACAAAAAGCACTTTTTTGAACCTAAGAAAATAGCAGAAAATACTGATCAAGAAGCGGTAATGATGGTCAGAGAACGTAAATCCCGCATTTACTTTAACCGCAATTTTTTTGACTATCCGATAAAATTATCATTGGACACTATAAAAAAATTAGGACTTTTGCACACCATTAAAATTGGACTCTCTTATCTTTATATTTCTTTTTTTCCTATCAAAGATGAGAAAAATTTGGAACAATTTTTTATAAATCGTTTTGGCAAAGTTTTATACAAAACTTTTTTTAAATCATATACCGAAAAGGTGTGGGGAGTTAGTTGTCAAGAAATAAGTGCGGAGTGGGGGGCTCAGCGAATCAAAGGCTTGTCTATTACCAAGTCACTTCTTCATTTTTTTAAAAGTGTTTTTCTAAAAAAATCTCAAGATATCAATCAAAAAACAACTGAAACATCTTTGATAGCTTATTTTTTATACCCTAAATATGGCCCAGGACAAATGTGGGAGACCGTTGCAAAAAAAATAGAAGCAATGGGTGCTAAAATAATACTGAATGCTGAAGTTATAGGTTTGAAAAATGAAAGTGACAAAATAACACAACTTACTTATCAGCTTTCCAATGGAGCATCAGAAACGGTATTTGCAGATGTGTTTATCAGCACAATGGCCATCAAAGATTTAGTAAGTGCATTTGCTAACATTGCACCGGCACCGATTGCTGCTATAAGCAATAATCTTATGTACCGCGATTTTTTAACAGTTGGGGTGTTGCTAAAATCTTTTAAAAATCAAATGCTTAAAGATAATTGGATATATATACAAGAGCCAGATGTAAAAGTAGGAAGATTACAAATATTTAACAATTGGAGTCCATATATGGTGGCTAATCCAGCGCATACTTGGATAGGAATGGAATATTTTTGTTTCGAAGGAGATGAGCTATGGCAAAAAGATGATAAAAGTATGCAGGAATTTGCTTTAGAGGAACTGATAAAACTAAATTTAGTGGATAAATCCATGTTTATAGATGCAGTAGTTATAAAAATGCCAAAAACATACCCCGCCTATTTTGGTGTTTATAATCAATTTCCGATATTGCAAGCTTATTTAGACAGATATCAAAATTTATTTTTAATAGGAAGAAATGGTATGCATAAGTATAATAATCAAGATCATAGCATGCTCACTGCTATGGAAGCTGCCACACAAATTATTGATGGAAACGTAAACAAAGAGCGTATTTGGGCTATTAATTCAGAGCAAGATTATCATGAAAGTAAATAGCTTTTGATAGCTTGTATAAGTAGAATATTAATGCATCTTATTTAATATCACGTTTAATGATTATAAAATGCGAAAAACAATTTTATTAAATTATATTTGCAGAATTATATTGTGAAAAACATGAACAAAATATTTGCACTGTTTTTAGTACTAAATACCTTAGTTATTAATTCATATTGCTATAGTAAGCCAACTAGAGGCAGTTCAAGGAATAATTTTGGACCTCAGCTATTATTGGGTCTAGGTGGGTCTACATTTTTAGGCGATTTGGGGGGGAAGATATCACTTGGCACCAATGATTTTACTGATTATGACTTACCATCTACCCGATATGTTATAAGTGGCGGACTGCGAATTCCTTTATCAAATACATTCGCTGTCCGAGGCATTTTAGCATATACCCGTTTGCATGGCGATGATAAGTATACTGCAAATACAGAGCGCAGAGGACGAAATCTCAATTTCACGTCACCATTAACAGAGGGCAGCTTAACCCTAGAAATAAGTCCTGGAAAAGGCAGTGAGTATTTAAGAAAATTTTATTTTTATGGTGGAGTTGGGATTGCATTTTTTAATCCATATACTATTTATAATGGGAATAAAGTGAGGCTTCAACCATTAGGCACAGAAGGACAAAATTACTTGCCAAATAGACAAAAATATGATCTTAGCGCAACCATTTTCCCCTTTGGATTAGGATATAGAATCGCTGCCGGTAGGGGCATCTTATCTTTTGAACTTGCAATGAGAAGATCTACCACAGATTATATTGATGATGTAAGTACTAACTTTGCAGATCCTGTATTAGTATCTAACAATGCACCTGCCTCTGATAGAAACGTTGCTGCTGCAATGGCAGATAGGAGTATTTCTTCAATACCTGGTTTTAGTAGCCCAGGCGCTATAAGGGGCGATCCTAAAAATAATGACAACTATGTCTTTTTAATGGTTTATTACCACATTCCACTAAATACTAAAGGCAATAGTGGAGGATTTGGCGGTGGAGGAGGCAAAAGACGAAGTGGACTTTTTGGCGGTAAAAGAAAGTGTCTTGAATTTTAATCCTTAGTAATTTATAATAAGTTTACTTTTAGGCTCAAAATAGGGCTTTATTGATTTAACTTATGAAAAAATTTACAATCCGCTCCATTGACAAATAATGCCACCTATTAGCATTAATACAATGGCCCAATATCCCCAATGAACAAATATATATTTACCATTTTTTCTTTCATAAAGGCCAATTGTGCCAATAAGCGGTAGCGCAAAAAACAAACTCATAATAAATCCGTGTAAAGCTCCATGTTTAAAGCTTCTAAAATTCATTTTGTAGGTGCTAGAGAGGTATTCGTATGCTTTAAATGTTTCAGAAGTTTTATCTTTCATTGCAGGCACATCTTGAAGCATAGAACCTAAGCCTCCTTGATGAATTACTGCGCTATGCATAGCCATTGCTAGCATAAAATTAAATAGAAAAACCAAACCTAGTATTAATCCCATGTTGGCCGATTTGATTTTTTGATCCGTTATTCCAGATGCGGCTTGCAATGCTTTGCCCATTATTTTTGGGTGATACCAAATGTAGCCAACAATTAAACTTGCAATTGAACAATAAATGGAGATGAGTAAAAAATGTGTCATAATATTTTTGAAAGCAACAAATTTAAATCATTTATTAGTGTTTATTTTAAGCTTTTAATAAATAAAAATGCGATGTGCTTTTTAATATATTTTAAGCCTATTACGAATGTTGTATTTAATTTTTGACTAAATCAATTTAAAAAACAATATTAATATTTCAAATTTAATCCTCAAAATCAGTAATATTAATGGGTATAGAAAAAATATCTTATAACTTGCCGTGATATTTTTTAGGTTTTTTATTTACCTATTTCAACTTTTCTTGAGCTACAAGAAAATCTCTTAATTCATGAGCTTCGCTAGCCTTTAGCTTGCCTGCCAAAACTAATCTTACTTGCCTGCGTCTTAAAGCGCTCTCATAAAACGTTTTTTCTTCTTCAGTTTCAGGCTCAATAGCGGGAACTTTTATGGGTTTATTTCTGGAATCTATGGCTACAAAAGTGTAATAGGCGTCATTACACTTGTACTTTTCTCCCCTAGGTATATTTTGTGCCCACACTTCTATAAACACCTCCATTGAGGTATTAAATGCCCTTGTCACTTTAGAAGTTAGGGTAACCACATCTCCTAATTGAATAGATTCTTTGAAAGAAACTCCATCTACAGAGGCCGTAACTACTATGCTATTGCTGTGTTTTTGTGCAGAAATAGCAGCAGAAATATCCATCCAGTGCAGTAATTTTCCACCCATTAAGTTATTAAGTGTATTGGTATCGTTTGGCAAAACCAATTCATTCATAATGGTGTGCGAATCTTTCGGATTTTTAAAAATATCCTTAGTAGGCATAATGATTTTAATTTAAAAATTAATAAAAAGTTGAGTCTAGAAAAAATCTAGTTTGCTCTTCCGATTGCTTTTAGATGTGCCACGTGTGATGCAAAAGCATAACGCGTTTTTCTATGTTCTAAATAAGGCATATTATATTTCTGACAAACGGCTTTTACAATATTGCTGATTTCAGGGTAATGCACATGCGATATATTTGGAAACAAATGATGCTCTACCTGAAAATTTAACCCACCCGTAAACCAATTCCAAAACTTACTTTTTGTAGCAAAGTTTGCAGTGGTTTTAAGTTGGTGTACTGCCCATTCATCTTCTACTTTTCCGGTAACAATGTCTGCAATAGGAAATTGTGTTTCTTGGACTGTATGCGCTAATTGAAAAACAACGCTTAAAACTATGCCTGCAAAACAACCATAAATTAGAAATCCTATTAACCAAGGCAAAAATCCAACCGTAATTATAGGGGTTACTACAAATAATAAAATATGTACTACTTTAAAGCCCCAAAACGAAAAGTGTTCATTCATAGACATTTTTTTGATTTGTATTTGACCCACCTTTTTAGAGAAGTACTTTTTGTAATCTGTAAAAAATATCCAATAAATATATAATAATGAATATGCGCCTAAAAAGTATATATGCTGGTAGTTATGAATTTTGAACTTTTTCTGATTTTCACATAATCTTAAAAACGGACGGGCATTAATATCATCATCTACCTCATCAATATTTGTAAAGGTATGATGAACAATATTATGTTTTGTTTTCCACATAAATACATTTGCACCTAGCATATTGAGCGAAAGTCCAGCCATGTCATTTACCCATTTTTTGCTACTAAAACTACCATGAGCGCCATCGTGCATAATATTAAAACCTATTGCAGAGGTGAGCATTGCAAGTATTAAACATTCTACCACTAATAAAGTAATTGCCCAAAAAGAGCCATTGTCCAAAAGTGGCTTTGAAAAGAAAACTAAATGCGTATATAAGAGCAAAAAACTTGACATTATAATGACAGCTTTAAAATACAATTTATAGTTTCCGGTTTGATTTTTTTTAGCTTTTTCAAAATATGCTGAAACACTGCTTCTTAATTCTGCGTGAAAACTAGTTGGGTTTAAAAATTTTGGTATTGACATACTGGATATTAGTTATTTTTAATGAATTTTGATGGGGCAAAGTTATGACTTTTTGGTGATATAAAATATAGCATTACCATTCTGCTATAACGATAGCCAAAAGGAAGCACTGCAATTGCGATTAAAGGTGCAACTATCCAAAGATAGTTTAAAGACCAATTATTACTGATGAAAACTATGCCTGTAAGTATCATTAATCCTGTACTAAATGCGTAACTAACATACATTGATCCCCAAAAAAATCCAGGCTCTGCTTCAAACCTTAGTCCGCACTGCGGGCAAAATTCGTTGGTGGCAGAAAACTTTGCAATCTTTTTTAAAGGGAATTTGAAAACTTTTCCCTGCCTACATTTAGGGCAAAGACATTGAAAAAAGGCACTAAATATTTTAGGATAAACCGGCTGCATTATTGAGTTGTTGTTTTCTATTTTTGTACCATAAATAACCAATTATTACGGCAGCAAGGTATGGCATTACCATTAAATAGAGAATTCCATCATTCAATCCCAATCCTACCATATCTTTTTTTGAATCTAAGTTACTTTCTACTGCAGCTTTACAATTTGGACATTGTGCCAAGATAGAATAGCATTGAGAAACTCCTATAGAAAATAAAAGCACAAACTTTTTATTAATGTTAAATAATTTATTTTTTTTCATGTTTTTATTGATAAAATGGTGAAATCATAAAGTAAACAATTACTCCGCTAACAGAAACATAAAACCAAATAGGCCAAACAAATCTAGTTAATTTTTTATGTTTATCATATTCTCCTGTTAATCCCCTATAAACACTGTATAGGATAAAAGGCAATATAACTCCTGCTAGCACTATATGTGTAAACAGTATTAGGTAGTAAATTGTTTTGTAATCGCCTAAATAAGCCGTTTCGTTAGTTGTAAAATGGTAAAGAACATAAGATATTAAAAATAAAATTGAGCAAACAACAGCAGATATCATCACATTTTGGTGTAGCACTCTTTTTTTTAATTTAATTGCAAACAAACCTATTACTAATAAAATGGATACAATACTATTTAAGAAAGCACTTATTGCTGGAAAAACGTAAGGTTCAAAACCAAAATTAATTGGTATTTTCACTTTTCTCATCAAAGTTACTAAAGCGAAAACAACAATTGATAAACTTATAATCAAAATATTGGCTAGTTTATCATTTTTTTGAATTTTTTTAAGCATATTATTTTTTATTTTGTTTCTCTATTCTTAACAATTTTATTCCATCAATGATTTCGTTAATTACCCTTTGGTCGCCTCTTCCTTCATAAACTCCCCTAATTTTTCCTGTTTCATCAATGAGTGTTAGGAGTTCTGTATGCGCCCAATTGGCTTTGCTTGCACCATGACTAATGGATAAATAGCTATATTCTGCCAAATCGTATATTTTAAATTTTGGCCCTGTTAAAAAACGCCAATTAGAAGGCTTTCCATATTTTGCTGCATATTCTGCCAATTTTTGAAAAGTATCGGTTTCAGGATCTACAGTAAAAGAAACAAACATTACATCATTGACCTCTTTAAACTTAAGTTGTATTAAATTAATATTTGAGTTTATTGCTGGACAAACCTCTGGGCAGCTGGTAAAAAAGAAATTAGCTAAGTATATTTTTCCTTTTAAGCTATCGCTGCCAAAATTTGTACCAAATTGACTTTTTAATGTGAAGGTATCTATTTGATGATAGATTGTATCGCCATTTATTGAAATGTTTTTTTCGCCTAGTTTTGGCATTGTACCAATGGTGTACTTGGCCCTACTAAGAATAATAACCCATACTATGGCTAAGCCAAAGAGTAAAAAAATTAATATTTTACCAAGTGGTTTCTTTTTTGTCTCCAACTTGATGTCTTAATAGGTGCTTATAGCATTGCCTTCATGCAATAGCCCAAAAATCAACATACCAATAAAGGCAAGGGCTGGTAATATAAGCATTAATATCATAAACATTTTTTCATGTTTTAGGTGCATAAATGTACCTACTATGTAAAATGCTTTTACAATACCAAGGCAAATAAAAACAATATTTCTACCCATTATAGGCCATCCTGCAGGCCATGAAAAATAGATTATAAAGTCAATAACTGTGATAAATAAAAGAAGGTAAAAGGTTTTCCAAAGTTCTTTTGTGCCATGGGATGCCGCTTTAGGAACATAAGTTTCTGGTATATATTCTGATGCATCTTCTATGTGTGATTCCATATTGTTATAATTATAATGTTAAAAATTTAAAAATTAGATTAAATAGTAAAAAGTAAAAACAAAAACCCAAACTAAATCTACAAAATGCCAGTATAGTCCTACTTTTTCAACCATTTCATAGTGTCCTCTTCTTTTGTAAGTTCCAAAAATTGCATTAATGTAAGTAATTATCAAAATTACAACACCACTAAGAACATGGAAACCATGAAATCCTGTTACAATAAAAAACAAAGAGGCAAATGGCACTGGACCAGGTGTTCTATCTGTTGCTCTATCCCAATGCACATGATCAAACAGGCCAAGTGCATGGGCTTTTTTACTCGCTTCAGTTGTAAATCCAAACCAGTTTTCTTGTAAAGTAGCTCCCTCGCCAATAAATTGCGACCACTCCCAAGCTTGACAGCCTAAAAATGCAGATCCACCAATGGTAGTGTATAATAAATATTTGACCACTGTTTTGTGTTCATTTCGAGCACCAGCTTCAACTGCAAGCACCATTGTAACGCTACTTAAAATAAGTATAAATGTCATTAATGACACAAAGAGTAAGGGTAAATGCAAGCCATGTGCAAATGGAAAATGGTTGAAAACCAGCGATGGATCTGGCCAAGGTGTAAATAAATCACCACTGTAACTGAATCGTATGGCGCCATAAGCCACCAAAAGGCATGAAAATGTAAATGCATCCGATAAAAGAAAAATCCACATCATCAATTTTCCGTAGCTAACATTAAAAGGGGAACGCCCTCCAGCCCATTGTGGCTGAGTATCTAAAACTTGTGTTTCTGAAGACATATTTATACTAATTTTTAAAGGGACAAAATAAGGAACAAAAATAGATATATCCAAAGCAAATCAACAAAATGCCAATATGTTGTTGATATATTTATTATTAGAAGGTTTTTTCTATGCACTTTATATTGAAAAGTTTGCACTAAGGTGGCAGCTACTAAAGCTAGTCCTAGCAAGACATGAGCCGCATGAAGATACGTAGAAATATGAAAAAATGAAGCTGATTGCCCACCTGAAATTTCATTAGAAAGTGCAAAACCTTTTTTTGCTAAATCCATCCATCCACTATAATTGAGGCCTATAAATACGATTCCAAGCACTAATGTAGCGCTCGCAAAAAGCTTCACAAGGTTAATTTCATCTTTTTTTGCGTTGATATATGCTAATTGCATTGTTAAGCTGCTTAATAAAACAAGGGCAGTACTAATATAAAATTGAGAAGGGATATTAAACTTTGCCCAAGGCCTGCCCGCACTAGATACAATGATAGAACTTGTTAATGCACCAAATAGCATAATACTCGCTAGAATAAGGAGCCAAATTAAAAATTTAACAGGATGCACCCCAACATAGCTTGGATTATTGGGTATTTGTAGCTTTTCATTTTTTTTATTTGTGTTGTTCATTTTTTAGAATATTAAAATCACCAATACTATTGGCATATATAACAATGAGGCAAACATTAAGTTTTTAGCAGAAGTGTTATCCAAATATTTTAGCAGTAAATAGTTTTTGTATAGAAAATAGATACCCATTGCGCAAATAATACTAAAACCTATTAAATGCATTTGGCCAATAAAAAAGGGTAATAGGCTTATTGTCACACAAATAAGCGTATATATGAGTATAATAATAGCATTTATTTTTGACTTGCCAGATTTGGTGGGTAACATTTGGTAACCTGCTTTAGTATAGTCATCATTAAGCTGCCAAGCAATTGCCCAAAAATGAGGAAATTGCCACAGTAATTGAAAGCCAAATATGTAAAAAGCCCAAAAATCTAGTCCATTTGTAGCTGCTACATAACCAATAAGTGGTGGAAATGCACCAGGAATTGCTCCAATTAATACGCATAAAGAGGTTAATCGTTTGCTAGGTGTATAGACAAAAGCATATAGAATTAGAGAAGAAATGGCTAATATACTTGTTAATGTATTGGTGCCTAGATATAAAATTATAAAACCAATAATGGCGCATATAAGTGCTATTAAAAAAGCAGTAGAAATGCCAATAGATTTAGTAACAAGAGGTCTTTTTAGTGTTCGATTCATTTTTCCATCTTGCTCAATTTCTATAATTTGATTGAATGTATTAGCTGAAAAAGTAATTAACAACCCTCCTATAAATAAGCTGATAACGGTCGATATTTCGAAAGAAAGATTATTCTTATAAACGGCAATTAAATAACCTAGTACTGATGATAGAAGCACAGTGAAGGATAACCCAAATTTTAATAGGGCCATTAAATCTTTAATTTTTACTGCCACAGTGCTTTAGTTTTGAAAATTTGAATACTAAGATGCATCGCAATACCGAGTATAATTCCGCCTGCAAAAATATGGTAAGTTTGAGCTATAGGCGGCAAAATAAACCAAATATTTATACTTCCTGCGATAATTTGGGAGATAATTAATATACAAATCCAAAAGATTTGTTTTTTTTGAGCTGTCATTTTGTTTTTATAATATATATAAATAAAGATGCCTAAAATTAATAAAGCTAAGTAGCGATGAATAGTAAAAATTATTCCCATAGCATGAATATTAAAAGTAGCATCTTTTGTAATTAAGTTATTTGATTTAATCAGTCCATCAGCAACTTCTCTACTCCAAGTGCCAGTAACTGTTTGGATTAAAATAAGCACAAAGCAAGTAATGATAAGTAATGGCCACTTTTTTGTTACCCCAAAGCCGTTTAATCCATTGGTCAATGGCCACATAAAAAGTCCAACCGCTAAAAAAGCAGCCAAATAGTGCAATGTAACCACCCCTGGAAGCAAATTTGTAGCTACAACTATACTGCCCAGCCATGCATTAAAGAGAATTACAATAATGCCTGTGAATGTGCAAATAAAGATTTTGGTTTTCTTTTTTATAAACTGAAAAGAGAGCACAAAAGTGGCTAAAGCAAATAAGCCGGTTAAGGCACCAAACAATCTGTTTAAATACTCAATCCAAGTGCTTGAAACACTAAAAGCTTCGGGTTCAGCAATTTTTGGATCATTGGCAATGGCATCAGCTTGTTTGTTAAGCCCGATAGCTTTTAATAGTTTTACATATTTGCTTACTTTTTTTAGACGTTTTTCTAAAAAGTAGTTTTCATAATTTTCTGGAAGCTGATCTAGGTGGGTAGGAGGGATGTATTTTCCAAAACATTTTGGCCAGTCGGGACATCCCATACCAGAGCCAGTGGCGCGCACTATGCCTCCAAAAAGTACCAATAAAAAAATAGAAAAGCAGGTTATCCAACCTGCTTTTCTAAAATTATGTTCTGTAAACATTAAGCCCTATTTAAGCCAAATACATTTTTAATCAATGAAAAGTAAACCACTTCTTTATCTTTCGATACTGTGATTACATCAGGAGCTTCTTTTCTTTTTGGTTCAGGATGATAATGGTCTCCGTCATCTCCAGGTATATGTTGTGGGTAAAAATCTTCTTCTCTATCCGGCCTGCTATATTCATATGGCCCTCTATATACTGTTGGTATAGCACCAACCCAATTGTAATGAATACCTTCAATTGGAGAAGTCCACTCTAAAGTGTTTGATTTCCATGGATTTTGCACTGATTTTTCGCCAAACCATATATTTGAAAAGAAATTCCATAAGAATATTACTTGTGCTAGTGATCCCACAATAGCCGCAACTGAAATTAAGACATTCACATCCATCCAAACATTAAATTCTGGAATAACTGTAAACATATAGTATCTTCTTGGTACACCTGCTAATCCCATAAAGTGCATCGGGAAGAAAACTAAATAAGCAGATACAAAAGTTAGCCAGAAATGAATTTGACCCAAAGATTCGTTCATTCTTCTGCCAAACATTCTTGGATACCAATGATAAATACCAGAAAACATGCCAAATATCGCAGAACTGCCCATTACAAGGTGAAAATGCGCAACAACAAAATAAGTGTCGTGTAATGGTATATCTATAGCAGCATTTGCTAAGAATAAACCAGTTAATCCACCTGAAACAAAAAAGGAAACCAAACCAATGGAAAACATCATTCCTGGAGTAAGCCTTAAATTGCCTTTCCAAAGGGTGGCTAAGTAGTTAAAAG